>Ga0136617_10000145_pt1 | contig 51880 bp, 24 predicted proteins | sample AntDrymUQ3222106_2_FD_129672 | JGI IMG/M metagenome (GOLD analysis project Ga0136617, IMG submission 129672) | Polar desert sand microbial communities from Dry Valleys, Antarctica - metaG UQ322 (21.06) | ecosystem: Environmental > Terrestrial > Soil > Desert | place: Antarctica: Dry Valley... | reverse complement strand
GCAGATTCCTGATTCCGTAGCGAATGTCGTTCAGCATGGTGTCACTTCTTGTGATTTCCGATTTTCGATTGCCAATTGCCAATTAGCCATTTCAGATCTCACACTTCAGATTTCAAGGGCCGATGTACTGTGGCGAAGAACAACTACGCCCAATTGGCAATTGGCAATACCAACCCTCACTCGTAACGCAACGCGACCAGCGGATCCACTTTGGCCGCCCGTCGCGCTGGGACGTAGCAAGCGAGGAGAGCGATGACAATCAAGCCCGTGGACACCGTTACGAATGTCACGCCATCGGTCGTACTCACCCCAAACAGCAGACCTGCCATCACCCGCGTGAGTGCGAAAGCACCCGCCAGGCCTGCCACAACGCCGATCAGAGCCAGAACCATGCCGCTCCCAATCAGCAGCTTGAGTACATCACTTGCCTGCGCGCCGAGCGCCATGCGGATACCTATTTCGTGGGTTCGCTGCGAAGCGACGTAAGACATGACGCCATAAATTCCAACGGCCGCAAGAACCAGCGCCAACCCGGCGAAGACCAGCAACAAGAGCATAAAGAACCTTCTAATCAAGATGGATTCGCCCCTCAGCTGGTCAAGTGTCGTCACATTAAACACGGCCTGGTCCTTGTCCACCGCCAGGATCTCGCGCCGTACCTGGTTGGTCATGGCTGTGGAATCTCCTTCGGTCTTGACCACTATGGAGTTGAAGGAAGTAGGAAACTGCGTGTGCGGCAGATATATCTGCATTGGCGGTTTCTTATCGACGGCGTACTGCGCCACGTCGCTCACTACGCCGACTACAGTTCGCCATGGTTGAGGGTTCTTTTCACTGCCAGGAAATTTTATGCGCTTGCCCAGCGGATCCTGGTTGGGCCAGAGTTGCGCGGCCATCGTTTTATTAATCAAGGCGATCTTGGAGGAGTCGGCGATATCCTCTTCGCCCATTGCACGACCTTTCAAGGTAGAGATCTCCATGGCCCGCAGATAACCGGGCGTAGTGACGTAAAGATCAACCGTGATCTCTTCGCCGCGAGGCTTGGGCTGATCTTCAACAACCAGACCTCGACCGTCGAAGTTATCGCTCAGGGGCAGCACCGAAGTGGTGCCGGCCGCTTTTACTCCCGGCAGCGCCGCGATGCGTTCGGTGACCTGCTTGTTGAACGCGATGTAATTGTCGGGTTTCGGATACTTCACAGCGGGCAACCCGAGGGTCATGGTAAGAATGTTCCGGGCATTGAATCCGGTGTCAACATTCTTGAGCCGCGCCACTGTTCTAATCAGTAAGCCGGCGCATACCAGTAGGACAAGAGTCATTGCAATCTCGGACACCACGAGCACGCTTCGTAAACGGTTGCGGCTGGATGAAGGTCCGGAGCCACGACCGCCTTCTTTGAGAGATTCGACCAGGTTCGGCTTGGAGATCTGCAAAGCGGGGGCGAGTCCGAAAATCAAACCCGCAATCATCGAGATGCCGAACGTAAATCCGAGGACACGCATATCGACGTGAATGTCGTTGAACATGGGATTGATCTTGGATCCGGCAGCCGCGACGAGGTCCGTCCCCCAGAAGGCCAACAGCAAACCAAGGCCGCCGCCCAGGAAAGCAAGCAACATGCTTTCAGTCAGCAATTGACGAATTAGTTGACTTCGCGCCGCTCCGATAGCCGTGCGGATCGTGATCTCTTTGTGCCTGACGGTGGAACGGGCCAGCAGCAGGTTCGCGACGTTCGCACAGGCCACTAGCAGCACAAAGATCACCGCTCCGAATACCATCAATATTGTTGGACGGATGCTGCCGGTAATTTCATCGGTAATCGAAACAACGTGGGCGCCCTGGTTCTTGTTGGTCTCAGGATGCTGCTCCTCGAGACGTTGGGCAATTGCACCGACCTCAGCTCGCGCTTGTTCAACTGTCACGCCGGGTTTTAGACGAGCAATCGCACGCAGGTGTCGCTCGCTGCGAGCTGCGTCGTCGTAGCTTTCGGCTACTGGTCTGTAGAATTGACCTTCAGGAGTAACTAAAGAAGGAGGAAGCTGTCGAAAGTCAGCATCCATGACGCCGACGACGTTGTAAGGACGACTATTAAGGTAGACGTTCTTGCCGACGATATTCGGATCGCTACCGAAGCGCCGTTGCCAAAGGCCGTGACCCAGGACGACCACAAGGTCTTTGCCGTCTTGTTGCTCTTCGGGAGTGAAGACCCGACCCAGCAGGGGCTTTCCTTTCATGATCTTGAAGAAGCCATCGCCTACCTGGATAGCGGAAACTCTTTCCGCTTCGCTATCGCCTGTCATGATGGGATACCAACCTGAGTAGGTAGCCACATCTTCAAAGACACTCGACTGCGCGCGGATGTCTGCTACATCCGTGGCGGAAACTTGATTGTGTTTTCTCAGGCTCGTTTCGGTCCTGGTGTCCCCCCATACGAGCACCAGGCTGTCGGGGTCCTTGTAAGGCACGGACTTCAACAGCACGGCGTTAATGACGCTGAAAACCGTTGTGTTCGCACCAATGCCGAGGGCGATTGAGATTACGGCAACTGCCGTGAAGCCCGGACTCTTGCCCAACATCCGAACGCTGTACCGAAGATCGCGAAAGAATGTCTCCATGAGAAGTGCTCCCTGTTGTAATTACCATCCTTTATGATTTCCAATTGCCAATTGCCAATTGCCGATTTCGTTTCCCTTGTGTCATTGGTACATTTTCACGTCCCAACGGCTCCAAACATTGCCGATTGCTGATTTCTGACTCCCGATTCCAACTGCTGATTTACTCGGGCTTCGCGACTCCTCGCCAATCGGCAATCGGCAATCGGCAATTGGCAATTGGCAATTACGTCATTCGTACCTCAGCGCTATCAGCGGATCGATTTTCGTTGCGCGTCGGGCCGGGATGTAGCAAGCCAACAGCGCAACCAGAGCGAGCAGCGCAGCCAGGCACACGTAAGTAACGAGGTCGGTAGGTGCAACACCAAAAAGCAAACTTCGCAGCAGCCGCGTCAGTGCAAAAGCTCCGACCAGCCCCACGCTCACGCCTACAACAATCAAAGTCATGCCCTGCCTCAGCACCCAACGCAGGATGGCGCCTCGGCTCGCACCCAGGGCTAATCGAATTCCAATCTCCCGCGTCCGCTGGCTCACTGAATTAGCCATCACCCCGTAGATGCCGATGCCTGCCAACATCATGGCCAGGAGACCAAATAGTCCAACAACCTGCATTGCAAACCTGCGCTGCGCCAGCGAGTCGGAAACCACATTCTCCATCGTTCGCTCGCCGAAAATAGGTAGGTTTGGATCGACCGCTCGCACTTGTTCGCGCAGTGATTGGGTCAAGCTCGTTGGGTTGGCGTCCGTGCGTAAGTAGACGGCCATGGCATAACCGGGACTCTGCAGAATCGGAAGGTACAAATGGGGCTGATCCGGCTTATCGAAGCCATCTGTCTTGATGTTGCCCACAACGCCGACTATCGTCGTCCAGGGCGCATTTGATGCACGCGGACCTCTCTTGATTCGTCGCCCCACGGGATCGCGATCTGCGAAGTAACGGCGCGCCAATGCATCGTCAATCAGGGCAATGTTTGGCGCCTTCCGGTCATCACCCTCGGCAAACAGTCGCCCGGCCATGAGCGGCGTACTCAGGACCCGAAAGTAATCAGGACTTACGGCAGAAACCTGGGCACTCGGAAGACTTGTGTCGAAGGACGGCTGGTCTTCGATGGTAAAAGTTCCAGTGTTGTGGGGACCAATCAAGGGTACACCGTTGCCCCCACCCACCGCCGCGTAGCGCACACTCGGTAAGGCACTGGTGCGACGTAAAATTTCTTGAACGAAAGCGGCGCGTTTTTCGGGAGGACGATAGGGATCTAAGTCCGGATTATTGGGAACCGGCAGCCAGATCCTGGCCATCAGAATATTGTTTGCATCAAAACCTGGATTCACCTCCATCAGCTGTCCAAAGCTGCGTAGTAACAGTCCGGCGCCTATCATAAGGACCAGCGACAACGCGAACTCGACAACCACGAGAGAGCTGCGGAAGCGATGTCCTGCGCCGACGCCGGCACCCTGACTTCCCTCTTTCAGATTCACGACCAGGTTCGCCCGAGAGGACTGTAACGCCGGAACAAGACCAAAAAGCAGTCCTGTGAAAGTGGATATTAGGAAAACAAATCCGAGGACTGAACCATTGATCCCAATCTCGTTAAGCCGCGGAACATCAGCTGGTAAAAATCCAATCAGCAGATTCATCATACCGGCCACTGCGACAAGCGCTACGGCTCCGCCGAGGAAAGCCAACAGCAAACTTTCCGTGAGCAGCTGGGCGATCAAACGTCTGCGACCGGCCCCGAGCGCAAGGCGAATTGCCATCTCTCGACGCCGGCCGGAAGCACGCGCCAGCAACAGGTTTGCGATGTTCGCGCAGGTAATCAGCAGCACCAGTCCTACGGCGCCAAGCAGGACTAGAAGCGTAGTCTGCACATTACCGACGAGAGTTTCGTGTGCGGACAGGAGTCGAACGGACCACCCGAGGTCTGCCGGACTCCTTGGGAAATTCAGTTCGCAGGTTCGCTGTGAATGTGTCCAGCTTCGCTTGTGCTTGCTGCACGTCCAAACCAGGCTTCAGTCGCGCGATAGCGCCTGGGAGAATTCGTTGTGCCCGGACGGGTGGACCGAAAGGGTTGGCCGTATAGCCGGCCGCGGCCCATATTTCGACTTCGTTCCTTAACGTCTTGCCCGGGTGACGAAAGCCCGCCGGCATCACGCCGATGATGGTGTAGAGGTCACTATCCGCGTAGATTTTGCGTCCCAGAACATTAGGATCAGATCCGAACAACCGGCGCCACAAACCATCGCTGATAACGACTCCCTCGGCGAATCCGGGCGTGTGCTCCTGTGGTCCAAAGACCCGGCCCAGTTGCGCGTTAGCACCCAGCAGGGAAAAGTAATTTGGACTGACCCCAAGCAGTTCAATCCGCTCGGGACGATCCGAGCCGGTTAGGTTTGCGTCTACAGGCCAAACCGCCGAGATTTGATCGAAGACACCCGAACGTTCCTGGAAATCCTTTAGCTCATCAACCGATAAACCCACGTTTTCAAGCTGCCGACCGGTTAAGTCATCTCGCAGTATTACGATCTGTTCGGGCTGCGGAAATGGCAGCGGGCTGAGCAGGACAGCATTGACAACACTGAAGATTGCAGTGTTCGCCCCAATACCCAGGCCAAGAGTGATGACCGCAATCAAAGTGAAGCCGGGGTTTTTCAGGAGAGTACGAAACGAATAGCGCAAGTCTTGCAGTAGGTTGTGCATCACTTCCCCCTAAAATTGCCAATTGGCGATTGCCGATTGCCGATTTCGTGTTTCTTTGGTCAAAGGTTCCATCCTCACGTCCTAATACTCCAATCTTTGCCGGCCGTCGAAGTGCATGTCGACCGCAGCCTTCCCAATCTCAATGTGACTGTCACTCCTCGGCAATTGGCAATTGGCAATTGACAATGACTTTACTCGTATCGCAGTGCCACCAATGGATCGACCCTCGTCGCGCGCCGCGCGGGTATGTAAGTAGCCAGAACCGCCACGACAATCAGCACTGACACCACGCTCGCCAGCGTCGCCGGGTCGTAGGCGCTGACACCATAGAGCTGGCTGGACACCAGACGCGAGAGCCAGTAGCAAGCGATCAGACCAAGGGCCGTGCCCCAGGCAACCAGAGCCAGCCCCTGAGCCAGAATCATCTTCAGCACATCTTTTTTCTGCGCTCCGAGAGCCATACGGATTCCGACTTCACGAGTACGGTGGGCCACCGAATAAGCCACGACTCCATAGATGCCAATAGCGGTCAGCGTCAGGGCCAGGATTCCGAAGAACGTCAACAGCAGACTCTCCATTCGTTCGACATAGAGGGATCTCCCGACATGTTCGAAGAGTGTGCGAATGTTGAAGACGGTGAGCGCAGGCTCAATGCCGCGCAGCCGAGCTTGAATTGCGGGCGCGACTTGGGAAGGTTCTCCGGCCGTACGGACCAACAAACTCATGCTGGGTCTGTAGGATTGGGCCAGGGGTAGATAAAACGTCATGCGCGGCCTTTCTCGAAGGTCTCGGTACTTCGTGTTGCGAGCAACGCCGACAACTTCAAAGTCAGTATCGCCGTCGTAGAAACTCCGTCCCAAAGGATCGGCGTCCGGCCAAAACTTCTTCGCCATCGTCTCGTTAACGATCATTACCTTCGCCGACTTCTCGGTATCGACCTGCCGGAAGTCTCGACCCTGAAGAAGTGACAGGCCAGTGGTCTCAAAGAAGCGCGGGGCGACGGCGACGATGTCCATAGCGATTTCTTCATCCACGGCTGGCTTAGTAGCATTCGCCGGCAGCTGAATACGGCTGCCGCCGGCCGTAACCGGGAGAGCGCTGGCTAAGGTCGCCGACTGAACACCTGGTAACGACGACAGACTCTCCAAAGCCGCGGCATAGAAATTTGAGCCGCGCGCGTTGTCGTAGCCCTGCAGTTCCATGTTCAGCGACATCGCCAGGACGTTGTCGACGGTGAATCCCTTTTCGATTGCTTGCAGATTCCAAAGACTACGCAGAAACAGGCCGGCGCCGGCAAGTAGCACGAGGGACAAGGTAACCTGCGTGACGACTAATAGACTGTGCAACGAAGGGCCGCGACGAAAGACTGGCGTGGCGGTTGAATCTTTGAGAATCGGAACCAGATCAACTTTCGATGCGTGGAGTGCCGGGACTATGCCGAAGAAAAGAACGGTCAGCATCGAGACGATCACGGTAAAGAGCAAGACGCGGATGTTTGGTGAAACATCAATACCCAGTTCTTCCCCTACACTTGTCCGCAAGCCGGAAGCGAGTCCGGATGTCCACAGAGCCATCAGCAGTCCGAGCGCACCTCCAGCCAACGCCAGCAGCAGGCTCTCAGTGAGAAGTTGCCGCACAATACGTGGGCGACTGGCCCCCAGGGCCAGGCGAATTCCGATCTCTTTTCCTCGTACCTTTGCCCGAGCGAGAAGAAGTCCGGCCACATTGGCGCAGGCGATCGCTAATATCAGAGCCACTGCCAGCAGAAGCATCGTCAGCGGACGGGACAGCTCAGCAACATAGACCTCATTACCGCCGGCGGCCTTGGTCATTGCCACCTGCCACGTGCCGTTTTCGCGAGCCTCCGGCGACAAACCGGGTAGCAGCGAGCTTAGCTGCGACTGCGCCTGTTGCATCGTAGTCTCCGGCTTTAGTTTTCCAGCGAGGTTAAGCCAACTCAGGTTCGGAGAATTCAAAAGTTTTGGATTGCCTTCGAAATCAGCCATGTGCGGAAGCGTAATCCAAACGTCAGTATCCATTCCGCGCAGCAGTCCGGAAAACCGCTTGGGTGCCACACCTCCGACGGAAAAAGTACGGCCGTTGAGGGTGATCGCTTTCCCGAGGACTCCGGGATCACCCGCCAGACGTCGATGCCACAGAGCGTCGCTAATAACAGCGGCGCGTGCGGCACCTGGTCGCTCATCGTCAGGGGCGAACGCGGATCCCATTGCCGGCTGAACACCGAGCACAGAAAAATAATTTGCACTGACAATCTCGCCGCGGATTCGCTCGGTTTGATCCCCAGCCGTGAGACCGAGATTCCTATCGGTGTAGGCCACGATGCCTGAGAGCGTCTGGTTGCCATCGCGCAAGCCGGTGTAAAGCGGGTAGGAGAAATCTAAATGCGGTTCGCCATCCTTAACGAGTGTGGCAATGTTTACCATCCGTTCCGGATTCTCGATTGGCAACGAGCGCAGCCTGATCGCATCGAGCAAACTAAACACTGTTGTGTTCGCGCCGATTCCCAGGGCAAGAGAAAGCACGGCCACCAGGGTAAAGCCCGGCGTCTTGGCCAGCATGCGAAAGCTGTTCGGTAAAATTGCGGCCACGCAGGAGGGGTATTCGCAGCGTGCGCAGGTAATGCTGATTTACCCGTCTGAAATCCGCGCCGAATGACTGATCAATGGTCACGGGCGGGCGGCCTTCAACAGTGAAGGGCATATCGTTGGGTTGACCGCTAAGCGGAAGTTCAGTCACCAGCCCTACGCTTTCCACGCCGGGCAAACCGCTGATGCGGCTCTCCAATTCCTGGAAAAAGCTCGAAGACTTGTCAGGTGTCGAGTATTTTTGTCTGGAGAGGTCAACGCGCATCGTCAGCACGTTGTGCGCGTCGAAGCCGGGGCTGGTGTTCTGCAACTGAATCAGACTTCTTACCAGTAGGCCCGCGCCGACTAGCAACACCACAGCCACGGCACTCTCAATCACCACCAGCACGCTGCGTGTGCGATTGCGTCCCGCTCCCTCGCTACTGCTGCGGCCACCTTCCTTGAGCGATTCGCTGAGGTTCAGCTTCGTCGTACGCAGGGCCGGCGCTAGTCCGAACAACACTCCGGTCAAGAGGGAAATCAGGAGCGTGAATCCAAGCACAGTTCCATCGATGCGGACGTGGGCGGTGGAGGGAATATTGTCGGCGCTGAGCGTGATCAGCAGATCGACGCCCCAGATGGCGAGCAACGTTCCCAGTGTGCCGCCCACCAATGCGAGCAGCACACTTTCAGTGATCATCTGTCGCACGATTCGAAACCGCCCGGCGCCAAGAGCCGTGCGCAGAGCGATCTCTTTCTGGCGCGCTGCGGCCCGAACGAGAAGCAGGTTTGCTACGTTGGCGCAGGCAATCAAGAGTACAAACCCAACTGCACCAAGGAGGATGAACAGAGTCGGCCGCGTGTTGCCGACCAGTTGTTCCCGTAGCGAAACCAGGCGCAGTCCCCAGCCCGTATTTGTAGCGGGATACTGCTCCTCCAGTCGCCTGGCGATCGCGTCTAAGTCCGCTTGCGCCTGCGCAATTGTGACTCCCTCCTTCAGCTTACCGATCGGTCGCATGAAGTGGGCCTTGCGTTGTTTCATCTCCGGAGAAAAATCGAAGTTGATTGGAACCCACAAGGCGGCGGCGAGAGGAAAACTGAAGTGCTGAGGCATCACGCCGATAACTTCACGCGCTGTGCCATCGAGCGTGACGGTCTTACCGATAATTCCGTGTTCACCACCAAAGCGTTTCTGCCAAAGTCCGTAACTCAAGACTGCAACCTGATCCCCTCCGGGTCTTTCGTTCTCCAGTAGGAAGATCCGACCGAGTGCGGGCTTTGCTCCGAGAGCTTGAAAGTAATTGCCGGTGACAGCCGCAGCGGAAAGACGCTCCGGTTCGCCGCTGCCGGTGAGGTTGAGAGCGAGGGGAATCGAGAAGGAGGCTGCAAATTCTTCGAAGGTTTTGTTCTCTTTGCGGTAGTCGAGAAAATCGAGGGGCGCAACACTCGCGCGATTGCCCCCGTTGCGGATGTTCCCCCACATCCAGACCAACCGGTCAGGCTCGGCGAACGGTAAGGGCGTGAGCAAGACGGCATTGACCAGACTAAAAATGGCCGTGTTCGCGCCAATGCCCAGCGCCAGAGCAATCAAAGCGACGACAGTAAATCCTGGTCGCTTTACCAGACTTCGAATTCCGTAGCGCACGTCCCTCAAGAGTGTTTCCATAGTTGCCCTCTTCGGTTTTTGATTTCTGATTTTTGATTTTTGATTTCGAGAACTCCGATCATCTCATCTCAAATCTCAGATCAATTCAGGCTCAACTCTTAGAACGTCAACTCAGCGCCGCCTCACTCCAATCAAAAATCAAAAATCACAAATCCCTGAGCGCCACCAACGGATCCACCTTCGTTGCCCGCCGCGCCGGGATGTAACAAGCCAGCAACGCAACAACTGTGAGCAAGATCGTGATACTCGCAAAAGTTACAGGGTCGGTTGAACTGATGTTGAAGAGAAGGCTCGACAAAAAGCGTGTCAGCGCAAACGACGCAACTAAACCGACACCGATCCCAGTCAGCGTCAGGGCCATGCCTTCTCCGACAACCAGCCTGATGATATCTGTCGTTCGGGCTCCCAGAGCCATACGCACGCCAATTTCGTGAGTGCGCTGTCCGGTGGTGAAACTCATCACCCCGTAAATGCCAATCCCTGCAAGCGATAACGCCAATGCGGCAAGCGCGCTTAATAGCACGAGGTTGAAACGCCGTGCTTTGAGCGAATCACTAACGAGTTGATCCATTGTCGTGACCGCATAAAACGGCTGTGTTTTGTTGCTCTCCCAGATGCGCGCTTTCAGCGATTGGAGTAAAGCACTGGGGTCACCTTTTGTTCTCACAACAAAAATGGTTGAGCCGGAGGGAGCTTGCGAGTAAGGAATGAAAAACTCCTGGCGCGGAGTTTTCTCCAGAGCATCCTGTCTTTGATCTGTGACAACGCCAATCACTTCGAGGGTCGTTCCACTGCGTGCGTCGCGTCCGCTGCGCTTCAACGTGAACTTCCCGCCAACCGGATTCTGGCCAGGCCAGTTGCGTTTGGCCATCGTCTCATTGATGAGCGCAACGCTGAGGCCGTCCTTTTTATCGAATTGATTGAAGAGCCTGCCCTGCAGAAGTCGGGCGCCGATAGCTGAGAAGTAGTTGGCCGAGGCAATTGTGAATTGTGCGACGGGTTCCTGTCCTGCCGGCGGCTGGCCGGTTCCCTGGACAGTAAAGGGCAACGATGAGGTCTGACTGCTTTCCAACAACGGAATGGCCGTCGTCACGCCTGCGGCTTCCACCCCGGCCAACGATTCGATCTTTTCCAGCGTTTCTTTCGCATACGCTTCACGTTGCTCCGGCGTTTTGTAGCGATCCCAAATGAAGGCTTGAATCGCTACCACTTTGTCAGCCGCAAACCCTGGATCAACCCGGAGCAGACTGACGAAACTTCGCAACAGCAATCCTGCCCCCCCTAACAGCACTACAGATAGAGCGATTTGAGCGACAACTAGGGTATTTCGCAAATGATGACGCGCCGCATTCGCAGTAGTTGTATGGCCTGCTTCTTTCAAGCATGACTGCAAATCCGGCTTGGAGAGTTGTAACGCTGGCGCCAGACCACTAAACAAGGTGGTGAGGAAGCTAACGATCAAAACAAAGCCTAGGGTTACGCCACTAAGACTGACTTGCTCAATGCGCGGAATGTCGCCGGGATTAAAAGCAACAAGCAGATCAACCACCCAAATAGCCAACAACAATCCGCCAATACAACCCAGCCCGGCAAGCATTAAACTCTCTATCAAAAGCTGGCGCATTATGCGATTGCGCCCCGCGCCGATGGCTGCGCGAATAGCAAACTCACGCTCCCGCTCGCAGCCTCGTGCCAACGACAGATTTGCTGTATTCGCACAGGCGATGAGCAACACCAACCCCACGGCACCAAACAGAATCAACAAAGGCTGACGCCATTTTCCCTGCAAATGCTCCCGCAACGTGACGGCAGTGATGCCGACGCCTTGATTGGTGTTGGGATTCTCCAGCGCCAATTGCCCGGCGATACTATTTAGTTCGGCTTGAGCCTGTACCAACGTCACATTGGGTTTCAATCGCGCTACAACTTTCAGATAGGTCGCCTTGCGCTGCTGCTTCATAGCGTCGTTGGGAACTTGTGGTGACCACATCTCTTCTTCGCGATCAAACAAATACAGACGAAAATCCGGCGGCATCACACCAACGACGGTTGTGGGCTGCCCATCCAACATCAATGTTCGGCCGATAATGTTTTTATCCTCGCCAAATCTACGTTGCCAAATTCCGTGGCTTAGCATGACTACTTGATTCTTTCCGGCCTCGTACTCTTCTGCCAGGAATGTGCGGCCATGGAGCGCGCTCGCTCCAAAAACCTGAAAGAACCCCCTGGAAACTAAGGCTGCGCGAATCACGTCAGGTTCATCGCTGCCCGCATAATCGAGGCTGTTCGGATTGGCTAAAGCTATTTCTGAGAAGACCCCTTGTCGTTCGCGCCAGTCGAGAAAATTGGCCGGTGAAACATCGTCGCGCGCGATGTTTTCTTTAATGTTGTTTTCCCATAAAGTTATAATTTGGTCAGACTCCGGGTAAGGGAGCGAACGTAGCAGCACGTCGTTAATGACGCTGAAGATTGCGGCATTTGCGCCTATGCCTAGCGCCAACGTGATAACGGCAATCAACGTATAGGCGGGATGCTTCAATAAAATCCGGACGCTGTAGCGTGCGTCTTGCCAGAGTGTTCGCATCAGAACCTCCCTTACAAATCTCCGATTGCCAATCGCCAATTGCCGATTGCCGATTTCGCCGCCCCTCGGTCAGAGGCACACTTTCACGTTCAGGCTTACCAATTTCGATCTAGCTCGTGCATCACACCAATTGGCAATTGGCAATCGGAAATTGGCAATGAATTCATTCGTACCTCAAGGCCACCAGAGGATCGACTTTGGTTGCGCGTCGCGCCGGGATATAGCCCGCGACGAAAGCCACCGCAAATAACAGCAACGCCGCACCGGCCAATGACAGCGGGTCAGTCGGCGTGAGACCGAAGAGTAGAGTCGAAGCAAATCGGGTGGAGGCGAACACCACCGGCAAACCTACGACTACACCCACCAACACCAGAAGCAACGCCTCGCGGAGAACCAATGACAGCACTTCGCGCGAGCGAGCGCCGAGCGCCATTCGAATTCCAATCTCCTTCGTGCGACTGGCGACTCCGTAAGAGAGGATCCCGTAGAGCCCGATGCTCGCCAACAACAACGCCAACAGACCGAACAAGGCAGATAGGGTCGCCATTAATCGATCGCGCAGAAGACCTTCTTCGATCATTGTTTTGAACCCGAGAAAATTCAGGCTGATCGACGGATTGATCTCGCCGAGGACGCGTTTCACAGTCGCTGACAGCTCGGCTCGAGGCAGGTTCGAACTAATCAAGAATTGCCCGTTGGCCGAGGGGCGCGGATCCTGCGAGCTCGCCAGAAATGCGATGGGTCCAAACTCTTCGCGCAGATCCTGGTACTTGGTGTCTTTCACCAGACCAACGATCTCGTAAACTGTTTCCGGATCCGTGGGCGTCGCTTCGATCCGGAACCTTTGGCCCACGGGATTCACGCCGTCCAGGAGTTTGCGGACGAAGGTTTCGTTCACAATTGCGACTTTGGAAGCGTTGGCCGCATCGTGATCATTGAACTCTCTTCCGGCTAATAATGGGGTGTTGAGAGTCTTGAAGTATTCAGGACCTATTCGACTAAAGAAGGTGCTCAGTCTCCGCTGAGTGTCTCCTCCGTCCATCCAGACGCTGTTGTTCCAGGCATTGCCGCTAAGCGGAACCACGTTCGTTTGCGTCGCAGCTTCGACTCCCGGAATCGCCTTAATCCGATCCAGCATTTCATTCTTGAAAGCCAGCCGTCTTTCGGGCGCAATATTCAATCGTGCAAATCCGGCGCGCGTGATGAGAATGTTTTCCTGTTGGAAGCCGGTGTCCACCGTCGTCAGCTTAATCAAACTGCGTGAAAACAAGAGTGCGCTGGCGACGAGCACGAGGGAGAGCGCAACCTGTACCACCACCAACGCCCGCCTTAAACTGAATCGTTCACGGCCGGATGTCAGCCCGCGCCCGGTCGCTTTCATCACTGCACCCGGCTCAATTCGCGTGGCGCGGAGCGCAGGTGTCAATCCAAAAAGAACACAGGTCAGAGCCCCGGTACCTGCTGCGAAACCCAGCAAGCGCCAGTCGGGTCCCAGGTCAAGAAAGACGGCGTTGCCCGTAGTGGTAAGAAAAGAAACCAGAAACCGGCTTAGTGTCTGGGCCAGAAGAAGACCCAGGGCCGCTCCGGCAACTGCCAGCATTAGACTCTCAGCCAGCAACTGGCGAATGAGACGCCCACGAGAAGCTCCCAACGCCTGCCTCACAGCCATCTCGCGTTCCCGCGCACTGGCCCGCGCCAGCAGAAGGTTTGCCAGATTGGCACAGGCGATCAGCAGCACCAGTGCACCAATTGCCAACAACAGCCAGAGAGGACGCTCGTAGTCTTCGCGCAACGTCGAATAGCCCGTGGCAACGGGCAATGCTTCCAGCTTGAAACCTCGATAGTTGTTCACATTGATTGATGGATAATTTGCCGGCAGAGTCGTCTCAAACAATCCTGGCGAGATCGCCTGCAAGTTGCTGGTCGCCTGCTCCATGGACCACCCCTGTTTGAGCCGGCCCGTAACCATCAGCCACCAGGAGGTACCGGAGTCGAGACTATTGTTAGCGCCACTGACAAGTGCGTCGGCACAGATAGGCAGCGCGAGATCAAAAGTCTGGCCAACTTCCATACCGAAGAAACCTGGCCCCGTGACGCCCACTATTTCGAAGGGATGGTTGGCGAGCGTTAACTTTCGACCCAGGACACCCGCGTCGCCGCCGTATTCCCGTTGCCAAAACGCATGACTGAGAACCACCCCGGGAGCGCTGCAACCTCGCTTATCGTCATCGGCGGTAAAAACGCGGCCCAGGCCAGGTGGCACACCTACCACGTTGAAAAAATCGCCGCTTACCCATAGAGCCTTGGCTGGCCGCGCCTCACCGCCCTGCTCGAGGTTAAAGCTACCTGTACCCCAGGCGGCGATGCCTGAGAATCCTTGTTGCCGATCTCGGAGCTGCTCCCAAATTGGATTGGTAACGCTGGAATACCGCGTGCTGAAACTTCCCCGCGCGCCAGTCAGGTCCGCGATGCGGATCTCGGCCAATTCCTGCGGAGCTTTCACCGGCAGCGTTTTCAAGCGCACCGTGTCCAGCAATTGAAAAATCGCCGTGTTCGCACCGATACCAAGCGACAGCGAAAGCACCGCGACTGCCGTAAAGCCCGGATTTTTAAGAAGCATTCGCAAACCAAAACTTAAGTCTTTAAACATGTCATGCCCCCTAGAACATTTCCGATTTCCAATTGCCAATTTGCGATTAACGATACTGCGTGGACTCCTGATTGCTCTTTTGCCGTCCGTATCAACTGCCGACCTAACGCGACTATTTCCAACTCCATTCCAATCGGCAATTGGCAATCGCCAATTGGCAATACCCTTATTCGTACCGTAACGCCACCAACGGATCGACCTTGGTTGCGCGTCGTGCTGGAATGTAGCAAGCGAGCAAGGCCACCACGGTTAGCAGCAACGTAATCGCGACAAAGGTCACCGGATCAGTCACGCTGACCCCGAAAAGCAAGCTCTTCATTAGACGCGTCAGGGCAAACGAAGCCGCCAGGCCCACAACGACGCCGGCAAAAATCAGCAGCATTCCCTGACCGAGGAGCATCTTCAACACATCGCCGACCTGCGCACCGAGCGCCATCCGAATACCGAATTCATGTGTGCGCTGTGTGACGCTGTATGAGGTGACGCCATAGATCCCGGCAGCGGAAAGTAGCAAGGCAATACCTCCAAAAAGGCCCAACAAGAAAAGATTGAAGCGTGGTTGGGTAACCGCATCGTTCACGATGTGGTCCATGGTCATGACGTCTGAAACGGGTGCTGCTTTATCGACCTCCGCGACGGCGCGGCGGATCTCCGCGATCAGACCGGCCGGCTCGACAACAGTGCGGATGACCACCGACATTCCCGAAAACGGGTCCTGCAACAGGGAAAGATAGAATTCAGGCACCGGCTCTTCACTCAATTCCAGGCTTCTGACATTTGCCGCCACCCCTATGATCTCAAACCAGATCGGTTGCCCGTTGCGATCGTTGGGGCCCAGGTTGATTCTCTTCCCCAGGGGGTTCTCGTTAGGAAAATTGCGACGGGCTAGTGTCTGATTGATAATCATCGCCAGGGGTGCGTCTTCCTTATCGCGCTCGGTGAAGAAGCGTCCCCGGACGACGGGGATTTTCATCGCGCGAAAGTAGTCGGGACTAACGCTGCGATAATTTGCTCCCGGCCACTTGTCGGTTGTGACCGGCGCACGACCCTCGATTCTGAATCCCGCCGTAGGGCCCTTGCTGAGCGGCAAAGTGTTAATCGCGCCAACCGCCTGAACGCCGGGCATGCTGGCGATGCGCTCAATGACCTGACTGTAGAAAGACGTGTAGTCAGCATCGCGGGTGTAGGTGGTACCCGAGGGTGAGAGTCTGAGAGTCAGCACTTGCTGCGAAGTAAAGCCGGTGTTCACTGATTGCAACTCCATGAAGCTGCGAAACAGCAAGCCTGCGCCGGCTAACAACACTACTGACAAGGCGACCTCGCCGACTATCAAGAGACTGCGCAAAGGGTTGTGTCGCGGGCCGCCGGAAGAACGGCGCCCACTCTCTTTGAGCGATTCATGAACGCGGGTCTTGGAGATTTGCAGCGCGGGTGCGAGCCCGAAAATGATCCCCGTCAACACGGACGCAGCGAGGGTGAAACCAAGGACGCGCCAATCCACATTTATGTCGGCTAGCCGCGGGAAGTCTCGCGGCAAGAGTCTCGTCATCAAGGCCACGCCCCACCATGCCAACAACAATCCAAGTCCACCGCCCGCAAGCGCGAGCATCGTGCTTTCCGTTAGCAGTTGTCGCATGACGCGCCATCTCGAGGCGCCAAGGGCAGCGCGAATCGCCATCTCCTTTTGCCGCGAAGCGGCACTTGCCAGCAGCAGATTAGCCACGTTTGCGCAGGCAATGAGTAAGACGAAACTCACGGCGCCGAATAACAGCCACAACATGGAGCTCGTGTCGCCTACCAGGTGAGTGTGCAAGGAAACGACCCGATTGAAGCGCCGGTTGTTAGTCTCGGGATATTGCTGTCGCAGGCGGGTCGTAATGGTTTCCATTTCGCTTGCGGCTTGAGCTACCGACACTCCGGGCTTGAGCAGGGCCACGGCGCTCAAAAATCCCAGACCGCGCACCTGAGTGACATCCATGCGTTCATTCAACTCGGGCGCTAGTCTTAGCGGCGGTAGCCACGCTTCAGTTTTGTCCGGATACTGAAAACCTGCGGGCGCGACGCCGACCACGGTGTAGCTTCTGCCGTCGAGCGTGATCGGTTGGCCAACGATTTCGGATGCGCCGCCAAAACGTCTTTGCCAGAGGGTGTGGCTGATGACCGCGATCGGCGCGTGACCGGCGACCTCATCGGCCGGAATAAAGAAGCGTCCGACTTCCGGCGCCGTTCCAAACACGGCGAAGAAATTCGCGGAAGTTACCGCGAGCTCGATGCGTTCCGCCTGATCCGCCAGAGCGAGATTTGCGGGACGGGTGAGAATAGCAGCGAGATGCTCGAATACTGTGTTCTGAGTCCGCCAGTCGAGAAAGTTCGCACTCGTGACCTGCACGCGTCTACCGGTTTCGTTTAGTTCCTGAATGGCGACGATGCGCTCAGCCCGGGCGTGCGGGAGAGGGCGCAACAATACGGTATTGACGACGCTGAATATTGCCGTGGTGGCGCCGATACCGAGGGCCAGAGTGACGACCACTATCGCTGTGAAAGCAGGATGCTTCAGCAAACTGCGGAGTCCGTAGCGAATATCTTTTGTTAGTGATTCCATGATCCTATTGCCAATTATTCACATTGCCGATTGCAATTTGCGATTTCGTATCGACCAGATTTCCTGGCGCCGGTTTTGCTTAGCGTCGATTAGATTGCTCACCGATGTCTGCATTCTTTCCAGTCTAGGGCGCTACCTCCGCCGTCACTCGAATCGGCAATGTCGTCATTCGTACCTCAGCGCTACCAGCGGATCGACTTTCGTCGCGCGGCGCGCCGGAATGTAAGTCGCTAGTAGTGCGACTGCGATCAACAGAAGGGAGACGAAAATGAATGTAACGGGGTCAGTGGGGCTGATCCCGTTGAGCAAACTTGTAAGAGCGCGCGTCAGTACATAAGCGCCAACTAATCCAAGACCAACTCCGATGGCCACCAGCTTGAGACCGCTACCAATAACCAGCCTGAGCAGGTCCCCTAAACTCGCCCCCAGCGCCATTCGTATTCCTATCTCGCGCGTGCGTTGGGCCACCGAGTAGGAGGTCACTCCGTAAATACCAATCGCCGCCAGTATCAGCGCCACCACACCAAAGGCGCCCAACACGGTCGCCGCGATCCGCCCCGGAAATAGCGCCAAGCGCATGTGTTCGGTGAGAGTTTTTGCATCGTAAAGCGGCAAATTAAGGTCGAGCGTACGCACCGTATTTCTCACCCCGGCAAGTGCAGCTTGTGAATCACCCGTTGTGCGAACCACCAGACTGGCGCTGCTGTTATAGTTCTGGCCGAGCGGGGACCAAATAAACGATCTGGGCTCTTCTGAAATATTGAAGTACTTGCCGTCTCCGGCGACGCCCACAATCCGCACAAAAGGTCCCTGACCCCCGTTAAAACTGACGCGCCGGCCAAGGGCAGATTCACCTGATGCCGCGTCGGGAATAAGGCGTCGCACAAAAGTCTCATTTACGATCGCGACATTTTCAGTGTCTGGCCGATCCTGATCGGTAAACTCGCGTCCGTGCAAAAGTGCCGTTCCCATGGTCTCGAAATACCTGGGACCAATCGACCCGACCATGGCGACCGGCAGGTTCGTACCTCGTTCCAGCGGCTGGCCTTCGACGTAAACGTTGTTGCTCGAATAATTAAGACCGAGAGGAATATTTGTAGTGACCGCGGCAGACTTCACTCCGGGAAGGGACTCGACGCGGTCGACGACCTGTCGATAGAACTGTTGCCCCTTAGTTTGATCGTAACCCTGCAGACCCAGGTCGAACGACACGGTCAAGGCGTTCGACGGGTCGAACCCTGGAGTCATAGTTCGTAATTGTTGGAGCGCCCGGACCATCAATCCCGCGCCAATCAAGATCATCAACGACAAGGCGAGTTGCGCGACTACCAGTGAGCTTCGCAAGCGAGAGCGGGAATGGCCGGCCTGTGCGGTAGTTTCTTTCAAGACGGAGGTGAGCACTGGTCGCGTCGCCTGTAGCGCGGGAGCCAGACCAAACACTGCACCGGCGACGAGGGATACTCCGAGCGAAAAGAGCAGCACGCGCCAGTCAACACTAACGTCGAGAGTAAGCGGGAAATCGATTGGGGGTCTGAAAGCGAGTAAGAGGTTGATTATCCATAGAGCGAGCCAAAAACCAGCCACGCCGCCGGTCAGCGACAGCAAGATGCTTTCCGTCATCAACTGGCGAATCAGCCGCCGTCGGCTCGCACCCAACGCTAAGCGGATCGCGATCTCTTTGCGGCGGTCTGTAGCTCGCGCCAGGAGCAGCCCGGCGAGATTGATGCAGGTGATCAAGAGCACTAGACCTACAGCAGCCATCAAGATCCAAGTGAAACTGACTACTGAACCGCGCAGATCCGGAATGATGAAGCCGGGCGGAGTGAGTTGTACCATCTGGCCTTCATTGGTATCGGGATACTCTTTACCAAGTTGTTGCGCGAGCAAGTTTAACGACGCGTCGGCCTCGTTGATGCCGATACCTGACTTTAGCCGCCCGATAGCAAAGAGGTTCCCGGCGTTCCGATTATCGATCCACGCGGCGCCCGGTTCGATCCATTCGAACATGCTGATCGGCACCCAAATCTCAGGCGTGTAAACCAGCTCCGTTCCCTTGAATCCTTCGGGCGCAATACCGATGATTTTGAAAGGGTGATTATTGAGCCTGATCTCTTTGCCAACCAGATCCGGATCGCCGGCAAAGCGCCGTTGCCACGCGCCGTGACTCACAACTGCTACCGGATGTGAGAGCCGCGTGCGGTCTTCTTCCGGCAGAAAAGTTCGACCCTTTATGGCCTGAACGCCGAGCATGTCGAAGTAGTTACCCGAAACTTCGTAGCCCCAGATGCGCTCATTCGCGCCGTCGCGACTCAAGCTCAGCGGCACAAAACGATAGGCAAGCAAACCCGACAAGACTTGATTGCGATCGCGAAAGTCTTTGTAGTTGGGATAGGAGAAAGCCAGGATCGAGTCGGTCTTTCCTCGCAAAGCCACGGAGACGATCTGCTCGGGCTGAGGCACGGGGAGGGGACGCAACAGGACCGTGTTGACCAAACTAAAGATGGCCGTATTGGCGCCGATGCCAAGTGCGAGCGTGATCACGGCAATAGCGGCGAAACCTGGATGCTTTGCCAGACTGCGGATTGCGTAGCGAATATCTTTTAACAAAGATTCCATATCGTTACTCCCAATTATTCACATTTGCCAATTGACCACATTGCCAATTGCCAAGGGCCTTTTTTTTCAGATCTCAGATCTCAAATTTCAGATCTGAGATCTCAGCTTCGCGATTTCAAGTGCCGAGTACCGCGTGCTGCGACCTCCACTCCAATCAGCAATCGGCAATTGGAAATCGGCAATGCCTTCACTCGTACCGTAGCGATACCACCGGATCGACTTTCGTGGCCCGCCGGCCCGGCAGGTAACAAGCCACCAGGGCCACCGCAGTTAGCAGAATCGCAATGGCGGCGAAGGTTGCTGGGTCCGTGGCGGTTACACCGAAGAGCATGGTGGCCATCAATCGCGTCAGGGCAAACGCTCCCACCAACCCGATAGCAATGCCAATCAGAGCCAGCATCATTCCCTGCCCCATTACCATCTTGAACACGTCACGTTGTTGCGCGCCGATAGCCATGCGAATGCCGATCTCGTGAGTACGCTGGGTTACGGTGTACGACATCACCCCGTAAATCCCGACCACGGCCAATACCAGGGCGATGCCGGCGAAGATGCTGAACAACGTAAGATTCAGACGCTCGGGTGCCACCGATTCGGCGCGAATCTCATCCATTGTTTTAATGTTGTAGATTGGTTGGTCTGGATCGACTTGCTTCACCTGCTCGCGCGCGGAAGCGATCAACTTATCTGGATCGCCGGAAGCCTTCAGGACTACGGTCATGCCGGTGGACGGAAGTTGCCAAAATGGGAAGTAGCCCTGAACCCGATTCGAATCCTGGCTCAAACCCTCCATCTTTACGCGACCAACTACTCCCACGACCGTGAGTACCGAGCCCCGGTCGTCAGTGCCGAGTTTGATACGCTTGCCTACAGGGTCTTCGTTGGGCCAGTGCCGGCGCGCAAACTCTTCGTCGACGATCATTGTGTTCAATCCCGCCGCCCGCTTTTCCTCTACGCTGAGTTTGCTCAAATCCCGTCCTGCCAGAAAGGAACGATTGTCCTGATCGGTAAAATACCGGCCGCGCAACAGGGGAATGCTCATCGCACGAAAGTAGTCTGGTGTTACCGTGCAGGCTTCCATCAGCGGCGTCTGATCGCGCGGGGGAGTGGGCCGGCCATCGACCAGAAACGACGTTTGCCAGCCGTTGTTGCCAAGTGGTAGCCCGGAAGCCGCAGCCACCGCTTCAACACCCGGCAAAGCACGAGTGTTTTCCAGTAGCCGTTGGAAAAACGCGGTGCGCTGTTCCTCGGTTACGTATTTTTTCTGCGGCAGACTGACGGTGAAGCTGGCCAGGCGCGCATACGAGAATCCCGGGTTCACGTTTTGCAGGCGGTAAAAGCTTCGGATCATCAAACCGGCGCCGATGAGCAACACCAGAGTGCTGGCTACCTCCACGACCACCAGGGAACTTCGCAGCCAGTGGCGGCGCGTCGTGCCACGTCCCGTTTCTTTCAAGGTCTCATGAACGTCCACCACGCCTGCCTGTAACGCCGGTACGAGACCGAACAGAATCCCCGTCAGAAATGAAACCCCGATGGTGAACGCCAGCACTCGCCAATCGAGGCCGATTTCCCTTGAGCGCGGAATGGCGTCCGGACTGACATAAAGAATGAAGTCGATGCACCAGCGAGCGATTAACAATCCCAGAGTCCCGCCTACTAAAGAAAGCAGTACACTCTCAGTCAGCAACTGACGCGCGATGCGCCAGCGCCCGGCGCCCATCGCAGCGCGAATCGCCATCTCTTTCTGGCGTGCAGTGGCCCGTGCCAATAACAGGTTAGCGATGTTTGCGCAGGCAATTAGCAGGACGAAAGCGACCGCCCCAAATAGCACCCAAAGAGCGCCGCGGGCATCGCTCACATAGATTTCCAAGAGGGGTCGTATCCGCACACGATTGCCAGCATTCGATTCCGGATATTGTTTTTCAAGGTTCGCGGCGATGTTGTCCAGGTCTGCCTCCGCCTGCGCCAGTGTGGCGCCCGGCTTCAAACGTGCGACGGCATAGAGACCGGGGTGATTGCCTCGCTGCTGCCAATTTGGATCGCCCGAGAGTTGACCGACTGGGACCCACATCTCAACCCGGCTGGGATAGAGATAACCCTGCGGCATCACGCCAATAACGGTGTAGCTTTTTCCATTCAGAGTGAGCGGCTGATTCAAAATACTCATTTGGCCGCCGAACCGCCTTTGCCATAAACCGTGGCTCAACACGACCACTGGCGTCCCACCTGGTTTATCTTCATCGTTGGTGAATACGCGTCCCACCGCGGCGTTCACGCGTAAAGCGGAGAAGAGATCCGCGGAAGCCTGAGCAGTGGGAATGCGTTCGGCCTCGCCGGCGCCGGTCAGGTTGTAGCTATTGCGGTTATACACGCCGATCTTTTCGAACACGTGATTCTGATTTCGCCAATCCGTGAAGTTCGGATATGAAACCGACATCTCATCGATTACGGGGCTGCGCTCATTCAAGAACACCAGGCTTTCAGGCTCGTGGTAAGGGAGGGGGCGCAGCAGCACCGCGTTAACCACGCTGAAGATCGCAGTATTGGCGCCGATGCCCAACGCCAGCGCCAGTATCACCACGAAGGTAATTCCGGGATTCTTCAGTAACATGCGAGCGCCATAGCGCACGTCTTGCCATAGTGTGTGCATCCTGTATTTCTCCTTGGAGCGCAAACCCTTAGTTTGCGACAAGCTAACAGCCTCAATTACAAAACAAGAGATTGCCCGAGCGTGCGCGAACGCGCCGCGCCGCTTCACCTTAAGTGTGTCTGGTCGCCTGGACGTTGATCGTGATTTGCAGCATGCGACCAATCAACAGGCGAACGGCGTCAACACGGAAATCAAGCCGATCAAGATCGGTTCGCGCACTGTAGTACTCGATGTGCTCTCCACTCGGCGAGCAAGATCGATCTATCTCGCTGACGTCCAGTACGATTTCCTTGCTCTTACCTTTGATGGTCAACGCCCCTGTAACCCGCAAAGTGTCTCTGTCGGTTCCTCGCTCCACCTTCGTGCTCTCAAAACGAATTTCCGGATAACGATCCGCATCGAGGAAATTCGCGGCACGCAGGTGCGCGTCCCGTCGATTGTTGCCTGTATTGACGCTCGCCGATTGCAGCACAACTGTTGACGACGAGCGGCGGATGTCGACTGAGTCAAGCACAATGTTCCCCTCAAGGGCGGTTAAGCTTCCCTTCACGGTGAAGAAGAACAAGTTCTTAACTGCAAACTCCACCGTGGTATGGGTGGGGTCAATGGCCCAAAGCGTCCGAGTGTTAATTGCGATTCGCTCCTGTGGTTGCATCCTCACTCCATTGCCAATTGCCGATTGCCGATTTCAGAACTCAGATCTGAGATCTCAAATTCAGATTTCAATTGCCCGACGATATTTGGCGCCTACTACTTCACTCCAATCGGCAATTGGCAATCGGCAATTGTCAATTTCTTCACTCGTACCTCAGGGCCACCAACGGATCGACTTTCATTGCGCGCCGCGCTGGAACGTAAGCGGCCAGGAGGGCCACGACAACCAGCAACAAAGCAATAGCAATGAAAGTCACGGGGTCAGTCGCGCTCACGCCAAACAGCAGGCTCTTCATCAGCCGCGTCAACCCAATTGCACTGCCAGCGCCAAACACTACACCGATGAGAGTCAATATCATTCCCTGGCAGAGCACCAGCTTCATCACGTTGTGACGCTGGGCCCCAAGGGCCATGCGAATGCCAATTTCCTTCGTGCGTTGGGTGACCGCATACGCCATAACGCCGTATAACCCGATCGCAGCCAGCAACAACGCCACCAGCCCGAAGAGACTAAGCAGCCGAGCAAACAAGCGTTCTATCCTCAGCGACTCATTAGCCACCTCGACCTGCGTCTTAACGCCTGCCAACGGCAGGTTGGGATCCACTTCACGCACCGCCTGCCGGATCGCCGTTACAAAAACCACCGGATCGCTCGCGGTTCGGACCTCGAACGACACCGCTCCGACTCTGCTGAGTTCCTGCAGCCAGGGCACGTAAAAGGTTGCCGGCGACTCCTCGCGCAGGTTCCCGTATTTTGCATCTCTGACAACGCCGACGATTTCGATCTCGGTTGGTTTGTCGGCATTGAATCCGAAGCGTTTGCCGATGGGATTTTCCCCTGAGAAGATGAGCCGGGCGAACGTCTGATTGACTACCACGACTTTAGGCGCACGTTCGTCGTCCTGAGGAGTTAGGCCGCGACCGAACAGTACCGGGATCTCCATAGTCGCGAAGTAGTTCTCGCGCACATGGTGCAGACGAACCTCCCCGCCTTGCCGCGGGGAACCATCCGCTGAACTTGCATCTCCCGCCAGGTAAACCTGACGCCCGCTGGTTGAGCCTGAGAGCAGGGCATTGCGCGAGAACGTCACAGCTTTCACGCCCGGAACGGCCTCGATGCGATCGAACATCTGCCGGTAGAGATTTGCCAACGCCGCATCTTTGTAGCCCAGCAGGTTTGGGTCGATGCTGAACAAGAGCAGGTTCTCGCTATTGAATCCCACTTCTACGGTTTGCAGATTGTGCAGCGTGCGCAGGAAAAGCCCGGCGCTAATCAGCAGCAACAGCGACATTGCCACCTGGGCCACAACTAGGGATTTGCTCAGGAGTGAGCGCGAAGCGCCGCTCGAACTTCTGCCCGTGTCTTTCAGCGACGGAGTCAGATCAATCCGCGTCGCCCGCCACGCAGGCGCCAGGCCGAATAACACTCCCGTTACAAGCGATAGTGCGATCGTAAAGGCAAGCACACGCAGATCTAGCCGAGGATTAAGCGCGTTCATGCCTTCGCCACCCCAGTTTCCCACCGTCAGGAACACGTCCTTGATCCACGATGCGAAGATGATGCCCAGCCCACCGCCGAGCACGTACAGCAGGACACTTTCGGTAAGCAAGAGCCGGATCAAGCGCCCGCGGCCCGAGCCCATTGCCAACCGCACCGCGATCTCCTTTTGCCTCGACGAGGCGCGCGCCAGAACCAGGTTTGCGACGTTGGCGCAGGCGATCAACAACACCAGGGCAACTACGCCTAACAGCAAGTAGAGTTGTGGAGCAAAGCGCCGGCGGACATCCATTTCGCCCTGACTACCGGAATCAACCGCCAGGCGCGGATAGTCTTTCGGCTCAAGGGGTGGCAGCGGAGGCTGACCCGGCGCCGGAACTCGCGCGGCCCGATGCTCCAGGACCGACTGCTGAAACACTACTTCCAAACTGGCACGCGCTTGTTCGGCGGTAGCCCCAGGCTGCAGCCGGCCCATCAATCGCAACCACCACTGCCCGGCACCTCTCATCCGCGAGCGATCGGTGCTGAGTTGTGGCTCGAGGGCAAGTGGCACGGAAACGTCCGGTGATGAGCCGACCTGTCCCGTGCCGGTAAACTCTGGCGGCGTAACTCCGACAACCGTGAAAGAAACATTGTTGAGCTTGATCTGTTTGCCCAGCACTGCCGGATTTCGATTGAACCGCCGCTGCCAATAGCGTTCGCTGATCACCATCACCGGCGTGGCCGCCGCGCGATCATCGCTATCGGTGATCGTGCGACCAAGAAAAGGCTGAACACCCAGGCCCGCATAGTAATTGCCGGAAACAACCTGCGCCCGCGCGACGTCTGCCTGTCCATCCACGTTCACGTTTACGCCGACGCCGGCGAAAGCGAAGATCTCTGACAGCAGGCCTTTCTGCTCACGCAACCGCGCGAAAGTTTGATAGGGAAACGATGTCGCGGCGGTCATCCCGGAAGTCGGGTCGGGGTTTGTATTGCCGTTAAAACCGCCAAAGTTGAAGTTCGGCACAGTCAGCGACTTAAACATCACAAGTTGCTCCGGCTTGTTGACCGGGAGTTTTTTGAGCAACACCACATCGACTACGCTGAAAAGCGCCGTGTTAGCGCCGATACCCAGGGCCAATGACAGCACGGCAATAGCCGTGAAGCCGTAATGGTTCCTGAGCATCCGCGCAGCGTAGCGCAGGTCTTGCCAGAGGGTGTTCATAACATTTTCTTCCCTGACCTATTACCGGCTTTGTGCGTTGCCGATTTCCATTTCCAATTGCCAATTGCCGATTCTCAATGCAAGTCTTAAGCAGCTGCCTTGGAACCTCATTCCAATCGGCAATTGGCAATCGGCAATCGGCAATGTTTTCACTCGTAGCGTAGTGCCACCAGCGGATCGACTTTCGTCGCACGTCGCGCCGGGATGTAGCACGCCAGCAAGGCGACCACTAACAACGCGAACCCTACCAGCGTGAAAGTGGGCGCATCCGTAGCCGAAACTCCAAACAAAAGACTCGCAAGCAAACGAGTCAGCGCGAATGCTCCCCCCAAACCTATCGCTATCCCGGCGAGCACCAGCTTTAATCCTTCGCCCATAAAAAGCTTCAGCACGTCGCTCTTCTGCGCACCGATAGCCATTCGTATCCCCACCTCATGAGTGCGCTGGGCCACGGTGTATGAAGTGACGCCGTATACGCCGATGGCCGCCAGCGCCAGCGCGATACTCGCAAAAAGCGACAGCAATCCCGCATTGAACCGCTGCGGCGAAACTTCGCGCGCCAGAATTTCAGTTAAGGTGGTGACTTCTGTCACCGGAAGATCCTTGTCGAGCGCGTGAATCTCGTGAGTGATAGTGGCGACCAGGTTCTGCGGATTGCCGCCGGCAGTGCGCACGGACAAGGTCGGAGCTTGCACCGCCGCCCGGCCCATCGGCGTGTAGATCTTGATCAGCGGCTTGGCTTCTGAACCATAACGCTTCACTTCTTCGACGACACCAATGATTTCGTGCCAGGCGGGACTGTCGTACTTGATATGTTTGCCGACTGCTTCTTCGTTAGGCCAAAAGCGCCGGGCGAGATTCTCGTCAATCAAGACCACAGGCTTCCCTTGCGCGTCTTCATCTGTCGTGAACGTCCGGCCCTTCAAGATCGGAATTCGCATCGTCTTGAAGTAGTCGGCACTGACGATGGACCAATCGACATTAATAAATTCGTCCGGCTGCAATGGCGACTGGCCTTCGGGAAAGATGTCGCTGGTCCAGTCTTCAAAACCAGGCAGACTGGCAGAGAGTGTGGCTGCTTCAACTCCGGGTTGAATCTGAACGCGGTCGAGTATTTGTTGCAGCAATCGCGCGCGCTCGCCCTTACCTTGATACCGGTTTCGCGGGATCTTCAGGTCCATCGTCACAACGCTGCGCGGCTCAAACCCGGCATCCGCACTCGAAAGGCGCAACATGCTTTTGATGAGCAAACCTGCGCCGACCAGCAAGGCCACGGATAGCGCCACTTCGGCAACGACCAGGCCGCTGCGAAGTCTTTTCCCTTCGCCTTCACTCGCGGTCGCGCTGTTATCTTTGAGCGTCTCCTGCAACTCGGCCTTTGAAAATCGCCAGGCTGGAGCCAGCCCAAAAACGATGCCGCTAAGCAGCGAGACCAGGAGATTGAATCCCAGCACGCGGTAACTAAGTTGAAGTCCTTCGAGCCGGGGAATAATTTCATGCGCAACTCGGGCCAGCAGTGCGGTGCCCCACGAAGCCAGCAGCAATCCGAACACGCCGCCGGCGAGTGACAGCAGCAGACTCTCGACGAGGAGTTGTCTGATGATTCGGGCGCGCGTAGCGCCGAGCGCAGCGCGCAGGGCAAATTCTTTCCGCCGCGTTGCTGCCCGGGCCAACAACAGATTCGCGACATTCGCGCAGGCGATCAGCAGCACCAGACCGACGGCGCCGAAAAGAATGAACAGCGACGGGCGGACATTCCCCGTGACACTTTCCTGTAACGAGATCACGTTGACGCGATCTGCGCCGGCGTTGGTCACCTGATGCTCGCGGAACAGTTGCTGCGCAATCGCATTCATCTCAGCGCGGGCCTGTTCAATGGTGACGCCTTGCTTTAACCGACCGATCACGTTTCCCGCGATGCGCACGTCTCGCTGATTCCATTTCTGCGGGCCCACCGGCAGCCACAACGGTGGCGGTCCCTGATGCGCGAAGCTCTGCGGCATCACGCCAATCACGGTATAGGCGCGATCGTCGAGAATGATTGTCTTGCCGGCGATGTTCTGATCTCCGGCAAACTGCTTTTGCCAGAAACCGTGGCTGAGAATGGTGACCGGATTCGCACCCGGCTTGTCATCATCCGCGGTAAACGAGCGTCCGAGCAGCGGCGCGACGCCCATTACTTTGAAATAGTCAGCCGCGACCATCCGGGCATTCAGATCGAGTGGTTGGTCCGTACCCATCATCGTCATGGACCAGCCGCGAAAAGTCGACATCGCTTCGAAGGTGGTGTTGCGCGCCTGCCAGTCGACAAAGTTTGGATAGGACACCCAGCGATTAGCGACTTCGGGACCGGTCTCGTTCATCCAAACCAGGCGGTCAGGTTCTTTGTAAGGAAGCGGCCTGAGCAGCACGGCATTGATCACGCTGAACATGGCGGTGTTCGCGCCAATGCCGAGCGCTAGCGTAACGATTGCGAGTATCGTAAGACTGCGTCGTTTCAACAGGCTGCGAACGCCGTAGCGAATGTCCTTGATAAACGAATGCATAACTTTAAACCCATTGCCGATTGCTAATTGCCATTTGCCAATTTCGTGTTCCGTTTGCCGAATGCTTTCAAATCGGCAATCGGCAATCGGCAATCGGCAATTGGCAATGTGTTCACTCGTATCTCAGTGCCACCATCGGATCGACTTTCGTCGCGCGCCGCGCCGGTATGTAACAGGCAATTAGTGCCACGGCGACTAACGCCGCTGAAATGGCAACGAATGTTGGGGCGTCGGTGGCACTAATTCCAAAAAGCAAATTTGCCATCAATCGAGTTAATCCGAATGCTCCGGCAAGTCCGATCGCCACACCACTCGACGCCAACGTCATTCCGTTTCTGATCACCAGCTTACGCACGTCACCAACCTGGGCGCCGAGGGCCATGCGGATACCGATTTCCCGCGTACGTTGAGTAACTGCGTAAGACATCACCCCATAGATACCAACTGCAGCCAGCAGCAATGCTGAAACTCCAAACAACCCCAACAAGAGAGTGCGGAAGCGGGGCTGAGCAACTGATTCCGCTGCGATCATGTCCATGGTTCGCACTTTGCCGATGGTTACTTGCTTATCCAGAGTTTCCAATTCCTTTCGCATCGCACCAGCAACGCTCATTGGGTCGCCGGCAGTGCGCACAAGCAATGTCATGTCTGTCCAGAACGGCGCCTGCGAATACGGCAGGTAGACTTCATGGTTGACGTCCGCATCAAGGCCAACGTGTTTCACATCCCCGACGATGCCAACGATTTGGCCAGTGAAATTGTTGATCCCCAATACTATTCGTTTGCCGATGGGGTCCTCGTCAGGGAAATAGCGATCAGCCATGGCCTTATTGATCAAAAGGACATTCGGCGCTTGCGGGTCATCGCTCTCACTGAAAACACGGCCTTTGATTAGTGCAATACTTAGGGTTTTAAAGTAGTCCGGGGTAACGAAACGACAATCCGCACCCGGCGATCTGCCTGGCGGAAACGGTCGTCCTTCTATATCAAATGCAAAGTTCATGTTGTCGCCGCTCAGCGGAAGATGTTTTGCCGCGGCGACTGCCTGCACGCCTGGCACGGATTGGGCGCGCTCAAGCAGCTGTTGGAAGAAAGCCGGTCTTCGAACCCGGGGGTAGCTGTTAGCCGGCAATGACGTTTCCATCGTCAAGACATTATCCGGGGTGAATCCAGCGCCGACGTGCCGCAAGCGGAGAAAACTCTGAATCATTAAGGCAGCGCCGATCAGAAGGATCAGGGCCAGCGCCATCTCCGACACCACCAGCAGGCCGCGCAGACTATGACGATGACTGGACCCCGAGGGGTTTCTTCCCCCGGCTTTGAGAGCATCTGTGAGGTCCATTTTTGTTGATTGTAAGGCCGGAGCCAGACCGAAAATGATGCCGGTCAAAGCTGAGATAAGCAAAGTAAAACCAAGCACCCAACCGTCGATCGCAATCTCTCCACGACGTGGGAAATCAGGCGGCACGATTGCTGACAAAACATGTACACCCCAGGCTGCCAGCAACGCTCCGGCGATCCCTCCAGCGAAGGAAAGCAGCAAGCTTTCGGTGAGCAACTGGCGAAGGATGCGAGTACGACCCGCGCCGAGTGCCGCGCGCAGAGCGAACTCTTTCTTGCGCGAACTAGATCGGGAGAGCAGCAGATTGGCGACGTTGGCGCAGCTGATGAGTAGCACGAATGCAACGGCGCCCCACAGGACCAGCAAGGGACGGCGTGCCTTTCCGACGACTTGCTCTGCGAGAGGGGCAACCTTGACGTTAGAGCCAATAAAAAAAGTCGGGTATTGCTGCTCAAGTCTCTGTTGAATCGCGTCCATCTCCGCTGTCGCCTGTCCCACGGTTATTCCGGGTTTGAGACGACCAATGACGTTCAGCGAATGACTCGAGCGCTGACGAAGAGTTTCAGCATCCAGGGCGAGTGGAACCCACAACTCTGCGGGCGCCGCCGTAAACGTACGTAATACCGTTCCACTCCCGCCCGGAAATTGAAAACCTTCCGGCATCACACCAACGATCGTGTAAGTTTTGCCGTCGAGCGTGATCGTCCGTCCCACTGGATTGCGATCCGCGGCAAAGTGTCGTTGCCAAAGGTTATGACTGATGAGCGTCACTTGCTCGTTGCCGGGCTGTTCTTCTGCAGATGAGAAGGTGCGCCCCTGGACTGGACGTACACCCAACACCTCAAATAGAGAAGTTGAAACAGCCGCCCCTGTAATATTCTCCGGTTGATCTTTCAGAGCGAGATTAAATTTCTTCGAAGGGGCGTAGATCGCCATTTGCTTGAAGACCCGATTTTGGTCGCGCCAGTCAACGAAGTTGCCAGCTGCCGGAGCGTTCTCCTCGTATCCTTGTTTAGGATTTCGTTCCCATAGGGTCACGAGTTTCCCGGGGTCATGAAATGGGAGCGGGCGCAGTAGAACTGCATTGACGACACTGAAAATGGCTGTATTCGCGCCAATGCCAAGCGCGAGAGTGATCACTGCGATGGCAGTAAAGCCTGGGCGCTTCAGTAGACCTCGGGTTCCGTAACGAATATCTTTTAGAAGCGCTGCCATATTGTTCTGCCAATCCCTAAATTCGAAATTCCTATTCGTAGCGCAATGCCACCAACGGATCGACTTTCATTGCTCTGCGTCCGGGTATATAGCAGGCAGCCAACGCCACAACAGTGAGCAGCGCGGATATGCCTACGAAGGTTGCCGGATCGGTTGGTGCCACGCCAAAAAGCATCGTCGCCATCAATCGGGTAAGTGCGAAAGCCCCAACCAAACCGCAAGCAATTCCAATCATTGCCAACAACATTCCCTGCCCGATCACCATTCGGAACACGTCACGCGATTGCGCCCCAATGGCTACGCGAATACCGATCTCGTGAGTACGCTGCGTCACTGTGTAAGACATCACGCCGTAAATACCCACAATGGCCAGCACGAGCGCGACGATTGCGAATATGCTCAGCAACAGCATGTTAAATCGTCGACCGGAGTTGGACTCTGCCAGGAGCTGTTGCATGGTCTCAGCGTCATCGGTAGGCAAGTCTTTATCGATCATTTGAATCTGGCTTTTCACCGCAGTGACCAGACTCAAAGGGTTCGACGCGGTGCGGACCACAAGGCTCATTGAGGGCGCCGCCACTTGAAGATAAGGAAAGTAGACTTCCGCCTTCGCGCTTGAATCCAGACCCAGTTGCTTTACGTCACCTATTATTCCGACGATTGAAATCCACGACTCTCGATCATCGAAGGTGATCCGCTTGCCTATCGGGTCTTCGTTGGGAAAATAAATACTCGCCAGATGGTTGTTGATAATGGCAGCCCTGGGCGCGTCGCTTTTATCTCTATCAGAGAAGTCGCGTCCCTTGACCAGCGCTACGCCAAGCGTACGAAAGTAGCCCGGGCTGACGCTGGTCGTATTGATTACCATCTCTTTGCCAGCTTCAGGGTCCGGGCGACCTTCGATGCGGAAATCAGAACCGGAAACACTCAGCGTCAAAGGTAGGGCGGTCGTTGCGCCGACGGACTGTACGCCGGTCAGCGACTGAAGGCGCGAAAGCACGTCTTGAAAGAAAGCTGACTGTTGACGATCCTCGGGGTACCTGGAATGCGAAAGCGTGAGGTTCACTGCCAGTACATTCTCCGGATTGAACCCGAGGTTCATCTGCTGAAGTTTTAAGAAGCTCTTGATCATCAGGCCGGCGCCGATAAGCAGCACGAGCGAAAGCGCAACCTCAACCGCTACCAGAACGCTCCGAGTGCGCTTGCCGGCGGCGCTCTCCATAGATTCTCTCGAACCTTCTTTTAGCGTTTCGTTCAGGTCCGGCTTTGCCGCTTGAATTCCGGGAATCAAGCCAAAGAGAATTCCGGTTACGATCGAGATGGCGAGCGTGAAGCCAAACACTCGAGCATCCACTCCGACCTCATTCAACCGGGGAATATTTTCAGGTGCGAGCGCCATGAGCGCATCGGTACCCCAGAGCGCCAGAAGTAGTCCGAGGCAACCGCCGGCGAGCGAAAGCAGCAGGCTTTCCATCAGCAAGAGGCGCAGGACCCGCATCCGGCTTGCGCCCAGAGCTGAGCGAATCGCAAGTTCTTTTTTTCTTGAGGCTGCCCGCGCGAGGAGAAGGTTTGCGATGTTCGCGCAAGCTATCAGCAAAAGAAAGGCAACTGCTCCAAACAACACCAACAACGCGGGGCGAATTTCCTTCACGGTTTGCTCTTGCGTTGGGATCAGGCTTATGCCGATGCCTGAATTGCCCTCTGGATAACTTTGTTCAAGACGACCTTCGATAGTGGTCATCTCTGCTCGCGCCTGATCAATTGTTACGCCTGGTTTGAGCCTGCCTATAGCGAAGAATGAATAATTGCCACGACGTGATTCAGCGCTGGTGGCCGCCATCGGAACATAGAGGTCAGTCGGATCATTTAGTACCTTTCCCAGGTAACCGAACCCGACTGGAAACTGAAAGCCGGGGGACATGACGCCCACGACCGTATAGTCTTGATTATTGAGTGTCAGCGACTTGCCTACAATTCCCGTATCGGCACCGAAGCGACTCCGCCAAACGGCGTGGCCAAGCATTACAACGTGATTGGCTCCTTCTTTATCTTCTTCAGGCAGAAATTGCCGTCCGAGCATTGGTGCGGAACCGACCAGCGGAAAGAGATTGGCGGAAGCCCTGACGGCACTAAGCCGTGCAGGCTCACCTGCACCGGTGAGGTTCAGATTGGTGAAGGTATATGCAGAGATCTGCTCGAAGGTATGGTTTTGATCTACCCAGTCGCGCAAGTTGGCAAAGGATACGGGCATCTGATACATGCCGCGCTGCGGACTTTCTTCCCAGATGGTAACCAGGCGACCAGGATCATGGTACGGGAGCGGACGAAGGAGCACGGCATTGACCACGCTGAACATTGCGGTGTTCGCACCGATGCCTAAGGCGAGCGTGATTACTGCGATAGCGCTGAAGCCAGGATGCTTCAACAGGCTTCTGATTCCGTAGCGGAGTTCCTTAAATAGTGTTTCCATGACGCTCTTTCCAATTGCCAATTTCGAATTGCGAATTTGAGATTGGCGTCAGTTGCTTCCCAGATCAGCCAAAGATCGGGTAAGCGCCAAATCCGAAATTCGCAATCTTAAATTCAAAATTCTCATTCGTACCTCAGGGCCACGATCGGATCTACTTTCGTTGCCCGCCTGCCCGGCACGTAACAAGCAACCAGCGCAACTCCAGAAATCAGGATCCCGATGCTAATGAATGTGACGGGATCGGTCGGCTCGACGCCGTAGAGCATCGTCGCCATCAGCCGAGTAAGCCCAAACGCACCCGCTAAACCGAAGGCAACGCCAATCAGAGCCAGCAGCATTCCCCGCCCGATCACCATCTTGAAGACATCTCGCTGTTGGGCGCCGATGGCCATGCGAATGCCTATCTCGTGCGAGCGCTGTGTGACGGTGTAACTCATGACGCCGTAGATGCCGACAGCAGCGAGAATCAAGGCAAGAGAGGCGAGGAACGCGAGCAGCGTCATCGAGAGTCGTTGCGTGACGAGAGATTGGTCGAGCGTCTGCTCCATCGTGCTCACATTGAACACGGGTTGATTAGGGTCAAGCGCCTGCACCTCGCGGCGCACGGCAGCCGCCAGGTTCAAAGGGTCCGCCGTCGTACGGACGATAAGATTCGTGCGCGAAGCGAGGAACGGAAACGCGTCGTCGGGAGCCTGGTTGAACGGCAAATACAGTTGCGGTTGCACGCGCTCAATAGCGTCCAGGCCAAAGTGTTTCACATGGCCGACGACGCCAACGATTTCGGCATCCGGGTTGTCTTTGCCATCACCCGCGATGTATTGGCCCAGCGCCTCTTGATCGGGAAATTGCTGGCGGGCAAATGATTCGTCAATCACTGCGACACGTGGGGTGCGCTGCGTGTCCTGGGAAGTGAAGAACCTGCCTTTGACGAGACGAATGCCCATCGCTTGCAGATAGTCGGGGCTGGTGACATACATCATCGTCTGCGGCTGTTTGCCTGGTTCGGGCTTCGGACGTCCGACGATGGCGAAGGAAGTGTCGGCTGTTTGTCCGAGCGGTATCCCGTTCGAGAAGGCCGCCGCTTCGACTCCGGGCATTCCCGCGATGCGCTCGTTCAGGTCGTTAAAGAAGTTGAGGACTTTCGCGCCGTCCTCCTTCTTGGCGTTGAGCGCGAGTTGCATCGTCAGCAGATTCTGCGGCTTGAAGCCGGGGTCCGTGTCGAGGATACGTACGAAGCTCTTAATCAAAAGCCCCGCGCCGATTAGGAGCACGAGCGAGAGCGCGACTTCAGCGACGACCAGTGTGCTGCGTAGCCATGAGCGGCGTCCGCCCGCGGTCGAACTACGCCCGCCTTCTTTAAGCGTGTCGTGTAAGTCGGTCTTCGCGGCTGCGAGAGCGGGCACTAAACCGAAGACGATGCCGGTTAGGAGCGAGACGAGCAGCGTAAAGAGGAGGACGCTGCCATCCAATTTGATCACCGCTGTCGAGGGCAAGCTGTCGGCGCTGGCAGAGCGAAGCAAGTCGGTGCCCCACAGCGCCACGAGCACGCCGATGATGCCACCCAGGATCGCAAGCAGCAGGCTCTCCGTGAGCAGTTGCCGGACAATGCGTAGACGTCCGGCGCCGAGTGCCGTGCGAATCGCCATTTCTTTTTGTCGCGTCGCCGCACGCGCTAAAAGCAGGTTGGCGACGTTTGCGCACGCTATGGCAAGCACGAAGCCGACTGCGCCGAGCAAGATGAGCAACGTAGTCCGTATATCGCCGACGAACGACTCGCTCAATGGCGTGAGGGTCGCACTGTTCCCCTTCATGCCGTACTGCTCGCCGATGCGCTGGGCCATCGCAATGAGTTCGGCGCGTGCCGTCTCAACGGTCACACCGGGCTTCAGACGAGCAACCGCGTAAATGCCGGGATGACTTCCCCGCTCCTTCATCTCATCGGCGCGCAGTCCGATGGGCACGAACACGTCGGTTGGTGTGCCGTAAGCGTAACTCGCGGGCAGCACACCAATCACCGTGTAGCTCGCGCCGCTCAAGGTAATTTGTTTTCCTACCAGCGCGGGGTCTGACCCGAATCGCCGCTGCCACAAGCCGTCGCTAATGATGCAGACGGGATTCGCGCCCGGGCCATCTTCCTCGGTGGCGAAGCTGCGACCCAACGCCGGCTTGACGCCGAGCACGTCGAATAACTCCGCGGACACCGCTCTTCCCGCCAGTCGCTCTGGCTCATCCTTGCCCGTCAGGTTGAGGCTGCGAAACTGCATCGCGGCAATACCGGAAAAGACTTTGTTCTGCTCGCGCCAGTCGAGGAAGTTCGGATATGAGATGGACATCTGCGGCACTTGCGGGCTGTCTTCCGAAAGCCGCACTAGTTTGTCGGGGTCGGCGTAAGGCAAGGGTCGCAAGAGCGCTGCGTTAACGACTGAGAAGATTGCCGTGTTCGCGCCAATGCCCAAGGCCAGCACGACCACGATGATCGCGCTCACGCTCCAATTCTTTGCCAGCATTCGCACAGCGAAGCGTAGGTCTTGCCAGAGTGTGTGCATGTCTTCTCCATTGCCAACTGCCAATTGCCGATTGCCAATTTCGTGTCCCGTTTGTCGAAGGCTTTCCAATCGGCAATCGGCAATCGGCAATTGGCAATGACTTCATTCGTACCTCAGCGCCACCAGCGGATCGACTTTCGTCGCGCGCCGTGCCGGAATGTAGCAGGCGAGCAGCGCGACCAGTGTCAGCACCAACGCGACGACAGCGAAGGTCACCGGATCACTCACCTTCACCCCGTAAAGTTGCGAAGCCATTTGTCTCTGCCAGGAACTGCTGGCGAAATATTGGCTGGCCAGTAGCCGTCGCAATACGTCCCCGCCTAATGCACCAACAGCCAGCCCCAACAACACCAGTTTCAGCCCCTGCCAGATCACCAGGTGCAGGACATTGGTTGTTTGCACGCCGAGAGCCATCCTGATACCAATCTCGTTGGTGCGTTGCGCGACCGAATAAGCCAATACGCCCGACAGCCCGATGGCTGCGAGCAGGAGCGCCAGCCCGCCAAAGAAGCTCAGGAGCCGCGCAGACAGGCGTTGCGGTCCCAACGTGGCCTGCGCGCGTGCTGTTTGCGTGCTGACTTCCGTGACCGGCAGATTGCTATCCAACTCGCGCACGGCCTGATGCACCGCCGTCACGAGCGCGGTCGGCTCGCCCGTGGTACGCAAGGCAAAAGACATCTCGCCAATCATTTCGCCTTCCTGTTGCCATGGCGTGTAGAGCAGCGGCTTGAGTTCTTCGCGCTGGCTCCTGTATTTGGTATCGGCCACGACCCCGACAATCTCGACTTCACGGCTGCCGGGGTCCGTGACCCGCTTGCCGAGCACGTCATCGTTGGGGAAGAACTGGCGCGCGAAGGATTGATTGACGATGGCGACTTGGGGCGCACGCTGGTCATCCTGCGCCGCAAAGCCGCGCCCACGCAGCAACGGGATTTCCATCGTTGCAAAATAGTTTTCGCGCACCGTCTGCCTCATTGTTTCGTGCTTCTCAGCGGTCTGTTCCGTCTCGCCGGGCAGCAAGAAATCATTGAACCAATTGTCATCCGCGATGAGTGCGACCTTCCCGAACGTCGCCGCCCGCACGCCTGGCAGGTGATCCAGCCGCGCCAAAAGTTGCTGATAGAATTGGATCAACTGTCCGTCTTTGTAGCCGCCCTGCTGCGGCTGCAACCTGAAGAGCAAGAGGTTCTCCTGATTGAAGCCGAGGTTGACGTGTTGCAGGTTGTAGAGTGTGCGGATAAACAAACCCGCGCCGACTAATAACAGCAACGACAACGCGACCTGCGCGACGATCAGCCCTTTGCTCAAACGCGACACAGCGCCTGTCGTGCGCCGACTCTGTTTGAGCGAAGTGGCTAAATCCAAACTCGTCGCGCCCCACGCGGGCGCCAAGCCGAACAGCACGCCGGTCAAGAGCGAAACAGCCAGCGTGAAGGTCAGCACCCGCCAATTCAGACTGAGGTCAACGCCGTTGGGCAAAATTCCCGTGTCTTTGTCGGCCAGCGCCAGAAGCAGGCTCTTACCCCAAAAGGCGAAGAGCACGCCGACCGCGCCGCCGCAGCCTGCGAGTAACACACTTTCGGTCAGCAGTTGTCGCACGAGACGCCAGCGACCCGCGCCGACCGCCAGTCGCACGCTGATCTCTGCGCCGCGCAAGGCTGCTCGCGCCAGCAGCAGATTCGCCACGTTGGCACAGGCAATCAGCAGCACGAGTGCCACCACAATGAACAGTCCATAGATGGTGGGCGTATAACGTCTGCGCCTGTCCAGCATCCCACGACTTCCGGATTCCGTGATCAAGCGCGGATAATCTTTCGGATCGAGTCGCGCGGGTTGATTCGCTTTGCGTGGCGGCGGCATGACCTCCAACGCTGCGGCTTTGAAAGTACCGTTCAAGCTGTCGCGTGCCTGTTCGTAGGTCGCGCCCGGTTTGAGCCGCCCCATCAAATTCATCCACCAGACGCCTGGTTGGTTCGCCGTGCCCAAGTTGCTGCGCTCGCCCAGCAGCAACGGCTCGCAGGCAACCGCGATGGTGACGGCGGGGTGGTAATCCACTTGCGATGTGCCGGTGAAGGCAGGCGGCGTGACGCCAATGATGGTGAAAGACAGCTTGTTGAGTTTGAGTTGCTGGCCGATGACGGCGGGGCTCGAGCCAAACCGCTCCTGCCAAAACTGATGGTCGAGCACAACCACGGGCGTCGCGCCTGCCTTGTCATCCTCGTCAGTGATCCCGCGTCCCAAGACCGGTTGGACCCCGAGGCCGGCGTAATAACCGCCGGACACGGCCTGTCCATTGATGATCTCCGCCTGCTCCCCCACCACCGCAGTCACTTCACGAATCGGAGCGAAGGCAAAGAAATCGCTGAGCGGACTGTCCGGTGCAGCGGCGCGCGCCTGGCGCATCTTTTCAAAAACGTCGTAGCGAAACAGCGAAAGCCCACGTGTGCCTGGCGGTGTGGGCACGGACGACGTGCCGCTCGTGCCACCCGTTCTGAAGGTAAGTCCGGCTTCCCATTCAAACAGCGCCAACCGCTCCGGCTCAGGGACCGGCAAGGTCTTGAGCAGCACGGCGTCCACCACGCTGAATAACGCTGAGTTCGCACCGATGCCCAGCGCCAGTGAAAGCACGGCGACAATCGTGAAGCCTTTATGCTTAAGTAGCATCCGCAGACCGTAGCGCAGGTCTTGCCATATTGTGCGCATCTCTATTCCCTCCGCCCTATTCGTATCTCAGCGCCACCAGCGGATCGACCTTCGTTGCGCGGCGCGCCGGAATGTAACAAGCGAGCAGCGCTACCAGCAGCAGCCCGAACGTGACAACGCCGAAGGTGAGCGCGTCGGTGGGCGTGATGCCGAACAACAGGCTCTGCAGTAACCGCGTTAAAGCGAACGCGCCGGCCAATCCTGCTACGACGCCTATCAACGCTAGTGACATTCCGTTTCTAACAACCAGTTTCAGAACGTCCGCGGCTCGCGCCCCCAAAGCCATGCGAATGCCAATCTCTTGCGTCCGTTGCATAACTGTGTACGACATCACGCCGTAGATCCCGATAGCCGCCAGCAGTAACGCGATAACGGCAAAGATCCCCAATGAGACTGATGAGAAGCTGTAGAGAGAGACCGAGAGAGATCGCACCTGTTCCATCGTCCGCACTTCGAACACCGGCTGGTCCTTATCGAGCGACCACACTTGTTGTCTCATTTCAGCAGCCAGCAACTGAGGCTCGACTTTGGTGCGCGCCACCAGGACCATCGAGCTCCAAACATCCTGGGCATGGGGCAGGTAATAGTCAGTGGTGACTGGGGTCTGCAGCTCGTGCTTGACGTCTTGCACCACACCGACAACTTGCATCCAGGGATATTCGGTCATGGGGCCGTTGAAGCGTACGCGTTTACCCAGGGGATCAGCGCCCGGCCAATACTTTTGCGCCATGGATTCGTTGATGACAATCACCAGTGGCTTCCCGGGCTTATCTTGATCGGTAAACTCGCGGCCCTTCAACACTGCGATTCCCATGGTGCGGAAATAATCGGGAGTGCAACTCCGATAGCGTCCTATGAACTCTTGGCCGGGAGGAGGGTCCGGAATGCCTTCAACCAGAAAGCTGTTTGACGAGTTGCTGCCACCAAGAGGTAAATGACTGACAGCTGCCGCTGACTCAACACCGGGCAAGGACCGGACGCGTTGCACCAGTTCCCGATAGAAAGCGGCGCGTTGCGTCTGTTCCTTGTATTTCGCAACGGGCAACGTGAGTCTCATAGTCATAACGTGGTCCGGATTGAACCCCGGTTGCGTTTTCAGCAGCACTAGAAATGTGCGCATCAGCAATCCAGCGCTAACCAGAAGCATGAGTGACAGCGCAACTTCTGATATCACCAGCAGGCCGCGCAGGCGGTGCGAGCCTGATGAAGTTTGCCGCCCGCCTTCTTTCAACGTTTCGTTGAGATCTGTTTTCGAGATTTGCCAGGCGGGTGCTATTCCAAAAAGAAGACCGCTCAAGAGCGAGAGACCCATGTTAAACCCCAGCACAGGTAGATTGACTCCTAGTCGATCCCAACCGGGCGCGAATTGTGCGGCGTCGCCTGGGTTCAGTGTGCGGAGCAGATCAACGCCCCAATAGGCAATCAAGATTCCCAGCGCGCCCCCGACCAATGCGAGCAGCACGCTTTCGGTTAGTAATTGGCGAACCAGGCGCCAACGACTCGCGCCGAGCGCCGCGCGTAATGCCATCTCCTTCTGCCGGCCGGCTGCTCGGGCTAACATGAGGTTGGCAACATTCGCGCAGACAATCAGCAGTACAAAACCAACTGCCGCCATTAACACCAGCACAGCCGTCTTGTAGAGACGGACGGCATCCTCAACGATCGGGTAGACAGCAACGCCCCACCCGGTATTCGATTCGGCATTCTCTTTCTCGAGCCGAGAGGCGATCGTTCCGAGGTCCGCCTGCGCTCTGGCCAACGAGACATCCGGCTTGAGGCGGCCGACGATATAGTAAGTATGGTTTGTTCGATTGCCCGCTAATTCCGGAGTTATCGCCAGAGGCGCCAACACCTCAGCGCCGCGGGGATAGTTGAATCCCTGCGGCATCACCCCAATCACAGTGCGGGTCACTCCGTTAAGCGTAATAGTCTTATTGACAATGCCGGGGTCGCCGCCGAAACGACGCTGCCACAACCCGTGAGTGAGAATAGCAACCGCATCTTTACCAGGTTGATCTTCATCGGCCGCAAAACTTCTTCCCAGCGTTGGTTTGACTCCCAAAACATCCAGGAAATTTCCTGTGATAAGAAAACCCTGGATGCGCTCAGGTGTTTCCAGGCCAGTCAGGTTCGCGCTCCACCAGCGATAGAGACCCAACTGCTCGAAGGTTTGATTCTGCGTACGCCAATCGAGGAAATTGGCCATCGAAGCTTCGTTGCGTTCTACTCCGCGACTTGGCTGCGTTTCCCAAATCGCGACGATGCGTTCCAGCTCAGGAAACGGCAGGGGCTTGATGAGCAGTGCGTTGATTACGCTGAAGATGGCGCTGTTGGCCCCGATGCCGATGGCCAGCGTGATGACGGCGATGATCGTGAGCGTCGGACGCCTCATGAGAGATATGATGCTGTAGCGAATGTCCTTTAGAAAAGAGTCCACAGCTCCTCCTATTCATATCGGAGCGCAATTAAGGGATTGACCCGCGAAGCTTTGCGGGCGGGTAGAAGGCCTGCAAAGACGGCAACAGCAGTTAAGAGCAGCGTGGCCAAGACCAGCGTTAATGGGTCGGCGGCCCCGAGACCAAAGAGTTGGCTGGAGATCAGGCGACCGGCTCCAATAGCAGCCGGCACACCAATGGCGACACCAACCATGACCAGGACCAGCGTTTCTCGTAAGACCATCCAAATAATGTTGCGGCGTTCAGCGCCGAGCGCAATCCGTATGCCAATCTCTTTAGTGCGACGAACTACTCCATGGGCCATCACTCCATACAAGCCTATGCAAGCAAGTAGGAGTGCCAGCAACCCGAAAAAGCTCACTAGCTGAGCGATTAGCTTCTCCTGGTTTAGGGTGCCTGCAAGTTGTTCGCGTAAAGTCGTAACACCGAAGATCGGGAGTTTGTCATCCACTTCTGCGATCGCCTGCCGCACTGCGGGCGCGAGGTCAGCAGCATCGCCGTCCGACCGAATCTGCAAGTTGCTGCTGTATGCGTCTGAGTCCTGAACCTGCAGAATTGGCCGGTAGGCCGTGGGGCCGGGCTCTTCCCGAGCGCTTTCGTATTTCACATCGCCAATAACGCCTACGATTTCGAGGTCTTCGCCTCGCTCGGGATCATCGTCGTCGCCGAAGTGGAATTGTCGTCCGATTGGGTTCTGTCCCGGGAAAAACTGTTGAGCAAACGTCTGATTTACCACCGTGATTTTCTGGGCCGCAGGGGTGTCGCGCGGTCCAATGTCGCGACCGAGCAACAGCGGCACGCCGAGCGTCTCGCAGTACGCCGGTCCAATCAGAATGTCGGCGACTTCCATGTCCTGGCCGGGAGTTGGAGTGTAGCCACGCACCGTGATAGTGCTTGACCTACCTACCCCGCTCATCGGCGAGTAGGTCGCTACCGTGGCTGATTTGACGCCGGGCAATGCTTCTAGTCGATCGAGGAGCCGGCTATAAAGCGTGCTGAGTTCAGTTGGTTTGTAGCGGGCCAGCCGCGGATCAATTCCGACCAGGAGAACATTGTCTCGATTGAATCCGACTTCTTCTTCACTGAGTTTCATCAAACTTCGGGCAAAAAGTCCGGCGCCAGTCAACAACACCATCGAGAGCGCAACCTGCGAAACAACTAACGCCGAGGCCAATCCAAACCGCAGCCGGCGGCGTCCAGTGCGAGCTGACTTTTCCTTTAAAGCGGTGGTGAGGTCGGTTTTGCTTGCTCGAAGTGCGGGCACCATGCCAAATAGCACACCCGCTGATAGCGAGACCACCGCCGTGAATGCCAACACCGCAGTGTCAGGACGGACGTCCAGAGGGGAAGTCTTGGCCACCAGGGCAACCAGGACACTGACACCCCACTGGGCGAGAAGTATGCCGCACACGCCACCAATGGCGGCGAGCAGTAGGCTTTCACAGAGCAACTGCCGAACGATGCGATACCTGCTCGCGCCCAATGCAAGCCGCAGAGAGATCTCGGCCTTTCTCGAGGCGGCGCGCGACAACAGCAGGTTGCCAACGTTGGCGCCAGCAATCAACAACACCAGCACCACAATGACCATCAACATCTTCAGTGCCTGCGAGTACACTCTCCGAAGACCTGAGATTCCCCGGCTACCGTCCGCGAGTTGCAGGTATGCATTTGCTATCGACTCTTGTACGTCGTCGTTAAGCTTAGAGCCTGCTTCGTTAGTCAAGAATTGTCGCAAAGCTACATTGGCGCTAGCCTGGGCCTGCTCTAACGAGACACCCGGTTTGAGCCGGCCCACGAAATTCAGCCAGTAGACTCTGCGGTCTTCGAATGCCGATGGGCGAAGTTCTATTTGCGGTTGAAAGGCAAGTGGCAACCAGAAATCAGGCGAGCGGCGAACACGCACTCCGAAAAAACCGGGAGGCATGACTCCCACAACCGTGAAAGACGTTCCGTTCAAGACGATCTCTTTGTTTATTACCGAAGGATCGCTCTTCCATTGTTGTGTCCAATTGCCATAGCTCATGACTGCCGCGGGTGGCGCGCCGGGCTTGTCATCTTCAGCAGTCAGAGCGCGACCAAGCACGGCGTTTACACCCAGTACCGAAAAGTAATTGCCCGAGACCAGGTGACCCCGGGCTCGTTGCGCCGCTTCACCCGCTTGCGAATCGCCGCTTCGCACGCTGAGCGCAGCTTCGCCGCTTCGAAAAGCGCTCAATCCCTGGAAGCTCTGATCGTGGTCGCGGAAGTATTGATAATTAGCGTATGAAAAGCGGTGCCACTGTCCCCTTGCGGGATCGCCCTGGGAGGTGCCTTCGCTGGGTGTATCGTCGAAGAACACGAGCTCTTGAGGAGCCGAGACTGGTAGTGACTTGAAAATCACCGCGTTGAGTAGCGTGAAGATAGCGGTGTTTGCGCCGATGCCCAGCGCGAGCGTGAGTACCGCAATCAGAGAGAAGCCCGGGCGTTTCAGCAAACTCCTGATCGCGTAACGAAAGTCTTTCAGTAATCCATCCATCGTGCTCAATCTCCCTGATGCTCGCTCGCCTCTTTCCTGCGCGAGCGAGAGGTTTTCGGTCCACCTTTACTCGCGAGCCAGAAGCGAAAGGCCCGCGATTCGGTTTCATTGCCTGCCTTCTTAGGGCAACGGCGATGCAAACAGGCATCACGCCAACGCTTTGGCATCGGCTTAGCGACTATCGCAGTTAGAAACTAAGCGCTTACGGCGAGCATCGATTAACTTTCAAAATCAGAGCAACGACTTTTGAACCCGATTCAATTCTTAAACACGGTCAGCTGCTGGGCCCGATCCGTCTTTGTACTTTGTACTTGGAGCTTTGTACTTTGTCCTTGTGATTAGTCGCTCACGATACGGCCTCATGAGGTCAGTACCACCGCGCGGTAGCGGGTGGGTCCTGGTTACTCATCATCTCAAGCCGAGTGGAGTCGCTACCGAGGACCCACCCGCTACCGCGCGGTGGTACTGACCTCATGAGCCGCGCCTGAGTGACAAGCAGCACAAGGAACAAAGTACAAAGTTCAAAGACCAAAATAAAAAGACCTAAGGCCTAAGGAGCGATTGCCAACTGACGATTTCGATTACTCAACTTTAACGACCATCAGCGTCGCATCGTCCTGTACCGGACCATCGCTGAATTCACCCACCGCTGCCATAATCAGGTCTCGTAATTCCCTGGCGCTGAACTCTCGGCCGAGGGTCACCAATTCCTGCAACCGCTCTTCGCCAAATTCTTCGCCTGAGGCGTCTTGGGCTTCAGTTACACCGTCGGTGAAAAACACCAGGGAGTCGCCCGAACTCAACTCGATCTCACCTCCCAGATAGTGGCCATCCGGGAAGACGCCTAATACCGGGCCACCGTCTTTCATTCGCACGCAAGTGCCGTGACGCACCAGCATGGGCGGACAGTGACCCGCGTTGGCATATGAGAATTTCCTGGTTTGGTTGTCTAACAGGCCGTAGAAAAGGGAGATGAATCTGTGCGGGACCATGTTGTGACACATGACGCGATTCACTTGCGCACACAGCTGATCGGGAGCGACCCCTGCCGACGCAAAAGATTTCAGCACCGCCTGCACATTCGACATCAAGAGCGCCGCCGGCATTCCCTTGCCCGCTGCATCCGCAATACAGATGGCGCTGTGACGATCATCAAACTTGAGCACATCGAAATAATCACCGCCGACAGCGCTGGCCGGCTGCCAGGCAACCGCGATCTCGATGCCGTTGATGTGGGGTAAGTCTTTCGGCAGTAAAGCCTCTTGAATCTCTTGCGACTCTGTCATCTCCTGCTGCAGTCTGTTGTTAACGGTTCGGCGTTCCGCGTTCCGAAGTCGCTTTTGGCGGCGGCTCCGGCCCAGTGCGATTTGGGTGCGCAAACTCTTAAGCAAAACTGAGTTGTCCCACGGCTTTAGCACAAAGTCGCGCACTCCTCGGTGCATCGCTTCTACGGCCAGCTCTACTGAGCCCCAGCCTGTCAGCACCACGACGGGCAAGGTGCTATCGAGGGCTCGAATATGTGTTATCAGCTCCAGACCTTCCTGCCCTGACGTAGTGTCGCGCGCGTAATTAAGATCCATTAAAACCAGATCAAAATCTCGTTGCCTGATTGCATCCAGTACCGCCGCCGGAGAATTCACCCCTTCGGTTTGGTAACCCGCTCCTCTGAGTAGCAAACGCAGTGCGGTTACCACGTCCGGCTGATCGTCGGCGATCAGAGTGCGGGCGCCTGCTGCTGCCATGGTGTTCGCGTTAAGGCTCTCCATCAGACTTTCAGTCGCTATCATTCTTTTACAATCCACCCGTCTTCGAGCCGCACGATCCGGTTTCCATAACCGGCATTTACCTCGGAGTGTGTCACTTGCACGATCGTGGTGCCTTCTTCATTCAGGGTCTTGAACATCTCCATGATCTCTTTACCCTGGCTCGAATGGAGATTTCCGGTGGGCTCGTCAGCGAGGATGATGCGCGGCCGGGCGACGACTGCGCGGGCAATGCCCACGAGCTGCTGCTGACCCCCGGAGAGCTGGCTGGGAAACAAATCCTTCTTGCCGACAATCTGAAAACGATCGAGCGTGTCGCAAACGATCGACTGGCGTTCCTTCTTACCCACGTCGCGATAGGACAGGGGCAGTTCGAGATTCTCAAACACCGTTTGATCGTCCAGCAGGTGATAACTTTGAAAGACAAATCCGACGTTGCTATTGCGTAGCTGAGCACGCTTCTTGTGGTCCAGCTTATGAACGGCCGCGTCTTCGAAGTAGTATTCGCCACTCCAGGACTGATCGTGCATTCCCAGAATATGTAGCAGTGTCGACTTGCCCGCACCCGACGGCCCCATGATTGAGACAAATTCTCCTGACTTTATGTCCAGGTCGATGCGGCGCAGCACGTAGGTTTTGGCGACGCCCTGCGAGAAGGATTTTTCGATGTTGCGCAGACCGATCATGCAATTGCTCCGAATCCACTCTCTTTCAATTCTCGCTTTGCGTCTTCGATCTCGCGCCGATTCGCTCCGGGTTCTTCTTCGACAATGAGCCCGTCAAAGAGATGGACGATACGATCAGCGTGCTGGGCGTAGCGCGGATCGTGCGTGACCATACAAATGGTCGCGCCGCCACGATGTAGCTCTCGCATCAGTTCCATCACCGCTTCGCCATTAGTTGAATCCAGGTTTCCGGTCGGCTCGTCAGCCAGCAGGATGCTGGGGTGGCCGCCGACCGCGCGCGCCACTGCAACACGCTGTTGCTGACCGCCGGACAGCTGGCTGGGAAGGTGTTTGGCTCGATGGGCCATGCCCACACGTTCGAGAGATTCGGTTACGCGCTGCTTCCGGTCGGCCGATTTCATGCCGCGATACGTCAGCGGCAGCTCGACGTTTTCATAGACCGTGAGATCGCCGATCAGATTAAAGCTCTGAAAGATGAAACCCACTTCGCGATTGCGGATGCGAGCGCGCTCCGACAACGAAAGGCTTTCCACCGGGTGATCATTTAGCACGTACTCACCATCGGTCGGCGTATCGAGCAAGCCGAGAATGGACAGCAAGGTGGACTTGCCGCAACCTGATGGTCCCGCAATTGAGACATACTCACCTTTCTTAATGTCCAGGTGGATGCCGGAAAGCGCGTGCGTCTCGACTTCGTCTGTGTAGAAGACTTTCTTGACGTCGGCCAGGTGAATCAGGGGATCGGATGAACTCATCTCAGGCTCCTTATGTTTTCTTTGAACTGCTAATGCTTTAGTGTGAACACCGCGGCTGCGAAATGTATGGCACATCGGGATCTTCGGCTCCTTCGCTTTTGCGGCTCTGCCGCTCCGCAGTGCGGTAAGGCTCAGCCTTACCGGAGGGCCTTTCAGGTTTTTGAGGCTATGCCTCGACCGCCCGAACATAGGCATAGCCTCGAGTTCAAATCAGTGGCGCATCGGTAAGGCCAAGTTTTACCGCACTGGGCAGCGGCAGAGCCGCAAAGCACGCATCTCCAGAACGCACGATAAGTCAGCGCACGCGGATCAGGTTGTAGTTGTCCCAAGCCGAGGTGTCCGACAGGATGACTTGATCGCCTTCGCGCAGTCCGCTGATGATTTCAATAGTGCTAACCGAGCTTCGGCCCAGTGCCACCTGAGTGCGACTGGCGTTCTGTCCGTCAGGACTCAACTTGAAGATGCCGACAGTTTGTTGTCCCTGACCGAAGGCGGGCCGGCCCACATACAGGATATTGTCCAGGCGTTCCAATTCGATCGTGCCATCCACGCTCAGATCCGGCCGCGCACTTGCGGGTAGCGGCCCGGTAAGTTCAGCATCGACCGTGAAAGTGCCTTCGCGGGCCGCTGGATCAATGCGGGAAACGCGTGCCTGGATGATTCCATTGCGCGTGTCTACTTCGACCGGCTGGCCGAGTTTGACGTCTTTAATTTGGGTTTCGGCAATCTTGAGTTCGGCCTTGAGCGAAGCTGGGTCGGCAACGCGCGCCATGTTGAACCCGGGTGTCACCTGCTGGCCCACCTGCACCGAAACCTGCTGCAACACTCCGTTGGTGCCCGCTCGTACCTTTAGCGCATCAACCTGGCTTTTCTTCAGTTCGGCGAGCGCGCGCAGCTGTTGAATGCGGGCTTGCTGGGCGTTCATCTGGGCTTTCGTCGCCTTGCCGCTGATCCCCAGTCTTTGCTGCTCGATCTTGAGCCGGTTGGCAAGATCTTGCACACGTACACGAGCGACCTTCAGCAGAATCAGTGGTACGAGGCCTTGTTTGCCAAGCACTTCGTCCGTCTCGAGCTGCATTTTTGCCTGACTGTACTCCGCGTTGATGCTGGCAATGGCAGATTGCTGCGTCATGCTGTCGCTTTCCAGACGCACTTTCAGGTTTTCCTGGTCGGCTTGTGCGGCTTTCATTTGGAACTCCGCGTCAATAGCCTGTTGTTCCATCTGCGGATTTGTAAGCTCAAAGATCACTGTCCCGGTGCTAACCTCGACGCCCGGCTCCACCAGGATTCTTTCCAAACGACCCTCGGCGGGCGCCGGGACCCAGCGAGTCAGTTGCGGCACGAGCGTGCCAATGCCGCGCACCTGGCGCAGCATCTGACCGCGTTTGACGGTGTCAATCACCGCGGTGGAACGGTCGAGAGTGGGGGCTGCCGGCTTTAGTTTTGTCAGGCCGAAGGTAATTCCCCCGATGGCCACCAACCCGATGAAGATGAAAACGCCCTTGCGGATACGCTTTTTGAGTTTAGATTTTCCGGGACGCTTAATATCCATGAACTACTCTAAGAATCAGACAACCCTCGAAGCCTACTGCACTTGGGCCAAAAGAATTTGTGGAGAACTGTGCTTGCCAATTTGAGAGCGGCGAAAGGTGCACGGGAAGTGTGCTTAAAAATCCAGCAACGACAAACTTCTCCGGCAACTGCACAGTCCTCCGCGAATCAGGGGTAACAAAGGCCGTGCCAATGAGACGACTCTGGAGGTACCGGTGGTGAAGAACGCCATTTCAGCCAGTATTATTGGTCATGCATTGTAGTCGTTGTCACTGAAGCAGGAGAAGAAGAAGCGGAAAGAGCGTCGCCCGAACCGGAGAAAGAGTTTCGCTTTCGGGACGTGAGAATCCCACTATCGACAAAACTTCGAAATCTCGTATGAATGAACGGAGACGAGAGAGAGGCTGGACCAAGCAACTCCTTGGAGTGCGGCGACCTGTCGCCGCTTTGCACTCCAAGGAGTTGACGCTTTACCAGGCCCACGACGGCTCCTACAAATTAGATCTCCACCTGCGAGCCCAACTCGACCACGCGATCAGGTGGTAGACAAAAGTAGGCGGTCGCGCTCGTGGCATTACGTGAGATGAGGGCGAAGATTTTTTCTCGCCAAATCGCCATTCCCGGCCGTTTGCTGGCCATGATCGTCTCGCGGCCCAGAAAGTAAGTAGTATCTTTCGGGTCGAATTCGAATCCCGGCGCCTTCACGTTTTCCAGCACTCTGGGGATCTCCGGGTCTTCCATGTATCCATAGAAAACCCTCAGCCGGTAGAAACCGTTACCGATAGATTCTATTTCGACTCTCTCATCCTCGACATAAGGAATTAGTCTCGTCTTCACCGTCAGAAACAGCACCCGCTGGTGCAGTACTTTGTTGTGCTCGAGGTTATGGATCAAGGCCGGCGGTGTCCGCGTTGCGTTCCCGTTCATGAAGATAGCTGTGCCCGGCACTCTGTGCGGCGGGTGGCGTTCAATCTCCCCGAGAAAGTCTTCCAACGGTTGAGAATCCGATTGGATTCGTTCGGAGAGGATGCTCCGCCCCTTCTTCCACGTCATCATAATGGTGAAGACCAAGGCCGCCAGGAGCAGCGGAAACCAGCCGCCATGCGCGACCTTGACGATATTCGCTCCGAAGAACGAAAGATCGATGACCAGAAAGAACAGGCATAACGAACCTGCCGTCAGCCGCTTCCAGCCCCAGCGCTCGCGCGCGACGACGTAAAACAGGATCGTGGTGATCACCATCGTCGACGTCACGGCCACGCCGTATGCAGCAGCCAGATTGCTGGAAGTGCGGAAGCCGACCACGATGGCAATGCATCCGAACATCAGGGCCCAGTTAATTGTGGGAATATATATCTGCCCAAACTCTCTGGTCGACGTGTGGGTAATTTTCAGACGTGGGCTGAAACCGAGTTGTACGGCTTGCATGGTGAGCGAGAACGCGCCTGTAATTACAGCTTGCGAGGCGATCACCGCGGCAGCCGTGGCCAGGACGACCATCGGGTAGAGCCCCCACGCCGGTACCAGGCGGTAGAAAGGGTTCTCGGCAGCGCCTGGGTTTTCCAGGAGTAGTGCGCCCTGACCAAAATAGTTCAGAAGAAGTGCCGGCAGCACGACAGTGAACCAGACGAGACGGATGGGTCGCATTCCAAAGTGGCCCATATCTGCGTAGAGCGCCTCGCCTCCGGTCACGACGAGAAAGACCGCGCCTAGAATCAGGAATCCGTGCCAGCCGTTGCGGAGAAAGAAATCCACTCCATGAACAGGGTTGATGGCCGCGAGCACTTCCGGGTATCGAACGATCTGCATGATTCCGAGCGCGGCCAGCACCGCAAACCAAACCAACGTCACCGGGCCAAACACCCTACCAATGCCTGCGGTCCCGCGACTCTGAACGAGGAACAATGCGACGATAATCGCAATCGTAATAGGTACAACGTAAGAGTTGAAGAGAGGCGTCGCGACGGTTAAACCCTCCATCGCACCAAGGATTGAGATCGCCGGCGTAATCATCCCGTCGCCGTAAAGAAGAGCCGCGCCGAAAATGCCCATCGCGATCAGCAGTCGGCGTTCGCTTTTGCCGGAAGGCTTGATCGGGGTCGCCAGGGCCGTCAGCGAAAGAATGCCCCCTTCGCCATGATTGTCTCCGCGCAACACGAAGACTAGGTACTTGATCGAAATGACAATGACGAGTGACCAGAAGATCAGTGACAGGACACCCAGGATGTTAGCCGGGTTGGGAACGATGGAGTGGGGTCCATGAAAGCATTCGCGCAGGGCGTAAAGCGGGCTGGTTCCGATGTCGCCGTAGACCACGCCGAGCGCAGCCAGCGACATAACAAAGAGATATCGACCGCGTGGGGTTACGCGCTCGATGTGCCCGCCGGTGGTCGTCGCATGGATGTCCGTGGGTGTTGTCTCTACCATTCCCCTGCTTGACACAACCTCGGTAGCGCACGCGACAAAGGGCGCGAAAGCAAAAATGCTCCGCGCCCTTCGGAATCAATCGCGATGCTCTTGCCCTTCCATCGAGCCTACGAGGTTAGCTGTCGGGCTCGGACTGGAAGTGTCCTACGTGTCGCAGGCAGCGATCCCGCCCCTTCACGATGCGCCCCCTATTCCGGTGTTGGTTCATAAGACCGGAAGTTCAGAGTTCAACCTTTAGGTTGTGGCTGGCGAGGCGGACAAGCTGAAGCTTGAACTCTGAACTGCCAGCGCCCTGTTCCAAATGCGCGGAACTTTGGTTCCCCCGCGCTACTCTTCTCGATGATTTCTGAAAACACCCGCGAGCAGCTTCGGCAGTCAAATTGTCAACCTAGAAATACTACGACCCGACGCGTAAGGATATCGTAAAGAGTTTATAAAGAAGTTGTAAGGGTCGGTGCGGACTGATGTCCTGAACCGCCAGCCAACGCGCGTAGTATTCGGCCGCACCCTTTCACCGACACCAAATTTCGAAACTACCTCGCCGCATTAATTCTTGAGGTGGTAAGGCACGCTGGTCACGATGACGCCCTTCTTGAAAAGCAAGGAACCTTTCAAAAGCAACGAACTCTGATTGTGGAGCAATTGCTGCCACCAGCGGGCAGGAATGAACTCGGGCAGAACAACAGTCACAAACCCTTCACCGTTTTTTCGCCGCAAGCGATCAATGTGGCGCAGCAGCGGACGCGTCAGTTCGCGGCTACTACCGCATCACTCGAAAGGGGCATCAGGTGATGGCCACGGCGCTTAAGTTCCGACAGCCAGATATTGCTCTCCTGGCAGCATAAATTCTTGCTAGGAAAACAAGAAGTTGTCGGTTTGT
>Ga0136617_10000144_pt1 | contig 51890 bp, 49 predicted proteins | sample AntDrymUQ3222106_2_FD_129672 | JGI IMG/M metagenome (GOLD analysis project Ga0136617, IMG submission 129672) | Polar desert sand microbial communities from Dry Valleys, Antarctica - metaG UQ322 (21.06) | ecosystem: Environmental > Terrestrial > Soil > Desert | place: Antarctica: Dry Valley... | reverse complement strand
GGCATCGAAGGAGGCGTGCCCCCGGCGCAGGAACGCGCGCGTCAGCCCGGCGAGCCCGTACTCGTAGGCCGCGGCGCCGACGTTCGCACCGGCGAGGAAGACGATCGCGTCGCCGGAGGACACCGAGTCGCTGAGAAGCGCCGCGCCGAACGCCCCGGCGTAATAGGGCGCCTCCTTGGCGATCTCGGTGACCACATAGCCGCATGCGCCGGCGTACCGGCGCGTCGTCGCGCGCCAGCCGCGCAGCCGCGCGAGGTCATGTGCCGCCTTGGAGAGCACGTTGGTGCTCGTGCCGGTCGACTCGAGCAGCGCCCAGTTCGCCGCGCTCGAGCAGATCGAGCGCGACTCGGAGCTGCTCGACCGGCGCTCGACCGCGGTCGGCCCGTTCGCGCGCCTCGACGCCGGCGGCGTCGCCGGCCGCGACGGCAAGACCCGGGGGGTGATCTCGAACCTGTTCGGCAGCCAGGCCGCGTTCCAGGCCGCGACGATGGAGCGGACGCTCGACGCAGGCGACTGGATCGAGTCACTCGACTACCCGGCGTCTGCCGACTACCCCGACGCCGGCGCCTGGCTCGACGCCGTGTTCGCCGCCGAGTCGGCGCGCGGGCCGCTCCAGGGCGGCAAGCCGAAGGTGGACTACGCCGCGGCCTGGGCGCTGTGGCTGAGCACCGTCCCCTACGGGCTCTGGAGCAAGCGCATCAGCGGGCCCAGCATGGAGGAGAACGTCCAGTGGATGGAGCGGCTGGAGCAGGTCTTCGGCGAGGCCATCGACCACTTCGGCCGGGTGCTGCGCGAGGGCACCACGATCACCGACCTCGCCGGCGCGGTGGCGAGCATGATCGAGGGCGTCTGGCTCAACCAGTGCCTCAACACGCAGCATCCGTTCGACGCGGGCAAGCCGATCGCAGCGTTCCTGCAGCGCTCGGGCCGGCTGTTGTGGGAGGGCGCCACGGAACCCCAGTGAGCGGCAACGCGCCAACACGGCGATGAGCGCTCAAGGTCTCGGGCCGAGGTGCCGATAGGAGGAGATACAGGCCGCCTCCGGGGCGGCTTTCCTCGTTAAGGTACCGGCGTCGGCACGGCCGGCGGGAGTCGCTCGTCGAGCTCGTCCTCGATATCGCGCTGCAGGCGGCGGACGTCGCCCTCGAAGTCGCGCTGGACTGTGCGTACCTGCGAGTCGAGCTCCGAGTCCAGCTCCTCGCCGAACGCGGTGAGCATGTAGTAGACGCCGCCGAGGATCACGATCGCGAACAGCACAAGCATGACCGCGACGCCGGCGAGGATCCGTCCGGTCCGGGGACGCTGCGGTGCCTGGGCGGGGGGACGTGCCACCCCGCCCAGGCTAGACGAGCCCCAGGCGCTACAAGGCCGGCACGAGCTCCCGTGTCGCGGGCGAGTAGCGCTCGCTGTGACCCTTGCGCGTCGCCATCCAGGCGAGCGGGGCGAGCAGCGCGCGGACGATCGGCGCGGGCGGGAACGGCGCCGTGACCTCGCGCCGGTACGCGCGGACGAAGAGGGCCAGGTCGAGCGGCTTGGGCATGCCCTTGCTCGTCGTGCGGCCGTCCTCGGCGAGCGCGACCGTCGTCTCGAACAGCTGCTCCATCTGCAGCGCCGGGCGGACCTGGACGCGGACCTTGGCCGTGTCGTCGCCGGCGTTCTTGAAGGCGTGGATCCTGCCGGCCGGGACGGTCACGACGTCGCCGGGGCCGGCGACGATCTTCTTCAGGCCCATGCGGAAGGCCATGGTGCCCTCGAGGATCTCGAAGCGCTCCTCCTGCTCGGGGTGGATGTGCGCGCCGGGGACGGCGCCATCGGCCGCGAGCTCCAGCTCGATCTCGAGCAGCTCGCCGTCGGTGTCGGCAGCGGTCTGGATGAAGGTGATCTTCTCGCCGCTGACGGGGTTCTCGATCGTCTGTCCGGTGTAGGCCATTTGGGGGCTCCTGGGGGGAAGTCGGGGTGGGTCCTGCAATGGAGAGGACGCTACGGAGCGCAGACCATTCCGTCGTCGGCCTCGATGACGGTCCTCGCCGGGCCTGCAGGACGATCCCGTGTCATCCCCAGGGATGACGCGGCGTCTACGCTCACCTCGTGCTGCACGTCACCAACGGCGACTGCACCGTCGAGATCATGCGGCGGGCGCACATCGCCGGCGACATCATCTCCTGGGGCGACGTCCTGCACGAGGGCCCGGTCCCCGCGCTCCCGCCGGCTGAGCTGCGCCCGCTGCGTGCGGCGCATCTGGAGACCATGGGTGAGGGCGGAGCGGCGGAGGTCGAGGCGGGCCTGCGCGCCCGCGACGAGCGGCTCGCGGCTGCCGTCGAGGCCGGCGAGCACGTCGTGCTGTGGTTCGAGCACGACCTTTACGACCAGTTGCAGCTCCTGCAGATCCTCGCCGGGCTGCCCGACCGCCCGGTCGGCGTCGAGCTGATCTGCGTCGGCTCCTTCCCGGGTCGCCCGGACTTCGCCGGTCTCGGGGAGCTCGAGCCCGACGAGCTCAGAAGCCTGTGGTCCGTGCGGGTGCCGGTCACGAACGATCACGTGCGCGCCGCCCATGCAGGCTGGGACGCCTTCCGCGGCACCGATCCGACTGCGCTCGCGCGGATGGCGGCGTCGCCCGACGCGAGGCTCCCGTTCCTCGCGGCCGCGCTGCAGCGGCTGCTGGAGGAGCTGCCGGGCGTGCGCGACGGCCTCGCCCGCACCGAGCGCGGGCTGCTGGCCGCGATCGCGGCGGGCGCCGGCACGCGCGAGCAGGCCTTCACCGCGGCGGCGGCCGGGGAAGAGGCGCCGTTCCTCGGCGATGCGACCGCCTTCGAGCGCCTCGACGAGCTGGCCGCCGGGCCGCAGCCGCTCGTGACCGCCGGCGACGAGCCCGCGCTCACCGCCGCCGGCGCCGACGTGCTCGCGGGCCGCGCCGATCGCGTCGCGCTGATCGGCTTCGACCGCTGGCTCGGCGGCCTGCACCTGCGGGCCGAGGCCGGGCTCTGGCGCTGGGACGCGGAGCGCAGCGCGCTCGCCTCGCCCTGACGCGCTAGCTTCGGAAGGGATGCCGGACACCAGCGCCCTCCGTGCCGCGCTCGCCGACGCGCTCCCCGAGCGACCCGTCACCCTCTCCCTGTGGGACGGCAGCGAGGTGCCGACGACGGGGACCAACGGGCCCACCTTCAGTGCTCGCTCGCCGCAGGCGCTCGCGCACCTCCTGCGCGCACCCGGCGAGCTCGGGCTCGGGCGCGCGTACGTCGCCGGGGTGCGCGACGCCCGCGCCGTGCGCCACCAATACGACGCGCCGTCGGAGTTCTTCCGGCTCTTCCTCGGCTCGTCGATGGCCTACTCGTGCGCGATCTTCTCGCGCGGCGCGACCACGCTCGAGCAGGCCCAGGAGGCCAAGCACGAGCTGATCTGCCAGAAGCTCGGGCTCGAGCGCGGCCAGCGCGTGCTCGACGTCGGCTCCGGCTGGGGCGCCTTCGCGATCCACGCCGCCAGGCGCCACGGCGTGCACGTCACCGGCGTCACGGTCTCGCCGTCGCAGGTGGAGCGCGCGCACGCCGAGACGCTGCGCCACTGGGCGCAGTCGCTCGACGACCATGTCGGCGCCGCCATCCGGCTCGCGGGCGCCGAGCGCGTGCGCGTCTGGAGGCTGTACCTGCGGGCGGCTCGCAACGGGTTCGAGACCGGCTTCACGTCGGTCTACCAGGTGCGCGCGTCGTGACCGGCGAGGCCGTCGTCCGCGTCCACCGTGGCACGGCGGTCGAGAGCGAGCACCGGGTCGTGTGGGCGGTGGCCGGCGGCGAGGAGCCCGGGCCGTCGGTCTTCGTCCGCTCCGCCGCCAAGCCGTTCCAGGCGCTGGCCGGGGTGCGCCGCGGCGTGCCAGACCGACTCGGCCTCCGCGCCGATCACCTCGCGATCGCCTGCGCCTCGCACGGCGGCAGCGAGGATCACGTCCTGCGGGTGCGCGAGATGTTGCGGGCGGCCGATGCCGCCGAGCCGGACCTCGAGTGCGGTCCGGCCGATCCGCGCGACCCCGCCGCCGCGGGGATCTATCGCGACGCGGGCGGCCGGCCCGAGCCGGTCCGCCACAACTGCTCGGGCAAGCACGCGTTCGCGATCGCGCTCGCGAAGGCGGAGGGCTGGCCGGTCGCGGGCTACGTCGCGGCCGACCACCCGGTTCAGCAGACGATGTGGGTCGGCCTCGCCGAGGCGACGGGCCTCGAGCCGTCGGAGCTCCCGCACGCCACCGACGGCTGCGGGATGCAGACCTTTCCGGTGCCGCTGGCGCGGCTGGCGGACGCGTTCGGGCGGTTCGCGAGCGGCGGCCTCGGCCCCGCGGGCGACCGGCTCGCCACGGCGATGACCAGCCACCCCGAGCTCGTCGGCTTCGACGGCGCCCTCGACACGGAGCTCATGCGCGCGCACCCGGGCCTCGTGGCGAAGATCGGCGCCGAGGGCGTACTCGGCATCGGGCTGCCCGACGGCCGCGGCGCGGCCCTGAAGGTGCTCGACGGCGCGATGCGCGGCCTCGACACTGCCGCGCTGCTCGTGCTCGAGGAGCGGCTCGGCATCACGGTCGGCGGACCGCTGCTCGAGGCGGCGGTGGTGCTGGACTCGCGCGGGGAGCAGGTCGGCCGGGCCGAGGCGACGTTCGCCGCGCCCGCATGATCGATCGCGACGCGCTTGCCCACGACGCGGCCGCGCTCGTGCGGGTCCCGAGCCCGACCGGCGAGGAGCGCGCCGTGCTCGAGCGGCTCGGCGAGCTGGCCGCCGGCCACGGGCTGGCGGCCGAGCTGTACGTCCACGACCTCGCGGCGCTGCGCGCGCACCCCGGGCACCCCGGCGAGGAGGCGCCGCGCGCCGAGCTCAGCGGCCTGACCGTCACGCTGCCGGGCGAGCGCCCGGGGCGCATCTGCCTCAACGGCCACATCGACGTGGTCGGGGTGGGCGGGGAGGCGTGGAGCGAGGATCCGTGGTCGGGGCGCGTCGAGGACGGCTGGCTGCACGGGCGCGGCGCGGTTGACATGAAGGGCGGGGTCATCGCCGCGCTGCACGCGCTGCTCGCGCTGCGCTCTGCATCGGAGCCCGCGCCGACCGTCGTGCTGCAGGCGGTCGCCTCGGAGGAGGACGGCGGGCTCGGCACGTTCGCCGCGCTCGAGCGCGATGCCGCCTTCGACGCCTGCCTGATCCCGGAGCCGACCCGCTTCGACGTCATCTGCGCCCAGGCCGGCGCGCTCACGTTCCGGGCGACCGTGCGAGGGCGCTCGGCGCACGCCGCGATGCGGCTCGAGGGCCGCTCCGCGCTCGACCGCTACCTCGCCGCGCACCTCGCCCTGCAGGCGCACGAGCGGGTGCTCAACCGCGACGTCACGCATCCGGCGATGCGGGCGCTCGCGCTGCCCTATCCGCTCAGCGTCGGGCGCATCGAGGGGGGCGAGTGGTCGAGCTCGGTCCCCGACCGCGTCGTGGTCGAGGGCCGGCTGGGCGTCCCGGTCGGCGCGTCGGTCGAGGAGTGCCGCGCTGCCCTCGAGGCCGTCCTGGCCGACGGCGAGGAACCGCCGGTCGAGGTCGAGTGGACGGGAGGCCAGTTTGCCTCCGGCGAGACCGACCCGGCGCATCCGTGGGTGCGCGCCGTGGCCGCGGCGGTGCGCGCCGAGCGCGGGTCCGCGCGGCTGGCAGGCGTGCCCTACGGCGCCGACATGCGGCTCTTCTGCGCGCGCGGCATCCCGACCGTGATGGTCGGCACGGGCGGCCTCGAGCTCGCCCACGCGGTCGACGAGCGCGTGCGCGTCGACGAGATCGCTGCCGTTGCGCGGATCATCGCGGGGGCGGTGCTGGAGTTCTGAACGGCAGAACTGCGCATTGAGGGGTGCACGGGAGGGGGATGAGCCCCGCTCAACCGGCATTTCGTTCCTTTCGGCCCGGGCTCGGCTGGGTCGGGGAACGTTGTGCCGGTGGGAGCGGCACAACGTTCCTCGCGCCGCTCGCAGCGGCTCGAGAGGAACGAAATGCCGTCTCACTTCTGACAACCGTCCGCTCGCGGGCCGCCACACCCACCCGGACCTTCCCTCAATGAGCTGTTGCCGTTGTCCCTTAGAGGCGCCCGGCGTCGCGCGCGGCCTGCTCGGCGGCGTCGAGCTGACGCTCGACGAGCGCGAGGCCGCGATCCCAGAAGCCGGGGTCCGTGAGGTCGATGCCGACGATCGCGCCGAGCTCCTCGGGCGAGCGGGAGCCGCCGGCCTCGAGCAGCCTGAGGTAGTCGGCCACGAACGCCTCGCCCTCCTCCTCGTAGCGGCCGTAGACCGCGAGCGCGAGCAGCTGGCCGTACGCGTAGGCGTAGACGTAGCCCGGCACGCTGACGAAATGGTGGACGTAGGACCACCACGAGCGGTAGCCCTCGGTGACCTCGATGGCGTCGCCCAGAAGGTCCTCCTGCGACTGCGCCCACAGCTCGCCGATGTGGTCGAGCGCGAGCTCGCCCTGCTCGCGGCGCTCGCTGTGGATGCGCGCCTCGAACTGGTTCATGGCGATCTGGCGGAAGACGGTGGCGATCGAGCCCTCGATCGACTCCGCCAGCAGCGACAGCCGCGACTCCGGCGTCCCCGCGCGCTCGAGCAGGCGCCCGAAGACGATCGTCTCGCCGAACACGCTCGCGGTCTCGGCCAGCGTCAGCGGCGTCGCCATGTGGAAGATGCCCTGGCGCCCGCCCAGCGCCGCGTGGACGCCGTGGCCGAGCTCGTGCGCGAGCGTGAGCACATCGCGCCGGCGCGAGGTCCAGTTGAGCATCACGTACGGGTGCACGGACGGCGGCCCGTAGGCGCAGAACGCCCCCGCGCGCTTGCCCGGGCGCACGGGCGCGTCGATCCAGCGCTCGTCGAAGAAGCGGCTGACGAGCGCGCCGAGCTCGGGCGAGAAGGAGGCGTAGGAGTCCTGCACGAGCTCCCGCGCCTCGCTCCACCCGACGGGCGGGTTCTCGTGCGTCACCGCCGCCATGCGGTCGTAGTCGGCGAGCCGGTCGACCCCGAGCAGCTTCGCCTTCAGCCGGTACCAGCGGCGCGGCAGCTCGTAGCGGTTGCGCACCGCGGTCACGAGCGCCTCGACGGACTCGTCGGAGGCCTCGTTGGCGAGGTTGCGGCTCGCGAGCCAGTGCGGGTAGCCGCGCAGCCGGTCGTCGACCATCTTGTCGGCCAGCAGGGTGTTGAAGATGTAACCGCGCGTGCGCAGCCCCGGGGCGAGCGCCGCGGTTACGCGCTCGGCGGTGTCCGCGCGCGCCTCGCGGTCGGGCAGGTGCAGGCGCGAGAGCGCGACCTCGAGCGAGACCGGCTCGGCGCCATCCTCGAGCTGGACCTCGATAGCGGCCACCTGCTCCTCGAACAGGCGGCCCCAGGCGTTGCGCGAGGTCAGCGCCTTCTCGGTGAGGATCTTCTCCTCCGGCTCGGAGAGCAGATGCGGGCGGTAACGCCGGGCCGTCCGCAGGTGGTGGCGGCAGAACTCGAGGCCCTCGGCGGCGAGCAGCTCGGCGGCGCGCGCGTCGTCGAGCGCGGCCCACTCGAGCTCGAAGAACAGGAGCTTCGTCTCGATCGGCGTCGCGCGCTCCTGGATCCGCTGGTAGAGCGCGCCGCGGGCGGGGTCGGCGGTGTCGGTCGAGAAGTACAGGCCGGCGAAGGTCCCCGCGCGCGTGACGAGCTCCTGCAGCGCGCCGAGCTCCGTCATCGCCTCGATCAGGCCGGCGCCGTCGAGCTCGGCCACGCGGCCGGCGTGGCGTTCGGCGAAGGCGTCGGCGCGCTCCTGCGCGTCCGCCAGCATCGCGTCGATGGCCGCGACCGGGTCGCTCGGGTAGCCGTCGAGCAGGGGGTCGAGCTCCCAGGCGACCTCCAGGACCTCGGCGTCGGCGACATCGGCGCTGCTCATGGGCGAGAGACTAGTGGCCGCCGGCCGCAGGCTACGCGCGGAGGCCGTCGAGCATGACGATGAGGTAGCGGCGCCAGCCCTGGCCGCTCAGCTGCATCACGCCGCCGAGCCCGCACATCATCAGCCGCACGTCCTCGCCGGAGGCGTCGGCCCGCATCGCACCCTGGTCCTGCGCGCGGCGCATCAGGCGCTCGGTGGCTGCGTGCAGGCCTGCCGCCTGCTGCGCGACGCTCGGCTTGAACTCGGCGACCGCCTCCATCAGCGCGCGGTCGGAGGCCTGCAGTTCGGCGCCGCGCCAGATCATCGCCTCGAACGCCGCCCACGGGTCGGCCTCGAGCTCCGCCTCCTGCGCCCACTGCGTCAGCAGATCGAACTGCTCGCGCGCGAGCGCCTCGAGCAGCGCGGCCTTGGTCGGGAAGTGGCGGTAGACGGTGCCGACGCCGACCTTGGCACGGCGGGCCACGTCCTCCAGGTGCGCTTCGCGGCCGCGGGCCGAGAAGACGGCGCGGGCCGCCTTGAGAATGCGCTCGCGATTGCGGCGCGCGTCGGCCCGCAGGGGCCGGGAGAGCTCCTCTGTGCCGATTGACACGTTCACAACTGTAGGGGTTGACAAGCGGAACTTCAATTCCGTATCGTGCTAAACGTAACCGGAACTCAGCTTCCCCTTTTTCTTGGATCCAGGAGAGTCACCGCGTGACCGAATCAGAGCCAGTAACGAGAAAGGGCCTCGCACTCGCCCTGCTCGCCGCAGCACAGTTCATCGTCATCCTCGACGCGTCGATCGTCAACGTCGCGCTCCCCTCGATCGGCCGTGACCTCGACTTCTCCCAGGAGAACCTGTCCTGGGTCGTCAACGCGTACACGCTCGTCTTCGGCGGCTTCCTGCTGCTCGGCGGGCGCATGGCCGACCTGCTCGGCCGCCGCCGCGTGTTCACCGCCGGCCTGATCCTCTTCGCGGTCGCCTCGCTGCTCGGCGGCTTCGCCGCGAGCGAGGGCCAGCTGATCGCTGCCCGTGCCCTGCAGGGCCTCGGCGCGGCGATCCTCTCCCCGGCCGCGCTCTCGATCCTGACCACAACCTTCGCCGAGGGTGCCGAGCGCAACCGCGCGCTCGGCGTCTGGGGCGCCGTGGCCGGCTCCGGCGGCGCCGTCGGCGTGCTGCTCGGCGGCCTGCTGACCGAGTACCTCGGCTGGGAGTGGGTGCTGTTCGTCAACGTCCCGATCGCGCTGTTCGTCGCCGCGATGACCTCGCGCCTGCTGCCCGAGAGCCGCGCGACCGGCCCGCGCCGCTACGACGTCGCCGGGGCGGTCACGATCACGGGCGGCATCTCGCTGCTCGTCTACGCGCTCGTCGACGCCGTCAATGAGGGCTGGGGCTCGACGCGGACGCTCGGCCTGATCGCAATCTCGCTCGCGCTGATCGCGTCCTTCGTCGTCATCGAGCTGCGCTCGAGCCACCCGCTGATCTCGTTCGCGATCTTCCGCAAGCGCACGCTGACCGGCGCCAACATCGTCGCCGTGCTCGTCGCGATGTCGCTGTTCAGCATGTTCTTCTTCGTCTCGCTCTACATGCAGCAGGTGCTGGGCTACGACGCGCTGAAGGCCGGCGTCGCCTACCTGCCGCTCGCGGTCGGGATCATCCTCTCGGCCGGCATCGCCTCCCAGCTCGTCACGAAGGTTGGCTTCAAGCCGATCATGGTGGTGGGGTTCGTGCTGGTCGCCGGCGGCCTGATCTGGTTCGCGCAGGTCTCGCCGGGCGGCACCTACGTCGGCGACGTCCTGTTCCCGTCGCTGCTGGCCGCCGTCGGCCTCGGGCTGGTGTTCGTACCGCTGACGATCGCCGCCGTCGCCGGTGTCTCCGCGCAGGAGTCCGGGCTCGCGAGCGGGCTGATCAACACCTCCCAGCAGGTCGGCGGCGCGCTCGGGCTGGCGATCCTCGCGTCGATCGCGAACTCGACCACGAACGACGCGATGGCCGCGGCCGGCGGTGACCGGAGCGCGCTGCCCGCGGCCCTGACCGAGGGCTTCCAGGACGCCTTCACCGTCGGCGCCGGCTTCGCGATCCTCGGGGCGATCCTGACCGTGGTCCTGATCTCGAGCCGCGCCAGCCGCGAGCACGCCGAGGCGGCGCGCCGCGGGGAGGTCGACGTGGTGCCGGTCCCCGCCTAGTCCCGGCGTTCCGGCGAGGCCGGCGAACGTCAACGGCGGCTGGGTAGGGCTGGGTTTTGAGGGGGTGTGCTCCCTTAGTCGCAACAATTCCCACAAAGGGAGCACACCCACCTTCGCGGGCCGCCGCGGCGACCGGGACCCACCCCCTCAATGCCGCAGTTGACGTTGGCCCCGCGGCTTCGCAACCCGCCAGACCCACACGATCAGCAGGCCCTGGATCGGCAGCCGGACCCACAGGAGCGCTTCGGGCACCGAGCGGAAGCGCTCCGCGTTGAGGGCCATGTTCACGTTGGCCGGGAAGACCGCGATGAGCAGCGCGATCAGCCACCAGCCCGCCCAGCGCGCGGAGCGGTCGTGTAGCAGCGCGAGCGCGCCCGCGATCTCGGCGACGCCGGAGAGGTAGACGAGCTCTCGGTGCGCCGGCAGCGCGTCGGGCACGGTCGGCTCGTAGGCGCCGGGCTTGACGAAGTGCAGGACGCCGGCGCCGAGGAAGAACAGTGCCAGCGGGAGGCGGCGGCGCGTCAGGAGAACTCCTCGATGAAGGCCTGCTGGCGGTCCCACAGCGCGGTCATCGGCGCCGGGGTGTGCGCCGCGTCGGCGATGACGCGGCCCGCGCGCGTGAACGGCGCCGGCTCGATCTCGAAGCCCTGGTCGGGCGCGAGCGTGGCGCTCTCGTCCTCCCAGCCGGGCCAGCGCAGATCCGCGTAGAACGAGGCGATGTCGCCCGCGAGCGTCCAGTGCACCCATTCGCTGTGGCCCATCTCGGTCCCCTGCCACTCGAGCGTGTCCGGCGCGAGGTAGCGCACCTCGCCCTCCTGCTTGTCGACCGCGTAGAAGCCGGCGACGACGTCGTGGCCGACGACGAAGCCGTTCGCCAGCCGGTCGCGCCATTCGAGCAGCCGCGGGCCGCCGAGCACGCGCATCCAGCCGTGGTCGATCGTCAGCCCCGAGGTGTTGACGGCCAGTGCGCCGAGCACGGAGCGGTCCGTGAGCCCGAGCGTCTCGAGCGCGGCGGGCCCGGCGGCGGCGTCGGCGGGGAGGACCGCGACGTCGTTGGCCGCCTGGGCGGCCCATCGCTGCACGAGCGTCCACGCCAGGCTCTGCACTGCCGGTCCCTCCCCTCTCTATCCGTACGCTTCGAGCGGTGCCCGAGCTCCACACGTTTCTGATCTTCGCCGTGGCGAGCGCCGCGTTCCTGGCCGTACCCGGCCCGTCGGTCATCTACATCGTGTCGCGTTCGCTGGCGGAAGGTCGCACGGCCGGGATCGTGTCCGCCCTCGGCATCCAGGCCGGCGGCCTCGTGCACGTCATCGCGGCCACGATCGGGGTGTCGGCGCTGCTCGCCTCGTCGGCGACCGCGTTCAGCGTCGTCAAGTACGCCGGCGCCGCGTACCTGATCTATCTCGGCATCCGCCGGCTGCGCGAGCCGGGCAACGACTCCGCGGGCGCCGCAGGGCCCGTCGCGCGCAGGCAGCTGTTCTGGCAGGGCGTGCTCGTCAACAGCCTCAACCCGAAGACCGCGCTGTTCTTCCTCGCCTTCCTGCCGCAGTTCGTCGACCCCGAGCGCGGCGCGGTCGCGCCGCAGGTGATGGCGCTCGGCGTGCTGTTCCTCGTCCTGGCGACGCTCAGCGACTCGACCTACGCGATCGTGGCGGGGAGCGTACGCGGCTGGCTCGGGGAGCGGCGGCGCACGATCACCCGCGTGAGCGGCGTCAGCTACGTCGGCTTGGGCGTGCTCGCGGCGCTGTCGCCGGCGTCGAACTCGAGCGCGCAGGAGTTGATGCAGTAGCGCATGCCGCCCGCTTCGCGGGGGCCGTCGTCGAAGACGTGGCCGAGGTGCCCGTCGCAGTTGCGGCACACGACCTCGGTGCGGCGCATGAACAGCGAGTTGTCGGCGCGCGTCTCGACCGCGGCGGCCACGGCCGGCTCGGTGAAGCTCGGCCAGCCGGTGCCGGAGTCGAACTTGGTGTCTGAGGAGAACAGCTCGGCGCCGCAGCCCGCGCAGCGGTAGACGCCGTCGTCCTTGACGTTCACGTACTCGCCCGTGAACGCGCGCTCGGTGGCGCCCTTGCGGAGCACCTTGTACTGCTCCGGCGAGAGCTCCGCGCGCCACTGCTCGTCGGTCTTCGTGCTGTGATCGGTAGCCATGCCCTAGAGGATATGACGCTGCGCTGCCTGCTTCGCTTACTCTTCGCCCGGCATGGACCGGACTGCCCTCGATGAGCTGTGTGTCAACACGATTCGGACGCTCTCGATGGACGCGGTCCAGCGCGCCAACTCGGGCCATCCCGGCACCCCGATGGCGCTCGCGCCGATCGCGCACGTCCTCTACACGCGCGTCATGGAGCACGCCCCGTCGCGGCCCGAGTGGCCGGATCGCGACCGCTTCGTGCTCTCGTGCGGGCACGCCTCGATGCTGCTCTACTCCGCCCTGCACCTCACGGGCTACGGGGTGTCGCTCGAGGACCTCAAGAACTTCCGCCAGCTCGGCTCTCCCTGCGCCGGCCACCCCGAGTACGGGCACGCGCCGGGGATCGAGACGACGACCGGCCCGCTCGGCCAGGGCATCTCGACCGCGGTCGGCCTCGCGCTCGGCGAGCGCATGCTCGCGCAGCGGCTGAACCGGCCCGGCCACGAGATCGTCGACCACCGCACCTACGTCATCGCCTCCGACGGCGACCTCCAGGAGGGCGTCGCGTCGGAGGCGTGCTCGCTGGCCGGCCACCTCGGCCTCGGCCGCCTGATCTGCTTCTACGACGACAACCACATCTCGATCGAGGGCGACACGGCGCTGTCGTTCTCCGAGGACGTGCCCGCGCGCTTCGAGGCTTACGGCTGGCACGTGCAGGACCTCGGCGAGGACCTCGACCTCGACCGCATCGAGGCGGCGGTGCACATCGCGCAGGCCGACGAGCGCCCGTCGCTGATCGTCGTGCGCACCCACATCGCGCCCGGCTCGCCGAACAAGCAGGACACCCACGGCGCCCACGGCGCGCCGCTCGGCGAGGAGGAGGTCGAGCTCACCAAGCAGGCCTACGACTTCCCGAGCCTCGAGCCGTTCTTCATCCCCGACGAGGCGCTCGAGGCCTTCCGCGAGTGCGTGCCGCGCGGCGAGCAGCTCGAGGCCGAGTGGCGCGAGCGCTTCGAGGCCTACCGCGCCGAGCACCCGCGGGCGGCGGCCGAGCTCGAGCGCATGCTCGCGCGCGAGCTGCCCGACGGCTGGGACGCCGAGGTGCCCAGCAAGGGCCCCGACGCGGGGATGATCGCGACGCGCAAGGCCTCGCACGACGTCATCCAGTGGGCGGCCGCCCAGGTGCCCGAGCTGGTCGGCGGCTCGGCCGACCTCGCACCCTCGACGCTGACGCTGATCGACGGCGGCGGCGACGTCGAACGCGGCGCCTACGACGCGCGCAACCTGCACTTCGGCATCCGCGAGCACGCCATGGGCGCGATCGTCAACGGCCTCGTGCTGCACGGCTGGCGCGCGTTCGGCGCCGGCTTCCTGATCTTCAGCGACTACATGAAGGGCTCGATCCGGCTCGCGGCGGTGATGCGGATCCCGTCCGTGTTCGTGTTCACGCACGACTCGATCGGCCTCGGCGAGGACGGCCCGACGCACCAGCCGATCGAGCAGCTCGCCACGCTGCGTGCCACCCCCAACCTCAACGTCGTGCGGCCCGCGGGCTTCAACGAGACGGCGAAGGCGTGGCGCTTCGCGCTCACGCAGACCGAGACGCCGACCGCGCTGGCGCTCTCGCGCCAGGGCCTGCCGGTGTGGGATCCCACCGGCGTGCCGGCCGACGCGATCGAGCGGGGCGGCTACGTGCTGCACGACGCCGAGGACCCCGACCTGATCCTCATGGGCTCGGGCTCCGAGGTCCACGTCGCCGACGACGCGCGCAAGCTGCTGGAGGAGGACGGGCTGCGCGTCCGGCTCGTGAGCATGCCGTGCCTGGACCGCTTCGCCGAGCAGGACCAGGACTACCGCGACAGCGTGCTGCCGCCGCCGGTGCGCGCCCGCGTGGCGGTCGAGGCGGCGAGCCCGCTGGGCTGGCACCGCTGGGTCGGCGACCTCGGTGACGTCGTGGCGATGGAGGGCTTCGGCGCCTCGGCGCCGGCGAAGCTGCTCTACGAGCACTTCGGCTTCACGGGCGAGGCGGTGGCCGAGCGCGCACGCGCAGTGGTGGAGCGGGCAGGGCGAGGGTAGGGCGACCGGAGGAAACCTGAGATGAGCGCAACAGAGGTCAACGAGCGCCTCGCCGCCCTGACGGCGGCCGGCACCAGCGTCTGGCTCGACCAGATCCGCCGCAGCATGATCGAGAGCGGCGAGCTGCAGCGCATGGTCGAGGAGGACTCGCTGCGCGGCGTGACCTCGAACCCCGCGATCTTCGAGAAGGCGATCCTCGGCTCGCCGGACTACGACGGCGAGCTCGAGTCCCTGGCCCGCGAGGGGCTGAGCGCGCGCGAGGTCTACCGCAAGATGGCGGTGCGCGACGTGCAGCTCGCCTGCGACGTCCTGCGACCCGTGTTCGACGACTCCGGCGGCGAGGACGGCTACGTCTCGCTCGAGGTCGCGCCACGGCTGGCCCACGACACGGAGGGGACGCTCGAGCAGGCGCGCCAGTACTGGGGGCTCGTGGACCGCCCCAACGTGATGATCAAGATCCCCGCCACCGACGAGGGGATCCCGGCGATCGAGGACGCGCTGTACGAGGGCCTCAACGTCAACGTCACGCTGCTGTTCGCGGTCGCCGCCTACGAGCGAGTGATGGAGGCCTTCGTGCGCGCGATGGAGCGCCGCCACGAGGACGGCAAGCCGCTCGACCGCCACTCCGTCGCCTCGTTCTTCGTCTCGCGCGTGGACTCCGAGGTCGACAAGCGCCTCGACGCGCTCGGCCGCTCCGACCTCGCCGGCCGCGCGGGCCTCGCCAACGCGCGCACCGCCTACCTCGCTTTCCAGCGCGTCTTCGAGGGCGAGCGCTTCGCCGCACTGCGCGAGGCCGGCTGCCCCGTGCAGCGGCCCCTGTGGGCCTCCACCGGCGTCAAGAACCCGCAGTACCCCGAGACGCTCTACGTCTACGGGCTCGTCGGCCCGCACACCGTCAACACGATGCCGCTGCCGACGCTGCTGGCGTCGCGCACGGGCGGCGAGGTGACCGGCACGACCGCGGCCGAGGATCCGCAGGGCGATCTCGACGCGCTGCGCGAGGCCGGGGTCGACCTCGACGACGTCACCGACACCCTGCTGCGCGACGGCATCGACGCCTTCATGGTCCCGATGGCCAAGCTGCTCGCCGGGATCGAGCGCAAGCGCGAGGCGATCGTCACCGGCCGTCCGGCCACGATCGAGGCCGATCTGCCGCCGGAGCTCGAGCAGCCGCTCGCGGCGCGCGTGAAGCGGGCCGCCGAGGAGGACGTCGCGCGTCGCATCTGGCAGCACGACGGCACGCTGTGGGCGCCCGAGGGGACGGCGGAGCTCACCGACCGCCTCGGCTGGCTGACGATCGCCGACAAGATGCTCGAAGAGGCCGGCACGCTCGATGCCTTCGTGGCCGAGTGCAAGGCCGACGGGCTCACCGACGCGGTGCTGCTCGGCATGGGTGGCTCGAGCCTCGCGCCCGAGGTCTTCCGCCTCTCCTACGGCGACGCCGGCGGCCTGCGTCTGCACGTGCTCGACTCCACCGAGCCGCTGCAGGTCGCCGCGGTCGAGGCCGAGATCGACGTGGCGAAGACGCTCTTCATCGTCTCGACCAAGTCCGGCGGGACGATCGAGACGCTGTCGCTGTTCAAGCACTTCCACGCGCTGCAGGGCGACGGCGGTCACTACGTTGCCGTCACCGACCCCGGCTCGTCGCTGGTCGACCTCGCCGAGGAACACGGCTTCCGCCGCACCTTCCTCAACGACTCGGAGATCGGTGGGCGCTACTCGGCGCTGTCGTACTTCGGGCTCGTGCCCGCCGCGCTGGCCGGGATCGACGTGCGGCCGATCCTCGAGGGCGCGCAGGTCGCCGAGCAGGCGTGCTCGGACTTCGAGGCGCCCGAGGACAACGCGGGCCTGTGGCTCGGGCTCGCGCTCGGCGAGCTCGCGCGCGCCGGCCGCGACAAGCTGACCTTCGTCGTCGACGACCCGCTCGGGTCGTTCGGGATCTGGGCGGAGCAGCTCGTCGCCGAGAGCACCGGCAAGCAGGACCGCGGCATCCTCCCGATCGCCGACGAGCCGCTGCTCGACGCGCAGGCTTACGGGGACGACCGGATCTTCCTCCACCTCCGTAATACGGATGTTCCCAATGCCGACCACGATGAGGCCATGGACGCACTCGCCGAGGCCGGGCACCCCACCATCACCGTGCAGGCGTCCGGGCCCGACGACCTCGGGCGCGTGTTCTTCCTGTCGGAGTTCGCGACCGCCGTCGTCGGCTGGGTGCTCGAGATCAACCCGTTCGACCAGCCCAACGTGCAGCAGGCCAAGGACGCGACGCAGAAGGTGCTCGACGACGGCGCACCCGAGCTCGAGGACGGCGACCTCGCCGCGCTGCTCGGCGGCCTCGAGCCGCCGGCCTACCTGGCGATCATGGGCTACCTGCCGTACTCGGACGAGATCGAGGCGGCCGCGGGGCGCCTGCGCGAGGCGGTCATCGAGCGCCACCACACCGCGACGACCTACGGCTACGGCCCGCGCTTCCTGCACTCGACCGGGCAGTTCCACAAGGGCGGCCCGGCGGTCGGGCGCTTCCTCCAGCTCGTGAGCGACTCCGACGCCGAAGCCGAGATCCCGGGTGACGAGTTCGACTTCCGCACGCTGATCGACGCGCAGGCCGACGGCGACCTGCAGACCCTGCGCGACCACGGGCTCGAGGCGGTCCGGGTGCGCCTCAGCGCCGGGGACCTCCCCGGGGCCATCGACGATCTGAAGGAGAGCCTGTAGAGATGCAGCTCGGTTTCGTGGGCCTGGGGAAGATGGGCGGGAACATGGTCCACCGCATCCACCGGGACTCGGAGCACCAGGTGGTGGCGTTCGACCTCAACGAGGGACACGTCAGCGAGGCCGAGGGGCATGGCGCGACGCCCGCCTCATCGCTCGAGGACCTCGTCGCCAAGCTCGACGCGCCCCGGCTGGTGTGGATCATGGTCCCGGCCGGCGACGCCACGCAGCAGACGGTCGACGCGCTCGCCGATTTGCTGGAGGAGGGCGACACGATCGTCGACGGCGGCAACACCCGCTGGCACGACGACGTCGCGCGCGCCGCTGCCCTGATCGAGCGCGGCATCCGCTACATGGACGTCGGCACCTCCGGCGGCGTCTGGGGCCTCGACGTCGGCTACTGCATGATGGTCGGCGGCCACTCCGAGTCGGTCGAGCAGCTCGCGCCGATCCTTGACACGCTCGCCCCGCCCGACGGCTGGCGCCACTTCGGCGACGCGGGCGCCGGCCACTTCGTGAAGATGATCCACAACGGCGTCGAGTACGGGCTGATGCAGGCCTACGCCGAGGGCTTCGACATGATCCACAAGTCGAAGTTCCCGATCGAGCTCAAGGAGGTCGCGGGGCTCTGGAACCGCGGCTCGGTCGTCCGCTCCTGGCTGTGCGAGCTCGCCGAGCGCGCGTTCGAGCAGGAGGGCAACGACCTCGAGAACCTCGGCGGCAGCGTGTCGGACTCCGGCGAGGGACGCTGGACGCTCGCCGACGCCATGGACCTCGAGGTCCCGACGCCGGTGATCGCCGCCGCGCTCTACGCGCGCTTCTACTCGCGCGACGAGGGCGAGTACACGCACAAGGTCCTGGCCGCGCTGCGCAACCAGTTCGGCGGCCACGAGGTCCAGCGCGCGGCCGGGAGCGGCTTCTAAATGCCCGCCTCCATCCCCACCGACGCCCCCGATCGCGAGGTGGGGGACAACCCGCTCGTCGAGGGGCTCGAGCGGCTGCCGGTGCCGCCGACGACGATGGTGATCTTCGGCGCCTCCGGCGACCTCGCCCATCGCAAGCTGCTGCCGGCGCTCTACAACCTCGCCCACGAGGGCGCGCTCCCCGAGCGCTTCAACCTGATCGGCGCCGCCCGCCGCGAGCAGACCGACGACGAGTTCCGTGAGGTCATGAAGGAGTCGATCTCGGCCAACTCCCGCCGCGAGCCCGACCCGCAGGTGCTCGACGGCCTGCTCGAGCGCATGCACTACGTCTCCGTGCCGTTCGACGACAGCGAGGCCTACGGGAGACTCGGCCAGCTGATCGAGGAGCTCGACGAGGAGGCCGGCCAGCCCCTGGCGCGCATGTACTACCTCTCGACGGCGCCGGAGTTCTTCTCCGCGATCGCCGAGGAGCTCAAGCAGGCGGGCCTGCACCGTCACAAGCATGCCGACGTGCGCGTGGTGATCGAGAAGCCGTTCGGCACCGACCTCGAATCGGCGCGCAAGCTCCAGCAGGTCGTCTCGAGCGTCTTCCGCGAGCGCCAGGTCTTCCGCATCGACCACTACCTCGGCAAGGAGACCGTCCAGAACGTCCTCGCGTTCCGCTTCGCGAACCTGATGTTCGAGCCGGTCTGGAATCGCAATTACATCGACCACGTGCAGATCACTGCGGCCGAGGACCTCGGCATCGGCACCCGCGCCGGCTACTACGACTCCTCGGGCGCCCTGCGCGACCTCGTCCAGAACCACATGCTCCAGCTCCTGACGCTCCTGTGCATGGAGCCGCCGTCTTCGTTCGACGCCGACAAGGTCCGCGACGAGAAGGTCAAGGTGCTCGACGCGGTCACGCCGATGTCACCGGAGGAGGTCGAGCGCTGCACGGTGCGCGCGCAGTACACCGCGGGCTCGCCCGCCGGCGAGGACGTCGTCGGCTACCTGGAGGAGGAGGGGGTGCCCGACGATTCCCAGACCGAGACCTACACGGCGCTCAGGCTGATGGTGCACAACTGGCGCTGGGAGGGCGTGCCGTTCTTCCTGCGCACGGGCAAGCGGCTGTCACGCAAGACGACGGAGATCGCAGTCCAGCTCAAGCCGGTGCCGCACCTCGCGTTCGCCTCCGACGGCTCGGTCGGCGTCCAGCCCAACCTGCTGATCCTCGCGGTGCAGCCGAACGAGGGCGTCTCGCTGTCGCTGGGGGCGAAGATCCCCGGCTCGCGAATGCGGATCCGCCCGGTGAACATGGAGTTCCTCTACGGCTCCTCGTTCATGTCGCAGTCGCCGGAGGCCTACGAGCGGCTGATTCAGGACGCCATGCGCGGCGAGGCGACGCTGTTCACGCGCGACGACGAGGTGATCGCCCAGTGGTCGATCATCGACCCGATCCTCAGGGCGTGGAAAGAGGGCGAGCCGCCGATCGCCAGCTATTCGGCCGGCCTGCCCGGGCCGCCCGAAGCCGACGAGCTGATCGCGCCGCGCAACTGGCGCGGCCTGTGACCGCGACGCCATGAGCCAGGAGGTCTGGCGCGAGCGCGACACGACGCCGAGCAAGGTCGAGGCGGCGCTGCGCCACCTCCTGATCGAGCGCTACCACGACGAGGACGCGTTCGTCCCGGCGCGCGTCCTCAACCTCGTCGTGGTCGCCGACGCCGAGTTCCGCGGCGAGGTCGAGAATCGGCTCGAGCGGGTCGGGCGCTACCACCCGTCGCGGCTCGTGCTGTGCTCGGTGGAGCCGGGCCACAAGACGATCGACGCGTGGTGCAGCGTGTCGGCCGAGCAGGCCGAGGGCCCGTTCTCGCTCGGTCGCGAGACCGTCGAGCTCAAGCTCGGGGACCGCCATCTGAAGGCGCTCGACACGATCGTCGACCCGCTGCTCGTGCCCGACCTCGCCACGCTGGTGTGGGCGCCGCACGGCCACGCCGAGGCGGTCGACGCGCTCCGCCGGCTGATGCAGGTCGTGCTCGTCGACTCTCAGGACGAGCAGGAGCTGCCGGCGGCGCTGGCGCGTTCCGGGGAGCTGCTCGAGACGGCCTATGTCGTCGATCTGGCGTGGCTGCGCTCGACGCCGTGGCGCGAGCGCGTGGCCGCCGCCTTCGACCCGCCGCCGCAGCGGCGCGAGCTGGCCGAGATCGCGGGCGTCACCGTCCGGCACCGCGCGGACTCGGCCGCCGCGGCGGTGCTGTACTGCGGCTGGCTGTGCTCGCGCCTGGGCTGGCGGCCGGGCTCGCTGTCGGACGGCGGGTCCTCGCGCCGCACCGGCCACGCCCGCGCCCGCCGCGGCGAGGTCACCCTGCGCCTCGACGAGGTCGAGCAGCCCGGCGCGCCCGGGCTCGCGGGCGTGACGATCGAGACGGCCTCGGGCTGGTCGTTCTCACTTGACCGCGGGCCGGGCGGGCTCAAGTCGATCCGCCGCGCCCGCGACGGCAGCGAGCAGGTCTGGACCGTGCTGGGGGCCTCGCGCGGCGAGGCGGGCATCCTCGGCGAGGGCGTGCGCCAGGCGCTGCTGCGCGACCCGACCTACAAGCCCGCGCTCGCAGCCGCACGCGCGATGGTCGCGTAGGCTCCGCCTCGCATGCGGCAGATCACGGTCGTCGAGGATCCCGGGGCCGCGGTCGCCGAGCGGCTCAGCGCCGCCGCCGTGCAGGGGGCGCACATCGTCCTCACCGGCGGGTCGACGCCGCGCGGCGCCTACGAGATCGCTGCAGCGGAGGACGCCGACTGGAGCGGCGCGACGGTCTGGTTCTCCGACGAGCGCTGCGTCCCGCCCGACCACCCGGACTCGAACTTCGCGATGGCCCACGGCGCGCTGCTCTCGCGCCTCACGAACCCGCCGCGCGTCATGCGCATGGAGGGCGAGCTCGGGCACGACGCGGCCGCCGGCGCCTACGAGACGCTGCTGCGCGAGCAGCTCGGCAATGACCCGCGCTTCGATCTCGTGCTGCTCGGGATGGGGCCCGACGCGCACGTCGCCTCGCTGTTCCCGGGCAAGCCGGAGCTCGAGGAGGCCAAGCGCCTCGTCGTCGGCGTGCCGCTCGCGGGCATGGAGCCGCAGGTGCCGCGCGTGACGCTCACGCTGCCCGTCCTCGACCGCGCTCGCGTCGTCGACTTCCTCGTCGCGGGCGCCGACAAGGCAGAGGCGATCGCCCGCGCATTCGGCGACCCGCCCGACCCCGAGGCGCCCGCCGCGCGCGTGCGCCCGGTGGAGGGCTCGATCTTCGTGTTCGTCGACGAGGCCGCGGCGGCGAACCTCTAGATGGACGGCCAGTTCATCGGGCTCGACGTCGGCGGCACCAAGATCGCGTCCGCGACGCTCCAGGACGGCAAGCTGGAGACCCGCGAGCTGATCAAGACCAACGTGGCGGACGGCGACGCGCTCGTCGCCCAGCTGCTCGAGCTGATCGGCCACCTGCGCAACGACGACACCGTCGCGGCCGGCGTCGGGCTGCCCTCGATCATCGAGTTCGCGACCGGCCGCATCGCCCACAGCGTCAACATCCCGCTCCAGGACCTGCCGCTGCGCGAGCTGCTGACCGAGCAGGCCGGGATTCCGGTCTACATCGAGAACGACGCGTCGTGTGCGGCGCTGGCCGAGGCCTTCGACGAGGACGGCAGCCTCGTGTGCCCGAACCTCGTGATGTTCACCGTCGGGACGGGCGTAGGGGGCGGGATGGTGTTCAACGGGCGCCTCTACCGCGGCGCGACGAGCGCCGCCGAGATCGGCCACACCGTCATCGGGCTCGATCTCGAGACCGGCGCGCCGGTGCCCGAGGGCAAGCACCCGCTGCCGGGCACGCTCGAGTACCTCGCCGCGGGGCGAGCGCTCGACTGGCTCGCCGAGCGCGAGGCCAAGGAGGAGGAGGACTCCTTCCTCGGCAAGCGGCTCGCCGAGGACGGCGAGGTCACCGGCCACGATGTCGTCGACGGCGCCAAGGCCGGCGACGCCGACGCGCTGCGCGTGATCGACGTCCTCGGCCAGCGCCTCGGCATCGGGATCGCCAACGCGATCAACCTCTTCGACCCGGAGGAGATCGTGGTCGGCGGCGGCGTCTCGACCGCGGGCGATCTCCTGCTCGACCCCGCGCGCGAGGTGGCCGAGCGCTACACGGTGCCGGGGCTGGGCCTGCACACGACCATCCGCCTCGCGCGCCACGGCGCCCAGGCCGGCGTGCTGGGCGCGGCGATGGTCGCCGCCCAGGAGGAGGAGAAGAGCTAGCTGATGGCCCGCGCCGGCGAGCACACCGACGGCTACCTCCCGATCGCCGAGCACGGCCTCGTCGGCGACCTGCACTCGGTCGCGCTCGTCGGGACCGACGGCACGATCGACTGGTACTGCTGCCCGGCGTTCGACTCGCCGAGCGTGTTCGGGTCGATCCTCGACAAGAACCAGGGCGGCTTCTACGCACTGCGCCCGACCGCCGAGGCATGGACCTCCAAGCAGCTCTACTTCCCCGACACGAACGTGCTGATCACGCGCTTCCTGACCGAGGAGGGGGTCGGCGAGGTCCAGGACTTCATGCCGATCGACCACGCCGAGCTGGCGCTGCACCGGCATCGCCTGATCCGCCGCGTCGTCGTCGTGCGCGGGCAGATGGGCTTCCAGCTCGAGGTCCAGCCGCGCTTCGACTACGGGCGCGCCGAGCACGAGGTCGAAATGCACCCGCACGGGGTGCTGTTCCGCTCCCCGGACCTGACGCTGGCGCTCGAGGGCGCGATCGCGCGCACGATGGGGCACGAGCGGCGGCTCGAGCGCCGCGGTCTGGGCGTCCACGCCACCTTTGACCTGACCGAGGGCGAGTCGCACACGTTCGTGCTCGAGCGCGTCCCCCAGGACCACATCTGCCGGCCCTACTCCGAGCGCGAGACGGCGGCCGCGTTCGAGGCCACCGTCGCCTACTGGCGCCGCTGGGTCGGGCAGTCGCGCTACACGGGCCGCTGGCGTGAGATGGTGCTGCGCTCCGCGCTGACGCTGAAGCTGCTGACCTACGCCCCGACCGGCGCGCTCGTGGCGGCGCCGACCACCTCGCTGCCCGAGAACCTCGGCGGCGAGCGCAACTGGGACTACCGCTACACCTGGATCCGCGACGCCGCGTTCTCGCTCTACGGGCTGCTGCGCCTCGGTTTCACGGAGGAGGCGGCGGCCTTCATGGGCTGGCTGACCGATCGCATGAGCGACCGGAGCGATGGGCCGAGCGGGCCGCTGCAGATCATGTACGGGATCGATGGGCGCTCGGAGCTGCCCGAGACGACGCTGCCGCACTGGGAGGGCTACCGCGGCTCTTCACCGGTGCGGATCGGCAACGCCGCCACGGACCAGCGCCAGCTCGACATCTACGGCGAGATGATCGACTCGGTCTACCTCTACAACAAGTACGGCCAGCCGATCTTCTCCGAGACGTGGGACAACCTGCGCCGGATCGTGGACTGGCTGTGCGAGCACTGGGACCAGGCCGACGAGGGCATCTGGGAGACGCGCGGCGGCCAGAAGGACTTCACCTACTCGCGGCTCATGTGCTGGGTCGCGCTCGAGCGCTCGATCCGCATGAACCGCGCCCGCGGGCTGCCCGGCGACATCGTGCGCTGGCTCTCCGAGCGCGACCGCATCTACAACCAGATCATGCAGAAGGGCTGGAGCGAGAAGCGGGGGGCGTTTGTGCAGCACTATGGCTCGGAGGTGCTCGACGCCTCGATCCTCCTGATGCCGCTGGTCCTCTTCATCGCGCCGCGCGACCCGCGCTGGCTGTCGACGCTCGACGCGATCGGCGACGAGCTGGTCTCGGACTCGCTCGTCTACCGCTACAACATCGAGGCGTCGCCCGACGGCCTGCGCGGCGACGAGGGGACGTTCTCGATCTGCTCGTTCTGGTACGTCGAGGCGCTCACGCGTGCCGGCCGCGTCGACGACGCCCGCCTCGCCTTCGAGAAGATGCTCACGTACGCCAACCACCTCGGGCTGTACTCCGAGGAGATCGGCCCGACGGGCGAGCTGCTGGGCAACTTCCCGCAGGCCTTCACGCACCTCGCGCTGATCAGCGCGGCCTACAATCTCGACAGAGCCCTGGGGTGAGCGAATGCGCGTGATCGAGTGCAACCACTGCGGCGAGACGATCTCGGCCGCGGGCAACGACGAGCTGACCGGCCGCCTCGCGACCCATCTCGGCGAGGAGCACGACGAGTCGCCGGACGTCGAGGAGCTGCAGGAGATCGTCGAGTCCGAGGCCTACGACGCGGCGGACTCCTAGCTCACAGCTGCAGCGGTGTGGATGACTCGACCGCGACGGCGCCCCGCTGCGTGAAGGCGAACGCGCGCGCGATCGCGGCCTGCTGCTCCTGCACCTTGTAGGGCGCGGAGACGAAGAACGCACCGCGCAACGGCAGCCGGCCGAGCCGGATCGCCGACTCCGTCCAGGTCATCCCGCGCTTGAGGCCGGCCACGTGCCCGGCCTGGGGGTCCTCGGTCGCGCCGTAGCTCGGCGCGTCGGTGGCCAGGTGCCGGACGCCGCGCGCGTACAGCAGCTCCGTCGCCGACGGCGCGAGCACGACCCAGCCGGGCGCGGACTTCTCGATCAGCGGCTTCCACAGCATCCGGTCCTTGAAGCGGTCGCCCTCCGGGAAGCGGCGGTAGTAGCGGTCGCTGTAGCCGGAGAAGAGCAGTGGCACCTCACCCGGCTGGATGCGCCCGTGGCGGGCCTCCCAGCGCTCGATCCACGACGCGCGCACCTGCGCGCTCTTGCCCTTCTCCTGGTTTGCCGTGCGCAGCGCCCGGAGGTCGAGCACCACCGCCGGGCCCATCAGCGCGCCGAGCGGGAACTCGTCGCCGGTGTGGCGGCCCTGGGCGTTGCCCCGCGCGCCGGGGATGTTGACGCCCGGTGGCGGGATGAAGTGCGGCGGGAAGTCGATCTGCGTGCCGGTGTGCTCGGTGATCTCATAGGCGTTGACCGCGGCGATGCTCTTGCGCACGCCGCCGCTGCGCCCGGGCGGCGTCGGGCCCCGCCGGCGCCGGAACCAGGAGAGCGGGACGACCTTGAACTGCGGCTGGTCGGGGAAGGCGACCGGGTACTCCTCGCCGGTCGTGACCGACAGGTCGACGATCTCCCAGCTGCCGCTCGCCAGCGCCCCGCCGATCGCCGCCGCCGGCGAGCCGGCCTGCGCCGTCCCCGCCTCCGCCGCTCGTGCCGTGACCCGGCTCCCCAGCAGGCCGCCCAGCGCCAGCCCCGCCCCGCTCGTTAGTGCTCCCCGCCTTGTGAGATTTCGCATGCGAGCCCCATTACCCGCTCAGAGCCCTTCGAAGATCCGGGTCACGACGATCGGCTCGACCGGATCCACGAGCGCCGCGCCGACGGACTGCTTGTCGGGCCAGCCGGCGGCGAGGATGCGGGCGCCGGCGGCGGCGGCGTCGTAGGCCGTGTGCCGCAGCTCCGGCTCCCCGTCGGCGACCCACAGCCAGCGCGCGGCGCCGTCGCCGTCGTAGGGCAGCCCGACGCTGCCGGCGTTGACGAAGCGGGTCTCGCCGACCGTCCGGTCGTCCTGCTGGTGCGTGTGCCCCGCCACGACCAGCGGTGCCCTTGCGCCGGCCAGCGCCTCCGCCCAGCGCTCCGGGGTCGAGAGCCGGGTGAGCATCTCGTCATCACGGCGCGGGCTGGCGTGGCAGAACAGCACGCCGTCGAGCTTCACGGTGAGCGGCAGCTCGCCGAGCGCACGCGCCCGCGGCTTGCCCAACGCGGACGCGGTGATCGCCGCCGTCACCGCCACCAGGTCGTCGCTCGCCGGCGCCGGCGCGCCGACCGCCTCGGCCACCTCGCGCTCGCCGTTGCCGCGCACCCACCGCACGGGCGCGCTCAGCGACTCCAGACGGGCGAGCGTCTCGCGCCCGAACGGGCCCGGGACCGTGTCGCCGCCCACGAGCACGACGTCGGGGTCTGCCGCGCGGGGATCGGCGAGCACGGCCTCGAGCGCGTCGACGTTGCCGTGGATGTCGTAGAGCGCCAGGACCTTCACGCGCTCAACCTATGACCGATGCGCGGGAACGGCTCGATCGAGAAGATGACCTCGACGGGCACGTCGAAGAACGCGGCGATGCGGAGCGCGAGATTGAGGCTCGGGTTGAACTCACCGCGCTCGAGGTAGCCGACCGTCTGGTAGTGGACGCCGAGCGCGTCCGCAAGCTCGCGCCGGGACACGCCGCGCTCGGCGCGCAGCAGCCCGATGCGGTTGTGCACGGCGTCCGTCACCTGACCCACTGGGCGGCGGTCTCGCGTGCCGCCTCCATCTGCGACCCGGACTGGCGCCGCGCCATGCGCCGGAGCACGTGCGGGGTGACGATCACGCCGGCGATCGCCCAGGCCGCGAGCACGACCGCCGTCTCCGGGGCCCGCCAGCTGTCGGAGACCTCGAGCGCGGCGGCCGAGTCGGGGAGGAACGCCGAGCGCATGCCGAGCCCGATCCAGTACGTCGGGAACACCTGCGCGACCACCTGCACCCAGCCCCATAGCTGCTGGATGGGATAGAAGATCCCGGAGATCCCCGTCAGCACGAGCACCGGCAGCATGCCCCAGGTCCCCACCTTCTGCATGTTGGGGACGAGCGCCCCGATGATCATGCCCAGCGGCATCATCGCGAGCGTCCCGAGGGCCAGCACCCAGATCACCGTCAGCCAGCCGCTCGCGCCGCCGGCCATCAGGTCGTCGAACAGCAGGAAGCTCGGGACGAGGATGACCAGCAGCTGCGGCACGATGCCGAGGCAGTGGAGGACGAGATGGCCGGTGAAGTAGCCGCGCAGGCCGTGCGGCACCGCCTTGTGGCGCAGCAGCGTCCCGTCCTCGCGCTCCATCGCGAGCGCGTAGGCGGGCCCGATGACCACGCCGAAGGCGACCAGGCCGCCGAGGATGCTCGGCAGGGCGACCGACGGGACGAGCAGGTCGGTGCCCTCGACGATGTCGTTGCGGCGGATCACCAGGTACCCCAGCACGGTCAGCGCCGTGAAGAGGTAGAAGCCCTGGTCCTGGGGGCTGCGCAGGCTCTGCACGAACTCCGTCCAGCCGCGCTGCAGACCCAGCCGGACCGCGTTGCGCGTCGGGTTCACTTGATCGCCTCCGCCACGGGCCGCTCGTGCGCGTGCACGAGATCGATGTAGATGTCCTCCAGGCTCGCCCGGCGGACCTCGAGGTCGCTGATCTCGTCGCCGTGCTGGTTGAGCAGCTCGCGGACGAAGCCGGTGGCGTCGGCCGTCGAGTGCACGAACGCCTCGCCGTGGCGCGTCCAGCGCACCTCGGCGTCGCGCGCGACCTTCCGCGCAAGCTGGTCCGCGCTGCCGGCGGCGACGATCGTGCCGTCGGCCAGGATCAGGATGCGGTCGGCGAGCCGCTCGGCCTCGTCGAGGTCGTGGGTGGTGAGCAGGATCGTCGTGCCCTCGAGGTCCGAGAGCCGGTGCACGAGGTGGTGGAACTCGCGTCGGGCCTCCGGGTCGAAGCCGGCGGTCGGCTCGTCGAGGAACAGCAGCTCCGGCCGCCCGGCGATCCCGATCGCCACGTCGAGGCGCCGGCGCTGCCCGCCCGAGAGCGTCACGATCTTCTGATCGGCGAGCTTGGCCAGGCCCACCATCTCGAGCAGGTCGTCGACCGCGACGGGCCGCTCGACTGCGGGCGTGGAGTAGGGGGCGTAGTAGCCGCCGAGCTGGCTGAGCAGGCGACGCGGGGTCCACCGGGGGTGGTCGCGCCACGACTGGAGCACCACGCCGGTCCGCGCCCGCCAGTCCTCGCCCGCCCGCGCGGGATCCTCGCCGAGCACCCGCACCTCGCCCGCGGACCGCATCCGGAAGCCCTCGAGGATCTCGATCGTGGTGGTCTTGCCGGCGCCGTTGGGGCCGAGCAGGCAGATCACCTCGCCACGCTGCACCTCGAACTCGACGCCCTCCAGGACGTCGTGCGTGCCGTAGCGCATCCGCAGGTCGCTAACGGAGATGACCGGGTCGGTCATGAATAGTATGTGTACTACATTTGGCACATAAGTGCTACCCAACCCGCTCGCGCGTTCGCCGCGGCCCGCCCTGGGTAGCCGCGCACCGCGACGTGCCGCGCCGGGTGTCCGGTCCCTCGTCGATGTACGTTGAGCAGATGCCGGCCGGCGGCGAACTGGAGCGGAGCCGCGAGTGCTGCGCGCGAGGCGCGTGGCTGGAGGCGCACGGACTCCTCTCCAGCGTCGATCGGTCGGCGCCGCTCGGGCCGGAGGATCTCGAGCTGCTGGCGACGTCGGCCTACATGCTCGGGCGCGACGAAGAGTACTTCGGCGACCTCGAGCGCGCTCATCAGCTGTATCTCGATGCCGGGGAGATGCTGCGTGCGGCGCGGGCCGCGTTCTGGGTCGGGATGCAGCTGATGCTCGCCGGCGAGACGGGCCGCGGGACGGCCTGGCTGGGTCGTGGGCGGCGGCTGGTCGAGCGCGAGGCGGAGGATTGCGCGGAGCAGGGCTACTTGCTGATGCCACTCGCGTTCGAGCGCGAGGCGAGGGGTGAGTTCGAGGACGCCGCCGCGATCGCGGGCGACGCGGCGGCGATCGGAGAGCGCTTCGGGGATCAGGATCTGTTCGCGCTTGCCGTGCACACGCAGGGCCAGTTGCTCGTCAGCGCAGGCCAGCCCGTCAGGGGTCTCGGCCTGCTCGACGAGGCGATGCTCGCGGTGACGAGGGGAGAACTCTCGCCGATCGTCAGCGGGCTCGTCTACTGCGGCGTCATCCTGGGCTGTCAGGCCGCCTATGAGCCGCGCCGTGCCCAGGAGTGGACGGCGGCGCTGACGCGGTGGTGCGAGCGCCAGCCGGACATGGTCGCCTTCAGTGGCCGCTGCCACGTGCACCGGGCCGAGATCATGCAGCTCAGGGGCGCGTGGTCCGATGCGCTCGAGGAGGCGCGGTGTGCCGCTCGCCGCGCGGCTCAGGGGAATCACCGCGGGGCACTCGCCGAGGCCGCGTACGTGCAGGGGGAGGTGCACCGCCTGCGCGGTGCGTTCGCGGCAGCCGACGAGTCCTACCGCGAGTCGAGCCGGCACGGGCGCGATCCGCACCCGGGCCTCGCGCTCCTGCGGCTGGCCCAGGGGAACGTGGATGCCGCCCTCACCTCGATCCGCCGCGTCCTCGGCGAGACGACCGCCCCGGCTGACCGCGCGACGCTGTTGCCGGCCTGCGCGGAGATCATGGTCACGGCGGGCGAGGTCGAGAGCGCACGCGGCGCGTGCGCCGAACTCGAGGAGATCGCGAACGCGTACGAGCAGGGGATGCTGAGCGCGATCGCGGCGTACACGCGCGGGGCCGTCGAGCTCGCGGCCGGCGACCCCGGCGCTGCGTTGCTCGCGCTCCGCGGGGCGTGGCGCGTCTGGGAGGAGATCGAGGCGCCCTACGAGGCCGCTCGCGCCCGCGCGCTGATGGGTGCGGCCTGCCAGGCGCTGAACGACGACGACGCGGCCGCGTTCGAGCTCGAGGCTGCTCGTCGCGCCTTCCACGAATTGGGAGCGGCCGTCGACCTCGCGAGTCTCGGCGCGCTCGGGCGCGGTGCCGGCGGCGGGTTGGAGGGTCTGACATCGCGCGAGCTGCAGGTGCTGCGTCTCGTGGCCGCCGGCCGGACCAACAAGGCGATCGCGGCCGAGCTCATCCTGAGCGAGCGGACGGTCGACCGGCATGTGAGCAACATCTTCGCCAAGCTCGGCGTGTCCTCACGCGCGGCCGCCACGGCGCACGCGTACGAGCGCCGGCTGGTCTGAGCGCACCTCGATGGGTTGAACCACCCACGCCCGCCCCGCCGGAGGTTGGGTGATTCATCCGATGAGCGTTCACCGCGCCGTCCGTACGGTCGCCTCAGGCACACCGACCCAGGGGATGCAAGCCATGAACGAGCACTTCGAGACGGTCATCATCGGCGGCGGGCAGGCGGGACTGGCGGTGGGCTATCACCTCGCGCAGCGGGACCGGTCGTTCGTGATCCTCGAGGCCAACGACCGGATCGGCGACAATTGGCGCAACCGCTTCGACTCCCTGCGCCTGTTCACCCCGGCCCGCTACGACGGGCTCCCCGGCTGGGGCGTGCCGCTGGGGGGTGGGCCTACCCGACCAAAGACGAGATCGCCGACTACCTCGAGACGTATGCGGAGCGGTTCGAGCTCCCCATCATCACGGGGATCGGCGTCGACGCGCTGCGCAAGGACGGCGGTCGCTACGTCGTGCGCTCGGGCGCTCACGGCTTCGGGGCCGACAACGTGGTCGTCGCCTCGGGCACCTTCAACGAGCCCATCGTTCCCGCGTTCGCCGGCGAACTCGATCCCTCGGTCACGCAGATGCACTCCAGCGACTACCGCAACCCGTCACAGCTGCGGGATGGTCCGGCGCTCGTCGTCGGTTGCAGCCACTCCGGCGCGGACATCGCGCTCGAGCTCGCGCCGAGCCACCGCACCGTCCTGTCCGGCAGGGTGGAGGGGGAGGTGCCGTTCGACATCGAGGGCCGCCTCGCGCGGCTGCTCCTCCCCGGGCTCTGGTTCACGGCCAACCGGGTGCTCACGATGCGGACGCCGATCGGCCGCCGGATGCGCCCGGAGATCCGGTCCCACGGTGCGCCGCTGCTCCGGGTGAAGCGCAGTCACCTCCTCGCAGCCGGCGTGGAGCGCATCGACGCCCGGGTCGCCGGCGTCCGCGACGGCAGGCCGGTGCTCGACGACGGGCGCGTGCTCGACGTCGCCAACGTGATCTGGTGCACCGGGTTCGGCAAGGACACCAGCTGGATCGAGTTCCCCGTCGCCGGCGATGACGGCTGGCCGCAACAGACGCGCGGCGTGGTGGAGTCCTCGCCCGGCCTCTACTTCGTCGGCCTGCCCTTCCTTCAGGCGTTCGCGTCGATGCTGATCGGCGGCGTCGGGCGCGACGCCGAACGCGTCGCGAGGCACATCGTCAAGCGGGCGCGGCACACTGCGCCCGAGGCGCGCACGGCTCTCCTCGCGGCGGGTGGCGGGCGCTAGCGCCCCTCCATCCCGCGCCGCGCCGCGCGCAGCAGCCGCAGCTCGCCGATGTCGTGCGGCACCGCGCCGGGGAGATCGTGCGCGCCGCGCGCCAGCACCCGCGGCTCGAGCTCGTGCTCGCGGGCGACGCCGTCGGCGGCCGTCACGCGGTAGGCGCGCGGGCCGGGGCGCGAGGCGACGGCCTCGGCGAGCCGCGTGCCGCGGAACAGCAGGCCGACGCCGTCGTCGACGCCATAGCCGGGCGGGAGCACACCCGAGGCGATCGCCTCGAGGTAGGCGGGCCTGCGCTCCGGCTCGCCGTCGTAGTGCACGGAGTTCGAGCCCGGCAGGAAGCCGAGGCCGGCCGCGGGCGCCGGGTGGCCGTGCGAGTTCGTGATCCCGTGCTCGAACCAGCACATCGAGCCCGCGCTCAGCCCCGCCAGCACGATCCCGGCGTGCCACGCCTCGCGCAGGATCTCGTCGAGCCCGTGCACGCGCCACAGCGCGAGCAGGTTGATCATCGAGCCGCCGCCGACGTAGATGATGTCCTGGGCCAGCAGGTGGTCGCGCAGCGGCACCGGGCGGTGGCCGAGCCGGAACAGCGAGAGGTGGCTGGGCTCGCAGAGCCGGTCGCCGAAGGCGATCGAGAAGCGGCGGATCTGCGTCTCGGAGTCACCGCCCGCGGTCGGCAGCAGGCAGATGCGCGGCTCGCGCGCGGGCGCGAGCGAGAGGACGTAGTCGTCGAGCACGGACGCCTCGGCCTCCATCGTGAAGCCGCCGCCGCCCATGGCGAAGATCGTGGGCTTCGTGCCCTTGCTAGGCGACAAGCGAGACCGGCGCCCCCAGGTACTCCACCGCCAGCGGGGTCTCGATCGGCGTGCCGTCCACACGGTCGACGCGATAGGCGCTCGCGTGCTCGCGCGAGGACACGACGCGCGCGAGGTCCGTGCCGGCGAAGTGCAGCGCCACGCCGTCGTCGGCGGCCCAGCCGGGCACCATGCCGGCGCGCACGGCCGCGTGGTACTCCGGGCGCCGGCGCGGCTCCTTGTCGTAGTGCACCGCTTTGGACCCGGGGATGACGCCGAGCCCGGCGACCGCATGGGGCTCCCCGGCGTGGAACGCGGTCAGGCCCTGCTCGAACCAGCACAGCGAGCCCGCGCTGAGGCCGCACATCACGACGCCGCTCGCCCACGCCGCGCGCAGCGCTGCGTCGATCCCGTGCGCGCGCCAGGCGCCGAGCATCGAGCGCACGCAGCCGCCGCCGACGTAGACGAGGTCCTGCTCGAGCAGGTGCGCGCGTGGCTCGGGCGCGCCGCAGTCGCGGCGGAAGAGCGAGACGTGCGACGGCTCGCAGCGCGCGGCGCCGAAGTGGCGGTAGAAGCGCACGATGTAATGGTCGGCGTCACCCGAGGCGGTCGGGAGGAAGCAGACCTTCGGGCGCTTGCGGCCGGTCACGGCCAGCACGTAGTCGTCGAGCAGCCCGTTGCCGGACTCCATGGAGAACCCGCCGCCACCGAAGGCCACGACCTGGGGGACGCGGGACATGACGGGCAGTATGCGGCTGCGAACGCGCCAACGAGCGGATTTGCGCCCCTGGTCGAACGTCCCTGGACCGGCGGTCGAAGTCAAGCGGTCCGGGCGCGGCGCCGATGGGTGTTGATGGACATCCGGCTCTCCGAGGTGATCTCAGCCCTCTCCTACGCGCTCGACGTCACCGAGGGCCAGCCGATGGGCCACTCCGTGCGGTCGTGCGCGATCGGCATGCGCATCGGCGAGGAGATCGGGCTCGCGCCCGAGGAGCGCTCGGACCTGTTCTACGCGCTCCTGCTCAAGGACGCCGGCTGCTCGAGCAACGCCGCCCGGCTGAGCACGCTGTTCGGGGCCGACGACCTCGAGGTCAAGCGGAGCCGCAAGCTGATCGACCACCATCGCCCGGGCGCGTCGCTGCGCCACGTGCTGCGCCACGGCCGCACCCGCCGGCTCGCCGCGATCGCCCGCAGCGGTGCCGACGGCGCGCGCGAGATGACCGAGCTGCGCTGCGAGCGCGGCGCCGACATCGCGCGCATGATCGAGCTCTCCGAGACCACCGCCGGGGCGATCCGCAGCCTCGACGAGCACTGGGACGGCGCCGGCTACCCCTACGGCCTCGCCGGCGACGCGATCCCGCTGTTCGGCCGCATCCTCTGCCTGGCCCAGACCGCCGAGGTGTTCTTCGGCGTCGGCGGCCCGCGGGCGGCGCTCGACGTCGCAGCCGACCGCCGCGGCACCTGGTTCGACCCCGCGCTCGTGGACGCGCTGCGCTCCACCCGCCGCGACCGCGAGTTCTGGGAGTCGCTGGGCGGTCTCGAGCCGCATCGCGTGGTCGGCGCCTTCGAGCCCGAGGACCGTGTGCAGCGCGCCGACGACGAGCGCCTCGATCGCGTGGCGGAGGCCTTCGCGATGATCGTCGACGCCAAGTCGCCCTACACCGGGCGCCACTCGGTGGGCGTCGCGCACATCTCCGTCGCCGTCGCCGACGTGCTCGGCTACGGCCCGAACGAGCTGCGCGACCTGCGGCGCACGGCGCTGCTGCACGACATCGGCAAGCTCGGCGTCTCCAACCTGATCCTCGACAAGCCGGGCAAGCTCGACGCCGAGGAGTGGGTGCAGATGCGCCGGCACCCGGCGCTGACGGTCAAGATCCTCGAGCGCGTCAGCGCCTTCCGCGACCTGGCCGCGACCGCGGGCGCCCACCACGAGCGGCTCGACGGCAGCGGCTACCACCTCGGCCTGACCGGCGACCGGCTGAGCCGCAACGCGCGCATCCTCGCGGTGGCCGACGTCTGCGAAGCGCTGACCGCCGAGCGCCCCTACCGCGCGGCGCTGCCGCCCGACGAGGTGCGCGCGATCATGCGGCGCGACGTCGGCCGCGCGCTCTGTCCCGAGGCGCTCGGCGCGCTCGAGGCATCGCGGGAGCTCGGTGTGCTGAGCGTCGCTATGCCGGCTGCAGCGCAGCCCGTGGTTCGCTGACCATCTCCAGGCGCACGTCGAGCGCGGTCAGCGCGAACAGACGCTCGATCGCCCGGCAGCCGCGCACGACGACGAGGCGGCGGCCATCACGGGTGGCGCGGCGCTGCAACGCGAGCACGCGCCCCAGGCCGGCCGAGTCGAGGAAGTTCAGAGCGCGCAGGTCGAGCACGATGCTCGCGGGCTTCGTCGACTCGAGACGGCGCATCTCCTCGTCGAAGGTGTAGGCGCGGCTGGAGTCGAGCTCGCCGCTGAGGGAGACGCACACAGTGTCTGGAGCCAGGCTCTCGATGGTGATCCCAAGCGGCTGATCCACGCGGTTCACTCCCCCATATCCGGTGACACCCTTTCCTGCTCCGAGCCGTGAGTACCCCCTTAATTGCGAAAGGAACCTGGCGCAGAGAACGTTCTCAAGGCGAACCGGAACGATACCCGTCGCCGACGCGGGGCCGCCGATCGGCCCCGTCGCAGACGGCGCTAGGGGCGCGAGCGCTCGAGCCGGCCGGTGATCAGCTCGACCCACGGCTTCGCGCCGAAGGTCTCACGCAACCCCGCGACGGCGGCCGCCGTGTCGTAGGCCACGCGCCGCAGCTCGAGCGTGCGGTCGGGATGGATCAGCGCGTAGGCCGAGCGCGGATCGCCGTCGAGCGGCACGCCGACCGAGCCGGGGTTGACGAGCTCGACCTCGGCGACGGCGCTCGGGCGGCGGAACTGGATGTGTGTGTGCCCGAACACCAGCCGCGGGTGCGTGGTGCCGTCGAGCAGCTCGAGCTCGTCGTCGGCCGGCTCGGGCGCGAACGAGCGCAGGTCGGAGACCGGTGAGGCGTGCACGATCCGCGCGCCCGCCGCCTCGGTCTCGAACGGCAGCGCGCCGAGCTCGCCGGCAGTCGTGTCGCCGAGCGCCCCGCGGCAGTCCGCGATCGCCTCCCGCACGCCGGCGTCGTCGGGCGCAGCGGCCGGGTCGCCGACCCAGCGGTCGACGTTGCCGCGCACCCACACGGCGGGCTCGAGCTCGCGCAGCCGCGCGACGGTCTCGGCCGGCCAGGCGCCGAACAGCGCGTAGTCGCCGCCGAGCACCCACTGCTCGGCCCCGGCGGTGCGCGCGTCGGCCACGACGGCGTCGAGCGCGGCGAGGTTGCCGTGGACGTCGTAGAGGACGGCGATCATCGACGGCGTGTATAGCATCGGCGCGGTGCCCGCGCCCGCTCCGCTCACCGTCACGGGCCCGTCGCTGACGCTTCGCTACGCGGAGCTCGAGGACGCGCCGCGGCTGCTGGAGCTCGGCGCCGACGAAGGGGTCACGCGCTTCTTCTCGTGGGGGCCGTACCAGCGCATCGAGGAGCCGCAGGCCTACATCGCCGGGCTGGCCGGCAAGCGCGACCGCGGCGAGCTGCTCGAGTTCCTGATCGACCACCGCGAGCAAGGGCCGATCGGCGTGACCGGGTTGTCGGAGCTCTCGACGCGCGACCGCCGCGCCACCGTCGGCTCTTGGTTCGGCCGCGACCATTGGGGCACCGGGGCGAACCTCGAGTCCAAGGCGCTGGTCGCCGCGCTCGCGTTCGAGACGCTCGGGATGGAGCGCCTGACCGCCTGGACGAACACCCGCAACGGCCGGTCGCAGGCTGCGCTCGAGCGCGTCGGGTTCCGCCGCGAGGGCGTGCTCGCGGGCTGGCATCGCCACGGCGAGGACATGCACGACGTCGTGGTGTTCGGGATGCTGCGCGCGGCCTGGGAGACCTCGCCGCTGCGCGCCGTGTCGGCTGCCGTGGCGGGCGCTCCGCCACCGCCGTTCGTCGTCGCGTAGCCGCGCGCGGAAAAAAAGTGGTGATCAATTCCGCATAGTCCGGGTAATCACCCCCTCGTCCAAGGAACGTGGACGGGGCAGCGGGGCTAGGGGAAGGGCGTTTCCGCCGCACCGTCCGGACAGACATCGGAACAGGCCGGATTGACCCCAAGGGGGGCCCAGTTGCTATTTCGCGCTCGGAAGCGGCGTTACGTCGCGCGCTCGTTGACGTGCCTCGTCGCGGCCATGGCGGCCGCCCCGGGCGCCATGGCGGCCACCACGCCCGCTCTGCCGGTGGCACCGGCCGCTGCGCCTCTCGCGACGGCGGCGCACGACTGCCACGCCGCCGGCGCGCAGCGCGCCCGCGGCGCCGTGCTGCGGCGAGCGGTGCTGTGCCTGGTCAACCAGGAGCGCGCGCTCAACGGCCTCAACCGGCTCTCGACGAATCGGCGGCTCGCCCGCGCCGCCAAGCGGCACGCGACCGACATGGTCCGCCGCCGCTACTTCAGCCACTACTCGCCCAGCGGGTCGGACCCCCTCAAACGCGCCCGGGCCGCCGGCTGGCGCCGTGGCGTCGGCGAGGCGCTCGCGTGGGCCTGCGGCGAGCAGGCGACGCCGCGCGCGATCGTGGCGGCGTGGATGGCCAGCGCGTCGCACCGCGCGATCATCATGGGCCGCCGCCACGCCGTCGGCATCGGCTACAAACGCGCGCCCGGATGCAGCGGCGGCCGCGCGCTCTGGGTGGCCGAGGTCGGCTAGCTGCTGCGAGATTCCCAGGAGAAGCCGCGCACGGCGAGCGTGAGCCCCGCGGCAGCCCAGATGGCAAGGACGAGCGCGGCGACCAGGTGGTCGCCGACGCCCTCGCCGTGGACCATCGCCCCGGAGAGGCCGTCGATCAGGTGCTTGAGCGGGAGCACCTGCGCGGCGTCATGGATCACGCGCGGCGCCTCGTCGGCCTCGTAGAAGACCCCGGAGATGAAGATCAGGGGCAGGAACGCGGCGTTCACGTACGCGGGCGCCGCGTCGAAGTTCGGGATCGCGTGCGAGAGCGCGACGCCCAGTGACGCGAAGCAGCCGACGCCGAGGGCGACGAAGAACGCCAGCGCCAGCGGGTTCTGGGGCCAGTCGAGCCCGAACAGCAGCTTGCCCGCGATCGAGATGATCCCGATCTGCAGCACCGTGTTCGTGACCGCGCTGCCGCCGATCCCGGCCAGGTAGGCCGACGTCGGCAGCGGCGTGCCGCGCACGCGCTTGAGGATCCCCAGCTCGCGCAGCGCGGTGATGTTGAACGCGAGCGCGTTGAACGTCGTCGACATCACCGCCATCCCGGCGATCCCGGGGACGATCACCTGCAGCAGATCCTGATCGTTGTGCAGCAGCGCGCCGAAGAAGCCGAGGAACAGCAGCGGCAGCATGAAGTTGAAGAACGCGGCGCTGGGGTTGCGCCAGAACATCTTGCGCTCGAGCCGGTACTGGCGCCAGGCCAGGCCGGCCCAGCCCCGGCTCCCTGCGCGGCCGCCGACGGCGGCGCCCCTCGCGCGGCCACGTTCGATCGCGTGCTCGTTCATTCTGCCTCGCCTAGCGGCTCGTCACCGGCTTCGCCTAGCGTCGCCTCCGCCGTGAGCTCGAGGTAGACCTCTTCGAGGCTCGGGCGCGTGACGGTCAGGTCCTCGAGGCGCTCCCCGCGGGCGAGCGCCGCCGCGGTCAGCTCGTGCAGCAGCGTGGTCGGGTCGTCGGTCTCGTGCGCGCGCGGCCCGTCGGCGGTCCGGTAGGCCACCTGGTAGCGCCCCGAGCCGGCGCCGAGTGCGGACGGCGGGCCCTCGGCGAGGATGCGCCCGTCCTTGATGATCGCGACGCGGTCCGCGAGCGCCTGCGCCTCGTCGAGGTAGTGGGTCGTCAGCAGGACGGTCTTGCCGAGGTCGCGCAGCGACCGGATCGTGCCCCACGCGTTGCGCCGCGCGGCGGGGTCGAAGCCCGTGGTCGGCTCGTCGAGGAACACGAGCTCCGGGTCGCCGACGAGCGCGAGCGCGAGGTCGAGGCGCCGCTTCTGGCCGCCGGAGAGCTGGTTGGCGCGCTGCTCGGCGGACTCCGCCAGCCCGACGATCCCGATCACCTCCTCGACGTCGCGCGGGCCGGGGTAGAAGCCGGCCCAGTGGGCGACGGACTCGCGCACGGTCAGATACTGGTAGATGCCCGAGCTCTGCAGCACGATCCCCATGCGCGCCCGCAGGTCGGGGTCACGCGCGGCGGGGTCGTGGCCGAGGACCGAGACGTGGCCGGCGCTGCGGCTGCGGTAGCCCTCGAGGATCTCGACCGTCGTGGTCTTGCCGGCGCCGTTGGGCCCGAGCAGCCCGAAGACCTCGCCGCGGCGCACCTCGAAGTCGATGCCGCGGACGGCCTCGCGCTCGCCGTAGGACTTGTGGAGGCCGTGTACCTCGATCGCGGTCACCGGGCCATGATGGCAAGATCGGTGTGAGCGAATGCTCTGCGCCTGCATCGACATCGGCTCCAACACCACGCGCGTGCTGGTTGCCGACGTCGAGGACGGCGCGCTGCGCGAGGTGCTCCAGCGGCGTGCCTTCACACGCATCGGCAAGGGCCTCAAGGACGGGGAGATCCCGCGCGAGAAGATCGGCGAGGTCGCCAGGGTCGTCGCCGAGCAGCGTCACCTGGTCGAGCAGCTCGGCATCGACGCGCTGCGCGTGGTGGCGACGGCGGCGATTCGCGGGGCGGGCAACCAGGACGAGTTCGCGGCCGCCATGCGCGCCGAGGGCGGGGTGGAGGTCGAGATTCTCGACGGCGAAGAGGAGGCGCGCCTGGCCTTCCTGGGCGCGACGCGCACACTCGGACAGACGCTCGACGGCACCGTCGGCGTCGTCGACGTCGGCGGCGGCTCGACGGAGCTCGCGATCGGCACGCTGCGCGAGGGCGCCACCTGGTCTGAGTCCTTCCGCGTCGGCTCGGGCCTGCTCACCGACGCGTACCTGCGCTCGGACCCGCCCTCGGTCGCCGACCTGCATGCGATGCGCCAGCACGCGCAGGGGGTGTTCGAGGGCCTCTCGCTGCCCGCGGTCGACGCCGCCGTGGCGGTCGGCGGCAGCGCGGCGTCGCTGCGCCGGCTCGTCGGGGCGGTGCTCGACGCCGAGTCGCTGCAACGCGCGATGCGCGTGCTCTCGGGTGCGGACAGTGAGGAGGTCTCGCGCGAGTTCGCGATCGACCGCGAGCGCGTGGTCCTGATGGACGCGGGGCTGACGGTGCTCGATGCGGCCGCGCAGGCGCTCCGGCGGCCGCTGCTGATCGGCCGCGGCGGTTTGCGCGAGGGCATCCTGCTCGAGCTCGCCGCCCGCTGAGGCCACGCCAGTTGTGAACGGTCGGGCGGGGGCGGCCCCGCTACGATCGCTCAACAGTGAGCACGCTCGAACAGCCGCCGGCCGACGAGGCCCTGGACCTCGCAGACCCGAAGCTGTACTTCAACCGCGAGCTGTCCTGGCTCGAGTTCAACCAGCGCGTGCTCGAGCTGTCCGAAGACGACGACGTCCCGCTGCTCGAGCGCCTGAAGTTCTCCGCGATCGCCTCGAACAACCTCGACGAGTTCTTCATGGTGCGCGTGGCGGGCCTGCACGACCAGGTCGACGCGGGCATCGAGACGCCCCTGCAGGACGGGCGCACGCCGCGCGAGACGCTGGACGCCATCCGCGGCGTCGTGCGCGACCACTCGACCCGCCAGGCCCGCTGCCTGCAGCAGGACCTGCGGCCCGCGCTGGAGGAGCACGGCATCCGCATCGTCGGGCTCGACGAGGTCTCCGAGAGCGAACGGGGGCTGCTCGAGGAGCGCTTCCGGCGCCAGATCTTCCCCGTCCTGACGCCGCTCGCGGTCGGGCTCGGCCGGCCGTTCCCCTACATCTCGAACCTCTCGCTGTCGCTCGGCGTGGTGGTCCATGACCCGCAGACCCACACCCAGGTCTTCGCACGCGTGAAGGTCCCGACCGAGATGCTCCCGCGCTTCGTGCCGCTCGCCGACGGCCGCACCTACGTGCCGCTCGAAACGCTGATCGCCAGGCACCTCGACCAGCTCTTCCCAGGCATGGAGATCGTGGACACGGCGGTCTTCCGCGTCACCCGCGACGCCGACTTCACGGTCTCCGACGAGGCCGACGACCTGTTGCAGGCGGTCGAGGACGAGCTGCGCCGCCGGCGGTTCGGCGAAGTCGTGCGCGTCGAGGTCGTGACGGGCATGAGCCGCGACATGCGCGAGCAGCTCGAGCGCGCGCTCCAGGCCGATCCGGACGACGTGTTCGAGATCGACGGGCTGCTTGACCTCAATGACCTGTGGGAGATCGTCAAGTCGCCCGGCTTCCCGGAGCTGCGGGAGCCGCCGTGGACGCCCGTGACGCAGCCGCGGCTGCAGGCCAACGAGTCCGAGCAGCCGGACGTGATGGGGGCGATGCGGGAGGGCGACATCCTCGCCCATCACCCCTACGACTCGTTCTCGTCCTCGGTCGAGCGGCTCGTCGAGGAGGCGGTGTCCGATCCCGAGGTGCTCGCGATCAAGCAGACCGTGTATCGCACGAGCGACGACTCGCCGCTCGTCCCGGCGCTGATCCGCGCGGCCGAGCGCGGCAAGCAGGCGGTCTGCCTGGTCGAGTTGAAGGCGCGCTTCGACGAGCGCGCGAACATCACCTGGGCGCGGGCGCTGGAGGAGGCGGGCGTGCATGTCGTCTACGGCCTGCCGTCGCTCAAGACGCACGCCAAGTGCATCCTCATCATCCGCCGCGAGGGCGACGGCGTGCGCAACTACGTCCACGTCGGGACCGGCAACTACCACCCGACGACGGCGCGGCTCTACACGGACTTCGGGCTGCTGACCTGCGACGAGCGCATCGGCGCCGACGTCGCGGACATGTTCAACTTCCTCACCGGCTTCGGGCGGCCGCGCCGCTATCGGCAGGTGCTGATCGCCCCCGCGCACCTGCGCGACGGCATCCTCGCCGAGATCGACCGCACGATCGACGCTCACCGCGAGGGCAAACACGCCCGGATCGCGCTGAAGATGAACTCGCTCGTCGACCGTCGCTGCATCCGCGCCCTCTATGAGGCCTCGCAGGCGGGGGTGCAGGTCGACCTCAACATCCGTGGGATCTGCTGCCTGCGCCCCGGCGTCCCGGGGGTGTCGGAGAACATCCGCGTGGTCTCGCTCGTCGGGCGCTTCCTCGAGCACTCGCGGATCTTCGCCTTCGAGCGCGGCGACACCCGCACGCTCTACATCGGCTCCGCCGACCTGATGCCGCGCAACCTCGACACGCGCGTGGAGCTGCTGGTGCCGGTGCGCGACGAGGCGCTGCGGGGCGACCTGCTCGACACGCTCGAGCGCTGCTTCGCGGACGACACCAACGCCTGGGAGCTGGACCAGGACGGCGCCTGGACCCGCCGCACGCCGAGCGGGCCCGAGCCCCGCAACGTGCAGCGCGAGCTGATGACCGGCCACGCGGCGCGCGCGCCCGAGGCCTCCGCCGGCGCCGTCTAGGACCCTAGAACTTGACCCCGCCCATCCCCTTCCAGGCGGCGAGCGTCTGCAGTTCCTTGAGCGGCACGTCCTTGGAGGAGAGGATGCACGTCTGGCCGCGGCGGCGCCAGGTCACGACCGTCCGGCCGTTGGCGCGCAGCGAGCGCAGCACCGTGCCCTCGACGGTCGCCCTGGACGCAGCGTCGGGGTTCTCGAGCGCCTCGCCCGACACGACGGTGTAGGCGATGCGGCGGCCGCCCTTCTCATAGAAGACGGTGCGGGTGGCGCGGCCCTGGATCTCGTCCGTGCGCGTGCCGATCGCCTTCCAGCGGAACTTCGCGAAGTAGTTGGGGAAGCTGACGACGCCCACGCGCTCGTTGAGCACCTTCGAGTCCGCCGCCACCGGCGCGATCGCGGCGGTCGGCGGGCGCAGGGCCGCGGCGGCGACGTCGTCGATCCCCGGTCCGCCGCCGGCGAGCACGACGACGCCGAGCGCGACGGCGACAGCACCGGCGGCGATGCCGGCCGTGGGCCAGCGCAGGCCCCCGAGCCGTGTCCGCGCCGTCGGGCGCTTCTCACCCTTGTGGCGCCCCCGCGCCGCACCCATTTCCTCCACCCGCGTCTTGAGCGCGAGCGGCGCTCCGGTTGCCTCGGCGGCGGCCGTGACGGCGTTTCGCCCCACCTGCTGGTGCAGGAGAGCGGCCTTGTAGACAGGATCCCGCGCGGCGCGCGCCTCGACGCGCGCCGTCCCTTCGGGGTCGAGGCGGCCGTCGACGAACGCGACGAGATCGGCCTCGTCTTCGGGGGACAGCTCCGGTGGTTGGTCAGCCACGATCATCAAGAAAGCAGACGTCGCTAAACGTCGCGCTATTCCCTACCAGTGCACGCCCTTCATCAAGTGTGCCAGCGCCATCGCCTCGCCGCTCGCACGGTCGCCCTCGCCGTCCTTCCCTTCCTTGTCCTTCTTGAACGATTCCGGGAACACCTTGTACGCCATGTGGAGGATCTGGTCAACGGCCTTCGGCGCGAGCGCGTAAGCCACCTCGCCGAACGTCCCGAGGCGCGTGTTGATCTGCTTGGGCTTCGACCGGATCGCCTCGCACACCAGGTCGGCGGCCTCCTCGGGCGAGATCGTCGGGAAGCTGTCGTAGATCTTCGTCGGCGCGATCATCGGCGTGCGCACGAGCGGCATGTGGATCGTGGTGAACGTCACGTTGTCGCCGATCGTCTCGCTCGAGACCACGCGGGTGAAGGCGTCGAGCGCCGACTTCGAGGCGACGTAGGCCGAGAAGCGCGGCGGGTTCGTCTGCACCCCGATCGAGGAGACGTTGACGATGTGCCCTGCCTTCTTCTCGCGCATGTGCGGCAACACCCCGATGATCAGCTTGATCGTGCCGAGGTAGTTGAGCTGGATCGTGCGCTCGTAGTCGTGGAAGCGGTCGTAGGAGACCTCGACCGAGCGCCGGATCGAGCGGCCCGCGTTGTTCACCAGCACGTCGATCGAGGCGTGCTCGGAGAAGATCGTCGCGAGCGTGGCGTCGATCGAGTCGTAGTCCGAGAGGTCGCATGAATACGCGTAGGCGGTCCCGCCCGCCGCCTCGATCTCGGCCTTCGCCGCCTCCAGCTTGTCCAGCGAGCGCGCGACGAGGATCGGGATCCCGCCGGCGGCGGCGATCTTGTGCGCCGCGGCCTTGCCGATGCCGCTCGAGGCGCCGGTGATGATCACCGTCCTGCCGTTGACCGCGTGCTCGAAGGAGCGGTCCTTGAACAGGTCGGGATCGAGGTTGCGCTCCCAGTAGTCCCACAGCTTGTCGGCGTAGGACTCGAGCGGCGGCAGCTCGATCCCGGAGCCGGCGAGCGCGCGCTTGGTGTCGCGCGCGTCGAACGTCGGCTTGAGGCCGATGTATTCGATGAGCGAGGCCGGGATGCCGAGGTCGCTCAGCAGCGAGCGCCGGATGTCCTTGAGCGCCGGCAGCTGCATGGCGTAGGACAGCACGCCCTTCGGCAGCATGTCGGTCAGCTTCTTGTCGACCCGGATGACCATCTTCGGTGCGTGGCCGGCCTGGGCGAAGGTGTTGATGACGTCCCCCGCCCGCCGCATCTTCGGGTCGACGAGGTGGAAGGCTTGGCCGTCGAGATCGGGCAGGTGGGCGATGTGGTCCATCGCCGCGGCGACGTAGTCGACGGGCACGATGTTGGTCTTGCCGACCTCGATGCCGACGAGCGGGAACCACTCGGGCAGCGCGCCGCGGGTCTTCTGGATCGCCTTGAAGAAGTAGTAGGGGCCGTCGATCTTGTCCATCTCGCCGGTCTTGGAGTTGCCGACGACGACCGCGGGCCGGTACACGCGCCACGGCACCGCCGTCCGCTGGCGCACCAGCTTCTCGGCCTCGAACTTGGTGCGGTGATACGGGTGCGAGAGCTTCTGGCCCTCGTCGAAGGAGTCCTCGGTGAAGTGGCCGTCGTACTCGCCGGCGACCGCGATCGAGGAGGCATGGTGGAAGTGGCCCGCGCCGAGCTCGTTGGCGAGGTCGATCGCGTGCTGGGTGCCGTCGACGTTGAGCCGGCGGTTGCGCTCCTCGTCGGCGGCCATGTCGTAGATCGCCGCGAGGTGGAAGAAGTGCTCGACGCCCGCGAGCGCCTTCCGATCCTCCTCGGAGACCCCGAGCAGCGGCTCCGAGAGGTCGCCGGCGACCGTCTTGACGCGGTCGGCGCCAGGCCCCCAGCCCGCGCGCAGGGCATCGAGCTTCTCCCGCGACCCCTCGCGCACGAGGACATGGACATCCCCCTCGCGCTCGAGCAGGCGCTCGACGAGATGACGGCCGATGAAACCGGTCGCTCCCGTCACGAAGTAGCTCATCCTGTGTCCCCCTCAGCGGTCTTGTCCGTGGGGCGGGAATCTACTTCGTTTCGGGCGCGGGCCTCAGCGGACGCGGACGGTCACGCGCTTGGAGTAACCCAGTACGTAGGGGAAGCGGGCGTCGCCGCGGAGCTTCACGCGGAAGGTGAAGCTGCGCCCGCGCGAACCGCCGGAGCGGAAGCGGTAGTGGCGTCTGAAGCGGCCCTTGCGGGTCGCGCGCCCGTCGGCGAACGTCGTGTAGGGCCCACTGCCCATGCGGCCCTGGAAGATCAGCGGGACGCCACGCGAGGGGATCGTGCCGCGCACGGTGCCGCTCAGGCGCAGCCGCCCGCCGACGGCGACCGCTCGCGGCGCCGCGCGCAGCGACGCCGACGCGCGCACTGAGAGCCGCACGTAGGCGCTCTCCTCGAAGCCCGGGTCGTTGGCGTGCGAGCGCCAGGCGATCTGGGTCAGGCGCGAGGCGCCGGCGCGCACCTTCACGAGATAGCTGCCGTCGGACTTCGTGGTGGTCTTGTAGCGCGCGACGAATCGCGCGTTCTGGCGCCGGTCGCGCGTGAGGACCTGCAGCAGCGCGCCGCTGATCGGCCGCCCGGAGGAGTTCAGCAGCCGGCCCGAGATGCCGGCGCGCGTGCGGTAGTCGACGGTGCGGCGCGTCTTGGTCGTGCCCCTGAAGTGAGCGGTGAGCTTCGCGTCCTCGGTCGCGCCGGCGCCGTTGAGCGCGCCGCGGTCCGACGGCGTCGCGACGTTGACCGCGTAGGGGCCCTGCTCGGTCACGTTGCCGCCGGCGTCGGTGATGCGCAGCTTCAGGTTCCGCGCGCCGGCGGCGAGACGGGTGGGGCGGACGGTCTCGTCCTTGAGGTTCGGGCAGGCCTTGCGGAGGCGGAACGAGCAGGTCGCGCCGCGCTCCGTGCGCGCCCCGGCCGCGTAGTCCTCCGCGCCGACGACGCTCACGCCGGCCGGGGTGAGGTCCAGGATCTCGACGCGCCGGATGCCGCCGTTGTCGGTGGCGTCGAGCGTGACGGGATCCGAGCCGGAGCGCGGGCCGCCGGCGAGCAGGCCCGAGGCCTCGATCGACGCGGCGGGCACGGTCGGGTCGTTGAGGACGACCTGCGCGCCGGAGAGCAGGTGCGAGATGCCGCCTCCAGGGGCCACGGTGCAGGCGGTGTTGACGGCGCCGTCGTAGCAACCGACCGCGATCTCCAGCGAGGTGGCTGTGCCGTCGTAGCCCGCGAGCGCCGGGAAGCTCGAGCGCCTGACCGTGCTCCTCGGCACGACGACGTTGCTCTCGGGATAGCCGTACCAGGAGCCGACGGCGTTGAGGCGGCTGCGCGTCGGGTTGTCGTAGCGGCCCGCGCCGGCGAACACGACGTTGCCGAGCTTGTAGATCGCGTACAGCGGGCGCGTACCCTCGGCCGGCGATCCGTTGCGGTAGGTGAGCTGGCGGGTGAGCGTGAAGTCGGCGATCGACATCCCGGGCGGGGCGGTGAAGGTGGTCGTGCCGGTGGCGCCGAGCGAGACACGCTGGCCGCTGCCGACCGCGTTGCCCATCGAGCTGCTGCCCGGGCAGGACTCATCGGCGCCGATCCCGGCGTCGTCGCGCTCGCTACTCCACGACCGGTTGTCGTAGCTCCCGCACGCGAACACGGAATAGCTGCCGGCGTGGGCCGGCGGGGCCGCGGCGCCGAGGGCGGCCGCGAGCAGCACGATGAGGGTCCCCCGTCGGCGCGTCACAGCTGATCGATACCCGCGCGCGGAGCGAAGTTGCGCCGGCGGGCCTGGCTAGATCCCGGTCCCGGCGCCGTGGCGGCCCTCGCCGGCGGCGAAGCGCTCGGCGCCCGCGAGCGCGGTGCCGTGGCGGCCGCGGCCGAGCTGCGCCTCGAGCGTCAGCCCTTGGACGAGCGGCAGGCCCGCGCCCTCGAGCACGGCCCGGCGGTCGGAGAGCATCGTGTCCTGGGGGAAGGCCGCCAGCCGTTCGGCCATCGCCAGCGCGCGCTCGACGTGGGTGCCGGGCGGGACGACCTCCGTCACGAGCCCGATCCGCTCGGCCTCCTCGACCTCGACGATGCGGCCGCTGAGCACGAGGTCGAGCGCGCGGGCGCTGCCGGCGATCCGCGGCAGCCGCTGCGTGCCACCGTCGATCAGCGGGACGCCGAAGCGGCGCTCGGTGAAGCCGAAGCGCGCGCTCGGCGTCGCCACGCGCAGGTCGCACCAGAGCGCGAGCTCGAAGCCACCGGCCAGGCACCAGCCGGTGATCGCCGCGATGGTGGGCTTGGGCGAGGACAGGCGGGTGAAGCCGAGCGGTCCCTCGGGCAGATCGAGCCGCGGGCCGAGCGTGTCGAGCGCCTTGAGGTCGGCGCCCGCGCAGAACGCCTCCTCGCCCGCTCCCGCCAGCACCAGGACGCGCGCCTCCTCGTCGGCGACGAAGCGGCGGAAGGCCGCGTGCAGCGCCTCGGCGGTCGGGCCATCGATCGCGTTGCGGCGCTCGGGGCGGTCGATCGTGACGAGGGCGGCGGCGCCGGGACGCTCGTAGCGGACCACGGCGGCGCAGCGGCGCGGCGGGCTACCAGCCGCCGCGCAGGTCGGCGCGCGCGTGGCGCGCCTTGGCGGCGGCCTTGCGGGCGTCCTTGCGCTTGTCCAGGCGGTACTGGAGCATGCTCAACAGGAAGATCAGCACCGGGAACGCCGCGATGATGATGAAGCCGGCGTTGGTGACGACCCTGTCGTTGGTCTCGCCCCACCAGCCCTCGCCGCCGTCGTGGCCCTCGGCGGCCAGCGCCGCGGGAGCACTCAGCGCCAGCAGCAGCGCGGTCAGGGCGAGAAGGTGCAGCGTGCGACGCATCGGTGACCGATTATATGGGCCGCGTGCGGCTGACCTCCTAGCCTCTTTCCCATGGCCGTCGTCATCGCCTCCGACCTCGCCAAGGACATGGTGGGGGAGCCGCTCCTGCGCGGCGTCTCGTTCCGGCTCCAGCGCCGGGATCGCCTGACGCTGTCCGGTCGCAACGGATCCGGCAAGACGACGCTGCTGCGGATGCTCGCGGGGGAGACCTCCGTCGACGGCGGCGAGCTCGTGTTCGCCAAGGGCACGCGCGTCGCGCTGCACGACCAGCGCCCGCCGCGCGAGCGCGCGCTGTCGCTGCGCGACTACGTCCTCAGCGGCGCCAAGGAGCTGCTCGCGATCGAGCGGCGCCTGGCCGAGCTCGAGGTGGCGATGGCCGACGGCGCGGCCGACGCCGCCACGCTCGGCGCCTACTCGACCGCGCAGGCGCGCCTCGAGCACGCCGGCGGCTACGGCTGGCGCGACCAGATCAACGCGACGCTGCACGGCCTCGGCTTCCGCGACGAGGACCTCGAGCGCTCCCTCGCGACCTTCAGCGGGGGCGAGCTCACCCGCGCGTCGCTCGCGCGCGCGCTCGCGGGCGACCCCGACCTGCTGCTGCTCGACGAGCCGACCAACCACCTCGACATCGCCTCGCTGGAATGGCTCGAGGGGCATCTGCAGACGCTCGACGCGGCGATCGTCCTCGTGGCCCACGACCGCTGGTTCCTCGAGGCGGTCGGCACCGCGGTGCTCGAGCTCGAGGCCGGCCGCTCGAAGTTCTTCAAGGGCACCTGGCACGCCTGGCGCAAGGAGAAGGCGGCGCGCGAGCTCGCGCTCGGGCGGGCGATCGAGCGCCAGGAGGAGGAGATCGAGCGCCTCGAGCGCTTCGTCACGCGATTCCGCGCCGGCACGCGTGCCCGCCAGGCGCAGTCGCGCGCGAAGCGGCTCGACAAGATGGAGCGCGTCACCCGCGACCCGCGCGACTCCAAGGGCCTCGGCTTCGCGTTCAAGCCGCCCGAGCGCTCCGGCCGGGTGGTGTTCGAGATGGAGGGCGCGACGCTGCGGATCGGCGAGCGCGAGCTGCTGCGCGACGCCGAGCTGTGGCTCGAGCGCGGCGAGCACGTCTCGCTCATCGGGCCCAACGGATCGGGCAAGACGACGCTGATCACGGCGCTCGCCGGCCGCCGCGAGCTCGACGCGGGCAAGCTCCGCACAGGCCACAACGTCAAGCTCGGCGTGCTCTCCCAGCACGCCGAGGAGCTCGACGCGACCGCGACCGTGCTCGAGGCCGCCCAGCGCGCCACAGGGCTGACCCCCAACAAGGCGCGCGCGCTGCTCGGCCAGTTCCTGTTCTCCGGCGAGACGGCCGAGAAGCCCGTGGAGGGGCTGTCGGGCGGTGAGCGGCGGCGGCTGTCGCTGGCGATCCTCGTGCACTCCGGCGCCAACGTCCTGATCCTCGACGAGCCGACGAACCACCTCGACCTCGAGAGCCGCGAGGCGCTCGAGGCGGCGCTCCAGGGCTTCGAGGGCTCGGTGCTGCTGATCACCCACGACCGGGCCCTGCTCGACGCCGTCGGCACCCGCACCGTCGCGGTCGAGGACCGCGCGCTGCGCTCATACCTCGGCGGCTGGGCGGAGTACCTGCGCGTTCGCGAGGAGCGCGTGCAGGACGAGCGCACGGCCAAGCGCGCGAGGCCCGCGAAGTCCGCACCGGTGGAGCAGGCCAGGCCGGGCGGCCCACCGTCGAAGAACCAGCGCCGCCAGGCCGAGCGGCTGGAGAAGGAGATCGAGCAGGCCGAGGTCGCGCTGAAGGCGCTCGAGGCGGAGCTCGCCGACCCAGCCGCGTGGAGCTCGCCCGAGCGCAGCGCCACGTCGACCGACCGGCACGAGCAGGCCAAGCGCGAGCTCAAGCGGCTCTACGCGCGCTGGGAGGAAGCGCTCAGCGTCGCAGGCGCCTAGGTCCCGCGCTAGCTTTCGCGCGGTCCACGCAACCTGAGGGGGAGGACCCGGGTGACAATCATGGATCGGCGCGCGTTCATCGCGCGCGGCATCGCAGCGACCGGCGGGGGCGCGCTGAGCGCCGTCGCGCTCGAGCGGCTCGCCAGCCGCGCGGCGCTCGCCGACAAGGGCCACCACGGCCACAGCTCCTACGGCGAGCCGCAGCCGCTGCCCGACCAGCGCGGCGTCGAGGTGCTCGCGCTGCCCGCCGGCTTCTCCTACGTCACCTTCGGCCACATCGCCTCGCAGATGTCCGACGGCCACCCGACGCCGCTCGCGCTCGACGGCATGGCGGCGTTCCGCGGCCCGCGCGGCACGGTTCGGCTGATCCGCAACCACGAGGACCGCAACCTCCCCGGGGCGGGCAGCGTGCCGCGCGACCCCGACGCCTACGACCCGACCGCGGGCGGCGGGACGACCACGCTCGACTACGACCCGCACACGCGCACGCTCGTGCGCGACTTCGTCTCGCTGTCGGGCACGCACGTCAACTGCGCCGGCGGCTTCGGGCTCCACGGGAAGAGCTGGCTGACCGGCGAGGAGACCGTGTACGGCCCGGAGTTCACCGACCCCACCAGGAAGCACCGCGAGCGTCACGGCTACGTGTTCGAGGTGCCGCTGCGCCGCGGCCCCGGGCGTAGCCACGGTGAGCCGCTGAAGGCGATGGGGCGCTTCCTGCACGAGGCGCTCGCCACCGACGAGCGCACCGGGATCGTCTACCAGACCGAGGACCCGGGCACGGGCCGCGGCGCGGGCTTCTACAGGTTCCTGCCCCGCGACCCCCACAGGCTTCGCAAGGGCGGAAAGCTGCAGATCCTGGGCATCAGGCGTTCGCCGCTGTACGACGCGCGCGCGGGCCAGCAGCGCGGACGGCCGCTGCCCGTGAAGTGGATCGACATCGAGAACGTCGACCCCCCGTACGCCAGCGAGGACGACGAGGGCGGCGTCTTCCAGCAGGGCTGGGCCGACGGCGCGTGTAAGTTCAACCGGCTCGAGGGCTGCTGGGCGGACGGCGACAGCATCTACTTCGTCTCCACGAGCGGCGGCGACGTCAAGAACAGTGACGAGCCGAACGCCGACGGCTACCAGGAGGGCTACGGCCAGATCTGGGAGTACCGCCAGCGCTCACGGACGCTCGTCCTGCACTACGAGTCGCCGGGCAAGGAGGTCCTGGACTCGCCCGACAACCTCACCGTCTCCCCGCGGGGCGGCCTGATCGCCTGCGAGGACGATGCCTCCTCCATGGACGTCGACACCGACCCGCGCGCGCCCGGGATCGAGAACGTCAACCGCCTGATCGGGATCTCCCCGCGGGGCGAGGCGTTCACGTTCGCCGTCAACGTCTTCAGCGGGACCGAGCTCGCCGGCGTGTGCTTCAGCCCCGACGGCAGGACGCTGTTCGTCAACCTCTACGGCGATTCGACCGGGACGCCGGAGGACCACCGCGACGAGGGCATGACGTGCGCGATCAATGGCCCGTGGAGGCGCGGCCCGCTGTGATCTGAGTAGCCTCGCCGCTGTGCGCGCCGCGCTGACCCTGGCTATCGGGCTCGTGGCGCTCACCGCGGCGCCGGCGGCTGCCTGGGAGGAGGTTCCGTTCCGCGCCCTGCCGGGTCGGACCGCCGCGACGTGTGTGCGCGCGGCCGGGGCCGACGGCAGCCTGGCGGCGCTCGGCCGCGCGGAGTGCGCCCGACGCCAGTGGACCTCCTCGCCGCCGCACCGGAATCGCTTGCCGTGCGTGATCGCGCGCGCTTCCAGCGCGTGTTCGACTGCCCGGCGCTGCACGGGCACGGCGATATGGCGGTGGCGGCCGTGCCCGAATCGCGGCTCGCCGGCGGCGTCGTCATGGCCGTCGCGCTCCGAGATCCCGGCGGCGCCTTCGGACCGGCCTCACGACTCGGTCGCGCCACCCTGTCGAGCCGCTCCAACGACGCGCGGCTCTCCGCGAGCGGCGAGGCGGTCGTCGCTTGGGTCCAGCGGGCTCCGAGCCCGCCGGGTGCAGCGGCTGCCCGACGACGATCAGACAGTGCGCCTGCGCGTGCGCTGCAGCGCGGCGTGCGACCTCCGGGCCTACCTCCGCACGCGCGAACGGCTTGTCGCGGTCACGGGCGCGACCTTCAGCGCGGCCGGGACGCACACGCTGGTGATCACGCCGGAGATCGGCACGTTCGCCGCGCGGCGGCCGCGCGCCGCCCTTCGGGTCCGCGTATCGGCGCCCGGCAGTCCCGTCGCGCGCACGCAGCGGCTTCCACTGCGGCTCGTGAGGCGGAACTAGCGTTCACCGAACGGTCACTCCTCCCCGCCATTTGCAGGGAGAATCGGCCGCATGACGACAAGCGAGAAGACCGCCCCGCCGGCCGCCCGGGCCGACCTGCACTGCCACTCGACCGCCTCCGCGGTCGCCAAGCTCGGCATCTCCCGCGCGCTCGGCCTCCCCGAGTGCGCGACGCCCCCCGAGGAGGTCTACGCCCTGGCCAAGCTCCGCGGCATGGACTTCGTGACGATCACCGACCACGACTCGATCGACGGCGCGCTGGCGATCGCCGATCGCCCCGACGTGTTCGTCTCCGAGGAGCTCACCGCGCGCTTCGCCGGCGAGCCGCAGGCCGTGCACGTCCTCTGCCTCGGCATCACGCCCGACGACCACGACTGGCTGCAGGCCCACGCGGACGACGTCGAGGTGGTCGCGGAGTACCTCCGCGAGCGAGAGATCGCCAGTGCGCTCGCGCACCCGTTCTTCTCGGTGGCCGCGCCGCTGACTCCGCGCCACCGGCGCCGGCTGGCCCAGCTGTTCGACGTCTGGGAGGTCCGCAACGGCGCCCGCGCCCCCGAGCTCAACCGCCCGGCCGCGATCTACGTCGACACCCACGGCGGCGTCGGCATCGGCGGCTCGGACGACCACGCCGGCGTCGACATCGGTCGCACGTGGACGGAGGCGCCGGCGGCGGAGGACCCGGATGCGTTCCTCGCGCACCTGCGCGCCGGCCGCG
>Ga0136617_10000142_pt1 | contig 52043 bp, 48 predicted proteins | sample AntDrymUQ3222106_2_FD_129672 | JGI IMG/M metagenome (GOLD analysis project Ga0136617, IMG submission 129672) | Polar desert sand microbial communities from Dry Valleys, Antarctica - metaG UQ322 (21.06) | ecosystem: Environmental > Terrestrial > Soil > Desert | place: Antarctica: Dry Valley... | reverse complement strand
GCCACCACCACCGCGATCTTTCGCGCCGTCGAGCGCCGTCTCGCGCGCAGCACGCGCGTGTTGATCGCGGTCTCCGCTGCGGTGAAGGACGACCTCGTCGCGCTGGGCATTGCCCCCGCCGATCGCATCCGCGTCGTGCCCCTCGGCCTCGAGCTCGAGCCCCTCGCCACTGGCGCGCTGCCCCGCGGCAGCCTGCGGCGCGAGGCGGGCGTCGCCGACGAAGCTCCGCTCATCGGCATCGTGGGTCGGCTGACGGCGATCAAGGACGTGCCCGTGTTCCTTGCCGCCGCGGCACGGATCCACGCGCGCGTTCCGGAAGCGCGCTTCGCGGTGGTGGGAGACGGCGAGCTGCGCCCGGCCCTGCAATCGGAGGCGGAGGGTCTCGGGCTCGGCGGCATCGTCCACTTCCACGGCTGGCGGTACGACATGGCCGAGGTCTACGGCGATCTCGACGTGGCCGTGAACACGTCCATCAACGAAGGGACGCCGGTGGCCCTCATCGAGGCGATGGCGGCCGGACGGCCGGTGATCGCGACACGCGTGGGCGGCACCCCCGATCTCCTCGGCGGGGGCGCGCGCGGCGTGCTCGTGGCGCCCGGCGATGCGGCCGCGATCGCGGACGCCGTCTGCGACGCCCTGCGCGGCGGGCCTGACGTCCGGGCGCGCGTCACGGCGGCCCGCGCCTATGTCCTCGCGCATCACGGCGTGGGCCGGCTCGTCCGCGACATCGACGGCCTCTACCGCGAGCTTCTGGCCGAGCGCGCGACGGCGGCCTGAGCGATGGAACACGCCCTCTTCGGCGTCCTCGTGCTGGTCGCGTGCGCGGCCGTCAGCGCATCGCTCGTGCCTCTCACCATGCGCGGAGCGCGCACCTGGGGAATCCTCGACCGGCCAGGCCCGCGCAAGGTCCACGCGGAGCCGACGCCCCGCCTCGGCGGCATCGCCATCTTCGTGTCCTTCACCGGCGTCGTGCTCGCCGGCTACGCCCTGGCCTTGCCCGCGCTGCTCGACTCGCCGGCGGCGCGCGCACACATGGGCAGCGCGCTCAACATGCTGGAAGAGGCGCACCGCGTCCAGTCCCGGCTCGCGGGGTTGATGGCCGGGGGAACGCTCGTCTTCTTCGTCGGACTGGCCGACGACGTTCTCGGAAGCCGGTTCCCGGCCGCGGCCAAGGCGGCGGGGCAGCTGGTGGCGGCGGCCATCCTGGTGGCCTCGGGCGTGCGGACGTCCTTCATGCCCGGAGAGGCGCTCGACATCATCCTCACGCTCCTCTGGGTCGTGGGGATGACCAACGCCTTCAACCTGCTGGACAACATGGACGGCCTGTCGACCGGCGTCGCGCTCGTTGCCTCCGCCGTGTTCCTGGTCAACGCCTGGGCGATGGGCGAGTTCTTCATCAGCCTGCTGCTCCTCGCGTTCATGGGCAGCCTGCTCGGCTTCCTCTTCTACAACTACAACCCCGCCCGCGTGTTCCTCGGCGACTGCGGCAGCCTTTTCATCGGCTACGTGATCGCGTCCCTCACCCTCCTCGAGAGCTACATCTCCAACGCCTCGAGCACGATGTTCCCCGTGCTGATGCCGGTGTTCGTGCTCGCGGTTCCGATCATGGACACGGCGACGGTGGTGTTGATCCGGGTCCGCGAAGGGCGGCCGATCTACGTCGGCGACCGCCGCCACCTGTCGCATCGCCTGGTGGCGCTGGGCTTCTCGCCGCGGACGGCCGTGCTCTTCATCTACCTCGTCACGCTGAGCCTCGGCCTGGGCGCGGTGAACTTGAGCAACGCGACGCCCGGGCAGAGCATCGTGATCCTCGTCCAGTTCCTCGGGCTCGTCGCGCTGATCCTGATCCTGCTCTTCGTCGAGCGGACGGGAGAGATCAGAACCGGGCCGTGAGCGAGACGCGCACGGTGCGCGGCGCGCCGGGAGTGATGTTGTCGTTGCTGTGGGCGAAGGCGTAGTAGGCGTCGTCGAGCAGGTTCTCCACGTTCACCTGGCCGCGGAACCGCCCCAGGCCGCCGAACAGGGCAGCGTCCACGCGCGTGTGCGCGGGCAGCACCACGCGGTTGTCCGTCGAGGTGAAGACCTCGCCCCGGTGGACGACGCCGAGCCCGGCGCCCCACGCCGGCGAGAAGTCGTAGCGGTTCCACACCGAGAACGAATGCCTGGGCAGGTGCGCCAGCCGCGCACCCTTGGGAGCGGTCGCCGAGAGCGACTCGAGGATCTCGCCGGACTGCAGGGCGTACCCGGCCACGATCGTCCAGGCGCCGGTCACGCTTCCGCTCGCGCTCAGCTCGATGCCGCGCGCGCGCTGGCCGTCGACGAGCCGCGAGACCGCAGGATCGACGGGGTCGGGAACGGCCACGTTGCGGCGGTCCAGGCGATAAGCGGCGGCGGCGAGAGCCACGCCGGCCAGGTCCCATTTCGCGCCCACCTCGAAGTTGCGGAACTCCTCGGGCTCGAGGGCGCGGTTGGTGAGGGTCAGGGACGAGAGCTGCTCGCCCGCGCGGGGCAGAAAGGAAAGCGTGTGGCTGGCATACAGCGACACCATCGGCCGCGGCTTCACCAGCAGCCCCAGTCGCGGCGATACCATGCCGTCCACGGTGTCGATGGCGGTGCCGAGGCGCCGGTTCTCGAAATCGACCGCGAAGCGGTCGTAACGCACGCCGGCCACCGCCTGCAGCCACCCCGTGAGCACCACCTGATCCTGGACGTAGGCCGCCGCCGTCGTGGCGACGCCGTGATTGTTGGCGTCCGTCGCGCCCTGGCGGAAGGCCAGCGGCAGCGACGTCGTGGGGTCGCTCACCGCCACCGTCACCGACGTTGCGTCGGGCCGGACGCTCGTGAAATAGCCCGTGTTGCGGAAGTTCGCCGTCTCCTGCCGACCGAGCTCCGCCCCGACGAGCAGCGTGTGCGCGAAGGGCCCCGTCCGCGGGTGGAACACGACGTCGGTCTGGTTGAAGACGTTGCGGCGGTCGGTCGCGTTGTTGTACGCGCTGATGGAGACGCGCGCGCCGTCGGTGCTCACCGCGCCCGGAAAGACGTTCTGGTAGAACTTGTCGTACACGGTGTAGCGGACATGGTTGCGCACGTCGAAGCGCGCGCCGTGGCGCTCGAGGGTCGCGGAGAAGGAGTCGACGGTCGCGGTGGCGAAGCTCCGGTCCGCGCTGCCGAAGAACGTCCCGGTACCGGTGGCGACCGGGCGCCCCTGGAATGACGGGATCCCGCGGTCGGCGGTCCGATCGTCGTGGAAGTGCTCGTACGAGCCACGGACGCTCGTCCTTGCGCCTAGCGGCAATGTGAAGGTCGGGTTGACGCCGTAGCGCTCGCCCCCCGCCCCGGCGCGATACGAGCCGGAGTCTTCGTAGACGGCGGTCAGGCGGGCGTCGAGGCGGCCGAGCCGGTCACCGACGTCGGCGGTGACGCGTCGCTCGTCCCACGAGCCCGCCTGCACCGAGGCCTCGCGCGTGCGCGCGCCGTCGGCTCGCCGAGGCACGCGGTTGATCAGGCCGCCCACGCCCCCGCGGCCGAACGTCATCGCGTTGGGACCTTTCAGCACCTCGACGCGCTCGACGTTGTAGAGGTCGCGGAAGTACTGGACGTCGTCCCGGATGCCGTCCTCGAAGAAGTCCGCGGTCGAGCTGTTGCCGCGGAGGACGGGCGTGTCGCGGTTGCCTTCGCCCTGCGCGATCCCGACGCCGGGGACGTAGCGGACGAGGTCGGACATCCCCCGCATGCGCTGGTCGTCGATGAGGGCGCGGGTCACGATGCCGATCGCCTGCGGGACGTCGCGCAGGGGAGTATCGGTCCGCGTCGCCGAGCGCAGCCGGTCGACCGTGACGCGGGAGCCGTGCACGGTGAGCTGCTCCGCCCGGACTTCGGGGACGAGCACGACGACGACCGCCTTGCCCCGGTTCTTCACTTCGGCCGCGAACGGCGCGAACCCGGGCGAAGTCACCCTCACCGAGGTCGCGCCCGGCGGGAGGTCGTCGACGGTAAAGGCGCCGCGCCCATCGGTCATCGTCGTGCGCGTCGTGGTGCCCGAGACCACGTGGACGGCCGCCCCCGTCACAGCCGCGCCCGTCGCGTCGGAGACGCTCCCTCGCACGGTCGGGCGTTCCGCCGTCGGCTGCGCGGCCGCCGCGGCCGGGATGAAGGTGACGGCGGCACACAGCGCCGCGCCAAAGTTGAAGTTGAAATTCAGTTTCATCTTTGAGGAGATGATAATTCGGGCCGCGGGTAGCTGTCAAGGACTGCGGTCACGACCGCCGTTGACAGCCACGGAAACCGGGGGCTAGGCTCGCCGCACGTGACCAAGGAGAACCGGCGCGAGGAGAAGGACATCTTTACCGCCTACCTCGCGGAGCATCGCCTGAAGCGCAGCGAGCAGCGCGAAGCGATCCTCGAAGCCTTTCTGCGCTCCGACCGCCATCTGTCCGTGGACGACTTGCTGCGCCTGGCCCAGAAGCGCCGGCCGGAAGTCGGCCGCACCACGGTGTATCGCACGCTCAAGCTGCTCCAGGCCGCCGGGCTGGCCAGCGAGCTCGTGCTGCAGGGAGAAACGCGGTTCGAGCGCGAGCACAACCGGCGCCATCACGATCACTTCATCTGCAAGACCTGCGGCGCCATCTTCGAGTTCTCGAGCGACGAGATCGAGAAGATCCAGGACGAGGTGGCGGCGAGCCTCGGCTTCGTCATCGAGGGGCACCGCCATCAGATCTTCGGCTCCTGCCGCGCCTGCGTGGCGAAGCGCTAGCCGCCGCTTCCACGTACGCCTTCAGGCCGGCTCCGAAGACCTGCTGCCAGCCCTTCGACTTCTCCTCCCCGCCTTCGTTGCCCGCGGCGCCGATCGTCGAGTCCGATACCGAGAGCGTGGTGCGTTTTCCGGCCGCGGCAAGCTCGAGATGCAGCAGCGTGAGCGCGGGACCATAGGGGACGGCCATGCAGCCTTGCAGGTCGAGCGAGACCCCGGGGTTGATCCCGAAGACGGTGTACCAGACGACGCCGTTGCCCTTGCCCCAATCCTCGAACACCTTGCCACCGAGGCGGGGCTCGATGTGGAACCCCTTCGCCGGCCCGGTGTAGAAGTCCTTCGGCCACCAGAAGGACGTGTCGCGCACGAGCGCCTTCCAGACGTCCGCGGCGGGGGCCGCGATCTCGATCTCCATCTCGACACGGCCCACGGTCGTCGCCCTGGCGGCTGTCGTCATCTGCGGTTCTCCTTTTTCGAGTGCGCGTTTCAGGCCGGTGAGGCGCTTGCCCCACAGCGCCTGGTACGGCGTCACCCAGCGCTCGTACGCCGTCTGGATGGGCACGACGTTCAGGTGGTTCCAGCGTTCGCGGCCCTGCGGTCGCACGAGCACGAGACCCGCGGCTTCGAGGACGTTCAGGTGCTTGCGCACCGCGAACCGCGTGGTCGGAAAACGTGCGGCGATGTCGCCCGACGTCCGGGGGCCCTCGCGGAGCAGGTCGAGGATCTGCCGGCGGACGGGATGCGCCAGGGCCGGCCAGACCGCCAGATCATTCATGTGACCAAATGGTCACCTAATGGACCGCGCACGTCAAGCGCCTAGTGTCTGAGGACCGTCGCGACGCCGCGACGACGCGCGTCAGGAGACCCGCGGATCAGGGAACGACGGGAGCGTCGAGCGACCGGGGCGCGCCGAAGAAGAAGCCCTGAGCGCGCGTGAAGCCGATGTCGGTGCACGCCTCCGCTTCCTCGGCGGTCTCGACACCTTCCGCGAGCGGCTCCGCGCCGAGATCCCGGGTGATCTCCACCAGCGAGCGCAGCAGGCGCCGCTTCGACGCCGGGGCGTCGTTGACGCCGCGAATGAAGCGGATGTCGAACTTGAGCATGTCCGGCGGCGCCTCGCCCAGCTCGAGCAGGCGGGCCTGTCCGGCGCCGAAGTCGTCGTAGGCGATCCGAATCCCGCGGTCGCGCAGCGCCGCCTTGAGCTCGACGATGGCGGCGACGTTGACGATTGCCCCTTCGTGGATCTCCACCGTGAAGGAGACGTGCGGCGCGCCCCGCGCGAGATCTTCCAGCGACTCGATCAAGCCTGGCTCCGCCAGCTCCGTGGGGTGGGTGTTCACGTAGACGTCCGGCATCTCAGAGCGTCCGGCCAGGGTCTCGATGACGCGCCGTCGGAAGAGCCGGCTGAGCTCGGGCTCGACGCCCATCACCGCGGCGGTCCGGAACAGCTCGACCGGGCTTTCGGGCAGGTTGGGATGGTGCCCGCGGCCGAGTGCCTCGTGACCCACGACGCGCCGCGTGGGCAGCTCGACGATGGGCTGGAACTGCATGCGGACCAAGCCGTCCCGCAGCAGGCCCTGCAGGTGCCGCATGTCGCTGAGCAGCGGCTGCGGCGACGGCAGGCCTCCGAACACTGCGGTGCGGGGGCTGTCCGGGACCTCGCCGGCGACGAGCTGGAACTGCATGTCCGCGAAGTGGACGACGTCGCCGTCCGTCACCGCGGTGTCCTCGATGCGCGCGCGATTCACGAAGGTGCCGTTGGTGCTCTTGAGGTCGCGCAGCCGGAGCCCATCCGCCGCCGAGTAGAACTCCGCGTGATCGGTGGAGACGGAGTCGGAGGCGAGGGTGAGGAAAGGGGACCGACGGCGACCCACGCGAAAGGGCAGCGGCTTGAGCTCGACCGTCGACATGCGGCCCTGCCGGTGCAGCATCCCGACCAGGAACCACTGACGGCCATCGGGGGAAGCGCCCGTCATCGCGTCGCAGTATACGTCAGCGGCTCGGGCCCCCCGCGCTCCTCTATCCGCCCTCCGCTATGCGCGCAGCGCCTCTTCCGCGGCGGCGACGAGGAAATCGCAGCCGATGGGCAGGGCGTCCTCGTCGAAATCGAACCGCGGACTGTGGTGCGGCTGGTCGAATCCGCGCGCCGGGTTGGACGACCCGACGAACACGAAGCAACCCGGCGCGCGCTCGAAATAGATGGCCATGTCCTCGCCGCCCATCGTGGGCTGCGGGATGACGACCTGGTCCGGCGCCACCACCCGCAGCGCCGCGCGGCGCGCGATGTCGGCGACCCCGGCATCGTTCACCACCGCCGGATTCCCGGCCCTGACCTCGACCTCGGCGCGGCATCCCAGCCCCTGCGCGATGCCGGACGCGATGCGCGTGATGCGCTCGGGCATCGAGCGCCGCAGCGCGCCGTCGAAGGTGCGGATGGTGCCGGTGAGCGTCACGTCCTCGGGGATGACGTTGAAGGCCTCTCCGCCGTGGATCGATCCGACGGTGACCACCGCGGACTGCACCGGGCTCACCTCGCGCGCGACGACCGTCTGCAGCCCCATCACCACGTGCGCGGCGGCGACGACGGGGTCGGCCGCCGCCTCCGGACGGCCGCCGTGTCCGCCGCGGCCGTGGATGACGATCTTCAGGCGATCCACGGCGGCCATCAGGGGGCCGGCCTTGACGCCGAGCGTCCCCACCGCGAGCTCGTTCCAGAGGTGGACGCCGAGGGTCACGTCGACCCCGTCCATCACGCCCCCGGCGACCATCGCCTGCGCGCCGCCCTCGCCTTCCTCGGCGGGCTGGAACAACATGCGCACCGTTCCCTCCAGCTTGCGGCGGGCCAGGATGCGCGCGGCCATGACCCCCATCGCCACGTGACCGTCGTGCCCGCAGGCGTGCATCGCGCCCGGGACGCGCGACGCGTAATCCTTGTCGCTCTGCTCCTGGATCGGCAGGCCGTCCATGTCGACGCGCAGCATCACCGTCCGCCCCCGGCCGCCGCCGATGGTGGCCATCACGCCGGTCCCCCCGATGCCGGTGCGCACGGAGATGCCGTCGCCTTCGAGCGCCTTTGCGATCCGCGCCGCCGTCGCGGTCTCGGCGTAAGCGAGCTCGGGATGGCGGTGCACCTCGCGGCGGAGCGCGATCAGCTCGGGACGGAGGCGCACGACGTCGGCGGACAGCTGGGGCATGGAGCGATTGTAAGTGGCTGGGGCCCGCTACAATCCGCGGCATGGTGCGATGGATCGCCGGGGTCGTGGCCGCCGTCCTCATCGCAGCCGCCGCCTTTGTCGGCTTCGGTTACCTGCGGGGCAAGCCGGTCACCCATCTCCGGCCGGGGCAGACGATCCCGGACATCCAGCTCGCGGCCGTCGAAGGCGACGGCGGCCGGCTGCGCGACAACCTCGGGGCGGCGACCCTCGTGGTGTTCGTCGACACCCGCTGGCCGGAGACGAAACGCTACGTGGAGGTCATCGAGCGCCTCTACCGGAAGTACCAGCGGCGGGGGCTGCGCGTGATCGCCATCTGTCTCGACGAGTCGAAGGACGTAGCCCGCGACTTCTTCCGTGCCAACGGCGTGACCTTCACCGTCTTCCACGATCCCGGGGGCCGCGCGACGCAGGCCGGGTGGGGGACTCCGCGGGGTCCCGAGAGCTACCTGCTCGACGCGTCGGGGCGGATCGTCCAGACGCATGTCGATCCTGTGAACTGGATGCGCGACGACCGGCGCTCGCCGGTCGAGGCGCTGCTGCCTTCTCCGGCGCCCGGCGCGTGGTGACGGAGGGGAGAGCGGACTGCTCCCGGCGGCGCAGCACGTCGCCGATCAGGTAGAGGCTGCCCGCGACCACGACCAGGCCGTCGGGACCGGTCAGGCGAGCGGCGGCGGCGAGGGCGCGTCCCACGCCCGCCTCACGCCGGACCGGCGGACCCACCGGGCCCACCCGATCGACGATCTCCACCGGTGTCGCGGCGCGCTCGCCCGGAGCCTGGGTGACGATGACCGCCTGGGCCAGCGGAAACAGCTGCCTTCCGATCGCGGAAACGTCCTTGTCGGCCATCGAGCCAAAGACGAGCACGAACGGCGGCTCGTCCCGCAGGGCGGTGGCAAGGGCGGCCGCGCCGGCGGGGTTGTGGGCCCCGTCGAGCAGGAACGACGGCCGCCCCGGGATGCGGTGCAGCCGTCCCGGCCACCGCGCGTCGCCGAAACCACGCGCCGCGCGCGCGACGTCCAGGCTCAGTCCGGCAACCGCCGCTTCCTCCACGAGCCGGAGGGCGACCACGGCGTTGTCGTGCTGGTGCAGGCCCGGCAGCGGCGCCACTACGTGCTCGCCCCGCGGCGTGCGGATGCGCAGCCCGGCCGTGAAGGGCTCCGTGGTCGTTCCCTCGAACGCGTCCACGCACGACGCGCCGACCCGGTCCGCCTCGCGCAGGATCGCGATGTGCGCGTCGGTGGCCATCACCCCGAGAGCGCACACGCGGCCCGGCCGCAACACGCCCGCCTTTTCTCCGGCGATGGCCGCGAGCGTCGAGCCGAGATAACGCTCGTGGTCCATCTCGACGGTCACGATCGCGGAAGCGATCGGGTCGCTGACGTTGGTCGCGTCCAGACGTCCGCCCATCCCGACCTCGAGCACGGCCACGTCCACCGCCTGATCGCGGAAGTGCAGGAAGGCGGCCGCGGTGACGGCCTCGAAAAAGGTCGGATGCGCGGACAACGTGCCCGCGCGGACGAGCCGCCGAGCCGCGTGCCGCACCTGGTCCACCGCTGCCTCCAGCGCTTCCGCCGCGATCTCCGCGCCGCCCACGGTGATCCTCTCGTTCACGCGCACGAGATGCGGGGAAGTGTAGCGACCGCAGCGAAGGCCCGCCGCGCGCAGGCCGGCATCGACGTATGCGGCCACCGATCCCTTGCCGTTCGTGCCCGCCACGAGCAGCGTCGGATAGCGCAGCTGCGGCCGTCCGAGCGCCTCCATCAACGTCCGCATCGTCTCGAGGCCGAACTTGATGCCGTACCTCGTGCGCGACGCGAGGTACGCGGCGGCCGGCGACCTGCGGGCAGCGGAGGACATGGCGGCGCGATAATACGTTTTCCGGGCCCGGTGCGATGCCCGTACAATCCACCACACATGGTCAGGGCGCGGATACTCGTGGTCGACGATCTCGCCGAGAACCGCGAGATCCTCACCGGCCTCCTCGTCCCCGAGGGCCATCAGATCGAGACCGCGACGGATGGGCTCGAAGCGGTCGAGTTCGCGACCGCCAATCCTCCGGATCTCATCCTCATGGACGTGACGATGCCGCGCCTCACCGGGTTCGAGGCGTGCCGGCGGCTGAAGGCGGATCCGCGCACCGAGCTCGTTCCCATCGTTCTCGTCACCGGCCTGCTCGCCCGCGAGGATCGCATCCAGGGGATCGCCGCCGGCTGCGACGACTTCCTCACCAAGCCGGTGGACAGCGAGCAACTTCTGGCCCGCACGCGGACGCTGCTCCGGACCAAGGCGCTGGTCGACGAGCTCGAGCAGGCGGAGAACGTCCTCGTGAGCCTCGCCACCGCGCTCGACGCCAAGGACAACTACACGAGCGGCCATTCGCAGCGCGTCGGCAGCTACGCCGAGGAGCTGGGGGCGGCCATGGGGCTCGCGGGGAAGGAGCGCCGCAACCTGCGCCGCGCCGGCCTGCTGCACGACATCGGGAAGATCGGCACCGACCTCGCGTACCTGAACAAGCCGGGCACGCTCACGACCCGCGAGTACGAGAACGTCAAGCGTCACACCGTGATCGGCTACGAGATCTGCCTTCCGCTGCGCACCATGGCGCCGCTGCTGCCCCTGATCCGCGGCCATCACGAGCGCCTCGACGGGCGCGGCTATCCCGACGGGCTGAAGGGCGACGCCATTCCGGTCGCGCTTCGATGCCTGAGCGTGGCCGACGTGTACGACGCGCTGACGTCGGATCGCTCGTATCGCAAGGCGATGTCGACGGACGATGCGGTGGCCCTCATGCGCGGCGAGGCGCGGGTCGGGATGTGGGACCTCCGCATCGTGGACACGCTGGGCGAGATCCTCGCGAAGGGCTGATCAGCTCCGCGGCAGGTCAATGGTGAGCTGCACGGGGATGACGTGGCACTCGTCCTTCGTCACCCGGACGTTGATGAAGCTCGCCGGGATGTAGCCCGCCTTCTCCGCGCGCACTTCGAAGACTCCGTCGCGCTCTTCCGGTCCCGCGTAACGGCAATCGCCGGTCTGCCTGAGCGTGTAGGTGGTTCCGGCGTGGACCGCGGTCACCCGCACGTCGCACACCGGCGCGCCCGTGGCGGTGTCCCGCACGGTGACGTTCAGGGAGGAGACCGCGATGGCCGTGCACACGACCCCGGGATCGGTAGGGGTCTTGACGCTGGCGCACGCCGACGAGAGCAGCACCGCGCTCGACAGCGCAATCGCCGAAGCGTTCATGGGACGAGGGTAGCAGAGGCGATTGCTTTGAGGATGAGGCACCGAGGCGAGGGCCTGATTCCCGGGAATTCGCGTCGTTCCGGAACGGCGGCGACCACCGTGCGAATAACCCCTCGGGACCCCACCGGCCGAAGTGGCGCCGTTTGGCTGGAAATTGCGGCGTTCCGGACGGCGGAATACGCAGCGCCGAAGCGTCTCGAAGATTATTTTCGGGCGTCTGCGGCTTCGCCATGGCCGCGTTGCCGGTGGTCACGGATGCGTTCCCCGACGTGCTCCCGGCGATCGCCCTTAGCGTAGGGAGTGATTTCGACGACTCGAGCATCTCCGCCGACCACACCAACCGCGTTCGCGCGTTGTGCGGCCCACCAGGGCCCTCGAAAATCGAGCGCAGGACCGCGTGTTACTCAAGGTCATGCACGAGAACATGCTCTCCACCGCGGCCCGGTTGTCGGACGAAGCTCTGTTCAAACGCCTCGAGGCCCTCGCTCTTCGCGAGCGGGATGCCACCGTCGAGCTCGTCGCTCATCTCGCCGAGCTGGACAGGCGACGAGTCCATCTCGGCGAGGGTCCCGGTAGCGTCTACGGGTACTGCCGCAACGTCCTGGGGTAGTCGGAGGACGCGGCCTGGAACCGAGCCGCGACCGCCGCGGCCGTACGCCGGTATCCCATCATCCTCGGTTGGCTCGCCGACGGATCGCTGAACATCACGACTGTCCGGATGCTGAAGGCGGTTCTCACCCCGGCTAATCACCTCGCGGTCCTCACCGAGGCACGGCATCGGGGCAAGAAAGAGGTCGAGCTGATCCAGAGACGCCTCGACCCGAAGCCGGACGTGCCGTCGACGATCCGGAAGGTGGTCGCGTCTTCTCCGGTGGTTGCGGCACCGCTTCTTCAGCCGAATGAGCCGACGCTGCTGAGGCCCACGCCGCCGAGGCTCGATGCGATGCCATCACCCACCGTGGGTGCCGCGACGAAGATTCCGAGACCTCCTCGCGGCTCGAAGGAGGGATCACGACACATTCCCGCGCAGGTGCAGCGGAACGTGTGGGCACGCGACGCCGGACAGTGCGCCTTCGCGGGCGACCGTGGCCGATGCACCGCGCGGCGATTCCTGGAGTTGCACCACGTTCAGCCGTTCGGTCACCAGGGGCCGGCGACGGTCGAGAACATCTCCCTTCTCTGTCGCGCTCACAACGTGTACGAGAGCGAGTTGGCGTTCGGGCGCTTCGATCCTCCGGCGGTCCGGGAGTCGGCGGAAACCTATGCTGTTTCGCTGGAATTCGCGCCGTTCCGGAACGGCGGGGCGGTGACCGGCGGATAGCCACGGACCAGCGGATAAGCCACGCAGACACGGGAGAAGGAAGCAACGCAGAGGTTGAGCGGACTCTGAGGACGGACAGAGAGACGGCCGGAGAGCACGGCGCACCAGCGGACGGACACATCACCCGACGAAGGACAGAGAACCCAAGAACGGACAGAACCCAGGTCGATCGGCAAGAGGCACGCCAAAGACGGTAAAGCGGCCGCTTTGGATACGGAGGTCGGTTCTGGTGCCCGCCGCGCAGGGTACGGCGGAACTGGACGGCGCGCCGCCTTAGGCCTCTGCGATCAACGAGCAAATGTGGAAAAGTGGAAGAAAGTGTGGAATACTCCTAGCTCGCTGTGTTCAAAGGCACTTATCGCCACCGGATTGACGCCAAGGGCCGCCTTCCGGTTCCCGCGGCCTTCCGTCGCGAGCTCGCGGAGGCCGGCCCGGCGACGGTGGTGATCACCCCTCTCGATCAGTGCCTGGCGGCCTACCCGATCCGGGAGTGGGCGCGGCTGGAGCAGCAGCTCGTCCAGCTGCCGCCGTTCAGCGCTCCCGCCAAGGCGCTCACGCGCCTTGTCACCAGCCGCGCGGTGGATTGCGATCTCGACGTGCAGGGCCGGGTCCTTTTGCCCCAATCGCTGAGGGCAGCGGCCGGGCTGGGACCGGAAGCGGTGGTGATCGGCGTGCTCAACCGCTTCGAGGTCTGGGCCCCCGACCGTTGGGACTCCTTTGTCGCCGAATCGGAGCGGCTTCTGGACGACGCCACTCTCGGCGTCGAGTGGCCTCCGTCACCTAACCCCAATCGTTAGTGGATTTTCTCTTGACACCCCCCGGGTCGAATCCTAGACTCGCGGTGGAAGAAAGTGGAGCAAAGTGGCCTCAGGTGTCGTTAGACACCGGGAGTCCCGGTAAAGAAGATGCTGCGCGGCAACCATCCCGCTCGGATCGACGAAAAGGGCCGGATCAAGGTCCCGAACGGGTTCCGCCTGCTCATCGAGCAGCAGTACGGCTCCGAGCTGTTCGTCACCAGCGTGACCGGCGAGTACGTCCGCCTTTATCCGATGGCGGTCTGGCTCGAGATCGAACGGCGGCTGGCGGAAGTGCCGAGCGCGAACCCCTCGAAGCAGCGCTTCCTCGACCGCGTCAACTTCTTCGGCCAATCCGTCGCGATGGACAAGCAGGGCCGGGTGGTCGTCCCCCAGCTCCTGCGCGAGAGCGCGGCGATGACGGGCGAGGTGAGCGTCCTCGGCCTGCAGAACCACCTCGCAGTCTGGAACCAGAAGCGGCTGTCGGAACGGCTCTTCAAGAAGGAGCCGTTCACCGACGACGACGGCCGCGTGCTCTCGGGCTTCGGAATCTAGTGCGGGACGCCCATGGCCCGCGAGCATGAACCCGTCCTCCTCGCCGAAGCGCTGGCCATGCTCGCGGTGAAGCCCGGCGGTCTCTACGTCGACGGGACCCTCGGGCTCGGCGGTCACGCCACGGCGATCCTCGAGGCGGGAGCGCCCGACGCGCGCCTGGTCGCCTTTGATCGCGATGCGGAGACGATGGCCCGCACGCGGGAATCAATGGCGCCGTATGGCGATCGCGCCCGCTTCGTGCACGCGGATTTCCGGCGGATCCCCGCCGAGCTCGACGCAGAGCGCGCGGACGGAATCCTGCTCGACCTCGGCGTGAGCTCGGTCCAGCTCGACACCGCCGAGCGGGGATTCAGCTTCCAGGCCGACGGGCCGCTCGACATGCGGTTGGACCGCTCGCAGGGCGAGACGGCCGCCGACGTCGTCAACGAGATGGACGAGGAGGACCTCGCCGACGTCATCTACAAGTTCGGCGAGGACCGCGCCTCGCGGAAGATCGCGCGCGCCATCGTCAGCGCGCGACGCCAGCATCGCATCGAGACCACGGGCGAGCTGGCGACGATCGTCCGCCGCGCCTCCGGGCGCCCGGCGTGGAAGCCGGGCATCGACTCCGCGACCCGCACGTTCCAGGCCCTTCGCATTCACGTGAACGGCGAGCTCGACGACCTCTCCGCGACGCTGCGCGCGCTGGCGAGCACGCTCGCCCCCGAAGGCGCCCTGGCCGTGATTGCCTTCCACAGCCTCGAGGACCGCGAGGTCAAGCACACCTTCCGTGCTCTCGGCGCGGAAGGCTTCGAGGTGCTGGCGAAGAAGCCGGTCCGGCCCGGCGACGAGGAGTCGGCGCGCAATCCGCGATCGCGGAGCGCGCGGCTGCGCGGCCTCCGGCGGAGGGCGGCATGAGGACGCCCGCGCTCGATCCCGCGATCCTCGTCCCCAAGGCGATCGACAACTCGCAGGTCGTGCGCGAGGTCGACCCGCGATCCAGCCGCGACCTCTGGTGGCTGGTGGCGGTGGTAGGCACGCTCGTGTTCGGCCTCGTGCTGTACGCGTGGCCGCATCTCCAGGTCCGGCAGGTCGACGGCGAGCGCGTGCGGATGTCGCGCGAGCGCGAGCAGCTCGTCGAGGCGAACCGCAAGCTGCGCCTCGAGAAGGCGAGCCTCGAGAACCTGAAGCGCGTGGAGCAGATCGCGGTGCGTGATCTCGGATTGCGCCCTCCGGCCCCGGAGAGTCTCGTGGTCGTCGAGCGCGTTGCGCCCGCTCCCGACGGTGCGCGGATGGCGACCGGCCCGCCATTGGCGGACCGGGTTCTCGTCCCCCCAGATGGAGACGACCGGGGTGATCTCGCCTCGCCGCGGCGGGAGAATTGACGATGACACGCCTCCCCCTGCACGACGCGGAGACGCCGACCCCCTACCAGCGGTCCGTCCGGCTGCGCATGATGCTGCTCTCGCTCGGCGTCTGTTTGTGGGCGGGGATCATCGTCGTCCGCCTGGTGCAGCTCCAGGTCATCGAGGTCGCGAAGTTCGAGGTCCAGGCGGCGCGGCAGAGCGAGCGCACCATCAACCTCGATCCGCGCCGCGGGCCGATCGTGGATCGCAACGGGCGGCAGCTCGCCGTCTCCGTCGACGTCGAGAGCATCTACGCCGTGCCGACCGACATCGACGATCCGGTCGGCGTCGCGGCCAGCCTGGCCCGCGCCATCGGGCTCGACGCCGCCGCCCGCCGCGCGCTGCAGGCGCAGCTCGAGCGCACGCGCGCTTTCGTGTGGGTGCGCCGCAAGGTGGACGCCGCCACCGCGCAGGCCGTGCGCGACCTACAGCTCGAAGGCGTCGGGTTCGTCACCGAGAACCGCCGTTACTACCCGCAGAAGGAGCTCGCGTCGCAGGTCATCGGCTACGTCGGCCTGGACAACACGGGCATGAGCGGCATCGAGTACGCCCTCGAGGACGAGATCAAGGGGCGCGCGGCCAAGATGGTCATCCGCACCGACGCCCGCCGGCGGCCGCTGGGCCACATCGACAAGCCGTCGACGGACGGAAACACGGTAGTCCTCACCCTCGACGAGTCGATCCAGCACGTCGCGGAGCGCGAGGTGGAGCGCGCGGTCGCGGAGACGGGATCGGTGGCGGGACTGGCGGTGGTGATGAACCCGCACACCGGCGAGATCCTCGCCCTCGCCAACCGGCCCACCTTCAATCCCAATCGCTTCCAGGCCTATCCCAGCGCGCGCTGGCGCAACCGCGCGGTGTCCGATTCCTACGAGCCGGGCAGCATCTTCAAGATCTTCACCGCCGCCGCCGCGCTGCAGGAGCGCGTGGTCGACCCCGACGAGGTCATCGACTGCGGCAACGGGTTCGTCGAGATCGCGGGCGTGCGCATCAATGATCACGACGTCTTCGACCAGCTGCGCTTCCGCGAGGTGATGGCGAAGTCGAGCGACGTCGGCGTGGTGCGCGTGGCGCAGCGGCTCGGGCGCGAGAACTTCAACGGGTACATGCGCCGCTTCGGGTTCGGCGCGCCGACCGGAGTCGACCTCCCCGGCGAGACGGCCGGCCTCCTGCGGCCGACGCAGAAATGGAGCGCGCTGTCGCTCGCGTCGCTGTCGTTCGGACAGGAGATCGGCGTCACCGCCGTGCAGCTGGCGGCGGCGGTCTCCGCGGTGGCCAACGGCGGGCAGCTGATGCGGCCGACCATCGTGCGCCACGTCGAGGACCCCGACGGTCGCGTCATCCGCGCCACGACTCCGGTCTCCGTGCGACGGGTGCTCGAGGCGCCGACGGTCGAGGTGATGACGGCGATCCTCGAAGGCGTGGTGGAGGGGGGCACCGGCAAGCTGGCCGCGGTCCCCGGCTATCGCGTGGCGGGGAAGACGGGCACGGCGCAGAAGATCGACGCCAACGGGCGGTACTCGATGATCGACCACGTCGCGTCGTTCGTCGGCTACGTGCCGGCCTCGCGTCCCGCGCTCGTCATCCTCGTCTCGCTCGACACGCCGCGCGGGGCGAGAAACCAGGGCGGCGACGTCGCCGCGCCGCTGTTCGCGCGCATCGCGGAACCGGCGCTGCGCCGCCTCGCCATTCCGCCCGACGATCCGACGCGCGTCCTGCGCGCCTCGATGGCGCCCACGGCTCGAGCCATTCCCGCCGCGTACGTACCGGGAGGTCCGCCGCGAGCGATCGACGTCGTCGACGACGGGCGCATGCCGGATCTGCGGGGACGGTCGGCGCGCGAGGCCGCGATCGCCGCCGCTCGCCGCGGGCTGGTCGTGGAGCTCAGCGGCTCCGGGCAGGTTGTCGGCCAGCATCCCGCAGCCGGGACGGAGGTCGAGCCCGGGATGTCGTGCCGGCTCGAGCTGGCCCGCCAAGGGGAGATCGTGTCCTCGTCCCGCCACGGGGAGACCGGGGCCCGCCACAGGGAGACCGGGTTCTCGTCCCGCCAAGGGGAGACCGGGGCCCGTGAGATGCCCCGATGAAGCTGGACGCCATCGCGGCACGGCTTCCCGGCTCCGTCGTCCATGGCGACGGCGGCGTGGACGTGGTCGAGGTGACTTACGACTCGCGGCGCGCCGGGCCTGGGACGCTGTTCGTCGCCGTGCGCGGCCTGACCATCGACGGCAACCAGTTCGTGAACGCGGCGCGGCGCAAGGGAGCAGCCGCGGTCGCGTCCGAGAATCCGCCGCAGCCCGGCGGCGCGTGGATCCAGGTGCCCGACGCGCGTCGCGCGCTGGCGGCGTTTTCCGCCGCCGTCCTCGGAGATCCCGCAGCGTCGCTCCAGCTCGTCGGGGTGACGGGGACGAACGGCAAAACGACGACCAGCTACCTGATCGACGCCGCCGTCCGCGCCGCCGGCCACACCGCGGGGCTGCTCGGCACCGTGCAGTACCGCATCGGCGACCGCCTGTCGGAAGCGGTGCGGACGACGCCGGAAGCGTCCGATCTCCAGCAGCTCTTCCGCGAGATGGTCGTCGCCTCCTGTACCCACGCCGTGCTCGAGGTGTCCTCGCATTCGCTTGCCCTCGACCGTGTGTACGGCTGCGAGTTCCGGGTGGCGGTCTTCACGAACCTCACGCGCGACCACCTCGACTTCCATGGCGACATGGACAACTACTTCGAGGCCAAGCGGAAGCTGTTCGACACCTACGTGCGGCGGGACGGCCGAGCGATCCTGAACGCCGAGGACGATCGCACGCCCGCCCTCACCGCCGCGTCGCGGGCGCCGGTGTGGACCTACGGCATCGATCGGCCCGCGGATTTCCTGGCCGAGGACATCAAGCTCGACCTCGTGGCGACGCGCTTCCGGCTGCGCTCGCCGCAGGGCGTATTCGACGTGGAGACGCCGCTGCTCGGCCGCTTCAACGTCCAGAACCTGCTCGCCGCCTTTGCCGCCTCGATGGCCCTCGATCTCGATCCGAAGGACGTGCTGGCCGGCCTCACGTCGATACAGGGCGTGCCGGGACGGCTCGAGCGCGTACAGGCCGGGCAGGCCTTCACCGTCGTGGTCGACTATGCGCACACCGACGACGCGCTCAAGAAGGTGCTCGAGACCGTCCGCCAGCTGAAACCGAACCGCGTCATCACCGTCTTCGGGTGCGGCGGCGACCGGGACCGCTCCAAGCGCCCCCTCATGGGGGCCGTCGCCACCCGTCTCTCCGACGTCGTAATCGTGACGTCCGACAACCCCCGCTCCGAACCCCCCGAGGCTATCCTCGAAGAGATACAGAAGGGGATGAACGGCGGCCGTGGGGCCGAGCGTCACGCCATCGTCGACCGCCGCGACGCCATCGCCCGCGCATTGGAGATGGCCCGCCCCGGCGACGCGGTCGTGATCGCCGGCAAGGGCCACGAGACGTACCAGCAGCTCCGCGACCGCACGATCCCCTTCGACGACCGGCAGGTGGCCCGCGACGTGTTGTCGCGCCTCGCCTCCCGGTCGGGCAAGCGATGAGGGAGACAACGGTGAGCGAGCTCAGCAGGATCCTGACCCTGTCCGACGTGGTGGCCGGAGCATCCGGCGTGGCCACGGGTCCGGACGACGGACGTCCCATCGCCGGCGTGTCCATCGACACGCGCACCATCAAGCCCGGACAGTTGTTCGTCGCCATCACGGGGCCGAACTTCGACGGCCACGACTTCGTCGGGGACGCCGTGCAGAAGGGCGCCTCCGCGGTAATGGTGCACCACGACCTACCGCGACCGCTGCCGCCGGTGCCCGTCGTCCGCGTCGCCGACACGACGCACGCGCTCAAGAACCTCGGACGCCACGTCCGGCTGCAGGCGGCGATCCCGGTGGCCGCGGTCACGGGCTCGGCGGGGAAGACGACGACCAAGGAGATGCTGGCCGCGCTGCTCTCCACGCGCGGCGAGGTGCTGAAGACGGAAGGCAACCTCAACAATCAGTACGGCCTGCCGCTCACCCTGCTTCGGCTCACTCCCGCGCATCGCTACGCCGTGCTCGAGCTCGGGATGTCCGCCGCCGGCGAGCTGTCCGAGCTTTCCGCGATCGCGCAGCCCGACGTCGCCATCATCACCATGGTGGCGCCGGTGCACCTCGAGTTCTTCAAGGACGTGGACGCCATCGCGGACGCCAAGGCGGAGATCCTGGAGGGGCTGGGCGCGGACGGCGCCGCCGTCCTCAACTGGGAGGACCCGCGGCTGCGCCGCATCGGCGAGAAGCGCGAGGGCAAGGGCAAGGTCATCTGGTTCGGCCGCGACCGGGCCTGCGACGTCTCGGCCGAGAACTGGCGCGGCACCGTGCACGGCATGCGCTTCGACATGCTGATGGGCGGACAGACCCTCGACGTGGCCCTGCCCCTGCCCGGCCCGCATTTCCTGCTGAACTTCCTCGCCGCCGCGGCCGCCGCGCATCGCCTCGGCATCGCTCCGGAGGAGATCGCGGAAGCGGCCACGCACATCAAGGCGGCCAAGAGCCGCGGCGAGGTGACGCGCCTCGCGAAGGGCGTGACGCTGCTCGACGATTCCTACAACTCGAACCCGTTCGCGGTCGACGCGGCGGTGGTCGCGCTGGGCATGGCGGCGCAGGGGCGGCGGGTGGTGTTCCTCGGCGACATGCTCGAGCTGGGGCCGTCGGGACCCGACCTCCACCGCCAGACGGGCGGCAAGCTGCGGGACAAGGCCGACGTGGTGGTCGGGGTCGGCAGCCTCGGACGCCTGATCTCCGAGGGCGCGCGCACGGCCGGCATCAAGGAAGTGCATGAGTTCGACGATTCGACCGCCGCCGGGGCGGCGGCGGCGAACATCGTCCGCCCGGGCGATGCCGTCCTGGTCAAGGGATCGCGCGGGGCGAGGATGGAGCGCGTCGTGGAGGCGCTGCGGACCGGCTTCGGAGTGGAAGGGGCGTAGCCATGCTCTACCACCTCTTCAACGCCCTCCGCCAGGAAGTCACGCCCCTGAACGTCGTCCGCTACATCACCTTCCGCACCGCGGTGGCGAGCCTGACCGCGCTCTTCCTCGTCCTCGTGCTCGGCCCCTGGATGATCGACCGCCTGCGCCGCCTGCAGGTCGGCCAGTTCATCCGCGAGGAAGGGCCGCAGGCGCACCAATCGAAGAAGGGCACGCCGACCATGGGCGGGCTGCTGATCCTGACCGGGATCATCGTCCCCACCCTGCTATGGGCGGACCTCACCAACCGCAACATCTGGATCGCGGTGCTGGCCACCCTCGGCTTCGGCGCGATCGGTTTCGCCGACGACTACCTGAAGGTCGTCAAGAAGCACAACCTCGGGCTCAGCGGCCGCAGCAAGATCTACTTCCAGGTCACGATCGGGTTCCTCATCGGCCTCGCGGTGTACGTCTTCTCGCGCATCGACCCGACGTCGTATCCGACCCGGGTGATCGTCCCCTTCTTCAAGAACGCGATGCCGGACATCGGCTGGCTGTACATCCCATTCGCCGTGATCGTCGTCGTCGGCGCGAGCAACGCCGTGAACCTGACCGACGGTCTCGACGGGCTGGCCATCGGATCGACCATCGTCTCCGCGGCCGCGTTCACCGTGCTCACCTACGTGAGCGGGCATCGCGTGTTCTCCGATTACCTCGACCTGCTGTACCTGCCCCGCGTGGTCGAGCTCACGGTCTTCTGCGGGTCGATGGTGGGAGCGTCCATCGGCTTCCTGTGGTGGAACTGCTACCCCGCGCGGATCTTCATGGGCGACGTGGGCAGCCTGAGCCTGGGCGGCGCGCTCGGCACGGTGGCCATCCTCATCAAGCAGGAGCTGCTGCTGGTAGCCGTCGGAGGGCTCTTCGTCATCGAGGCCCTGTCCGTGATGCTGCAGGTGGTGTCCTTCAAGACGCGCGGCAAGCGCATCTTCCGCATGTCCCCCCTGCATCACCACTTCGAGCTCACGGGCTGGAAGGAGACGCAGGTCGTGGTGCGCTTCTGGATCATTGCGTTCATCTTCGCGCTGCTCTCCCTGACCACGCTGAAGCTCAGATGACAGCGAAATCGGCCGGGTGAAGAGCGGATGGGCATGGAGGCGAAGCCGGTCGTGGTCGTCGGTCTCGCGCGGTCGGGTATCGCGGCCGCCCGCTTCCTCGCCGCGCGGGGCAGCACGGTCGTGGCCACCGACCGCAAGACGCAGGCCGAGCTGCCGGAAGAGGCATTGAAGCTGGCCGAGCTGGGGGTGCGCCTGGAGCTCGGCGGACACCGCGCGGAGACGCTCGCCGGCGCGGGGCTGGTGGTCGTCTCTCCCGGGGTGCCGTGGCAGGCGCCCGAACTCGTGGCCGCGCGCGCCGCAGGAGTGCCCGTGATCGGCGAGCTCGAGCTCGGGGCCCGCCACATCAAGGGGCCGGTGGCGGCGATCACGGGAACCAAGGGGAAGTCCACCACGACCGCCGCCCTGGGGGCCATGCTCCGCGAGGCGGGAGGCGACGTGCGCGTCGGCGGCAACATCGGCGACGCGGTCACCGGCCTGCTCGACGGCGCCACCGGCGAGACCGCCTTCGTGCTCGAGGTGTCGAGCTTCCAGCTCGAGGCCACCGAGTCACTGCATCCGAGAGTCGCCGTCTTCCTGAATCTGTCCGCGGACCACCTCGACCGCCACGCGACCTACGAGGAGTACGGCGCGGCCAAGGCCCGGGTCTTCTCCAACCAGACCGGCGCCGACTTCGCGGTCGTGAACGCCGACGACCCGGCGGTGATGGCGCGGACCAGCGGCATCCGCGCGCGCGTGGTCCGGTTCGGGAAGAGCCCGGACGCGGAGGCGCAGTTCGTCGGCCCCGACGCGCTGCTGTGGATGGGCCGGCACGAGGACTCCCTGTTCAGCCGCTCCGACGTCAAGGTGCCCGGCGAGCACATCGCGATGGACCTGCTCGCCGCCGCCACCGCCGCGCGCCTGATGGGGGCGCCCCCCGCGGCCATACGGCGCGCCGTCGCCGCCTTTACCGGGATCGAGCACGTGCTGGAGCGCGTCGCCGAAGTGCGCGGCGTGGCCTTCTACAACGACACCAAGGCGACAAACGTCGACGCGGCGCTCAAGAGCATCGAGTCCTTCACGACGCCGGTGCTGCCCATCCTCGGCGGGCGCTACAAGGGCGGGGACTTCGCCGCACTCGCTCCCGCGCTGGCCCGGCGCGGCAAGGCCGTGCTTGCCATCGGCGAGTCCAGGGACCGCATCTCAGGCGCGCTGGGGGCCACACTTCCCGTCGTCTCCTGCGGCTCGCTCGAGGAAGCGGTGGCGGAGGGGCTGCGCCGCGCCGCTCCCGGCGACACCGTCCTGCTCGCCCCCGGCTGCGCGTCGTTCGACATGTTCACCGACTACGCCGCCCGCGGCCGCGCCTTCAAGGCCGCGGTGCGAGCGCTCGCCGCCGCCGAAGGTCATGGCGGTCATGGCTAAAAAGCTCACTTCGGACGCCACGCTGTTCGCGGTGACGGTGGCGCTCATCGGAGCCGGCCTGGTCATGGTGTGGAGCGCGTCGTCGGTGCTGGCGCAGGAGCTCCACGGCAACGCGTACCACTTCCTGGTGCGGCAGGTGGTGTGGGCGTGCCTCGGCGTGGTGGTGATGATCGCCGCCATGCGCCTCGACTATCGCAAGCTCCGCCACCCCGCGGTCGTGTACTCCGCGGTCATCGCCACCACGCTGCTGCTCATCGCCGTCCTCTTCATGCGGCCGGTGAACGACACGCATCGCTGGATCCGCATCGGCGAGCTGTCCCTGCAGCCGGCGGAGATGGCCAAGATCTCGACCATCCTCTTCCTCGCCTATCACCTCGAGCGCAAGGCGGACCGCATCAACGACTTCCTGCCCTCGCTCTTCCCCGTGCTCCTCCTGCTGGGCTGGTTCGCGTTCCTGATCTTCATCCAGCCCGATCTCGGGAGCGCGGCGGTCATCGTCCTCATCGGGGCGGTGATGCTTTACCTGGCCGGCGTGCGTGCGCGCTACTTCGCCGCCATCGCGCTGCTCACGCCGTTCGTCCTGTACCAGGCGATCATGGGCGCCGCCTATCGCCGCGATCGCATCGAGGCGTACCTCAATCCCTGGTCGGACGCACGGGGGTCGGGATACCAGGTCATCCAGAGCCTGATCGCGGTCGGCACCGGCGGTCTCGACGGCGTGGGGCTGATGGAGGGCAGGCAGAAGCTCTTCTACCTTCCTTATCCGTACAGCGACTTCATCTACGCCGTCATCGGCGAGGAGCTGGGGCTGCTGGGGGCGACGGTCGTCCTCCTCGGCTTCATCCTGCTGCTGTGGCGCGGGCTGCGCACGGCCTGGCGGGCGCCGGACGCGTTCGGCACCCTCCTCGCCGCCGGCCTGACCCTCGCCATCGTCCTGCAGGCGCTCATCAACGTCAGCGTCGTACTGGGCCTCCTGCCCACCAAGGGCATTCCGCTGCCGTTCATCAGCGCCGGCGGCTCGTCGCTTTTGTTCACGCTGCTCTCCGTGGGGCTCATCTTGAACATCTCCCAGCATGCCGACTAAGCCCCCGACCATCCTCGTCGCCGCCGGTGGAACCGGCGGCCACCTCTTCCCCGGCGTCGCCGTCGCGGACGAGCTGCGCAAGCGCGACCCCGGCACGCGCGTCATCTTCGTCGGCACGCCGAAGGGGCTCGAATCGCGGCTGGTCCCGCGCGCGGGGTACGAGCTGGAGATGCTGCCCATCCTGCCCCTGAACGGCGTGGGCCCGGTGCGGATGATGAAGGGCGTGCTCGCGTTGCCGTGGGCGATGCTGAAGGCGGTCGCCCTCGTGCGCCGCTACGCCCCGCGCGCGGTGCTCGGCGTGGGCGGATACGCGGGCGGCCCCGTCGTGCTGGCCGCCGCCGGGCTCGGCATCAACACCGTGATCCTCGAGCCCAACGCCAAGCCCGGGTTCACCAACCGCGTCCTGCGCCCGTTCGCCCGCAAGGCGGCCTGCTCCTACGAGGAAGCGCGCCGCGAGTTCGGCGAGAAGGGCGTCGTCACCGGCAACCCGGTGCGCGGCGGCTTCGCCACGATTCCCCGGAAGTCACACGCGCTCCCGCACACCATGCTCGTGTTCGGCGGATCGCAGGGCTCGCGGATCATCAACAAGGCGGTGGTCGAAGCGCTCCCGAAGTTGCCGGGAGTGGACCGCCTGCGCATCGTCCACCAGACCGGAGTGGCCATGCGCGACGAGATCGCCGCCGCCTACGCGAAAGCGGGCCACGAGGCGGAGGTGGTGGATTTCCTCGACGACATGGAGAAGCGATTCGCGGAAGCCGACCTCGTGGTGTCGCGCAGTGGAGCCACCACCTGCGCGGAGCTGACCGCGGCCGGCAAGGCGTCGGTGCTCATCCCCTTCGCGCTCGCCGCCGACGACCACCAGAAGAGCAACGCCCTTGCCCTCGAGTCGGCCGGCGCATCCCGGATGGTCGAGGAGAAGGACCTGACCGGCGATCGGCTGGCGGAGACGGTCTCCGCCATCCTCGGGGATCCGGCGCGTCTCCAGGCCATGGAGGACGCCGCCCGTGCCGTCGCGCGTCCCGATGCCGCGGCACGTGTGGCCGATCTCCTGCTCGGGTCGCATGCTTAAGTTCCGTCAGATCCACTTCGTCGGCATCGGCGGATCGGGGATGAGCGGGATCGCCGAGGTGCTCGTGAACCTCGGCTACCAGGTCTCGGGATCGGACCAGAAGCGGTCCGCGGTCACCGACCGCCTCGCGTCGCTGGGGGCGAAGATCTTCGAAGGTCACGCCGCCGTCAACGTCGCCGACGCGCAGGTCGTGGTCACCTCGACCGCGGTCAAGGCCAACAACCCCGAGGTCGTGCAGGCGCGCCGCCAGGGCCTGCCCGTGATCCCGCGCGCGGAGATGCTCGCCGAGCTGATGCGCCTCAAGTACGGGGTCGCCGTCGCGGGCAGCCACGGCAAGACCACCACCACGTCGATGGTCGCCATGGTGCTCGACAAGGGCGGCCTCGACCCGACGGTGGTCGTGGGCGGCCGCGTCGGAATGCTGGGCTCCGGCGCCAAGCTGGGCAAGGGCGAGTTCATGGTGGCGGAGGCCGACGAGTCGGACCGCTCGTTCCTCAAGCTCACGCCCACCGTGGCCATCGTCACCAACATCGACCGCGAGCATCTCGACACCTACAAGGACCTCGCCGACGTGCAGGAAGCCTTTCTCAATTTCGTGAACAAGGTTCCCTTCTACGGAGCGGCGGTCCTGTGCCTCGACGATCCCGCGGTGCAGGACATCCTTCCCCGTGTCGAGCGCCGCGTGGTGACCTACGGCGTCTCGCGCCACGCGGAGGTGAGCGCCCGCGACGTCGTGCTCGGCCCGCTCGGATCGACCTACACCGCCGCCTCCGGCGACACCGTGCACGGCACGATCGAGCTCCACGTGCCCGGCCATCACAACGTCCTCAATTCCCTGGCCGCGGTCACGGTGGGACTCGACCTCGGCGTCCCCTTCGCCGCGGTGCGGGACGGTCTCGCCGCCTTCACCGGCGTCGACCGCCGCTTCCAGACCCGCGGCGAAGCGGGCGGCATCACCGTCATCGACGACTACGGGCACCATCCGACCGAGATCCGCGCCACTCTCGAGACGCTGCGCGGCCGCGCAGGGACGCGGCGGACCGTCGTCCTGTTCCAGCCCCACCGCTACACCCGCACCCAGCACCTGTGGGACGACTTCTGCCGCGCGTTCAATCTCGCGGACCTCGTGGTGATCGTCGACATCTACCCCGCGGGCGAAGAGCCGATCGCCGGCGTCAGCTCGGAGATCCTGGCCGATGCGATCGGCCGCCGCGGCCACCGCCAGGCGATCTACGGCGGTGACCTGAGCGGCGCCATCGAGCATCTGGCGCAGGAAATTCGCGAAGGCGACGTCGTTCTCACCCTCGGCGCCGGCAGCGTCTGGACAGCGGGTGACGAGCTGCTGCGGCGGCGCAGCGGATCCGGGTCGACCGGGGGGACGGCTTGACCGACCGTCGCGGGGATCCGGACCGCCGCCAGCGCCGGCTGATCCTGCCGCCGATCGTCGAGCCGCCGCTGTCGGACGCCGACGATCCGCCTTTCCTTCGTCCCGAGCGCCGCACGAGGGTCCGCCGCCAGCGCGGATGGGCCTACCGCGCCATCTTCCTGCTCCAGATCTCCGCCGCGCTGCTGGTGACGGTCAGCGCCCTGTGGACGGGCTACTCGCGGGTGATGGCGAGCGAGAAGCTGCGCGTCGTCAACGTCGAGGTCCGGGGCAGCCGGTTCCTGTCCGAAGGCGAGGTCCGCGAGCTGCTCGGCCCCGCGGTGGGCGAGAACATCCTGAACCTCGACATCGAGTCGCTCAAGGCGCGGCTGCGGTCCTCGCCCTGGGTCGCCGACGCCACCGTGACCCGCACGCTTCCCGACACCCTTCGGGTCGAGGTGCACGAGCGGGTACCCCTCGCTCTCGCCGAGCTGGAGCGGCTTTACCTGATGGACGGCGACGGCGGGCTCATCGACATCTACGGCCCGCGCACGGCGATCTTCGACCTTCCCATCGTCCGGGGCCTCCAGAAAGCGGAGCCGGAAGACCGCCGCCGGCGCGCGATCGTGGCCGGGGCGCTGCTCCAGGACCTCGGCGAGCTCGCGGCGGAGGTCAGCGAAGTGGAGGTAGAGAAAAACGGTGACCTCCGAGTGGTCCTGAGAGGGGCGGGCGAGGTGGTACGTATGGGCGCCCCTCCCTATCGGACGCGCCTGATGACGTTCCTGTCGCTGAGGGAGGAGTTCAAGGTGCGGTGTCCGCGAGCCGAGTGGTTCGACCTTCGATTCCGTGACCGGATCTATGTGATGCAGCCACCCGACGCCAGCCCGACCGCCACGACTGCCGCCCCGCCGCCCGCGGCCGTGGGGCCGGATCCGTCGACGCGCGAAACCGCGCTCCCTCCGACCGTTGTTCCGGTGAGCCTCGGGGCGCCCGCTTTCGTGCCCGAGCCGAACGACGTGCGGGAGCGATAGCGTGTCGAGGAAGAAAGACCAGTTCGTGGTCGGCCTCGACATCGGGACGCACAAGGTCTGCGCCATCGTGGCCAAGATCACCGACGAGGGCCGTCTCGACGTCATCGGCATCGGCCAGACCGAATCCAAGGGCGTCCGCAAGGGCGTGGTCATCAACCTCGAGGCCACCATCGAAGCCGTGAAGAAGGTGGTCGAAGAGGCCGAGCTCATGGCCGGGGTCGAGATCGGCTCCGCGTATGTCGGCGTGGCCGGCTCCCACGTCAAGAGCATCAACTCGCGGGGGGTGATCGCGGTCTCCGGCAAGAACCGCGTGATCGAGCGCGAGGACGTGGCCCGTGTCGTCGAGGCCGCCAAGGCCGTCTCCATTCCCGTCGACCGCCAGATCCTCCACGTCCTGCCGCAGGAGTTCGTCGTGGACGACCAGGACGGGATCGGCGATCCCACGGGGATGACGGGCACCCGCCTCGAAGTGAACGTCCACGTCATCACCTGCTCCGCCACTTCCGCGCAGAACACCATCACCTGCGTGAACCGCGCCGGGCTCGAGGTCATCGACACCGTCCTCACCCAGCTCGCGGCCGCCGAGGCGTGCCTCACCCAGGACGAGAAGGACCTCGGGGTGGCGCTGGTGGACATCGGCGGCGGGACGACCGACATCGCCATCTTCGAGAAGGGCTCGTTGTGGCACACCGCCGTCCTCCCGGTCGGCGGCGAGCACTTCACGAACGACATCGCGGTGGCGCTGCGCACCGCGGTGGGCGACGCGGAGAAGATCAAGAAGAAGTCCGGCTGCGCGCTCACCTCGATGGTCCCCGAAGAGGATTCGATGGAGGTGCCGAGCGTCGGCGGGCGCAAGCCGCGGATCATGGCCCGCCAGGTCCTGGGCGAGGTCATGCAGGCGCGCGCGGAAGAGATCTGCCAGATGGTGCTGAACGAGATCCGCCGCGCCGGTTTCGACCGCAGTCTGAACAGCGGCGTGGTCCTCACCGGCGGCAGCGGCATCCTGGAAGGGATGCCCGAGATCGCGGAGCAGATCCTCGACATGCCGGTGCGGCGGGGCAATCCCGCGGGCATCGGCGGGCTCGTCGACGTCGTGGCCAGCCCGGTGTACGCGACGGCGGTGGGGCTCGTGCTCTGGGGGCAGAGGAATCGCGCTCGCCGCGGCTCCATGCGCACGGCGGCGAACGGGACGTTCGGAAAAGTGACAGGACGTTTGATGGGCTGGCTGAGCGACTTCTTCTGATGATGCTGGGGGGTATGGCGCATCGGCGATCGATCGGGAGCGTGGCACCAGGAGGTGTTGATGCAAGACGTCAAGGAAGGCGCAGTGATTCCGCCGGTTCCATATGTGCGCCGCCGCGTGCGGGATGCCATCCGCCCCGGCGTGCTGCTTCCCCGGGATGCCGGTGAGCCGCGCTGCGAGATGTGCGGCGCGCCGGTCATTGCGAGCCACTGCAAGCGGATCTGTCTGCGCTGCGGCTTCATGACCGGCTGCTCGGAAGGGATTAGTTAAGGAGACCTATGGCGAATGCCATTGACGGGCCGGGCCGCATCACCTTTGCCGACGAGGACACGCGCGGCGCGCGGATCAAGGTGGTGGGCGTCGGCGGCGGGGGTGGAAACGCGATCAGCCGCATGATCGCGTCCGGGCTGCAGGGGATCGAGTTCATCGCCGTGAACACGGACCTGCAGGCGCTCCGCCAGAACAAGGCGCCGGTGAAGATCCAGATCGGCGGCAAGCTCACCAAGGGGCTCGGCGCGGGCGCCAATCCCGAGGTCGGGCGGCAGGCCGCGATCGAGGACACGGAGAAGATCTGCGACGCGCTCGAAGGCGCGGATATGGTCTTCATCACCACCGGCCTCGGCGGCGGCACGGGCACCGGCGCGGCCCCGGTGGTCGCGTCCATCGCGGCCCAGCTCGGCGGCGACAGCGGCAGCGTGCTCACCGTGGCCGTGGTCACGCTGCCTTTTGCGCTCGAGGGCAAGAAGCGGATGCAGCAGGCCATGGACGGCCTCGCCCAGCTCCGCGAGTGCGTGGACTCGGTGATCGCGATTCCCAACGACCGGCTGCTGCAGACGGTCGCGCGCAACACGCCGGTGTCCGAGGCGTTCCGCGTGGCGGACGACGTCCTGCGCCAGGCCGTGCAGGGGATCAGCGACATCATCACCATCCCCGGCCAGATCAACCTCGACTTCGCAGACGTGCGCGCGGTGATGAAGGGGATGGGCCAGGCGGTCATGGGCACCGGCATCGGCGAGGGCGAGAACCGCGCCACCGACGCCGCGCAGCGCGCGGTGAGCAACCCGCTGCTCGAGGACAGCTCCATCGAGGGCGCGCGCGGCATCGTGGTCAACATCACCGGCGGATCCGACCTGTCGCTGGCGGAAGCGTCGGAAGCGACCGCGCTCATCACCAAGGTGGCCGACCCCGAGGCCAACGTCATCTACGGCATCGTCACCGACGAGTCGATGGGCGACGCGGTCAAGGTCACGGTCATCGCCACCGGTTTCGTCGGCCGCGGCCAGCGCAAGGTCGCGCCGACGCCGGTCGACCTCGCCAACTACGTCGGGCCATCCGCCCAGCAGCCGTCGTCGCTGCCGCAGGCCGAGGTCGGCGGGTTCTATCGCAAGACGCCGAACGCCAAGGTGGCCTCGGGTGGCGGGGGAAGCCGGCTCGACCTCGACGTGCCCGCGTTCCTGCGGAAGCAGGGAGGCGGCGGTAGCGACTAGCCGTCCGGGTTGATGGGCGGGACTTCCGTCGGCGCGATGGCTGTCGTCCTGGCCATAGCGCCTTTCGTGTTCCTGAACGCCAACTTCGACCCCGCGAACCTGCCGCAGTCCGCTTGGGTACAGGTGTGGGGTCTGGCCTTTGCGGCCTGGGCACTGGCGCGGAGCCCGCGCCTGGGCGCTTCGCTCGTCGACCTGCCGCTGGCGTTGCTGGTCGCGTGGGGTGTTTTGTCGGTGGCGTGGGCGACCAGCCGCGGGGAGGCGATCCCGGTGGCCGTTCACTGGGTCGGGTGCGCGGCGTGGTTCGTCGCGGTGTCGCGCACCGTGGCCCGGCCCGAGGAAGCGCGCCTTCTCGCCCTCGCGCTCTTCGCGTCCGGCGCCGCGGTGGCCGCCCTCGGGCTCGCCCAGTATCTGTTCGGTGTCGCCGCCATCTATCAGGCCATCCCCCCGGCGGCCACGTTCGTCAACAAGAACATCGCCGCCCAGTACGTCGTCGCGACGCTGCCCCTGGGACTGGCGGCGCTTGTCGAATGGCCGCGTTTGCGCGTGACGGCCCGGGGCGTGGTGTGCGCGCTGGCGGCGGTGGCGATGGCGGTATTCCTCGTGGTGACGGTCACACGGTCGGCTTGGCTCGCCGCGTGGGCCGAGATCCTCGCCGTCGTCACCATCACCGCGGGGGCGCGGAGACTTCGCCTCTCCCGATCGATGGCGGCCGCGGTCGTGATCGTCATCGGCCTGGTGACCGTGCTCTCCGGCATGGCCGGCCGGCTGCGCGCCGTTCTCCTTCCGGCGCCTGCGGCCCACGGTGAGACGGCGCCGATGTACTACACGAGCATCCAGCACCGGCAAGCCATCTGGCTGAACACCGGCGCGATGATCGCCGACGCCCCCGTCCTGGGCGTCGGACTCGGCAATCACAAGGTCCACTATCCGCCGTACGCCCGCCGTATCGCGTTCGACGAGCGGATGAGCGCGCGCACGCAGCTCGACCACGTGCACAACGACCCGCTCCAGCTGGCCGCGGAGACTGGGCTTGTCGGCGCCGCGTTGTGCACCTGGCTCCTATGGACGTCCGTCGCGACGTGGCGGAGGGCCGCGCCGGCCCTTCCCCGATCGCTGACCGTGGCGTGGGCGGCGGCCGCCATCGGTATCGCCACCGATGCGCTCTTCAGCTTCCCGATGCAGCGCGCGCTCCCGCCGGTGGTGCTCGCCGTCGGGCTCGGATCGTTGGCGGGGCTCCTCGTTCCGCGTCCCGGACCCGGCCGAATCGCCGCGCGTGCGCTGGCCGCGGCCGGGGCGGCCGCGCTCATCGGCGTCGCTTCCTACCAGGCACGGGCGATCCGCGCCGACGGCCGCTTGCCGCGGATGCTGGCCGCCGAGGCGCGGGGCTCGTGGAACGAAGTGCGGGACGTGGCCTCGACCGTGCTCGCCGACCGTCCCGACGATCGGCGCGCGCTTTTCAGCCTTGCCACCGCCGAGCTCGCGCGCCGGCGTTTTCCCGAGGCGCAGGCCGCGCTCGGCCGGGTGCTCGAGGAGTACCCGCACGACCTTCCCGCGCTGGGCAATCTTGCGCTGGCCACCGCGGCGGGCGGAGACGACGTTGCCGCGCTGCGGTCCTGGGATCGCGTCCTGGCTCTCGATCCCCGCGACCACCGCGCGCACTTCGGGAAGGCGGAGATCCTCGACCGCATGGGCGCCACCGGCGCCGCGCTGCGATCGTTCCGCCTCGCCACGGAGCTGGCGGAGCCTGACGCGCGCTACCAGCTGCGCCTCGGCTCGGCGGCGGCCCGCGCCGGTTTCCACGAGGAAGCGGCGGCTGCGTTTGGCGTGGCCCTGAAGCTCGCGCCTGGAAATGCGGCGGCTCACGAAGGGCTCGGAAACGCGCTGATCGCCCTTGGCTGGACCGACGAAGGCCATGAGCATCTGGCCAGGGCGCGGGTCCGGCGCGGCGGCTAACCGGCCGGGGGCGTCAGCGCGGCCGCTTTGGCGCTTCGCTCCCCCCCAGGACCTCCACCGGAACCGCTGCGACTGCCCCTTCGGGCTCCGCCTCGCTGACCTGCGGCGTGTCCCCGGCGTCGTCGTCGCCCAGGAAGGCCGCGATCGGCTGCAGGCGGTCGACCCGCTCGCAGAAGATCTTGAAGGCGGCCATCATCGGCACCGCCAGCAGCGCGCCCGGTGTTCCCCACACGAACCACCAGAACAGCAGCCCCACAAACAGCAGCGCGGGGTCGAGGGTGAAGCGCTTCCCCATGATCAGGGGCGTGATCACGTAGCCCTCGAGCGTGTTGATCAGGAAGAAGACGGCGGGGACGAGCATCGCCCACCAGATGTCGTCGAAGGCCAGGACGGCGGCGAGGCCGATCACCACGGTACACAGGACCCCGCCCAGGTAGGGGATGAAGTTCGTGATGGTGGCCACGACGCCCCACAGGAACGGATTGGGCATTCCCATCAGCCACATCGCCGCCGCCACGACCACCCCGAAGACCACGTTGATGACCGTCGTCACCAGCAGGTAGGTGGAGATCTGCTCCTCCATCTCCCGGGCGATGTCGACCGCGCGCTGGCGATCGGCGAGCCGCGGGGAGGCCTGGACGATCTTGCGGAGCACCGAGTCACCCGACGCCAGCAGGAAGTAAAGAAGCGTGAGGACGATCGCGGCCCCGCCGAGAAACGACTGCATCCCCCCGAGGAACGTCTCGCCGATCCCCGGCTCCTTGACCTTCACCTCCGGCGCGGCATCGGGGCCGCCTCCGGTGATCTCCTCGACCTTCTGCGCCGTCCGGGTCAGCTTCTCGACGTTGCTCAGCACCGGCTTCAGGCGTGTCTCCAGCAGGCGGATGCTGTCCGGGGCGCGCGCCATCCAGTTCGAGGCCGGCCAGGACAAGGCATAGGCTCCCAGCCCGACCACGATCAGCAGCCCCAACACGACGACCGCCGCGCCCGCCGCCTCCGGCAACCCCGTCCGCTTCAGCCCGCGGACCAGGGGAACGAGAAGGAAGTACAGCATGATGCCGATCACGAGGGGGAGCAGGAACTCCCGGGCCGTGCGCAGGGTGTACAGGCACGCGAGGACGAAGAGCCCGTTGACCCCGACGGAGGCGACGCGCTGCGCTCCGCTGGGCGGCTCGAGGCGGAGCATCTCGCGCCGCTCGGTGGGGGACCTGTCCGCCGCGCGGCGTCCGAAAGGCATGGGCCATCGTAGCGTCAGGACGCCGCCAGCGCGTGGGTTTACCGGGTTTTCCGCGTTACAATGGTCGACCCGCACCTTGCGGGCGAACACACATGGCACGCCAACTCCGGGAACGACACCTCACCTATCTCGATGCCGAGGTCCCGTTGACCTCCGTCTCGCAGACGGGGACGTTCCGCGTCGCGCTGTGTTATCCGAACCTCTACACCGTCGGGATGTCGAACCTGGGCTTCCACAGCATCTTCCAGATGCTGAACGCGATGCCCGACGTCGCCTGCGAGCGCGCGTTTCTTCCCGACGACGTCGATACCGCGGAGCTGGAGCGATCCGGCCAGTCCCTGATCACCGTCGAGACGGGCACACCGCTCCGGCAGTTCGACATGGTGGCGTTCTCGATCTCGTTCGAGAACGACTACATCCACGTCCTGAAGATGCTCAAGATGTCCGGGATCCCGCTGCGCGCCGCGGATCGCAGGCCGGGCGACCCGTTGATCGTCCTCGGGGGGGCGGCGGTGTTCCTGAACCCCGAGCCGCTCGCGGTCTTCGCCGACCTGATCGCGGTGGGCGAAGGCGAAGCCCTCGTCCCGCGCATGATGGAAGCGCTGCTCCAGGGCGATCCCCGGGCGGGCATCGAGGCGCTCACCGCGAAGGAAGGCTTCTACGTCCCGTCCCGTTACGAAGTCCGTTACAACGACGACGGCACGGTGGCGGCCTACGACGGGCCCGGCCCCGTCATCCGACAGCGCGGATGGCCCGGGAAGATGGCCCTGCCCCAGACGGCGATCCTCACCCCGAACACCGAAATGTCGAACAAGTTCATGGTCGAGATCTCGCGCGGCTGCCCTTGCATGTGCCGCTTCTGCTGGGCCGGGTACAACTACCTGCCCGTGCGCGGCTTCTCGCGCCAGCAGATCATCGATCGCGCGCGGGAAGTGCGGCCGCACACGAACAAGATCGGCCTCGTCTCCACGGCCGTTTGCGACCACCCGGAGATCGGCGGCATCGTCGACGACCTCTCCGCGATGGGATTCCAGGTCTCGGTGGCGTCCCTGCGCCTCGACGACCTCACGCCGGAGTTCGTGCTGAAGCTCGTCGACACCGGCGTCGAGGGGCTGACGCTGGCCCCGGAGTGCGGGTCGGATCGCATGCGGAAGGTGCTGAACAAGCAGTTCAGCAACGACGACATCCTCGAGCGCGCGCGCTGGATCTTCGAGAACGGGATCCAGAACCTGAAGCTGTACTACATGGTCGGGCTGCCCTGGGAGCGGCACGAGGACGTCGAGGCGATCGTCGACCTCACGGAGAAGATCCGCGACGTGATGATCGACGTTGGCCGCAAGCGGGGGCGGGTCGGGCGCATCCATCCGTCCATCAATCCCTTCGTCCCCAAGCCGGGCACGCCGTACCAGTGGCTGCCCATGGAAGACCCGCGGGAGACCGACCGGAAGCTGCAGTACCTCCGCAAGGCCTTCGGCAAGATGGCCAACGTCGACGCCATTTGCAAGAGCGCGCGCAGCGGAGTCTCGCAGTCGATCCTCGCCCTTGCCGACCGCAAGGTCGCCGATGCCCTCGAGTTTGCCTGCCTGAACGATGTCGACCTGAAGCGCGGGATGAAGGCGACCGGCCTCGATCCCGCGTTCTATCTCTTCCGCGGCCGCGGCCGCGAAGAGGTGCTGCCGTGGGACATCGTCGACAACGGCGTATCCAAGACCTACTACCTGCGCGAGCTGGACAAGAGCTCGAAGGAGCTTCTCTCGCCGCACTGCCCCGAGATGCAGGGCTGCATCCGCTGCGCGGTGTGCATCGAGACGCCGAACCCGCAGTACCGCCTTCCCGAGAAGTGGAAGGCGCTCGGCATGCCGCCGCAATACGTATTCAGGGGAGGGGCACTACCGTCGCGCCCCTCCCTCACCCTCCCCGCGCGCGCTGCGCCGAAGTGAATCCGGCTCGCGCGCGGTCTCGGTTTCTCGTCAAACAGGTGGTCCCCATGCTCCGCGCCTTTGCGCCGTTCGTGTTGCTCGCCGCCTGCGCGTCCGCCGGCAGCGGTCCGGCGGCTCCCACCCCGGCCGTGAACGAGGAGTTCACCCTCGCCCCCGGGCAGACGGCCACCGTGAACGACGCGAAGGTCAGCGTCACCTTCGAGAGCGTGAGCGAGGACTCGCGATGTCCCGTCGACGTCACCTGCGTGTGGGAAGGGGACGCGGTCGTGGTCCTGAAGGTGAAGACCACCGCGGACGAAGTCACCCGCGAGTTGCACACCCAGGGCGGCGAGCCGCGCCCGCGCAAGGCGCCGGCCGGGGACCATGTCGTGAGCCTCGTCCGGCTCGATCCCACGCCGCGCTCCAGCGCCCCCATCGAGCCCTCGGCGTATCGCGTGACGCTGCTCCTCTCGCGGGAGTGACCGGCGGGCGGGCTCCCTTGACGGTCCCGGCGCGGCGTCACTAGAATCGCGTCCTCCATGCCCTCCACGCCGCGGCCGGGACGCGCGGGCAAGCCCCGTCGCGGGATGGGCGGGCTGCTCGGCCTGCTCGCCGTTCTCGCCTTCCTGATCCTTGCCGCGGTGATCGTCACCCGCCGCGCGCCCGAGCGCGTCGCCGATGCGCCGGCACCGTCTCCGATGGCGCCGCCCCCGACGACGCTCGCCCTGGCGCCTTCGGAGCCTGCGCCGTCGCCGTCCGATCCGCCGGCTTCCGCCGCATCGCCGGAGCCTGCCGTGGTGGCCGTGCCGTCGCCGCCACCGGGGAAGCCCGCGCGGACAAGTCGCGCCGTCTCGGCGCCCGCCGGCAATCCACGTGTCGTGGCCGGGCCCGGTCCCGCCGGCCGTCAGGGCGCGGGCATTCAACCGCCGGCGGGATCGGCACCGCGCCGCTTCATCCTGGGGACGACGAGCATCGAGAGCCTGAAGCCCGTCCCGCGTGAGATCGCCGGCTTCGAGGCCGGCGGCGTCGGGGTCAAGCGCGCCCCCGAGGTCGACGGGCGCGTCGAGCTCGAGATGGATCCTGCGCAGGTACGCCCCGGCGTCGACTACAAGGTGAAGGTGTACCTGGCCAACGACGGCGACAAGGACATCCCCGTGGAAGAGATCAAGGTCTCCACGACGGAAGACGGAAAGTCGGCGTCGCGGGCGCTGCCGGTCCGTGCGCGGAGCGTCAAACCGCGCCAGCGCGTGCTGCTCCACGAAGTCGAAGGTGTCTGGCGGGAGAACGCGCGGTCGTGGGCGATGGAGGTCGTGGTCACGTCGTCGCGCAAGGACGTCTACCGCAACCGCCTGCGCTGGGAGTGAGCCGCTCTAATCGGACGCTCCTGTGGGCCGTCCTGCTGGCCGCCCTCGCGGTTTCGCAGGTCGTCGCTCACAGGGTGCACGCCTCCCCGAGCCCGTCGCCCGCGACATCCGAGCCGGCGGAGCAGGCCGGCGCGGAGCCTGACACCGCGGATCGTGCGGCCGCCGAACAGGCCGGGGAAGACGGATCCAGGGGCGGTGAAGACGCGGGCGATCCGACCGAGCAGGGCGTGATGGCAGCGATCCCGTGGAAGACCGCGTTCACTGGGCATCTTCACAACAAGATCGTGCACTTCCCGCTCGCCCTCGGCCTCGCCGCCGCGGTCATCCTCATCGGCGCGCCGCGCTGGCCCGCCTACGAGCCGGCGGCGCGGGTGCTGCTCATCGCGGGGGCGCTGGCCGCGATCGCCGCCTACCTGAGCGGGGGGGCGCAGGAAGAGCCGTTCGAGGATTCGCCGTTCCATTCCGTCGTGGAGCTGCACGAGAAGTTCGGGATCGCCACCGCGATCCTGTTGTGGGGCGGAGTCGCGCTGACCTTCTGGGCAAAGGCCCGCCGATTCATGCCCGTCTACGGCCTGCTCCTGATCCTGCTGCTCTCCGCGACCGGCTTTCTCGGCGGTGTCTTGAGCCACTCCTAGCCATTCAGCGGGGGTTGTTCCTCCACAGACGCTCGTAGGTCGCCCATTCCGCCTCGTCCGTCGTCCATTCCGCGTACAGCGCGACTCCTTCGAAAGTCCCTCCGCCGCCCACACCGCGCAGCCCCGCGACGAGCCCGGCCAGCGCGTTCTCCGGGCTTTCGACGTCCGAGCGATGCATCAGCCCCGAGCCGTCGTAGGTCGGGATGCCGATGAGGACCCGCGCGCGACCGGATTCGGCGAGGTTGCGCGTCATCGACGACGCCGCGTACGAAAGGTACCGCCGGTACAGCGAAGGCGTGGGAAGCGCCGTGTCGTACGCCATCACCACCAGCTGATCGGCCTCCGCGGCGACGCGCCCGTAGTAGTCGGGCGACCACAGGAAGTTGGGCGCGATGGGCAGCGCGAAGGGGCCGGGGCGGGTGGCGGAGAGGGAGAGGATCCCGCTGCCGATCGCCGTGCGCAGCGATCGGAGGAGGGCGAGGAACTCGACGTCGCCGTCGGGAACGGGCTCGATGTTGACGTGCACGCCGTCGAATCCTTCGTCCATCAACCCGCGGCATTCGGCGACGATGCGCTGGCGCTGCCCGATGTCGGTCAGATCGACGGTGCCCTGGCGCTGCCGCTTGTAGCCCACGCGCAGGCCTCCGACCCAGGGCAGGACCTTGAGCCGCGGCGCCAGCCGCCGCGAGGTGGCCAGGAAGCTGCGCATCTGGTCACGGCTGTGGATGGGCAGCCGTCCGGAGCCGTTGAACGGAATGAGGTGCGGAAACGCGTAGGCGATGCCGTGCGAGTCGAGCGACCGCATCAGCGCCTCGACCTGCTCGGGCGGCTGCTCCTTCTCCAGCCAGCGGTGCTCGAGCCAGACCGCGTTGCGATCCTGGTTGAAGGGATGGGCGTCGGTGTCGCCGGTCGGGGCATACGCGAGGTACAGGTAACCCGCTGCCGCGAGGACGAAGAGGCCGAGCAGGATCCGTATGGCGATCCGGAGGCGCCTCACCGCGGTGGAGCGCCGAGGACGAGGACCGCGGCCGCGGCGTGCTCGCGACCATGGGTGAGGCTCACCAGCATTCGGATCCCGCCGATCTCCGCAAGCCGCTTGCGCCCCCGCGGTGACAGCTCGATGCGTGGAGGGCCCCCGCGGCCGCGCACGATCTCGATGTCCCGAAGCTCGAGATCTCCGCCGAGGGCGGCGATCGCGGCCTGCTTGGCAGCGAGGCGGGCGGCGAGCCGCCGCTCCGGATCCGACTTGTCCTCGGCGTAGGCCCGCTCCCCGGCGGAGAAGGCTTCGGCGAAAGCGGGCTTGCCGGCGTCGGTGATGGGGACGATCGCAGTCGCTTCGGCCATCACGTCGTCGGACACCATCCGAGTCTAGTGCGTGGCGCGAGAGGAGCGGAGGACGATGGTTTAGGATCGAGCGATGGAGCAGACGCTGCGCGCCGCGACCGTCCCCGCGCTCGACGCGATCCGCGGGCTCGTCCACGGCTTCGAGCAGCGCCTCGGCCCCCCGGGATGGGAGACGCGCGACGGATCGCGGCAGCGGGTCGCGAGCGCACTCGCGGGCTCGGGCCGCCTGCTCCTGCTTCGCCAGGTCCACGGCGACACGATCCATCGCGCGCCGTGGGAGGGGCTGCCGGAGGGTGACGCGGGAACCGCCGACCGCCCGGGAATGATCCTCGGGATCGAGACCGCCGACTGCCTGCCCGTGCTACTGGTCGACCCGCGCCGGCGCGTCGTGGCAGCCGCCCACGCAGGCTGGCGCGGCACCGCGAAGGGCATCGCCCGCAAGACGCTCGACGTTCTCGTCGCGGGGGGATCGCGACCGGAAGACGTGATCGCCGCCCTCGGACCCGGGATCGGGCCCTGCTGCTATGAGGTCGGTCCCGAGCTCGTCGCCGAGTTCGGCCCCGGCGCCGAGGCGTTCTTCGCTCCGGGCAAGGGGGACCGGCTGTGCCTGGACGTTCGCGCCGCCAATAAACGGCAGTTGCGCGAGGGCGGCGTCCCGGAGGCGCAGATCGACGGAGTCGCCGACTGTACGTTCCACGAGGCCGACCGCTATCACTCGTACCTCCGCGAAGGCCTGGGTGGCGGCCGCATGATCAGCTACATCGGCTTCGCGAGGTGACGGGCCCCGGCGGTCGCGGACGCGGGTCGTCGCTTCCCCTCGCTCCCCAGCAGTTTGACTTCAAGTCGCTCGGGCGAAGCGCGCCCCGCGTCCACGACCGATCCGTCGATCGCCGGCCGACGATTCGAGAGCACGCGTCCGCGTTGCCAGGCGCGAGCGGTCGCGCTACCCCGAGCGACGAGAAATGTTCGCGCGAATCATTCCTTGTTGCTGATCGCGGGGTGGGGGTCCCCGCGGATGTACTCAGTGATGAAAATAGCGCGCCACGAGGAGCGAGGGTAGCGCGCACCCGAGCGCCTATCCACGGCCTCCGTGCTCTCGGATGGGGATGGTCAGTCGAGCTTGGAGGCCTTTTCGTCCAGGGCGCGGTTGGCCAGGCGATCGGCGTCCTTGTTCTGCTCGCGCCGGACGTGGGTGACTCGGACCTCGTCGAACTGGCGCATGAGGGCGAGGGCCTCGCGGTGGAGCGGGATCATCGAAGGGTGCTTCACGCGATAGGCCCCGGCGACCTGGCGCACCACGAGCTCCGAGTCGGAGAAGACGAACACGCGGCGGGCGCCGTGATCGATCGCGTACCGCAGGCCGTGAAGGAGCGCCTGGTACTCGGCGACGTTGTTGGTGGCCACGCCTATGAACCCGTACAGCTCCGCGACCTCGGCGCCTTCGGGCGTGGTGACGTGGACCCCGAACCCCGCGTCCCCGGGGTTCCCGCGGCTGCCGCCGTCGATGTGGATGTGCAGGACTTCGGGGGCCGTGGCGCCGCGCGTCGCGGCGGAGCTCACGGCTGCGGAGCTTCGCTTACGGGGGTCGGCGCCTCGTAGTACAGGATTCGGTTGCACTGCGGGCACTGCGTGATCACGTCGTTGCGCTTCAGCTCCGAGTACATCTGCAGCCGCAGCAGAAGGTGGCATTCCTGGCAGCGGCCGTCGCGGGCGGCGGCGACTCCGACGCCGCGCAGCCTGGCCACGCGATGGAACAGCTCGCGGGTGTCGGAGGAAATCGTCGCCTCCACCTGCTCCCGCTCCGCGGCGAGGCGCTCGCGCCGTGCATTCAGCTCGCGACGCTGGCCTTCGAGGGCGGCCACGTCCTGCTTGTGGCGCGTCTCCTCCTTGCGGAAAACGTCTTCTTCCTTTTTCAGGTCGGCGGCGAAAGTTTCCGCGCTCTCCATCTCGGCCAGGATCTGGTCCTCGCGGTTCCGGATCTCGCGCTCCACGCCTTCGATCTCGTGGAGCATGGCCGTGTATTCCTTGTTCGTCTTCACGTCCATGAGCTGGCCCTTGTACTTGGACCGCTTGCCCTCGAGGTCCTGCAGGACGCCCTCTTCACGCTTGCGCGATTTCTGGGAGGTGTCGAGGGAGCCTTTGAGGCTGTCGAGCCGCCCACGCTCGGCGGCGAGCCGCGCTTCGAGCTCGGCCTGGCGCGCGGGAAGCTGGGCAAGATCGCTTTCGGTGCGGCGGAGCTCGCTTTCGACCGCCTGGAGCCGGATCAGACCTTCGAGGTCGGGAATCATCGAAGACGGGATTCTACCGGAATCCGAAATGCGGTGGGCCCCGCCCGGCGCGCGGCGTATGGTGGGCCTGGAAGGACTCGAACCTTCGACTCGCCGGTTATGAGCCGGCCGTTCTAACCAACTGAACTACAGGCCCACTGAAGACTACCAGAACGGGCCACGGCATGATGAAGGCATGGAGGTCCGATGAAGAGCGACGCCGGCCGCACCACCTCGATCTGGATGAGCACCGCGGACCTGCCCGCGCGCCCCACGCTCGACGCCGACCTCGAGACCGATGTCTGCGTGGTCGGGGCGGGCATCGCCGGCCTCACCACCGCCTACCTCCTCACCCGGGAAGGCAGGCGCGTCGTCGTCATCGACGATGGGCTGATCGCCGGCGGTGAGAGCAGCCGCACCACGGCGCACCTGACCTCCGCGCTCGACGATCGCTACTACCGCCTCGAACGTCTCCACGGCGAGGACGGCGCGCGGCTCGCCCGCGAGAGCCACGCTGCCGCCGTGGACACCATCGAGCGCGTGAGCCGCGAGGAACGGATCGAGTGCGATTTCCTGCGCGTCGACGGCTACCTCTTCGACCCGCCGGACATGAAGCACAGCAACCTCGACCGCGAGCTCGACGCCGCCCGCCGCGCCGGGCTCACGGTGGAGAAGGTCGCGCGCGCGCCCATCCCCGGTTTCGACAGCGGGCCCGCGCTCCGCTTCGCCAACCAGGCCCAGTTCCATCCCACGAAGTACTACCAGGGGCTGGTGCGCGCGATCGAGGCCAAAGGGGGAAGGATCTTCGGCGGCGTGCACGCCGCCGAGTTCAAGGGCGGCTCGCCCACGACGGTTGCGACCGTGTCCGGGCGCGCGATTCGTGCGCAGTCGCTGGTTGTGGCGACCAACTCGCCCGTCAACGACCGGCTCGTCATCCACACCAAGCAGGCGCCATACCGTACCTACGTCATTGCGGCCCGAGTTCCCGCGGGCTCCATCACCCGCGCACTGTTCTGGGACACCCTCGACCCCTATCACTACGTCCGCCTGCAACCCCTGGACGCCGCCAGCGATTCGCTCATCGTCGGGGGCGAGGACCATCGCACCGGCCAGGAGGACGACGCCGAGAAGCGCTACGCGCATCTCGAGGAGTGGACGCGCGCGCGATTCCCGAGTGCGGGCCCCGTCGATCATCGGTGGTCGGGCCAGGTGCTGGAGCCCGTCGACGGTCTGGCGTTCATCGGCCGCAACCCGATGGACGACGAGCACGTGTACATCGCGACCGGCGACTCCGGCAACGGCATGACCCACGGCACCATCGCCGGCATGCTGCTCACCGACCTGATCGTCGGGCGGGCCAACCGGTGGGCCGATCTCTACGACCCTTCGCGCAAGAGCCTTCGCGCGGCCAAAGACTATGTCCGCGAGAACGTGGAGTCGCAGGTGGGGTTCGCGGGGTGGGTCACGCCCGGCGAAGTGGACTCGGTGGACAAGATCGCCCCCGGCGAGGGTGCGATCGTTCGCCACGGGCTGAAGAAGGTGGCGGCCAGCCGCGACGCGGCGGGCACGCTGACCCAGTGCTCCGCGGTGTGCACGCATCTGGGATGCATCGTGGAGTGGAACACCAGCGAGAAGACCTGGGACTGTCCTTGCCACGGTTCGCGGTTCGCGCCCGACGGCCACGTGGTGAACGGTCCTGCCCGCGATGCGCTGAAGCCGTATCAGGGGTGAAGGTCCGCGTCAGGCTGGCTGCCGTCGCCGCGCTTGCCGCCGCCGCGGGTGGCACCGCTCCCCTGCCGCGGCCCGCGGGGGAGGTTGCCGCGTCGCCTACCGCCTCGCGGCCGCCGACGAGCCGCGACGCATTCGCCAACGGAAAGCACCGGGGCATCTCGTTCGCGCACTCCATGCGCGGAGGACGCGGGTACGGCTCGGCGGATTCAGAGGCGTCGCTGCGGGACCTGTCCGCGAGGGGTGTGAACTGGATCGCGATCACTCCCTTCGGCTTCCAGCAGACCAATGACGCCACGGAGATCCGGTGGGGTGGGCAGCGCATCGCGGAATCCGACGACCGCCTGCGCGCCGTCACCGCGCAGGCCCGGCGCCTGGGAATGAAGGTCCTGTTGAAGCCGCACATCTGGCTGCGGCCTCCGGCATGGCCGGGCAGCATCAACCATACGACCGAGGTCGCATGGGCGGCGTGGTTCGCATCCTACCGCCCGTTCATTCTTCACTACGCCGCTCTGGCCCGCAGCGAGGGCATGGACGCCCTTTGCATCGGCAACGAGCTGCAACATGCGTCACTGCGCGATCGGGAGTGGAGGGAGTTGATCGCAGCCGTGCGCGCGGCCTACGGCGGACCGATCACGTACGGCGCGACGGCCGAAGAAGTGACCGGGGTCCCTTTCTGGGACGCCGTGGACTTCATCGGGGTGAGCGCGTACTTCGTCCTCACACCGGAGAAGACGCCCTCGCCCGCCGCGCTTCTGGCGGCGTGGCGTCCGGTGAACGACCGCCTGCGAGCGCTCTCGACGCGGCACGGCAAACGCGTGGTCTTCACCGAGATCGGGTATCGCAGCGCGGACTTCGCGGCCTGGCGCCACTGGGAGATCACCGACGCCGCGCCCGTCAACCTGCCGGCGCAGGCCAACGCGTACGCAGCCATGTTCGAGACGGTGTGGGGCGAGCGCTGGATGGGTGGCGCCTATCCGTGGAAGTGGTTCTCCCACCCCGGCCATAGCGGCCGCGACAGCAACGATTTCGAGTTCGAGGGAAAACCGGCGGCCGACATCGTGGCCGCCGCCTATCGGGCCGCAGCCCGGGGCCGCGACGTCAAGGCCGCCGTCCGCGCGGTGGCCGGCGGTGCGCCGGCTCCACCGCGCTCGCCATCGAAACCTTTGCCGCAATGAACGAGGGAACAGGCACCGCCGCCCGCACCGGCGGCGGGCCGGGCTCCCCCTCGTAATACACCCCCTCCAGGAAGAGCCCGGAAGGCGGGGCGGTGAGCTGCGCCGGCACCCCGGATCGCGCGTTCAGGAACAAGGCGACGTCGGCGATGCCCAGGGTGCCGCGGCCCACGCCGGCGAGCACGCCGACCAGCCGGCGCACCATCTTCCACAGGAAGTGCGATCCCACTACGCGCACGAGGACCAGCGCGCCTTCCTCGGCGACCTCGCAGCCTTCGAGCAGCACCCGGGTCGATCCCTCCTCGGGGTCGAGGTCGGTGAACGACTGGAAATCGTGCATGCCCCGGAACAGGGCCGCTGCCTGCGCCATCCGCGGCACGTCGAGCTCGTCCTTGATCCACCAGACGAACGGCTTGGCCAGGGCGGTGCGGCGGCGCGAGATCTGATACAGGTAGCTGCGGGCGACCGCGCCGTGACGAGCGTGGAATCGCCGGCCCACCGGCTGTACGGCCAGCACGTGGACGTCGCTCGGCAGCTCGTCGTTGAGCTTCATGCGCAGGACCTCGGGCGGCATCGAGGCCTGGAGCTCGACGTGCGCGACCTGGCCCAGGGCATGAACCCCGGCGTCGGTCCGCCCCGACCCGTACAGCTCGATCGGCGTGCCGTCGATGACCACCGAGATGGCGCGATGGAGCTCGCCTTGCACGGTGCGGGCGTTCTTCTGGATCTGCCAGCCGCTGTACTTCGTGCCGGTGTACTCGAGGGTCAGCTTGTAACGAGGCACTGGATCACTTGCGTATACTGCGTTCCGTGATGCGGGTCCTGGTCGGGTGCACCGACAGCCGGCGCGCGGCCGACGATCTCGCCGGGACCCTGCTGTGGCGCAGCGACGTCCACCGGCAGGTGGTGACCACGGCGAGCGCCGCCGAAGCCGGAACCCGCGAGGCGCTGTCGCTCATCCTCCTCGAGCGTGACACCCCGTGGGCCGCGGACTTCATCCGCGGAGTGCGCGAGAACGAGTCGCGGCGGGCGACGTCGATCGCGGTATACGCGTCCGGCGAGATGGACGCCGTCGAGATGGATTTACTGGCCTCCGGCGCCAACGCCGTGCTCCGCCTTCCCGTCACGCGCGAGTGGGACAAGCGGCTGGCCCGTCTGCTGCAGGTGCCGCCAAGGCAAGCGATCCGCGTTCCGGTATTCGTCGAGGTCGAGACGGAGGCGGCGAGGCGCACCACGCTCGGCACGACCGTCAACCTGAGCGAGAGCGGCTTTCTCATCGAAGCCCCCGCCCTCGATCTCGGAGCGGAGCTCAACTTCGCCTTTCGCCTGGCCGGGGCGGCCGATCCGGTGCGCGGGCGCGCGCGCGTGCTGCGCGTAGGCGGAGACGACGCATTCGGACTCGAGTTCACCGACATCAGCGGCGAATGCCTCCAGGCGATACGCGCCTTCGTGACGCGCAACAGGTTCTAGCGTATACTGGAGGTCCTTCAGCGCTCAGCGTCTTGAGCCGATAGGACGGCGGCTTCCGGCAACCCTCCCCGTTTCGCAAACCCCCCTGCCGGTACGCAAGAAAGGCCGCTACCTTTTTGTCCTACGAGAATTTCGACCATTTCCGTCTTCATCCCGACCTCGTCCGCGGCGTCCGCGACCTCGAGTTCGTCAAGCCGACCCCCATCCAGAACGAGGCCATCCCGCCCATCCTCGAGGGCAAGGACGTGCTTGGCCGCGCCATGACGGGCAGCGGCAAGACCGCCGCCTTTGTGCTGCCGATCCTCAATCGGCTCCTGGCCAAGCCGCGCGGCACCACGCGCGCCTTGATCCTGACCCCGACGCGTGAGCTGGCGGCGCAGATCGCGGCCGACATCGCCGCCCTCGGGAAGCACACCAGGATCACGTCGGTCGCCATCTTCGGCGGCGTGGGCATGGGCCCGCAGCAGCAGGCACTGAAGCGCGGGGTCGACATCGTGGTCGCCACTCCGGGCCGCCTGCTCGATCATTTCCAGCACCAGTACGCGGCGCTCAAGTCACTCGAGGTTCTCGTGCTCGACGAGGCCGACCGGATGCTCGACATCGGCTTCCTCCCCGACATCCGGCGCGTGCTGAAGCACGTTCCGGCGCAGCGGCAGACGCTCATGTTCTCCGCGACTCTTCCGTCCGAGATCGTGACCCTGTCCCGCGAGATCCTGCGCAACCCCGTCTCCATCGAGGTGGGCCGCACGTCCACCGCCCCCGCCGGCGGCATCACGCACGCGATCTACCCAGTGCCGGCGAACCTGAAGTCGGCGCTGCTGGCCGATCTTCTGAAGCGCGGCGAGATCAAGAGCGTGATCGTCTTCACGCGTACGAAGCATCGCGCCAACCGCGTTGCTGACTTCCTGGCCAAGAACGGCATCGAAGCCGGCCGCATCCACGGCAACCGCAGCCAGGGGCAGCGCACCGACGCCCTGGCCGCGCTCAAGAGCGGCCGCATCCCCGTCCTCGTGGCCACCGACATCGCGGCCCGCGGCATCGACGTCGAAGCGCTGTCGCACGTCGTCAACTTCGACGTGCCGAACTCCCCCGAGGACTACGTCCATCGCTCCGGACGCACGGCGCGGGCGGACATGAAGGGGGACGCGTTCCTCTTCGTCTCCCCCGAGGAAGAGCAGAGCGCTTCGCGCATCGAGCGCGCCATCGGCAAGCGCATCCCGCGAGTCGTCGTTCCCGGGTTCGACTACCGCAGCAAGGCGGAAGCGCTCGAGATCCCGCTCGGCCAGCGCCTGGCCGCGATGCGCGCTCAGCGCAGCGCGGGCCATGCCCGCCGCAATGCGGGTACCGCGCCATCGCGGCCCTCGTTCGGAAGCGGACGCCCGGCCGGGAACCGGCCCGCGAACGGCAATCGACCGTCGCGTGGCCCGAACGGCCGTCCGTCGCGGTCGGGCCAGGGTTACGGCGGCGGTGGCGGAGGCGGACGGTCGCACGGCTCGCGCGGCTGACGCGGACGGGGGTTGGTCGACATCAGCCCCCGGGCGTGCCGAACGCTATCATGCGGAAGTCGGGATGGAACCCGGCGCGCATCGCCGCGCCGCTCGGCTTGGCATGCACACCGTCGACGTACGCGGCCTTGACCACGGCCGTGATCGCATCGACGTCGCCGTCAGCCGCCGCGGCGAACGCGGGCAGAACCAGCGCCGCCGCCATCAGGATTCCCTGCGCATGACCACCTCCATGCCCCCGGACCTCTAGCCTAGCCGATCCTCATTGGCGGCCGAGTCACCCACGGGGCGCGGGCGCGGTGCTACGTTCGAAACATGGCACGAACATCACGACGCCCACGCCCTCGCGGTAAGGTCCGCTATGCCGTGGTCGGCCTGGGGCACATCGCCCAGGCCGCGGTGCTGCCCGCGTTCGCCCACGCCTCCCGCAACTCCGAGCTGGCGGCGTTGGTCTCCGACGACGCGACCAAGCTTCGCGTTCTCGGCAAGCGATACGGCGTGGGCGCGAAAGCGCGCTACGGCTACGAGCAGTTCGAAGAATGCCTGGGGAGCGGCATCGACGCGGTGTACATCGCGCTGCCCAACCACATGCACCGCGAGTACACGGAGCGGGCGGCGCGGGCCGGCGTGCACGTCCTGTGCGAGAAGCCCATGGCGCTCACGGAGGCGGATTGCAAGGCCATGATTCGCGCCGCCGACCGCGGGGGCGTGAAGCTGATGGTCGCGTACCGCCTGCATTTCGAGGCCGCGAACCTCACCGCGCTCGAAGCGGTGAAGTCGCGCGAGATCGGCGAGCCGCGCATCTTCAATTCCGTGTTCACCATGCAGGTCGAGGCAGGCAACATCCGCGTGCGGCGCGAGACCGGCGGGGGCACGCTCTGGGACATCGGGATCTACTGCATCAACGCCGCCCGCTACCTTTTCCGCGAGGAGCCGGAAGAGGTGTTCGCCTACACCTCCAACAACGGCGAGAACCGCTTCCGGGAGGTGGAGGAGATGGCGACCGCCGTGCTCCGCTTCCCGAAGGGCCGCCTGGCCTCTTTCACCTGCAGCTTCGGCGCCTCGGACACCGCCAACTACCAGGTCGTCGGCACGAAGGGCGACGTGCGCGTCGACCCGGCCTACGAGTACGCGATGGCGCTCAAGAGCGTCGTCACCGTGGACGGCAAGAAGCGCACCCGCGAGTACGCGAAGAAGGACCAGTTCGCCCCCGAGCTCCTGCACTTCTCCGACTGCGTGCGCAACGGACGCGACCCCCAGCCCGGAGGGCGCGAGGGGCTCGCCGACGTCCGCATCATCCATGCCCTGTACCGCTCCGCGGTGCGCGGGCGGCCGGTGCGCCTGGGCCCGTTCAAGACTCCGCCGCGGCCGACGCTCGCGAAGGAAGAGCGCCGGCCGCCGGTGCGCAAGCCCGACCTGGTGAAGGCGAAGTCGGCGTCGGGCGACGATTAGCCGGGCCTGTGGGCCGACGTGGCGGCCCTGACCGCGTTTAGTCCTGGCGCACGTGCAACCCGCCGTTGGTGGTGTGCAGGCGAAGCAGCTGTCCGCCGCGGCCAAGGTCGGTCTCGATGCGGCCGCCGGAACGGCCGCGCCGCCGTCCTTGCGACGCCATGGGAAGGTCCGAGTGCACTCCGCCGTTGACGGTGCTGGTCTCGAGCCGCGCGTTGTACCCGGACGGGATCTCGAGGTGGACGCCGCCGTTGGTAGAGCTCACGTCGAGCCCGTCGCCATCCCACTCGCTCCCCGTGAGGCTCACGTGCACCCCGCCGTTGGTGGTCCGCCCTGCGAGATGGCCGCCCACGCGATCGAGATGGATGCCGCCGTTCACGGTGTTGAACTTCGCGCGGCCCGTGAAGTCCTCGATGTGGATGCCCCCGTTGTCCGCTTCCAGCTCGACCTCGGAGTTGCGCGGGACGTCCAGCCGCAGGCTCGCCGACCACTGGTGGTCACGGCCGCGGTTCTCGGGTCCGCTCACGCGCACGCCGCCGTCGGTCTCCACGCGCACCTGCGCCGCCAGGCCACGGGCTTCTTCGATCGTTGGCGCCATGGCGGTGACCCGCACGCGCAGGCGCACGTCGTCGCGCTCCCACCCCTTCACCTGAACGCCCCCGTTGGGGCGCGAGTCCGCCTTGACCACTCCGCTCGCGCGCCACGTCGCCTCGCGCACCTCGCAGTGCCGCTCGCGCCGGCCGCCATCCCAATCGCGACCCTCACGGCACCACGAATCGTCGGTGGCCAGACGTACTTCCGCCGCTCCCGCCAGCGGTGCGGCCGCCACGAGCAGCGCCATCACGCTCCAAGTCCTTGAATGCATGCACAACCTCCCACGCGTTAGACGCGGTCCGCGCCGGGAAGTTCGCTATCGATAGAGGAGGAGCTCTTCCCGGTCACGCGCGAACGCGACCGCGCCTTGACACCTCCTTTGGCGTGCCCTGTAATGGGGCGCCGGCGTCTCCTCCCCTAATGAACGCGCGCTTCGCCCTCGTTCCACTGTCGACCGAAGCCGGCCCTTGACGGGCAAAGAGCGCCCGGGGGCCGTGGCCCCCCTGCCCACGCACATCGGCAAGTACGACGTGGTCCGCGTGCTCGGCCGCGGCGCGATGGGCGTCGTGTACCAGGCCCACGACCCCCTCCTCGACCGTGACGTCGCCATCAAGGTGATGCTGCCGGCGACCGCGGCCGACCCGGACCAGAAGGCCCGCTTCGAGCGCGAGGCGCGCGCGGCGGCGAAGATCGTCCATCGCAACGTCCTGACCGTCTTCGACCTGGGGTACCACCAGGACGGATCGCCGTACATCGCGATGGAGCTGCTGAAGGGGAAGGACCTCCTGCAGACGATGCGCGAGGACGCGCCGCTGCCCCTGGACCAGAAGCTGAACGTGATCGTGCAGCTCCTCGACGGGCTCGCCAACGCCCACGAGGCCGGCGTCATCCATCGCGACATCAAGCCCGCCAACGTGTTCGTCGTCTCCGACGGAACGGTGAAGATCATGGACTTCGGCGTCGCGCGCTTCACGATGTCCGCCGCGACCAATACCGGCATGGTGATGGGCACGCCGGACTACATGTCCCCCGAGCAGGTGCAGGGAGGCAAGCTCGACGGCCGGACGGACTTGTGGAGTGTCGGCTGCATGCTTCACGAGCTCATCACGGGAACCAGGCCCTTCGCCTCCGAGTCCCTGATGACGATCTTCTACCGCATCACCCACGAGGCGCCGACGCCGGAGCTGCCCGCGGGGCCGGGATTCGACCTCATCCGTCCCGTCGTCGCGCGGGCGCTGTCCCGGGACGTGAGCCAGCGCTACGCGAGCGCGCTCGAGTTCTCGGGAGCGCTGCGGCAGATCCTGAAGGTGCTGCCGCCGGAGGCGTCGCTCCCGGTCGCGCGCGCACCGGGCGCCTCGGCGACGCTCCCTGCCGACGTCCCGACCACGGAGCACGCGGTCGACCTGCTCGACGCGCTGGCCGAGGAGGAGATTGCCTCCCTCGCCGCCGCCATACGGCGCGGCCCTCCGCCGCAGGTAGTAAAGGCGCCGTCGGCGGCCCCGACTCCGTCGGCCGGGGTGGCGCGCCGAGGCGCCCCCGCCGACCCGACGCCGCTGTTCCGCCTGATGCGCGACGTCTACGCGGCGGGCAAGACCGGTCACCTTCATTTCACGCACGGCACGCAGCGGCGAAGCCTCTTCTTCGTGCGCGGCAACATCCTCCACGGCACGACGGACGTCGAGGGGGAGCATCTCGGGCACGTCCTCGTGCGGTATGGCTTCATCAACCAGGCCACCCTCGAAGCGCTGATCCCCATCGTGCTCCGCGAGCGCAAGCGGCTCGGAGTGCTGTTGCAGGAGCGGGGCGACCTGACCGCGGCCCGTCTCGACGAGGGCATCGGCCTGCACGTCCGCGACATCCTGTTCGACATGGTCGACCGCGACGAGGGCCGCTTCTCGTTCGAGGAGATGACCATGGACTCGAGCGAGCTGAAGGCGCAGATCGCCCCCGGCCAGATCATCCTCGAGGCCGCGCGCCGCCTGCAGGCGCCGGAGATCGTGGCCAAGGTCCTCGGCGACCTCGACCGGCCCCTCACCATGGCCGCCCATGCCCGGGTCGCCGTGCAGAAGCTCACCTTGAGCCCCACGGACGGTTTCCTGCTCTCCCGCATCGACGGGCTGCTGAGCGCGCGCGAAATCTTCCAGATCATCCCGCTGCCCCAGGAAGACGTGGAGCGCAGCCTTTTCGCGCTGCTGTGCACGGGGACCGTCGAGCACGGAACGCGCACCGTGATGACGCGGGCGCGGCCGGCCGACGGAGAACGCTCCGGGACGGGTGCGCGCGCGCGCACCCAGACCACGCCGAGTCCCAACCCTTTCTCGCCCGCGCCATCGGCGACCGCACCGACGGCGTCGACGATCCCCCCGTCCGTGCCGCCATCCGCCCCACCTCCAGCCGCGCCACCTCCGACGGCAACACCGACGGCAACACCGACGGCAACTCCGCCCGCGGCTGCGCCTCCCGCGGCGCCGAGCACACCGGCGGTGCAGGAAGCGCAGATGGCCCAAGCGCGAGCGTCGGTCGAAAAGGCGGAGAGGCTGCTGGCCGAGGATCGCTCCCAGGACGCGATCGCCGAGCTCGGTCCCGCGCTCGTCCTGCTCCTGGGCGAAGACAGCATCCGCGCGCGCAAGGCGCTCGCCCGCGCCTACATCTCCATGCCGAAGCTCCGCGGGCGCGCCGAAGGCGTGCTGGCGGAAGCGATCCGGGACAGCCCCAGGGATCCGGTGCTGCACTTCCTGCTCGGGCGGCTGCACGGGCTCCGCGGTAAACGCGACGCGGCCATCGCCTCGCTGCGAAAGGCGCTGGAGCTGTCTCCCGGTGAGCCCGAGGCGCAGGGCGAGCTCGACAGGGTCATGGCGACGCCGGCGCCGGATCCCCAGAAAACCGGCGGCTCGCGCTCCTAGCCGGCGCGGGCCGGCTGCCGGGACGACGCCAGACGGACCTGCCTTGCGTCCCGAGTTGTGGATAATCGAAAGATGCGAAGGTTCCTCGCCGTCATCACCGCCGTCGTCGTGGTCCCTGCCTGCGGCGGGAGCGATTCTCCGGCCAACCCCGGCAATCCGGTTCCGTCGGCTTCGCCGACCGCCGCCCCCGCGCCCTCGCCAACGCCGCCGGGCAATCCGTTCGCCGCGGCCTGCGGCGCTCCGCTGCCCGCGTTCGCGGACTCGTACGGCTTCGGCACGAAGGTGCAGCTCGAGCCGACACGGAACCGGAAGGTGCTGAACACCCAGCCCCAGGTCCGCAACGCGCAGTACTGCGGCGCGATCGGCATCCCCGGCCTCATCTGCAACACGCGGCGCGAGGACGATCCGACCCGGGTGCCGTGCGACCACTACATCTCCGGCATCTCCGACACCGGGCGTCCCGGGCCCAACTGGTTCCAGGAGGTGAACGGCCGGCTTCT
>Ga0136617_10000141_pt1 | contig 52053 bp, 42 predicted proteins | sample AntDrymUQ3222106_2_FD_129672 | JGI IMG/M metagenome (GOLD analysis project Ga0136617, IMG submission 129672) | Polar desert sand microbial communities from Dry Valleys, Antarctica - metaG UQ322 (21.06) | ecosystem: Environmental > Terrestrial > Soil > Desert | place: Antarctica: Dry Valley... | reverse complement strand
TACCGGGGAGCCCCGGGCTGCCAACGTGGTCGCCCTTGAGGAGACTGAGGTGTTGGAGATTGGGCACAAAGCGATGAAGCGCGTCTTTGAAACAAATCCGGCCCTGGTAGAATCGCTAAGCCAGATTATTGTCGAGAGGCGACAGGGACTTTCTGCCCGGGCAGATACCTTAGATACCGACACTGAGGGACCCGCTGGGATTCTCTCGGCGATAAAGCGGTTTTTCAAGCTCAAATAAATTAAGGCGCGAAGTCGATAACTCCAATTGTGGCTTACGCTCCTCTTCAAGACCCAAGCCAGGCCGCTTCAATCGGAGCCCCCAGAAGGCCTTGTATGGAAGCATTCCGAAGACTTGACACAAGAAGACTCAACCTTTATTATGGCAACACGCTCAGCGAAGTGAAGTCCCTAAAACTGAAATCAGAGTCAGAGCAGGGACGGGGGATTTCTGACCGGGGCGTAATTAAGATTACTAGCAGAGGAGAATTCCAATGAGTATCGTTAGATATGACCCATTCCGCGACTTGCGCAGTCTGCAGGACGAGGTGAACCGCCTTTTCTCCACTAATCTAACCCGAGGGTTCGGAGAAGAAGGAATCGGCAGGGGCGCCTGGAATCCCAGCGTCGACATCTACGAGAACAAAGATCAAATCGTTCTCGAAGCGGAACTGCCGGGTATGAACAGAGATGATTTCGAGCTCACGGTCGAAAACAACGTCATAACTCTTCGCGGGCAGCGTCAGTTTGAGAAGAAGGACGAAACTGACAACTACCATCGCGTCGAGCGCTCTTATGGCTCATTCACCCGTTCCTTTACCCTGCCGCAGACCGTTTCCACAGAGGGAGCAACTGCCGAATATCGCAATGGTGTGTTGCGTGTGACGTTGCCCAAGCGACAGGAAACCAAGGCGCGCCGCATTGAGATCGGTGGGGAAGGAGCTACTGGTGGCAAGACAATCGAAGCGAAAGCCGAGAAACCGACATCCGGTGAGAGATCGAAGGAGGTGGCTGGCGGACGTTAATCTGCTTAACACCGCGTGCTTGCCGAGAGAGAGCGGGGCTGCTCGTTTGAGCTTAAGCCCCGCTCGCCTGTAAGAAGAATTCAATTTAGCCTAAATTTGCATGCGCTTAGATAGATTTACATTGCGAGCCCAGGAAGCGATTCAGGCAGCCATCGAGTTGGCTGAGCGCAACCAGAACCAGCAGGTCGAGCCGGAGCATTTGCTAGCGGCGATGCTTGATCAACCTGAGGGTATTGTGCGCCCGCTACTGGGAAAGTTGACCGTTAACGTGCCGGTTGTGCTCAACGACCTGCAGGCAGCAATCGGTCGCTTCCCTCGCGTCCAGGGCGGACAGCAATATTTCAGCTCCAGACTGAGTCAAGTGTTCACCGCTGCACAAAAACAGGCGGAGGACATGAAGGACGAGTTTGTTTCCACCGAACATCTGCTCCTTTCCATCACTGACGAAAAGGAGGGCGAGTCGGGAAAAATCCTGCGCCAGCACGGCGTGAAGCGTGATGACTTAGTGAAGGTCATGGAGCAGACCCGCGGCGGGTCGCGAATTACGGACCAGAACGCGGAAGAGAACTATCAGGCGCTTTCCAAGTACGCCCGCGATCTTACGGACCTGGCCCGCAAGGGAAAACTCGATCCTGTTATTGGCCGCGATGACGAGATTCGGCGGACTATCCAGGTCCTTTCGCGGCGCACGAAAAACAATCCGGTTTTAATTGGCGAGCCAGGCGTCGGCAAGACTGCGATCGTTGAAGGCTTGGCCCAGAGAATCGTTTCGGGCGATGTTCCCGAGACGCTTCGTAACAAACGCCTGGTAGGCCTTGACCTTGGTTCAATGCTGGCCGGGGCCAAGTACCGGGGCGAGTTTGAAGATCGCTTGAAGGCAGTCCTCAAAGAGATTGAAAACGCGCAGGGTCACATAATCCTATTCATCGATGAGCTTCATACGTTGGTCGGAGCCGGCGCCGCCGAGGGCGCAATCGACGCCTCCAATATGCTGAAGCCTGCACTGGCCCGGGGGGAGTTGCGTTGTGTGGGTGCCACCACACTCAACGAATACAAGAAATACATCGAGAAAGACGCCGCTCTGGAGCGGCGCTTCCAGCAGATCTATGTCGGCGAGCCTACCGTTGAAGACACGATTGCCATTTTGCGTGGCCTGAAAGAACGCTACGAAGTGCACCACGGCGTGCGGATAAAAGACTCGGCAATAGTAGCCGCGGCGACGCTTTCCAATCGGTACATCACCGACCGCTTTCTTCCAGACAAGGCAATTGACCTGATTGACGAGGCTGCTTCGCGGCTGCGCATCGAGATCGATTCGCTTCCCCAGGAGATTGATCAACTTGAACGGGAAACCATCCAGCTTGAAATCGAGCGGCAAGCTCTGCAGCGCGAAGAGGATAAAAAGTCGAAAGCGCGCCTGAAAGAGATCGAACAGCGTATTGCTGATCTCAGGGAAGCATCTTCCGGCATGAAGGTGAAATGGCAGTCGGAGAAAGAAGCGATTGAGCATATGCGTACCGCTAAAGCTGAGTTGGAGCAATTAAGGCTTCAGCTCGATCAGGCGCGCAACGGCGGCGACCTCGGCCGCGCTTCTGAGCTCCAGTATGGAAAAATTCCGGAGCTCGAGCAGCGGCTGGTAGCGGAGCAAGAGAAGCTCGCGAATCTTCAAAGCGATGGTGTAATGCTCAAAGAGGAAGTCGACGAGGAGGACGTTGCCGAAGTCGTGGCGAAGTGGACGGGGATACCCGTTTCGAAGATGCTAGAAGGTGAGATGCAGAAGCTGGTCAGCATGGAAGAGCGTCTCAGCCAGCGGGTGATCGGTCAGGACGAGGCACTCACCGCAGTAGCCAATGCTGTGCGCCGGGCGCGGGCCGGTCTCCAGGATCCGAATCGCCCAGTCGGCTCATTTATTTTTCTTGGTCCCACCGGAGTTGGCAAGACTGAAACCGCCCGAGCTCTGGCAGAGTTTCTCTTTGACGACGAGCGCTCCATGATTCGCCTGGACATGTCTGAATATATGGAGAAGCACGCGGTGGCTCGAATGATTGGGGCGCCGCCAGGCTATGTCGGCTACGAAGAAGGTGGGCAGCTTACTGAGGCTGTGCGCCGCCGGCCTTATTCAGTTGTTCTGTTTGACGAAATAGAGAAGGCTCATCAGGATGTTTTTAATGTGCTGCTACAAATCCTCGATGATGGCCGCCTGACTGATTCCAAAGGACGCACGGTGGATTTCAAAAACACCGTATTGATCATGACTTCGAATCTTGGGTCGCGCGAGATCCAGGCGGCCGAAGGTGATGAGAAGCAAGCGCGAGAAGCAGTGCTCGAGGAACTGCGGCTGAATTTCAAACCAGAGTTTTTAAATCGTATTGACGATATTGTGGTATTCCGTCAGCTGTCGCAGAAAGAGATTGCTCAGATAATAGATGTCCAGCTCGACCGGCTGCTCCAGATGCTCAAGGACAGGAACATCACAATCTCTCTGGACGGACCAGCCCGAGGACTCCTGGCGCGCGAAGGTTATGATCCGGCTTATGGTGCGCGGCCGTTAAAGCGCGCCATTCAGACTCTGATTCAGAATCCACTGGCAGTGAAGATTCTGCGCGGGGAGATCCTCCCGGGACAGGTAGTGAGAGTGTCAGTCGACGGCAACAACATGACTTTCAGTACCCAGACGGCAACGGCAGTGGCGTAAAGGGGGAAACGGACGTGTCGAAGCAATGGAACCCCTTGCAGGACTTGATGCTCTTGCAGGATCGGATGAATCGGCTCTTTGAAGACGCGACGGAGCGCCGCGGGCGGGTCGATGCTGAGACGAATGACGATCCCGAAACCGGAGAGTGGTATCCTGCGGCTGACGTTTACGACCGCGATGGGGAATATTTGATCGTGATAGATTTGCCTGGTGCTGACCGTTCTGATCTGGAGATTACTATTGACGATAACCGATTGACCATCAAGGGAACGCGCGCCCTTGACGAGACTTCAACGTCTCGAACAGAACGGCCGGCCGGCCGTTATTTACGCACCTTCAGCGTGCCGGGCTCAGTCGATCAAAAAAGCATTCACGCTGCGTACAAGGACGGCGTACTGGAAGTCCGCCTTCCGAAACGTAACGAAGAAGCGGCGAAGCGGGTTGAGATCAAAATATCTTGACTGGGAAACCAGCACGAAGAAGGGAACCATTGGGAGGAGAGCAACAACACCATGGATTTTTATAAGCCAGGGGCCCGAAATTCCGAGCTGGATGAGAATGCGGAAAGCGAGATTCGGGTAACCGATCGCCGCCGCAGTTTCCTGGAGGACGACGCAAACTCCGGGGCCGTCGCACCTGCCGACAGCCCCGATCTAAAACCCAGCTATGTGGCCGACCTTGAGGCGCGGACGGAAGCCGCCGAGAAGTTGACGCAAGAAGTGCAGTCGCGTTTTGAACAGCTGCGTTCTCAACTCCAACGAGAGACGGATGAAACTCGCCAACGCTTGAACCGGGCAGCCGATGACCGCGCGGAGCGGGGAAAGACGGATTTCATTGCTGGTTTACTCCCGGTGCTGGATAACCTTCAACGAGCGACCGAAGCTGCCGAGTCGGGCAGCACGCCAGAACAGATTGTCGAGGGTGTGCGCAGAACCGCAGCGAGTTTTGAAAGTGCGCTTGCCGCCGCTGGTGTCGAACCCCTCAAGTCTGTGGGGCAGGAATTCGATCCTGAGTTACACGACGCGGTGGAAACTGTTCCGGTGAAGGCTGGGGAAGAAGGGAAAGTCGTGGCGGAATATACTCGTGGCTATCGAATTGGCGACCGTTTGCTGCGCCCTGCGCGCGTAAAGGTCGGACGAAGTTCCCACAGGATGAGAACAGCCGGCGAATGAGGGAGTGATCCGTAAAGCGGTTTATCTGGAAACTGAAGGAGGAAAGAGTGGCTGCTAAAGAGATGAAGTTCCACGAAGAGGCCCGCCATGCCATGCTCAAGGGAGTAAACACGCTGGCTAACGCGGTGCGCGTCACACTCGGACCAAAAGGGCGCAACGTTGTGCTGGGCAAGAAATTTGGTTCACCGGTGATTACGAAAGATGGCGTTACGGTCGCCCGTGAAATTGAACTCAAAGACCGTTACGAGAACATGGGCGCGCAAATGGTCAAGGAAGTTGCCGTTAAAACGAATGACACCGCGGGCGACGGCACCACTACAGCAACGGTGCTGGCGCAGGCGATATTTCGTGAAGGCGTGAAGAACGTGACCGCTGGAGCCAACCCGATGTCTCTGCAGCGCGGCATTTTGCTGGCGACCGAAAAGGTGGTTGCGGAGCTCCAACGCATGTCGCAAAAAGTGAAAACCAAAGAAGAGCTTACGAACGTAGCTACTGTGTCGGCAAATAACGATCGCGAGATTGGCAAGCTCATCTCTGAAGCTATGGAGCAGGTGGGCAAGGATGGCGTCGTGACCGTGGAAGAGTCAAAGACACTGCAGACCGAACTCGATATTGTTGAGGGAATGCAGTTCGACCGCGGCTATTTGTCGCCTTACTTCGTGACTAATCCGGATCGCATGGAGACGGTGCTCGAGGATTCTTTGATCCTGCTGCACGAGAAGAAAATTTCGGCGATGCGGGATTTGCTGCCCCTGCTTGAACAAGCGGCCCGGAGCGCACGGCCACTGTTGATTATCGCCGAGGACATCGAAGGCGACGCCCTCGCAACACTCGTAATCAATAAACTGCGCGGCACAATCAAGGTCTGCGCTGTTAAGGCCCCGGCGTTCGGGGATCGGCGCAAGGCCATCCTCGAAGATCTGGCCCTCCTAACCGGTGGCCGCGTGGTAACAGAGGACCTGGGAATAAAACTCGAGAATGTAGAAGTATCCGATCTCGGGTCAGCGAAGCGGGTCATCGTTGACAAAGAGAACACTACGATCGTTGAGGGTGGCGGGAATCCCAAGGCTATTCAGGGTCGAGTGGCAACCATCAAACGACAAATCGAAGAGAGCACGTCGGATTACGATCGCGAGAAATTGCAGGAGCGCTTGGCAAAACTCGCCGGTGGGATTGCAGTAGTCAAAGTTGGAGCTCCAACTGAAACGGCAATGAAAGAGATCAAGATGCGGGTTGAAGACGCATTGAACGCCACTAGGGCCGCGGCCCAGGAAGGTATTGTAGTGGGTGGTGGAGTAGCGCTGCTTCGGGCTGCCAAAGCGCTCGATAAGTTGACCGATGATGACCCGGATGTCCAGACCGGTATCAGGCTGGTAAGGCGTGCGCTCGAGGAACCGTTACGGCGGATAGCGGAAAACGCCGGTGTTGACGGAGCCGTGGTCGTCGGGAAAGTTGAGACTTTGAAAGGCAACAGGGGTTTCAATGCGGGCAGCGGAGAGTTCGCGGATCTGGTCACGGCTGGAATCATTGATCCTACCAAAGTAGTGCGCACTGCCTTGCAGAATGCTGCATCAATCGCCGGGCTTTTGTTGACGACCGATGCGGCGGTCACTGATGCTCCAGAACCTAAGAAACCGGCAGCGCCGATGCCGGGTGGTGGCGAAGACTACGACTACTGAGAACTACTTTTGTTCAAGACTAGACCCTGACGACGCTGTTGGCAGAAGATTTGCAAGCAGTTCCCCCAGGTAAAAGTTGTTGCATCGAAACGCAACGGCGCCTATGCTCAGAACATCTAACCCGCGACTTTATCGATGGGTTCGAGGGCTCAAGTCAAAACTTGCTGACACGAATAACCGTACGAAGGCTTTTGAGGTAGTACAGAAATGGCAGATCTAGGGGCATATAAGGACAAGTTTGGTGAAAGCGGCCAGCGCATACTTGAGTACGCCATGAGCGAGTCGCGCCAGCGGGATCAGAACTACGTGGCGGTTGAGCACATCTTGCAGGCTCTCGTGCATGAAGAGCCGGATATGTTCAACTCCGCGATGCGCGAGCTATCTCTCGATCCGATCGTGGTCAAGATTGCTATTGACCAGCGACTGGAAACCACGCGCCAACAACACGTCGGAAAGGGGTTCCGAATTGCCCCGGATACTACAGACCTCTTCAAACGCGCCATGGAGCGAGCGCGTACCCAGGGTCGCAAGACCATCGAAGCCACAGACATTTTTGAAGCACTCACAAACTACGACAGTCTCTTCCTGGACGTGCTCAGAAACATGGGGGCCAACACCGACGCCGTCGCGCAGAACGTTCGCGCGCAAGTGCAAAAACGGGAACAGGAGGAAGAGCAGTTTCGCAAGAAGTTTGAACTCCCGCCTTATCTCAAGCACTTCGGCGTTTCCCTAAATCGACTGGCGCGGGCTGACAAGATCCCTCCCACCATCGGTCGTGAAAAAGAGATCCAGCAGATTGTCGAAATCCTGTGCCATCGTGAGCGGGCCAATTCGCCCATGCTCGTGGGTGAGCCGGGCGTCGGCAAGACAGCGGTAATCGAGGGTCTCGCGCGCACCATCGAATTGGAACCGGAGAAAGTGCCCGCTCGCTTGCGTGGCGCGCACGTAGTGCAACTGCAGATGGGCGGCCTCGTCGCCGGCACCATGCTCCGTGGCATGTTCGAAGAAAGAATCAAGGGCATCATCGATGAAGCAAAAGAGCACTCTAATCTAATCCTCTTCATTGACGAAGCTCACACCATCATCGGGGCTGGCGCGGCCCTGGGCACTTCCTCCGATGCGGCCAACATGTTTAAGTCGGCGTTGGCGCGCGGCGACATGCGCATCATTGGTGCCACGACGATTTCGGAATACAAAGAATATATTGCCGATGATGAGGCCCTGGCCCGTCGTTTCCGATTAGTGAAAGTGGTCGAGCCCACGATAAGTGAAACGCGCGAGATTCTGCTTGGGCTGCGTCCGCGTCTGGAACGCAACTACTCCGTCAAGATTTCAGACGACGCCATCAACATCGCGTTAGAGATGGCGCCCAAGTACATTCGCAACCTCCATCTTCCAGACAAGGCCATCGGCTGGCTCGATACGGCTGCCGTTAAAGTTGAAATCAACGAGCCGCAGACGATGATCGTTCAACCTGAACACGTTATCGACGTGATCTCTCAGGAGTCGCGTATTCCCCGCGATATGATCTTTCGTGACACTGGCGAACGTTTTGCCATGACGGAAGCCCTCCTCGGTAATCGAGTAATTGGCCAGAAAGCCGCCATCAAGGCTGTGGCCCAGCGGCTGAGATTGAACAAAGGGCCCTTGAAGGAATCGCACTACAAACCCGATGGCGTGTTGCTGTTTCTCGGTCCTACCGGCGTGGGAAAAACCGAACTCGCCAAGGCGGTCGCTGAATTCATGTTCGGCGACGAAGAGAAAATGGTTCGCATCGACATGTCTGAATACAGCGATGGTACGGTCAGCATCGAAAAGCTGATCGGGATGCCTCGCGGTATAGTCGGTTCCGAACGCGGCGGCATTCTGACCGAACAACTGCGCGAGAATCCTTACACGGTGCTCCTGTTGGATGAGGTGGAGAAAGCTTCTCCGTACTTGATGAACCTGTTTCTGCAGGCCTTCGACGAAGGCTGGTTAACGGATGGGCGCGGTAAGAAGGTTTACCTCTCCGACGCTATTGTGATTATGACGTCGAATCTGGGTTCGGACAGCTTCAAGAGGTTCGAGAAACCTCTGGGCTTCGGTACGAAGACAGCTTCAGATTTCCGCGTAGTAAACAAAGAGGTGATGAAGGCTGCTGAGGCACGCTTCTCGCCGGAATTTCGCAATCGTATCGATGAGATCATTGTCTTCGCCCCGCTAACGATGGACGAGGTGCGCCAGATTGCCAAGCTCTATATGGACAAATTGGGGCGGCAGATGGAACGCCAGGGTAAGTCGGTCGAGGTCAACGAGGCTGCCCTTAACATGCTGACCGAAAAGGGTTACAACACCGCTTATGGCGCCCGCTTCTTAAAGCGCCACATTGACGAAAAAGTGAAGCTGCCGATTACGGCCATGTGGAAGACGGCCTCGAATTTCCTGGTCGACGTGGAAGAGGGCGAGACGGTTGTCAAACCGGCCGCTGCCAGCAAGCCTGAGTTGAACTAAGTCGAACGGTTGTGAGAGCTGAGAGGGTCTCAATGATTCACTTCATTGAGACCCTTTCCCTTCGTTTAAACTTGTAGTGCCACTCAACTACGGAACCGCGAGCGCTAGCGACCGGATCCTAGATCCAACCCGCATTTTTTTGGACTGGATTTTGGCATCATAAGAACAGGTGCAGTGTTGAGCGCAAGTCTCAGTCGCAACACCACCCCAAGAGGCCTACCCGCTTGGGGACGCAGGTCCGCTCGCGGTTCCTTAGTGGAGTGACATCGTCGACTGCATCAGTACCTATGCAATTCTCCTCACCTTAATGAAGGTTAGCGTAGTTTAGGGGGTCGATGGTTTCCGTCAAACCGCGTTCATCCTGCGCTGTCATGGGGCTCTGTGGTAAATTCGGTCCAACAGTGAAAGTTCGCAGTGAGATTCAACAATGAAGACTTCAAAAAAGTTATATCACTTTCTCATGCTACTAGCGCTGGGTTGTTCTGGAGCGGTTGCTGCTCAGGCGCAGGACAACAAGCCGGGGCCGGCGCCTGCTTCGACTGAGAAGGCGGAGGAGATCATCAAGCGGGCGATTGAGGCCGTCGGCGGCAGCGCGTACCTAAACGTGCAAAGCGTGATCGGCCGCGGGTTTTATACGGCTTATCAGGATGGCATGTCACAATTGCCGACCAGGTTTCTCGATTACCTAGTTTATCCAGACAAGGAACGGACGGAATTTACCACCGCCGGAGTGCGTGTGGTGCAAACCAACGCGGGCAGCACCGGCTGGGTTTATGACGGCGCTACCAAAAGCTTGAACGATCAGAAGCCGGCGCAGATCGAGGACTTCAAACGAAGCATGCGCACCAGCATCGATAATGCTTTACGTGGCTGGTGGCGTCGCGAGAGTGCCACTCTTAGTTATGTTGGCCGCCGCGAGGCCGGGCTGGCAAAGCGCAACGAGGCGGTGCGGCTCACTTACCCGGACGGATTTTGGATTGAATACGAATTTGGGGCAAAAGATGGACTGCCCGCGAAAGTAATCTACAAACGCAACCGCAAGCTAGCCGACTCCGATGAGACTGAAGAGATAACTGAAGAGGATAGGCTCGCCAAGCCCATTACCACTAATGGAATAACTGTGGCCTTCGTCGTCGATCATTTCATCAACAGCAAACAAACGAGTCGCATCAACTACGAGTCAATCGAATTCAATCGCCCGCTGGCCGCTTCACTCTTCGCCAAACCCGAGAACGCTAAATCGGTGAAGTAACCTCAGCGCTCGATTCCGCGATCTAGCGGGGGACTGTAAAGCAAAGGACTTCAGAGTCAGGCACACTGTCAGGGTTGCTGACGAACAAGACACGATCCACGAACCTACACGAAACCACACGAAATGCTTTAGTTCGAGTCATCTCGCGGATCGCCTCACTGCATCCATTACCGCTTACCAACTTTTCATCAACCCGCTAGGCGGCCTTCACCGCTCTCGGAGACTCTTTCCCCAGACCCTTCATTAACTCCGCGAATCCGGGAAGATCCAAAGACTGTGGTCCATCGGACAGCGCGCGTTCGGGGCACGGGTGCACTTCGATTATCAATCCATCCGCGCCTGCCGCGGCGGCGGCTTTAGACATCGGTGGTACCAGACTTCGCAAGCCCGTTCCGTGTGAGGGATCTACCAGCACCGGCAGATGAGAGAGCTCTTTCACCAAAGCAATGGCGGCCAAATCAAGTGTGTTTCGGGTAGCTGTTTCGAACGTCTTGATTCCCCGCTCGCAAAGAACAACATTCGCGTTTCCACCCGCCAACAGATACTCCGCCGCCAACAGCCACTCTTTAACTGTAGCCGATGGTCCGCGCTTCAGTAGAATTGGTCGCGCAAAGGTGGCGAGCTTTCGCAGGAGCGAGAAGTTTTGCATGTTGCGAGCGCCCACCTGCAACATGTCAGCATATTCTGCCACGATCTCCGCATCCGCCTCGCTCATTACTTCAGTCACGATCGGCAGGCCCGTCTCCGCCCTGGCGTCTCGCAGGAGATGCAATGCTTCGACTCCCAGGCCCTGGAAATCGTACGGAGACGTTCGGGGTTTGTACGCCCCGCCGCGCAGCATGTTAGCGCCCGCAGCTTTTACGGCCCGCGCCGTGGCCATCAACTGTTCGCCCGATTCGACTGAGCAAGGACCGGCGATCACGACCAGATCGCCACCTCCGATTTTGACCCCACCGACGTCAACAATCGTGCCACGCTGTCGGAGCTGACGGCTTACTAGCTTGAAAGGGTGGGCGATCTGGATCACATCCTGGACCCCGGGAGCTGCTCGCAGCGCTTCAATTTCCGCTCGGCGACCGTTGCTGCCAACGGCCCCAATCACGGTCCTTTCGGCGCCTTGGATGACGTGTGCCTGATAGCCGCATTCTTTGATCCTTTCAATTACGTGATGAATCTCTTCTTCAGTGGCGAGTGTTGACATGTTAACGATCATGATTTTTATCCTTTGGTTTCCAGACTTGTTTGAGTAGTTCCAAACTTGAACTTTTCGAATCGAAGCCCATCGGCTTGTCCGGCCCGGATAGCAGGAGAAACCGCGTGTAATTCTCCGGACAATCTTCGAGGTTTTCGCTAAGAATGGATCCTCCGTAAACTTTCGCAGCGCGCCTTCCGGCTATGGCGGCGCGGGTGCGGTCGCGGCCCTCAACTATCCGAGCCACGCTTCCAGCGGTGTCTTCTGTTTCAATTCTCTTGATACGAGGATGCGCGGCAAAGAAGCGGCTACACTGCGCGAGGGCTGCCGGGTGAGATTCAACCGCTGAGATCTGCTCGAATACGGCGCCCGGGCATCCGATTAGGAGCTGCCGAATCGGTATAGCCACTTCCCCGACGATGCCCAACGAGCTTTTATTAAGCAGGTCGACCGCAGGTTGAATTGCTCCAATGAGGCTGTTTTCCACCGGCACCAGAACGTAGTCCGCCAGCCCTTCATCAACACTTCTGAAAAGCGTCTCAAAGGTGCCGCGCGGCACGAGCTGGATCTCAGGTCCGAGCAACTTGAGCGCAGCGTCCTCGCTAAACGCTCCTGGCTCACCTTGAAAAGCTACCCTCAGCGTACGCGAACTGCTCACAGCAAAACCTCGTGTGGCCCGACCAAAGGTGCGAGGGCGTCGCCTGTAATTGTTACTCTGCTTGCCCCATTGTCTGTTCCCACTCTTTCTTCTTCGCCCAACAGCATTTTCGTTTCCATGTCCCTTGACTCGCGGATGATGCGCCTGAAAATTTTGTTCACGGCGCGCCCGTCGAGCGGGCCGGCGTTGGCGTTTTGAAGCTCCCTGAGCACTGCACGCTCACGTTCCGGATCGCAGCAAGGCAATCCGGCGGCCCTCTTCAAAGCACCGACTTTCATTGCGAGTCGTGCGCGGCGATTCACGAGTCGCAGTAGCTCTCGGTCGAGCTCGTCTATTTCGGTGCGCCAGTATTCGATGTTCATGACGGTGATTCCTTCCAGCAGTGGTTAGGCATTCGGTTTTCGGTTCGAAAGGTCCCTTGCCGTTTCGCAGAAAAAAAAGCCAGCCGCGACTGGTTCCCCTCTGGGAGTCGCGGCTGGCTCATTTGAAAAGCTTTGATGCTTAGATATTTCAGGTCTTCAGCACTTTACCTCACAATTTGCCGGCCCGCTCCTCCCATTGGAGAAGAAGCGGTACGTAAAAGCAAAGTAAGTAAGTGAGCAAGTGCTATCGATCATTTGATTTTCAGTCTCGTTCCAGCACCCGCGCGTGGGGGCCGGATTCTCGTTGAGGTTTCAACGCTCGCATCCGAAGCGAGGCTTACTATAGGCACGGAGCGAAAAGAGTGTCAAGCCTTTTGTTGGTACTTGGTCAGTTTGCACAACCAGCTGCGTGGTACTCAACGACAGATCCGAGGACGGCGAACGGCGCCAACTCAACTAGTGTCGGAGGCGCGGCAGAGGGTAGCCAGGGGCCAGCGGCTTTGCGCGCAGCCCCTGGATCAAGTCCCGCAAACCCGAACCGCGCCCTGAAAGGGCCTAGCGAGCACCACCAACATGGCGCTACGGGGTATCAATCGCGCTGAGTTTCATCACATCCAGATATTCAGGCTTTGCGAGGTTCTTTACGCCCCCTTCAGTGCGGGACGTGATATTGACGTCAGCCCGGGGCGGCGCGCCAAGCGCTTGCCCCTCCTTCTGCCGCGCCTCCGGCGCTAGGAGAGTTTCTCTGATGTCCTTGGCTGGGAGCGATTGAACTCTCTCGCCTTTGGCGAATTACTGATTATCCATTTGTTGTGTACTATCTGATTCCGAAATGGAACCCCGCTGAACAGGCCAAACACTCGACGTACTAAAAACGTTAAGGAGCTTTGTGATGACCCGATCCCTTTTTCTTGTTGCGCTAACTTTGTGTCTGATTGTTTCGGTCTGCTTCGGCTCCGATGACCAGCCACGTGTGCCAACCGTAGATGATCTCCTAACTCTCAAAACGCGCTCGGAGGCACGCAAATCTCTCCGGATGGCAAGTGGATCGCCTACACCCTCAGCAATGGCGACTTCAAACAGGATGCGTTCGTGACGCAGACATGGCTGGTAGAGGTGAGCAGTGGTCGCAAGTTTCAGTTGACGCGCGGGGACAAGTCTGCAGGCAATCCCGGGTGGTCGCCTAATGGCGAGTGGCTGGCTTTCCTGAGCAATCGACTGGAAGACAAGAACCAGATTTTCGCCATCAACCCTTTCGGCGGCGAAGCGGTGCAACTCACAAAATCAGAAACGACGATCAGCAACTACTCGTGGTCGGAGGACGGCCAGACAATCTTGTATGCGGCGACGGAGGCTGTGCCCCAGATTTCCAAGGATCGCAAAGAATACATGGGCGATTATGAAGTCGTCCGTAAGGAATATAGCTTCCTGCACCTCTGGACCGTGAATGTTGCTGATGCGCTAAACGCCCCGCTAATAGGAAAGCAACGCACGAAAAAAAAAGGATTTTAGCGTGGGGGCGTTTGCCTGGTCGCCCGATGGGTCGAAGATCGCCTTTAGCGCGACCGTCAATCCCGACCTGGTTCAAGGGGTCACTTCTGACATCTACGTGCTCACGCTCGCAGACGATTCCATCAAGAAACTAGTTCGCAACCCGGGCCCGACAACAGTCCACGCTGGTCGCCGGATGGAAAGCAAATCGTCTTTTCCTCCGCGATGGGGCAGACGACGTATTTCGCCAGCAACTCGCGGCTGGCAATAGTCCCGGCGGACGGAGGCACGCCTCGCTCGGTCACTGATAATTTTGATGAGAATCCGGGCCTCGTAGACTGGAAGCCGGACGGCATCTATTTCACCGGATTGCAAAAGACCGCTTCGCATCTTTTCCGCGTTGATCCTAAAACCGGTAACATTATGCGTCTAACCGCACCGGACCACTTGCAGGCCGGATCATTTTCTCTGACTGCTGTCGGAAAGCACACGGCGTTCACGGCAAGTTCGCCGACTTCGCTGCCGGAAGTCTTTGTCGCCGACCTGAGCAATTTCGCGCCGCGAGCTTTGACTGAGACGAACGATCAGGCCAGGCAATTTATTCTTGGCTCCCGGGAACTGATTTCGTGGAAGAGCACGGACGGTGCAACTATCGAAGGAGTCTTAATCAAGCCGGCGAACTTTGATCCAACAAAGAAGTATCCCCTCCTTTGCATCATCCACGGTGGACCAACCGGCATCGATCGGCCCACGCTGCTGGGCCCTGACTCTCGATACTATCCATCAGACATTTGGGCGGCGCGAGGTGCCCTGGTGCTTAAAGTGAATTATCGAGGCAGCGCTGGATACGGTGAGAAGTTTCGCAAACTCAACATGCGCAATCTCGGTGTGGGCGATGCATGGGACGTCGTGTCGGCAGTGGATTATTTAATCGCTAAGGGCTGGGTCGATAAGAGCCGAGTGGCATGTATGGGCTGGAGTCAAGGAGGTTACATTTCTGCCTTCCTGATGGCCTCTTCCGATCGCTTTGTAGCATTCTCGGTTGGTGCCGGTATCTCCGATTGGGCGACTTACTACTACAACACCGACATCACACCTTTCACGATTAACTATTTGGGCAATAATCCGGTCGAGGATCCGCAGATTTATCAGAAAACCTCTCCGGTCTCTTACATCAAGAACGCGCGAACCCCGACGCTGATTCAGCATGGTGAGCTTGATCGGCGCGTACCCATCGCCAACGCCTACCAACTCCGGCAGGCTTTGGAGGACAAAGGCGTTAAGGTCGAAATGATCGTCTACAAGGGATTCGGGCACGGCATCAATAAGCCAAAAGGTATGCGTGCGGTTATGCAACACAATCTGGCATGGTTTAACCACTATCTCTGGAACGATCCGCTTTCAGATTTCACCACTCCCGAGTTGCCGAAGAAGGAAACCAAAGAGACTGAGAAAAAAGCAGGTTAGCCGGATGCACGCGAGGATAAGTCAGATGCCTCGAATAGGTCGTGTGGCAGGTCTTGGTTTTCGCTCCGATCTGCGTTCATCCGCGTTTACCTGCGGCCAAATGATTTCCTTACTGCTCCTCATTTCTGCATCAAACCATTCTGAGCAGCCGCGGAATGCGGGAAGAGGCGTATAATGGACCGAAAGTCATCCCGAGTGTTAGCTGAATCAGGGAGGGAATCATGAGCTGGAACCAATCTTCATTTACTTCGGCGCAAGTTGCGGACGTGCGCGACGAACGTGTCGGCGCTTTTCTGAGTCGGGTGTACGGTTGGATGTTTGCCGGTTTGCTGATCACTGCCGTAACCGCTTTCACGGTGTCGGCATCACCCGCGCTCATCGAAACGCTGATAGTTAACCGCATCGTGTTTTGGGCTCTGATCATCGCTCAACTCGGTCTCGTAATTTACCTCTCAGCACGCGTCGACAAGGTCTCACCAACGATCGCGGCCGGCCTGTTCATCTTGTACTCCGGGCTTACGGGAGTCACTTCCTCTGTAATCCTGCTGATTTATACCGGTGCGTCAATCACCTCGACCTTCATCGTTACCGCCGGAATGTTCGGGGCCACAGCGGTATTCGGCACCGTCACTAAGAGAAGTCTCGCTGGGGTGGGCCAATTCATGTTCATGGGTCTAATCGGGCTCATCCTCGCCTCGATTGTCGGCATCTTCTGGCAAAACAGCGCCTTGCAGTTCGTGATATCGGTTGTCGGCGTTTTGGTTTTCACCGGTCTTACGGCCTGGGACGCCCAACGCCTAAAGCAAATGGCTGTGACGCTGCCGGACGGCCGAGTGGGTGCGTACGCGGTGGTTGGCGCCCTGTCTCTCTACCTGGATTTCATCAACCTGTTCTTCTTTTTGTTGCGTTTCACGGGAAGTCGCCGCGACTAGAACAGTCTTAGTCGGACATCCGGAGCTGAGATCTCAAATCTGAGATCTCAAATCCGTGTTCTCGCCCAATTGGCTCTTAGAGCGCGCCCCGCAGTTTGCAATCGCTAAACAATTCGCACGAAACCTCTCGTCCGCGGGAAATAATTTCCACGAACTCCCCATCTGCGGTGTTGATCAAGGGAGTAGATATTCTCTAGTTTGCGAGCACGCAGCTAGAAAGAGCACATACCAGGCAAGGAAGCCTGACGCGGGTGATTAAAGAAGGCCCCCTCAAGAGTCAATCTACGAATGAGAACAACTCTAGTAATTGTCATTACGCTTCTCGCTACGCTGACAATCACACGGGAGACTGCGGCGCAACAGCAATCCACCAAGACCATGTCGTCTCCGTCGCTCGTGCTCTCGCCCTGCAATGTCGAGGGAACCTCCGAGAAAGTTAAGTGTGGAACTCACGAGGTCTATGAGAACCGTACCTCCAAAAAGGGACGCAAGATCAGCTTGAAAATTGTTGTGTTTCCAGCGACGGGCAAACAACGCGAGCCAGATCCGTTCGTCTACGTTCCGGGTGGACCGGGTTCTTCGGCTACAGAAGATGCTCCTTATGTTGCCCCGCAGTTTGCAAAGATCCGTGAGCGTCGAGATTTGTTGTTCGTGGACCAGAGGGGAACGGGCGGCTCTCACCCGCTCAACTGCGAGTTTTTCAATGATGCCAATATCCAGAGTTACTTCGGATATTTCTTTCCCCTTGAGGACGTGCGTAAGTGTCGACAACAATTAGAGCAGAGAGCTGATTTGACGCTCTATACCACGCCGATTGCCATGGACGATCTGGATGAAGTGAGAGCGGCTTTGGGCTATGAGCGCCTCAACCTTTTCGGCTCGTCTTACGGAACGCGCGCTTCCCTCGTCTATCTAAAACAGCATCCGGAACACGTCCGCACGGTGACGCTGCAAGGGGTCGCGCCCACCAACCAGTACATGCCGCTGGCGTTTGCGCAGCACATGGAGCGGGCGCTGCAAGGGGTCCTGTCGGAATGCGGCGCTGATAATGCGTGTAATCGAGCGTTTCCAGACCTTCGCGCGGAAACCAAAGCCGTGCTTGAGCGCTTAATTCAGGGATCGGTCGAAGTGGAGGTGCGAAAGAATTTCGACCGAGGAGGTGATACTGCCGGTCCAGCCCCCTCCCCCGAGGAACGGGTGAAGATAAAACTTTCTCGTGACCTGGCCGCGGAAGCGGTTCGCTACATGTTTTATCACCCCGGCGGAGCAAGCCGGGCACCTCTGGTCCTTCACCAGGCGGCGCAAGGTAACTTTGCTCCTCTTGCCGAGGCGGCCTTGAGTTATCGCCGGAACTTAGTGGCGACCGGCAGCAACGGCATGTATCTATCAGTTACCTGTGCCGAGGATTTACCATGGATTAAGCCCGGCGAGGGAGAGCGCCTCGCAGCCAACACGTTTTTGGGCGACTATCGCTTGCATCAACAGCGAGAGGCGTGTGCGCTCTGGCCACGTGCAACCGTCCCCAGCGACTACAGCGATCCGGTGCGCAGTTCTGCTCCGGTCTTGATTCTGACTGGCGAGTGGGATCCAGTAACGCCACCGTCAAATGGAGATGCTACTGCTCGACACCTTCCCAATAGTCTGCATGTCGTAGTTCCTCACGGAGCCCACGGATTTGGCGGTCTGGAAGGCGTCGACTGCATTGAACGGTTGAACACGGAGTTCGTCGAAAAGGGGACCGTGAAGGGACTCGACACTTCGTGCGTGAAGAACATTCGCCGCAAAGGGTTCAACGTGAAACTGTAAGCAGGAGGCAGGGTAGAAGGCAGGACCAGGTGGGGCAGGAGCAGGAGCTACGTGCGTTTGTCAGAACGGGTGAGCGGTAGCGACCCGGTCTCAACAGGTTAGGATATGACCGCATCGTTACCGGCACAGAGTTGAGATTTCGACGTGAAGCAGGACAAGAGAGAGTGGAGAGCAATGGCAATGTTCCTAGTTCGGGCAGGCGGCGCCAAAGCGGGCCCAGTCTTGAAACTTCTGGGCAAATTCACCGTGGGTTATCGGCGGCAGAGTGCGGCCCTCACCCGGGTCCCAACCCCATAACACCAGTTTGTCTCCGGTAACGTGTTCGACGATCTGAGCGACGGTCTTGTTGTTGTTCTGTTTCGGATCCTTAATCTGGCGACAAATCTGTCCAGGCGTCCGACCCTCCCAGATCATCGGCATGGCAGCGGGCGGTAAATGCCAATTAGGTGCTCCCGGCGGCATATTCAGTCCGGCAACGTTCTGTTCCTGATGACAGGCGCTGCACTTTTGGCCGTACTTGCCTTTCCCGTCAATTCCCCGGCGCACGTTTTGCACATGAACTCGTAAGTCATCGCCTTGGCGGGGAAAGTCGCCGGTCGCATGGCAATTCAAACAGCGCGGGTGTTTTAGAACTGGAATCACTGCCAGAAAAGCCTCGCGCGCGCGCGCGTCGTTTTTCTGTGCGGCAGGTTCGCTATTGCCGACATGCCAAACGTCGATGGCCCATGCGTATATTGGTCGAATCACGCCAAGCGCGATGAGGCATAAGGCTACGATTAGCAGATTAGGTTTTCGTTTGCTCGGCATGTTCGATTCCCTCACACTTGAATTCACTCATAACAAATTCTTAGCCCGCGAAACGGCGGCAATCGAGGTGAGCCCGCGAAGCGTGGCGAAAGCATAAACCCAAGGGTGGAGCGAAGCGGAACCCTAGGTAGCATATCGAAAAAGATTTGCGAGCCCGCGCGGGCGACAGGAAATGAATAGTCTTGTTCCGTTAGAGCGCCAGGTTTCATCAACGAGGTTCTCTTTTTGTCTCTGCCGCCCGCTTGCGACAGCCGATCAATGATCTTGTTCGTGAAATGTTCATTCAATGATTTCTATCTTTGTTCGGTGAGAGCCGCCACAGATCAGACCAGGTCGCTACCGCTCCCTGTTCTGACAGGATGCCGCTGTCCGCTTCGCAGGGCTTTCTGAATTGCTTTCAATGGCGTTGACGTAGGGTTCTCATTCACTACCCCTCGACACTGTCAGGTCACCCGCGCAAGTCGACTTTTAGAATCGGCAGCTTCCTGATCCGTTTACCGGACGCTGCGAAGATCGCATTCGCGACTGCGGGCGCGACCGGCGGCACACTCGGCTCACCGACGCCGGTAGGCTTTTCTGTACTGGGCACGATGTAGACTTCGATCTCCGGTGCCTCGTTTATGCGCAGCATTTGGTAATCGTGAAAGTTGCGTTGCTGTACGCGTCCGCGATCAAGGGTGATCTCGCTCTTGAGTGCAGCGGTGAGGCCGAAATTGATGCCGCCTTCCATCTGTGCCTTGACGGTGTCAGGATTGACGACCCGTCCGCAATCGACAGCGCAAACCATTCGATGGACGCGCACCGCCCCCTGCTTGTCTACTGAGACTTCGGCGACCTGAGCAACATAACTGCTGAAAGAAAAATGCGTGGCGATGCCCCGACCACGGCCTGCCGGCAATCGCTTCCCCCAATCGCCTTTCTGCGCTGCCAGTTCCAGCACGACACGCATGCGCGGTTGATCGGCGAGCAGTGTCCTACGCAATTCATAAGGATCCTTGCCGCCTGCGTGGGCCAGTTCGTCAAAGAATGCTTCCACCGCGAAGCCGTTGTGCGAGTGGCCGACCGATCGCCACCACAACACGGGCACGCCAATCTTCGGCGTATGGAGATCGACCTGCAGGTTAGGTATCCCGTAAAGCAGGTCGGCAGCTCCTTCAACTGAGGTGCCGTCGATTCCATCCTTAATGAGGAACCCCTCAAAAGGGGTCCCGGCAATAATAGACTGACCCACAATCGTATGAGTCCAGGCTACAGGGTTGCCCTTTTCGTCGATGCCGCCGGTAAAGCGGTCGGACCACATCGGTCGATACCAGCCCCCGCGAGTATCGTCTTCGCGCGTCCAGACAACTTTCACCGGAGCCTTAGCGGCTTTGGCGACCTGGACGGCCTCAATAACAAAATCAGAAGCCGGATTCGCACGGCGGCCAAAGCCGCCACCGAGCAACGGCGTATGAATCGTGACCTGCTCGGGTTTCAGTCCGGCCGCGGCGGCGGCAGCAGCGCGGTCACCGGTCTGAAACTGTGTCCCAGTCCAGATTTCGCATCGGTCACTGCGAAGATCAACGACGCAATTTAGCGGCTCCATGGCCGCATGAGCCAGGTAGGGCATTTCGTATTCGGCCGTAATTGTTTTGGTCGCGCCAGCGAGAGCTTTCGTTGGATCGCCAACTTTGCGTGCAACCAATCCCGGCGTTTTCGCGAGTGTTGCGTACTGTTCTCTCATGCCGGTAGTAGAAAGCGCGGCATTGGGTCCGTCATCCCAACTGATTTCCAGCTGGTCGCGGCCTTGCTTCGCCGGCCAAAAGCCCTTGGCGATGACCGCCACGCCGGAGGGAATCTGCACTACGTTTTTCACTCCCGGAACGGCCTTCGCTTTGTCAGCATTGAAGCTCAAGACCTTGCCACCGAATACCGGAGCTCTGGCTACCAGAACCGTCATCATTCCCGGTATCGCAATGTCGAGACCGAATTGAGCAGCGCCGTTGACTTTGTCGGGCGTGTCCAGGCGGCGAGTTGGCTTGCCGATAAGTTTGAAGTCTTTCGGATCTTTGAGGGGTACGTCTTTGGGCGGTGTCATCGTGGCCGCCACCTCCGCAAGTGAACCAAAGGACGCGCGCGCGCCGCTAGCCGGATTAATCACGTAACCATTCTCGGCTCTCAGACTTGCTGGATCGACTTTCCAGTTTTTCGCGGCCGCACCAATCAGCATCACGCGCGCTGTGGCCCCCGCCTGGCGGAACCGTTCCCACTCAGATGCCGTGCTGGTGCTGCCGCCAGTCATTTGAATTCCGAACACGGGGTGATTGTAGGCGGCGTCGACCGGTGCCGGCTCATATCGAACCTTGCTCCAGTCGGCCTCGAGCTCTTCGGCGACTAGCATCGGCAAAGAGGTGTAGACGCCCTGACCCATCTCTGACTTGTTAACGATTACCGTCACGATGTTATCTGTGCCAATGCGCACGAAAGCGTTGGGCGCGAAGGGAGGGATACTAGGAGTGAGTGGCGTTGCTTCGTGAACACTATCAGCGAGAACCCATTCCGGGATGTAGAGACTGAGCAGCAAACCGCCGCCGAGGGCGGCGCCCGTTTTAAAGAAATCGCGGCGCTTCATTTCCGTTGCACTCATGTTGTGCTCCTCTTCATTTCCGCGGCGCGATGAATGGCCTGGCGAACGCGCGAATAGGTGCCGCATCGGCAAATATTGCCGGTCATGGCTTCGTCGATGTCATTGTCGGTCGGGGCCGGATTCTCAGACAATAGAACTGCAGCGCTCATGATCTGACCAGACTGACAATAGCCACACTGCGGAACGTCAACTTCGATCCAGGCCTTTTGCAGGGGATGACTCAGGTCGAGGGCGAGTCCTTCAATCGTCGTGATCTCTTTGCCGGCAGCATCAGCGACGCGCTTGACACACGAGCGAATCGCTTCTCCGTTGAGATGTACCGTGCACGCGCCGCAGAGTGCCATACCGCAGCCGTATTTGGTTCCGGTCAGGGCCAACGTTTCCCGGAGCACCCAGAGCAGAGGCGTGTCCGGATCGACGTCGAGGTTGAGCTGCTTGCCGTTAACTTTGAGATTAATCATAGGCGTATCGTAAATCGAAAATCGTGATTCGTAAAACGATTTCGGCTGAGCGGACGAAATCTTTTGTTTAGAGCTCGTGCAGCTTGGGACAATCAGCGCCGCAGGAGCGGTAGGGTAGCCACAGGGGCAAGCGGCTTTGCGCGCTGCCCCTGGATCAAGTCCGAAAAACAATCCGCCCGGAAGGGGCGTAGCAAGCATCTCTGAACATGGCGTTCGTCTTATTCAATCGCGCTACAGTCTAAATCTGCAGGTTATGCGTTGTTCTCTTCGCCCCTTCCGGGCGGGTCGTGTTATTGACCATAACCCAGGGTCGGCGCGCCAAGCGCTTGCCACTGGCTACCCTCTGCCGCGCCTCCGGCGCTGGTGGAGTATGCCCCGGTCGCCGCTTCGCTGTGACGGCGCTCAAAAGTGAGTCCTACGGAATCAACAATAACTTCCCGCTTGTATTTCTGCCTTCGAGATCACGATGCGCTTCCTGCGCTTGAGAGAGGGGGTAGGCTTTGTGTATTCGGAGTTTCAAATCGCCTGACACAATCATTTGCAACACATCCCTGGAGCGTTGCTCCAGTTCGGCGCGGGTAGCGATGTAGTGGGGCAGGCTGGGCCGCGTGACAAATAGCGACCCGTTTTTGGTCAGCAGCATGAGATCAAAAGGAGGCACTGCTCCACTCGCACCACCGAAGAGAACCAAATAGCCGCGTGGACTGAGGACTTTGAGATCCTTTTCGAAGGTGGTCTTTCCCACGCCGTCATAGACGACATCCACACCTTTATCGTCGGTAAGGCGTAGGGTTTCTTTTTCAAAATCCTGCGTCGTATAGATGATCAACTCATCGGCCCCAGCGTCGCGTGCCAGTTTCGCCTTCTCGCCTGAACCTGCGGTGCCAATCACGCGCGCACCCAGCTTCTTCGCCATCTGGACCAGCAACATACCCACACCGCCTGCGGCAGCATGAATCAGCACGGTTTGTCCCGCATTTATCGGAAAGGTGCTGTGGCTCAGGTAGTGCGCCGTCATGCCCTGGAGCATGGCAGCGGCCGCCTGGTTGAAATCCAGTGTTTCGGGTATTTGAACGAGACGATCGGCGGGCACCGCAGCAGAATCGGCATAACTTCCCAGGACGCCTGTATACGCCACGCGGTCGCCGGGATTCACATTGGAAACTTCTGAACCGATCGTGCTTACAACACCCGCGCCTTCCTGCCCAAGAATGAATGGTAATGGCGCAGGATATCGACCCTCGCGGTAATAGACGTCGATAAAGTTTACGCCCGCGGCCTTGATCTGGACCACCGCTTCATTTGGCTTGGGCTCCGGTGTGGGAACATCGACGAGTTCAATGACCTCGGGACCACCGACTTTGGAAACTTGAATGGCTTTCATGAGGCTAGGTTTAAGCGTTATACGAAAATCGTGAACCGTAAATAGCAAATCGGCGAAAGGAACCACTTTTGACGAGTGTCAGCGATGTTAAGCGCAGGCAACGTCGTCGCTCATTACAGAACCGCGAGAGGTAGCGACCGGATCCAAGCATTCGACGCTCATTAAAACCGCAATCATGTCAAATTGAGTTTAGGATCCGGTCGCTACCGCTCGCGTTTCCGTAATGGCGCTCCCTTCATATCGCCAGACCGCCGTCGACCTGAATCACCTGCCCGGTGATGTAGCGGGCATCATCGGACAGCAGGAAGCAGGCAATGCGCGCGACCTCATCGGCTTCGGCGAAACGGCCGAGGGGAATTTGTTCGAGAATCTTCGTGCGGTAAGTTTCATCGAGTGCGCCCGCCATGTCCGTGGAGACCAGGCCCAGCGCCAAAGCGTTGACAGTTACTTTTCTGCTCGCCACTTCCTTCGCGAGGGCTTTAGTTAAACCAATCATGCCTGCCTTCGATGCCGAATAATTCGACTGTCCTGGCATCCCCACACTGCCACTTATCGACGAGATGTTGAGAATGGATCCACCGGTATCCTGTCTCAGCATCACTCGCAATGCTGCTTTAGCAAAATTCCACGCGCCCTTGAGATTCGTATCCATCACTTCATCCCAGTCGTTCTCCTTCATACGCAGGATCAAGTTGTCGCGGGTGACTCCCGCGTTGTTGATCAGGAAATCAATTCTTCCAAAGGCTTCTTTTACCTGCTTAACCATCTCCGCGGTGGCATCAGTGTTTGCCACATCGCACTGCCTTGCGAGGGCACGCACGCCGAGGGCTTCCAGTTCTGTGGTCAGCGACCCGGCGGCCTCGGTGCTCTTTGCGTAATTGAATGCTACGTCAGCACCCCCGCGTGCAAGTTCCAGCGCGATGGCCCTCCCGATACCACGGGTAGCGCCGGTGACGATTGCAGCACGTCCGGCGAAGGGGTTCTGATTAGGCATGTTTTGGCAGTTCTTGTTCTATGCGTCTCGTAGTCCCGAGATGTACGTTGCTAGGTCAAAATCGATCCACGAAATATCACGAAATGACACGAACCGGATTCGGGTTGATTCGTGGATCGTCCCATTTCGTTCGCCACATCCACAAACATCCACGAAACATTTCTTCCTCACCGGATTCTAGATGCCTTGTAGCTTCAGCGACTTTAGATACTCGCGAAAGTCTAGAGCCAGATCCTCACGCTTCAAAGCAAACTCGACAGTGGCCATTAAAAACCCCAGCTTGTCGCCGGCATCGTGACGCATGCCCTTGATTCGCACCGCATAAAATGGTCGCTTTTTCAGAAGTGAACGCATCGCATCGGTGATTTGTATCTCGCCGATTGCTCCCGGTGTTGTTTTCTCGATCTCGTCAAATATGTCCGGCGTTAAAACATAGCGACCGATAATGGCGAGGTCAGAAGGTGCTTCCGAAAACTTCGGTTTCTCAACCATGTCCTTGATTTTGTAGACGCCGTCTTCCACCTCATCGACATCGATAACACCAAAGCGAGAGATTGCCTGCCCGGCAACCTGCATCGTACCAAGGACCGGCGCGTCGTATTTCTCATAGACGTCGAGAAGCTGTTTCAACCCGGGAGTTTCTGCATCGATGATGTCGTCGCTGAGCATTACCGCGAAGGGCTCGTCTCCCACCAGGTCACGAGCTTGCAGCACTGCGTGGCCCAGGCCCAGGGCCTCGCCTTGCCTGACGTAACTGACTCGGGCCATCTCGGAAATCGCGCGCATCTCCTTCAATAGGTCCAGCTTGCCGCGTGCCTCAAGCAGCCTTTCCAATTCAAATGAGATATCGAAGTGATCTTCCATCGGAACCTTACTGCGGCCCGTGACGATAATCACAGACTCGATCCCGGAAGCTACAGCTTCTTCGACCACGTATTGAATCAGCGGCTTATCAACCAGCGGCAACATCTCTTTGGGAGAGGCTTTGGTTGCAGGCAGGAAACGGGTACCCAAACCAGCGGCTGGAAAAACGGCTTTACGAACTTTTCGGGGCATCAGGAAAATTTGAAACTTAGGATCACCGTGTTCTTGACACAACTAACTGCGTCAGCTAGCGCAACTTTTTTTGAGCTGAACCGAAGTCGTTTCTGAATATCATACTTTGCAGGACTAGAACAAATGCTCGATTTCTTTTCCCCTGTCAGATTCGCCCAATGAGTTATCGGTTTTTCTCAATTCAGCGTGCATGAAACGCGCATAAAATCCTGCCCTCGTTTATAGCACGACTTTTCATCAACTCTGCTCGCTTGTCCGATGCCGTCTCGTGCTTCTCTTCCAGCACGGCCCCGTAACGATCCTTGGTGAATTATACTTTCGAGTGACCGGCTTCTAGGCTCGTTCTTATCATCGACACCCGCAAGCAAGCTCACCGACACGAAGGAGTGTCGCAAATCATAGATCCTGATTGCTGTCGGAAGTTTTGCCTGCTCGAGAATCTTTTTAACCTCTTTTTGTAGCACGCAATAGCGCACCCGGCTCACCCAGGGAAGTGCAAAGAAACTAAATCATTAGAGGGCCAGTATTTGGCCCACTCTTAGTTTTACTCGGAAGAACCACTTTTCCCGCATGAGCAACACATCGATGTTGGAATTTGCGGAGCGACCGTCGAATAGAAGAGAGCCCCCCCGAGTGCTGCGCTTCAGCAAAATTGATGTTGAGAATAACAAGAGGCAGGAAATCAACAGCTAGCATGAGCTTTGCCTCAAAGTTCATCCAGGCGTAACAGCAAAAGTATTGACGCCCTGCCGGACTGGGCGTATCCTTTCCCCCTCCGACAAACTTGCTGCCTCAGCCCTCGAGCGAAACCCCCGCGCCGAGCCTAAGAGACTCTACTTATAACCGGACCTCTACCTTCTCACGAAAGGAGAAATACAATGAGAAAAGTGGCCTCACTGTCCCTGTCTGTCTTCTGCCTCCTTACTTTTCTTTTGACCGAAGCCCGAGCCGATACGATTACCATCATTGTGAGATCTGCTGCCGGACCCAACCCGGCTTCGATACAAACGACGGTCGACCAATTTCGGGCCGACTTGGGGAACCCGAATAACGGAAACGCCCCAGGGCCGCTGCCGGGCGGCCGGCGCGAGATCAACTGGGATGGCGGGGGATCAGCAACCACACCAGCGGGCACGCCGTTCGCCGGTTTCCAGGTGATCCGCGGCGCGCTTTTCACTACACCAGGTACAGGCTTCGTGCAGGCGCCGCCTTCGGGCCTGGCCACGACCTTCGCTAACCCTACCTACGAGACAATCTTCCAGACTTTCAGCCCCCTGCGGCTCTTCGCCGTGGTGGGCAGTAACCAGCTGGACGTAACCTTCACTATTCCCGGCTTCCCCGGCGAGCCGGCACTAACTAGCGGCTTCGGCGCGGTCTTCACCGACGTCGACCTCGCGAACACCACCTCTCTGGAGTTTTTCGACATCAACAACCTTTCGCTCGGTATCTTCTTCGCGCCGACGGCGAATAACGGCCTGTCGTTCCTGGGCGCTTCGTTTGGGGAGCCGATCGTCTCGCGGGTGAGGATCACGCTCGGCAACACGCCACTGGGGCCGAACGACGGGAACCCAGTGGACGTCGTGGCGATGGACGATTTCATCTATGGTGAGCCGCAAACGGCCATTCCGGAACCCGCCACGTTGATCTTACTCGGCACAGGACTGCTCAGCGTGGGTGGGGTAGTCCGCAAGAGATATAAAGCAAGATCTCGTGACTGACGCAGGTGAGTCAGACCGTACATTGAGCCGCCCTCGAGACATGAAGTCTTTCGGGCGGCTCCTTTTATTGCACCTGAGACTGACCTAATGTTTCATCACCCTCGAATAATCAGTTCCGTCAATTTCAGCCAGCACAATGCCGCTTGTTCCGGGAGTTTCTGCATCGATGATGTCGTCGCTGAGCATTACCGCGAAGGGCTCGTCTCCCACCAGGTCACGAGCTTGCAGCGCTGCGTGGCCCAGGCCCAGAACCTCGTCTCGCCTGACGTAACTGACTCGGGCCATCTCGGAAATCGCGCGCATCTCCTTCAATAGATCCAGCGGCCGCGTGCCTCAAGCAGCCTTTCCAATTCAAATGAGATATCGAAGTGATCTTCCATGGGAACCTTACTGCGGCCCGTAACGATAATCACAGACTCAATCCCCGAGGCGACCGCCTCTTCGACCACGTATTGAATCAACGGCTTATCAACCAAGCGCAACATCTCTTTGGGAGAGGCTTTTGTTGCGGGCAGGAAACGTGTGCCCAAACCCGCGGCGGGAAAAACGGCTTTGCGTACTTTGCGTGGCATTAGTTGATTAACAGTTTCCGACGGGCAAAATAAGCGATCCCCAAATTTACGGATCAAGCTCCGCTAACTTGCAGTTATTGAGGTCAGTTAGCGTGACTCGTTTTCCGCTCAACAATAGATGCGTTTTTCTTACCATACTTTGCTGGCATAGAACAAATGCTCGATCTTTTCCCCCTGTCAGATTCCCCAATAATCAGCGGGTTTTATTAAATTCAGTGTCCTTAAATACGCGCATGAAGTGTGCCGGTTAGTTTATAGCACGGCGTTTTAACAGCCCTTTCGCTTGTCGCTCGCTGACTCGTGCATCTCTTCGAGCATGTTGCCGTAATGGTCCAGCGTGAATCGTGAATGCCACAATTGCGTTTTCTGCCTCCGGGCTGGCGGTTTTGGCATCCACACCCTCGAGCAAAGAGAACGTAGTCAGACTGATGAATGCGAAATGAGCGTGGATTGCAGCGTTAAACTTTGTTCCGTTTCATTAGAGACAGCAGTCATTGCAATGCGTTCCTTGTCCTTGTTATAGTTCTGTTCTCTCCTCCCGCTGTGCATCCCCAACTTTTTTACTCATGCTCGATGATACGAAAGAAGCATCGCAGACGATTCTTGTAGCCGACGATGAGCCGAGTTATCTTGGTCTAATAAAGCTTTGTTTAGAACGCTCCGGTTACCTAGTGGTGACGGCTGAAGACGGTTTTGAAGCGATTGTTGAGGCCCGAAGCGTTTTACCTGCGCTTGTGATCTTGGATGTTATGATGCCTGGGATGAGCGGTCTGGAGGCTTGTCGTATTATCAAAGAAGACAAAGCGACGCATGATATTCCGATCATTTTTCTTTCGGCAAGGTCAGAAATAGACCTAAAGGTCTATGCTCTCGGTCAGGGCGCCAACGATTACATCAGCAAGCCTTTCACACCCAAAGAACTCTTAGCGCGCGTTCATGTCGCCCTACGCTTGAAACGAGAACGTGACGACCTGCATAAAATTGCTGAGGAGGCAAATGCTTACGCTAAGAGTGAACAGAATAAGGCGGTAACTGATCCTCTCGCCGGGGTGCTTAACCGCTACGAGTTGCAAGTAATTCTCGGGAATCAACTCGCTCAGGCGCGCCGCTACGGCAAGCCCGTTTCCTGCTTGATGATCGACGTTGATAAATTTAAGGTGGTCAATGATACGTACGGCCATCCCAGCGGAGATGCTGCGCTGCGGCAGGTTGCCGGAATCCTGAAGGAAGCGGTGCGGGGTTCAGACGTCGTATTTCGTTACGGGGGCGAAGAATTCATGGTCCTGCTCCCCGATACTATGCTGGAAGGCGCAGTTGCGCTGGCGGAGAAGATTCGGATGCTTACCGCGTCGCACCCATTCGGCGAGGGGGAGCGCATCTTCTTCCTCACACTAAGCGTCGGAGCCGCAGTTCTCCGCGAGGGCGAATCGGGCAGCGACATGATCATGCGCGCCGACGCAGCTCTCTACCGCGCCAAAGCACTGGGTCGCAACCGCGTCGATACATAGGCTAAGTAAGGCAAGCTGGTTTAGGGGTAATTCAAAGACCGCTGTGTGAAGCGGCAACAGTCCTCTTAGCCAATTGAATAATTATCCGTCGCCAGTACCCCCTTAAAGATTAAATCCTCCACGCGCCAAGGGGTCACTTCTCCGCGGTAAGCTATCTGCCCCTTCCTGTCGATGCGGTAATCAATGAACATCTCAACCGCGCTAAATAACGGGCCTTGAAGGACAGGAGTGCCGTCGCTGAGGGCGTGAGCGATGAATTGCCTGCCATCAGGAAAAATGTAAATACCGTTTTCTATGAGATTGATGCCGTTCATGCTTCCCTCCTTTGGAAAACATGTCCTTTATTTTTCGCTTGCCGGATGGGGACGGAGCCATTTTGCTAACTGCCCTGCGTACTCTTGATCCTGAAATCTTCCGACTTGTTCATAGCGCCGCCGACCCTGAGGTGTAGTTGCCTGAGCAAGGCCGCTAATCAACACACACTGCCGCAATCAACACGCTGGAAGATAAAGGCTCAGACTTGAGGAATTCTTGAGGAATTCTTGAGTGTGGCGGCGAGGGAAAAATTTATGGGAAGGGGCTAGAGTAGTTAAGAGGGTCTCTGTGAGCATGGAATGTGCATCCACCCGCCCCCTCAGGTACACTCACGAACCACGGAGAGGGCATATCCCCAACAGAAACACCCTTTCCGAATACACTCAAACCCAGGGTTAACAAATGCTCGATCTCAACTACGTCCGCGAAAATCTCGATCAGGTGCGCAGCAAACTTCAGAGCCGCGGCGTGCCCCGCGTGGCGCTTGAGGACTTTGCGCAGGCAGACGCGGAGCGCCGGCGGCTAATTGCGGAATCAGATCAACTGAATGCCCAGCGCAATACTGCCAGCCGCGAGATTGGTTCGTTGATGAAGGAAGGAAAACGCGAAGAAGCCGAGGGACAACGAGCCGAAGTCAATGCGCTGAAGGAGCGCATTGCCGATCTTGATCAATTGCGCGATGCGGCGGAAGTACGTATGCGCGACCTGCTGGCGGCGCTTCCCAATATTCCCGACGACAGCGTTCCCGTAGGCAAAGACGACTCCGAGAATGTTGAGGTGCGTCGCTGGGGCCGCAGGCCGGAATTCCATTTCGGGCCTAAGGACCACGTGGACCTGGGCACGGGCTTAGGGATTCTTGATCTGGAGAGGGCGGCCAAAGTGTCTGGTGCGCGCTTCTCGATATTGAATGGTGCGGGCGCCAGGTTGAGCCGCGCCCTCGTCAATTTCATGCTTGACGTGCAGACACGCGAGCATGGTTACCAGGAGACGCTGCCGCCCTTTATCGTAAACGAGTCTGCGCTTTTTGGAACCGGTCAGTTGCCGAAGTTCGAAGAAGATCTTTTCAAGCTAACGGACGAACGCGGTTTGTACCTGATTCCCACGGGAGAAGTGCCGGTTACCAACTATCATCGCGACGAAATACTCGATTCGTCCGGGCTGCCGATGAAGTTTGCTGCTTACTCTCCGTGCTTCCGATCAGAAGCCGGCAGCTACGGGCGCGACACCCGCGGGATCTATCGGCAGCATCAATTTGAAAAAGTCGAGTTGGTAAAACTAACGCTGCCGGAAGAATCTTTCAAAGAGCTGGAATTGTTGACGCAGGATGCGGAGATGATTCTGCAGAAGCTGGGCCTGCACTACCGGGTGGTCGAACACGTTACTGGAGACCTGGGTTTCCAGACAGCAAAGTCCTACGACGTTGAGGTGTGGCTACCTTCTTACAACGAGTTCAAGGAAATCTCATCGTGTTCAAACTGCACTGACTTTCAGGCCCGCCGCGCGCAGATTCGCTTTCGTCGCGCGGGAGGAACAAAGCCTGAGTTTGTCCACACTCTGAACGGCTCAGGACTGGCTATTGGAAGAACCTGGATTGCGATTCTTGAGAATTTTCAGCAGGAGGATGGCTCAGTCACTGTTCCCGAGGTTCTCCGTCCGTATATGGGTGATTTGGAAGTTATTCGGAAGCCGTAGTGGGACTGCCGCCTGCTCCTGTCTCTTGACTATCTGATCGTTAGCTCAAAGGGCATTAAAAGCATCGACTGCCCGCTTTTCATCTGATCCAATAGTTTCATATACCGGAGCGCGCGGCGCGCGTCTTCCGGAAGTGCGGCAAAAACGGCACGCTGCTGCTGTCGCTCCGTCGACGTGCTATCACCAGCGCTCAACAGTTGCTGCAAAAATGTCTGCGGGTACGGAAGGATCACGCGATGCACCTCTTTGTCGGCAGGGATGTTTGCCAACTGTTTGGCAATTGCAATCGCCCGATCGAGACCACCAAACTCATCCACCAACCCTTGGTCTTTCCCCTGCGAGCCGGTCCAGACGCGTCCTTGTCCGACCGAGTCGATATACGCCGCATCTTTGCCGCGCCCCTTGGCAACTTTCGGCACAAAGTCGCTATAGTAGGTCGTCTTGATCCACTCTTCGAACTTCGCTCTCTCATCCGGAGTAAACTTCTCCGTTTCGCTAAACATGCCGGCGTTTTTCCCGCGCAGCACATATTCGTTGGAGAGCCCAATCCAATCGTAGAAACCCTTCATCACCGGTTTGCCGCCAACCACACCAATCGATCCGGTAATAGTCGAAGGCTGGGCAATAATCCTGTTGGCGCCGGCGGAAATATAGTAGCCACCTGAGGCTGCCACGTCGGACATAGAAACGACGACGGGCTTTTTCTGTTTCGCACCTTCGACGGCATGCCAAATGATGTCCGACGCCAGACCGGAACCGCCCGGACTGTCGACGCGCAAAACGATGGCCTTGATTGTTTTGTCATCGCGAGCGTCATTGAATGCTTTCGCGAGGGTGTCAGAGCCAATCGACTGATCGCCGGTGGGACTGTTTTCGGATCTGCCCGAACCAATGTCTCCGGTGGCATAGATCACGGCGATCCGCTCGCCTTTATCGAGGCCTAACGATTCTGGCGGCACCTGCCGATACTCAGAACCTCTCACAAGTCGGAGTTCGTCGCTGTCTTTGTAGCCGAGCTTCGACTTGATCTCCTTGTCGAGTTCATCACGATAGGCCGCGCTGTCGATTAATCCAACCTCTTTCGCTTTCAGGGCGCTGTAAGGAGAGTTGTCGACGATGGCGCGCACCTCTTCCGGTGTTTTGCCGCGCCCCTTGGCAATCGCTTCGAGGTAACGCTTGAAAAGATCATCCAGTAGTGAGTTGATGAATTCACGATGGGCTTCCGACATCTCCTTGCGTGTAAATGTGTCGCCGACACTCTTGTACTTCCCAATCTGGTAGATGTCCGGATAGACACCCAGCTTATCCAACGAGCCGCGGAAAAACATCACGTTCGCTGCCAGACCATTAATGAACAACTCTCCTGGCGGTGCGAGATAAATACGATCGCAAGCGCTGGCGATGTAATACTCCTTGTTCATGCCGAGTTCCATGTAGGCATAAACCTGCTTGCCTGAGGAACGAAAGTCGGTAATGGCATCGCGAATCTCTTCGGCTTTGGCCCATCCAGCCCCTGACATGTTAATGTCGAGGACGATTGCTTTTATACGCTTATCGGCCTTGGCTTTCCTAAATTGAAGCACCAGGTTCGTGAGCGATTCATCCGTACCACCGAAGAACTTCCGCAGAGGATCATCCGGCACATAGTCGGGCAACGGTCCGGCGACCCGAAGTACCAGCACGCTATTGTCTCGAATGGTGGGAGTCCTTTGCCCAAACGCAGCTAGCAACAGTGCGAACCCCAGGAGAGCGACCAGGACCAAAGACACGAGAATGCCGGTGATAATAAGAATTGTTTTACGCGTGCGTGACATTGCCATAGTTATTTGCTGCCTTTGTTGCTAATCCCAGCAGTTTAGCAGCCGGAATTAGGGGAGTCTTCGCGTTGTGAGTACGTCATTTATGAGGAAAAGGTTTAGAAAGCCGGGGCCAGCGGGTGACGCACAGATTGCCAAATTCCGATTGCCATCTGCCGATTTTGTGGTTGGTAGGCGACATTATTAGCGTCTGAGGGAGGCAAATAATCGTTGAAGACCGCAAATCGACTATTGGCAATCGGAAATTGGCAATCTGCCCGTTGCCTACTGCCCACCGGCCTTAACTATCCATCCGCCGCCAATGACCTCGTCCTCAGAGTAGAAGACCGTAGCCTGGCCCGGAGTGATGGCCCGCTGAGGCTCATCAAACACGACATGTGCGCGTCCATTCTCGAGTGGGGTAATGGTGGCTGGAGCTTCAGCATGGCGATAGCGGATACGCACGTGGGCGTGCACGGGAGTTGCCGGACTGTCGTAAGCGACCCAGTTCACACCGGAAGCGGTAAACTCTCGGCTCAATAATTCCCTCTGGCCGCCGACAACAACACGGTTCTTTGGCGCATCAATTGAGAGGACGTAAAGCGGTCGCTCATTCGCAATCCCGATTCCGCGTCGCTGACCAATGGTGTACCGGTGGATGCCGGTGTGTTGACCGACGACGTTACCGCGCGTGTCTTCAATCTGGCCCGGTCCGGGCAATCGGTTCCCCGCGTCTTCGGCTTCGAGATAACGATCGATGAAACCAGCATAGTTTCCATCCGGAACGAAACAGATCTCCTGCGACTCCGCCTTCTCAGCCACCGCCAACTGATGCTCGCGAGCTACTCGACGAACTTCCGGCTTCGACATTTCGCCGAGAGGAAACATCGAGCGTGCCAGTTGCTCCTGAGTTAATTCCCAGAGAAAGTAAGACTGGTCCTTTTGCAGATTGCGTCCCCGGAAAAGCCGGTACCGCTCGGCCGATTGATCGAATTCGACGCGTGCGTAGTGTCCCGTGGCTACTTTCTCACAACCAAGACTCGCCGCGAGGGCATCCAGCGAAGCAAACTTCAAACGACTATTGCAGGAGACGCAGGGAATGGGCGTCTCTCCAATGAGATAACTCGCCACGAACGGCTGCACGACGTCACGCTCAAATTCGCGCTCGAGGTTTAACACGTAGAAAGGAAAACCCAGTTCTTCGGCCACGCGGCGCGCGTCATAAACATCATCCAGCGAACAGCAGCGGGAAGGAAGCGGATCGCCATTCTCGTCGACGCTGATACCGCGGCGCTGATTCCACAATTGCATCGAGAAGCCGACCAGATCATGACCCTGTTCCTTTAGAATTGCCGCCGCCGCGGAAGAGTCCACTCCGCCACTCATTGCCACCGCTATTCGCATTTTTGATTTCCGATTGCCAATTTTAGATTGGCGTTTAAATCCTTTGGCGATTGGGGAAATTGGGTAATGATGCGGTTTGTTCGACGTCCACGATGTCACTCCACTACGGAACCGCGAGCGGTAGCGACCGGGACTTAAACTCAACAATGGCTTCTGTTATTACGACTGCCAAAACCTAAGCCAAAATGCGCGTCGAATCCAGCATCCGGTCGCTACCGCTCGCGGTTCCGTAGTGGATTGTCACTACAAAAGTCATGGGGCGATTTTGAAACTGCACCAGTACCGGAAATATGCCCAGTTTGCCGCGCTTTCAAACCGAATGCTAAGATGCTGACTCGCCCTGTTGAATAATACCGCAAGCTAGCGCAGGCGTCACTTAGCTGCACAAACGCCTATTCACGATTTACGATTCACAACCCATGCCCGAACGCGCGATTGAAGAGTATCGAATCGGTGAAGAACCTTATTACCTCGCTGTCGGTGGGGAGGTTGATCTCTTTGCCGCCGCCCACTCGGCTCGTTTGCCAGTTATTCTGAAAGGGCCGACCGGCTGCGGCAAGACACGTTTTGTCGAACACATGGCCTGGAGACTAGAGCGCCCGCTGATCACCGTCGCCTGCCATGAAGATCTATCGGCGACGGATCTGGTCGGGCGGTTCTTGCTTGAGGGTGAGGAAACGGTCTGGCACGATGGACCTCTCACCGCGGCCGTGCGCAATGGCGCGATTTGCTATCTCGACGAAGTGGTAGAAGCACGCAAAGACACGGTCGTCATTATTCACCCTTTGACGGACCATCGCCGGCGTCTCCCAATTGAAAAGCGCGGAACGATTCTCGACGCTCCGTCTGATTTCATGCTGGTCGTTTCTTATAATCCCGGTTACCAGTCAATCCTTAAAGACCTAAAGCAGTCGACGCGCCAGCGTTTTATCGCGCTTGACTTCGACTACCCGCCGCCAGAGCTTGAGGCTGAAATCGTGGCGCGCGAAGGCGGGGTGGATGAAGGCATAGCGCGCGATCTTGTGCTGATAGGCCAGAAGGTCCGCAACCTGAGGGGACATGGTCTGGAAGAAGGCGTATCTACCCGGCTGCTGATTTACGCGGCCCAAATGATTGCTCTCGGTATTCCACCCATCACTGCCGCCGATGTCGCAATGTGCTCACCAATCACTGACGACCGCGAATTGCAGCGCAGCATTCGCGAGATCGTGACCACCGTGATCTAGTTGTGGCGCAGCCCCTGGCATGGATTCCGATCTTAAACCGAAGTCAGACCACGGCTCGTCCCCGGACCCGGAGGCTTCCTCAGCTTCAATTGAACAGGCACTTCGAAAACAATTCTCAGAGGCTAAGAATGCGACGGAACGGCAATCGATTCTGGAACTAACCCGGGAACTTGCGCGTCTGTCGTTGGATCAGGCGGCTGCGACCCTCGAAACCAGCGCCACGATCGCCGGTGTTTCTTTACGCGCGAGTGTCGAGTTCTTGCGGGCAGCGCCGGAAGTTGCGGAAACTCTCGCCGCCGCTGAGCTGCGACTGTGGGGCGAGATGGGCCGGCGCCTGGCGCTCGGCGATGTTGAGACCGCCATCAGCTTCTTCCTTGCCGGCGTACGCGATCTGAAGGGTATGCCGCCGGACGCCCGGGCAATTGTCTTCCAATTGTGTTCTCGTCAGATGACGCTCTCCGTGCCCATTGCCGCCGCAACGCTCCGCAAAGTTGGAGCGTTCTCAGAAGCTGTACCCGATTCGGAGACGCTCGTTGCGACTTTGGAAACCGCGGCAGAAATTTCCCGCCGCTCAGCGAAACACAGCTCAGATTTTCTCGCGGCCACTCCACTGGTAATTCAATGTCTCGATCAGTTTGATGACCGAGCCGTTAAGCAGAGGGCGCTGGCGTTAGCTTCCGCCTTTGCTTTCCGGGCTGGAGGAATCGCTACCGACGCCTGGGCAGCAATGCCGACAGCTTTGGCGAATCTAAAATCCGAAGCAGCTCTGCAACTACTCGATCGAACTGGAGATTTCCTCGAGCGCGGCGGCGGCGGCGCCTTGCACCTTATGCTTGCGGGGGGAGAGGTTCTGCGCATCCTGCCGGAATTGTTCAACGATTGGATTGAGTTGCTCTGGGTGGTTGCGCGACATGGCAATGCCAGTCTGGTGGCATTTGTGCGAAGCACTCCGCGATTCGTGCGTGGATTCCTGACTGGGATGGACCGTAATCGGGCCGTTGAACTCTCCAAGCGAGTCGTATCGTTAACCGCGGAGATCGCACGCCTGGACGGAGAGGCAGCACTTGCCTGCTTTCGAGCAAGTCCCGGCGTACTGAGGACGGTGGCGATCGAACAGTTTGAGGAATGGGTGAAACGGGGTCTTTTATTTTCACCTAACGACACGCGCGCGCGACGGAGTTATTTTGCCCTCGAGACTCGCGGTAGCTACGAGGTGCTCCATAGCGACAGCAGTGGTCTAACGCTTGATTCGATCCAGCATCTGTTGTGCCTCTACGTCGAGGCCCTAACTGGACGAGAAGTGGAGTTGGCGCCCATCGCCGCCGTCCCCGTAGAGACGAGAATTGGCGACGGTCGCACGATCCACTTGCCCGCGTTGGTAGCTGAGTTTGGCGACGACGATCTTGATTTTCGTCTCTACAAAGCACTGGCTGCGCACGCCGCCGGCCAAATCGAATTCGGTACTCAAGAATGCGATGCGGTGGGTCTCAGCGCTGCTTACTCGGCGATTGCGGAAACTTACGACCCTGCCAACGTGAACGCGAGGGACGCGTTTGCTCTTGATGGATACATCAACGATCCTCAGAGAAGCGAGGCAGCGATCTCGCCGGCAGAGGAGGTGCCCATTGGCCCAAAGGACAGATACCAGCTTCCTCCGAATAGTGACTACCGGGCAGTGCTGGCGCTCTTTCCTCATCCACACCTGGCGCGAAGGATTTTTGGCACACTCGAGAATGGCCGCATAGACGCCCGGCTGCGACGGCAGTATCGTGGTCTCGCTCGGGATCTCGATCTAATTCGAGAACACTTGCGCCGTAGTCGCCCTGCCATCCTCGATCTTCCGGCGACCCTGTTTCCGTTTGAGCTGCTTTTTCAGATTACGCTGCTGGGCGGCGCGCTTGATGACTCAAGGCAGTATTACGGTCAGATCGTCTCAGAGTTGGAGACAGTGGCAGCCGGGTATTTGGCGGATTCCGCGGCTACCGTTGCCGACACATTGATGGCCACCAGCAGAGTCTACTCACTATTTCAGTCAATGGCTCCGGCGGACGATTCTTTCCAGCAGTTGGAGACGACCGAAGATTCGTCAGATCACGAAGATCAAAGCTCAGCACTCAGCGAAACACTCAAATCGCGCCCTCGAGATCGCGAACCGCAGAGACGTGACGCGCGCGAACTCTTCAACGCCTGGAACGATCCCAGTGCCGAGGGAGATCCTGACGAGCTCGAGGGTGGCGAAGCCTGGATCGAGGCCGAAAGCCCGGAACAGAACCTGGAAGAAGGAGAGGTAGCCTACAATTACGATGAGTGGGATCGCGAGCTCACCGATCATCGCCTGGCCTGGTGCCGGGTGATCGAGAAACAGGTCAAGCAGGGGGATCGGCTGTTCGTGGACCAAACACGGGACCGCTACCGGGGCGTCATCTCGTCGATCCGACACCAGTTTCAGTTGCTCAAACCTGACGAACTGACGCGAGTGGCTAACGAACTTGACGGCGAAGAGTATGATCTCAACGCCGTTGTCGATTTCGTCCTCGACCGACGGGCCGCGGGGGTCGGCGGCGGGCATCAATCCGAGCGGCTCTATATGAAACGCTTACGTCGCCGTCGTGATGTGGCAGTTTCCTTCCTGCTGGATCAGTCCTCGTCAACAGCCCGCACAATAGGCCGGCATCCGCTGCAGCCTTATACGCACCCCGGCAGGCGCATTATTGAAATTGAGAAAGAAGGGTTGGTCTTGATGAGCGAGGCTTTGGAAGCCGTGGGCGATATCTACTCGATAAACGGTTTCACTTCCGAGGGCCGGCGGAATGTGAAGTTTTATGTGGTCAAGGATTTCGACGAGAAGTATTCGGACGAAGTTAAGCGTCGTATTGGCGGGATTACTTACCAAAACAATACTCGACTCGGCGCCGCGATTCGCCATGCGACTGCGAAGCTGGCAAAACAACAAGTGCGCACGCGTCTGTTGATTGTGCTCTCTGACGGTCGTCCTTACGATCACGACTATGGGGACGCCCGTTACGCTCGGGAGGACACGCGCGAAGCGTTACGTCAGGCCAAGATTCAGGGCATCACGCCCTTCTGCATTACCATTGATCGGGAATCCGAGGCGGAATTACGTGACCTCTACGGCGAGATCGGCTACACAATCATCGACGACGTACTTTCCCTCCCTGAGAGACTGCCGGGTATCTATCGTCGGCTGACTACGTGATTAGCGAGATTAACGATTGTTAAGCTTCAATCTAGTGTCCTGACTCTAAAGTTCGCTGACAAAATCGGGCAACACTTGCGAGGATCTCGTCAGCGGATTTGGTCCAGATGAACGGTTTTGGTGCTTCGTTATGGCTGTCGATGTAATTGCGAATAGTTGTTTCAAGGCTGCGCGTGCTGCGAAAGACGCCGCGGCGCAGTTGCTGCTCGGTCAAGAGTCCAAACCAACGTTCAACGAGACTGAGCCAAGAGGCACTGGTCGGCGTGAAGTGGAGTTGAAAGCGTGGGCGCTTCAACAGCCAGCGCTGAATGGTCGCAGTCTTATGAGTACCGTAGTTGTCGAGGATCAGATGGACGTCAAACTCTGGCGGCACTGCCGCATCGATCTTATCCAAGAACTTACGAAACTCAATCGAGCGATGGCGCCGGTTGAGTTGGCCGATCACCTTGCCAGTTCTCGTGTCCAAGGCGGCGAACAGCGAAGTGGTACCGTTGCGCTTATAGTCGTGAGCTCGGCGTTCCGCTTGCCCAGGCCGCATCGGCAGAATTGGCTGAGAGCGATCCAGCGCTTGAATCTAAGACTTCTCGTCAACACACAGTACCAGCGCCTTATCCGGGGGATCCAGGTACAGCCCCACTATATCTCGTACCTTGTCGATGAACAGTGGATCCCGGGAAAGTTTGAAGCTCTCGCTACGATGCGGGGCCAAAGCGAAAGCCCGCCACACTCGCTGCACACTGCTACGACTCAGGCCGCAAGCCGCAGCCAGCGAGCGGTTGCTCCAGTGCGTAGCATTCTTAGGCGTAGACTCCAGCGTCATGGTCAACACTCGCTCCACATCCACATCACTCAGTCGGCGCGGCGTGCCTGGTCGCGGCTCATCCAACAAACCATCGAGCCTTTTATTCAGAAAGCGAGCGCGCCATTTGCCCACCATTTGCTTGGTGATGCCCAAGCGCTGCGCCACCAAAGTATTAGTTTTCCCTTCCGCAGACGCCAGGATGATGCGCGCTCGTTGGGCCAGCGCTTGGCTGGTCTTCGGTCGTCGCGCCCAGCGCTCCAACGTTTCAAGTTCATCCGGCGCCACTATCAAAGCTGGTATCGGTCGTCCTTTTCGCATCGTTGCCTCCTTGGTGCTGATACGAAAATGGACCATCATTTGTTATTAGAACTTTAGAGTCAGGACACTAGGCAAGGCCGCCACTAAGCTAGAACCTCTCAACTCCAACGACCTCTAAGGTCAGGAAGGCGGACCCTGTCCCCGCCTCAGGCTTGAAAGCTACTCAGCAAACTCGATAACCTCATCTCCTCTTTCCAAAGCTGTACCAGCCCATCTGTTTCATCGCCTTCGACAGCTTCTCGGAATCGTCCCGCCACCACCAGTCATGATCCACTGCCAATGGCTCATCACCTTGTGAGTGAAATCATCGAAAGCCCGACCAATAGTCTAAACCATTCTCATTTTCATCGTAAGAGCGGGGACAGGGTCCGCCTTCCCGACCCCGGGATTTTTCCAATTGAGCAGTCATCCTCGCAACTTGAAAGCCTCAGCACTGAGCTGGCGCTTGCCTACTTGCCCTGCCTCCCACCCCTTCCTCGACCACCACCGCCGGGAGTTTCAATTCGCACGCGGTCGCCAGGGTGTAGTTCCCAGCTACCTTTCGAGGCTATATGAACAGGAGAGCCGTTGCGAATAATGGCATCGCGGCCCACCGCTCCTACCTCGCCGCCGCTTAGCCCGTAAGGTGCTTGCTTTCGTCTATCAGCGAGCAGCGACATGCGGGCCGGGGCGAGAGTCTCGATCTCGCGAACCACCCCATCTCCGCCACGCCGTTTACCCATTCCACCTGAGTCCTTGCGGATGCTGTACTCGCGTACTCGCAGCGGATAAGCATACTCAAGCGCTTCGGCAGGAGTGTTGAGGCTGTTGGTCATGTGAGTATGGACTGCGCTCATGCCGTCGTGATTGGCCCGCGCGCCCATCCCGCCCGCCACTGTTTCGTAGTAGGAAAACTCGCGGCCGGTGCGCGGATCGATGCCACCTATTGTTAGATTGTTCATAGTGCCTTGGCTGGCGGCAGGTATGCGATCCGGTAAGGCCTGGGCGAGGGCTCTGAACAGGACATCCACGATGCGTTGCGAGGTTTCGACATTGCCGCCGGCAACTGAAGCAGGATGAACGGCATTTACCACGGTGCCCGCCGGAGCAATCACTTCGATAGGTTCCATCAGACCCGCACTGGCAGGCACGTCTCCACCGATCAGACATCGGAAGACGTAAGAAACGGCAGACACGGTAATTGCTTCTACGGCATTGATTGCGCCGGCAACCTGGCGGGCGCTGCCGTTGAAGTCCACCAGGGCCCGGTGACCATCGATTGCGATCCTCACCCGAATCGGAATTCTTTCTTCGCTGATGCCGTCGTTGTCTAGCCAGTCTTCTGCCTGGTAAGTGCCGTCAGGAATCAGCTCGATCGCATGCCGCATCAGTCGCGCGGAATAATCGATCAGGTGACTGGCATATTCCTTAGCTTCAGTGATTCCGCGTCGCGCCACGATTTCCAGCAGCCGCGACTCGCCGGTCTTCAATGAACCAATCTGGGCCTGGAAGTCGCCTCGACGCTCGGCATGTCCGCGCACATTCGCGAGAATCAGGCGCATCACATCGTCGGCTATTTCGCCTGCCCGCGCCAGGCGAATAGGCGGGATTCGTAAACCCTCACCATAGACGTCGGTCGCCAAACCCATCGAACCCGGCGTTGCCCCGCCAATGTCGGCGTGATGCGCACGATTGGCAACGTAGAAAAGACAGGAGGCACGAGGCAGGAGGCTGGAGGCAGGAGATCGGGCTTTTTGTCCTGTTGCCTTCTTCTTCCTGCCGTCTGCCGTCTGCCATCTGCCTCCTTCCGGATGGGCCCAGAGGCCCATCACCAACGTCACATCCGGCAGATGTGTGCCGCCTGCAAAAGGATCATTGAGAGCTACCACATCGCCCGGCGCTATTTCCACTTCACTAAGTGCCGCGGCGACAGCCATAGGCATCGAGCCCAGGTGCACAGGCATGTGATCGCCCTGGGCGATCACGCGACCACTGCCGTCGAATACTGCGCATGAGTAGTCGCGTCGCTCTTTTATGTTTGGGGAGAAGGCGGTGCGGCGTAGGGCGATCCCCATTTCTTCGGCCACGGAGGTATAGAGTGCGCGGTAGATTTCCAGGGTTGTGGGATCGAATAGTTTTCTCATGTCAGTTAACGCCAGCGTTCTATTCGCGTTGACGGCTTTGCCGTGCCTTGTCCCTGAAAGGGTCGCACCATGCCAAGCAAGGATTCAACTTGGGTGATGTAGTTGGTCGAGACTGCGACCCCTTCAGGGTCGGAACAAAAATTCCTTTCCGGGGGGCGTTGCCCCCGGCTGTTAACTTCATGCCTGTCAGGCATGTTCATGCTCACTATCGCTCGTGCCTGACTAATCTGCAGATGCCTGCGTGTTTTTCCGACGGGCTTTTCAAGGCTTCGAAAACGTTAGCCGGATTGCTCGCGACTAGGCGGTATGTTTTCTCGGCTAAATTCATGCCGCCGCTACGCGTCGAGGACTACCTTTTACGAGTCTCACAATTCGATAATCAAGTTACCAAGCAAGTCTACTTGGGCCTTCACCCTAGCTGGAATCAGAGTCGTCGCCGAATACTCAATCACAATGCATGGCGTTCTGAGCTTCATGCCCCCGCCGAGATCATCCCGGCGGTAAATACCAACGCGATGTTTGGCGCAGTCGAAGTAGGCGACCCCGGATCCGTGCGGCTTTGTCCCCCGGCCCCCTCGAGAGTTCGACACGCGCGGGTTCTTTAACTTCTCCACAATACCGATCGATCTCACCTTCGTGCTGACAATCTCCACCACGTCTGATTCCTGCGCGTAACCATAACGGGCGCGATGCGCGCGATGAAAGCTCGCTGCGATTTTCCCGGAGCCTCCCTTTGTCGACTTGATGCCCAGTTCGAACGATTGCCCCTTGTAGCGTGCGGCCAGCGATCTTTCGCTGCGCTGTTTCGATTCCGAAAACCCTTCCTTGCGCAGTGCGCTGCCTGCAGTGTGCTCAAGTTCTCTAAATGCGGCTTCCAGCTTCTTCTCTATGCCCGGCCCGACTTCCAGCATCACCGTGCGGCTCAGATCCTTCACCACGTCGGCGGTCACCACCCCTATGGCGGAGAGGGCGCCTGCTGCCGTGGGCGTGACTACTCGTGGAATGCGAAGCGCGCGCGCCAGGTCAACCGCATGGAGTCCACCGGCGCCCCCAAAGGGAAGGAGGGCAAACTCGCGCGGGTCGTAGCCGCGTTCCACCGAAATACTTCTCAGCGCCCGTTCCATGTTTGTATTTACCACCGAAATCACCCCTTGAGCTGCGTCGGTGAGCCTGACTTTTCGACCCGCGGCTTTGCTCATGTCAGCCGCAAGCGTGGATATCGCTTCGCGCGCCCGCTGCTCATCGAGCGGGAACTCTCCACCCAATAGACCAGCCCCACCAAAGTGGCCCAACACAACGTGGGCGTCAGTCACGGTGGGCAACATCGACCGCCCGTAACAGGCAGGTCCGGGATCGGCTCCGGCCGACTCAGGGCCCACCCGCAACGAGCCGCCCTCATCAACTCTGGCGATCGATCCACCGCCGGCGCCGACGGTGTGAATGTCCATAACCGCAACCGCAACCGGCAGACCCGCCACCATCGCCTCGTTGGTCATGCGCAAGCCTGCTCGATCACACAGGGCCACGTCAGTTGAAGTGCCGCCCATATCAAGAGTAACGATATTTTCCAGTCCGGCCGATCGCGCAGAGCGCAATGCCCCTACCACGCCACCTGCCGGTCCCGAAAGAATTGTGCGCACAGGTTCATCAGCAGCAGCGGCGGCCGAGATGCTGCCGCCGGAAGATTGCATCACCCGGAGCCCCGGAGCATGGGCTGCAAGTCTCTTGAGATACGAACCCATGAGAGGTTGCAGATAGGCATTGATGGTAACTGTCGAAGTGCGTTCATACTCGCGATATTCCGGCAGAATCTGGTGAGAAACCGATACCGGAACGTTAAGGGAGGAGACAGACTCCGCAATGCGACGTTCGTGTGCCGGATGCACGAAGGAGAAAAGGAGAGAAATCGCAACCGACTCCACCTGCGCCGCTTTCAACTTTGCGACCAGAGCATCCAGCTGATCATCTTCCAGGGCTTCCAGCACTTCACCTGATGCGGCAATGCGCTCCCGAACGCCAAATCGCAGACGGTCGGGTACAAGTGGCGGCGGGCGAATGGCGTCGAGATTGTAGAGTTCTGGACGCGCTTGCCTGCCAATTGCCAGAACATCTTCAAACCCCCTCGTTGCGATGAGTGCGGTACGTGCCCCTCGTCTTTGGAGCAACGCATTGGTCCCCACTGTGGTGCCGTGAACGACTTCGATATCCCCAAGCCTAATACCAGCAAGTTCGGCGATGCGCTTCAAACCCGCAACAATAGCAGTTGAAGGATCGCCGGGAGTGGAAGGAAGCTTGAAGACTTGCAGGCGATCATTAAACTCGCAGACAAAGTCTGTGAACGTTCCACCGGTATCAACCCCGACACGGATGGGACGGACCGGTTGAATCTTAGATTTAACCATCTAGAAATAGTCGGCAGGAGGCAGGAGCAGGAGGCAGGAATAAGAATCATGTTCAACGGAACCTGCTGTCTATCTACTGCTCCTGCCGTCTGCTCCTCGACCCTAGGCCGGGTTTCAAGACCTCAAAACACCTCGTCGCGTTAGCGACGATTAAATGAACGGTCAGTCGTCGCCGACGCGACAGGAACCTTTTCTGCTTCCTTTTCCGGCCTTACAAGACCGGGCTAGATTCATGCCGTCGCTACGCGTCGAAGAAATGGCCGAATGAAAATGAGAAATGACAAATCATGACAAATGGAAAAACTTGTCTGATAGCGCCTGTCTACTGCTCCTGCCTCCTGCCGACTTCTTCCCTGACCCGAGTCCAGCATCCGCTCGAGTTCGAAGCACGCGCGGCATCCAATACAAGCTGGACCCGGTAGCCGTCTTCAAAAGTCGCCGCTCCTTCGACTGTCTTGCGACCCTTGCGCAGAGCCTCAACGATGTTGCAAGCGAAATTCGTGAAGCCTCGTGACCAGCTGGCCGTGCGCATCCCAGGGGCCATCGGATCCTGATGCACTTGAACAGGTCGCCAGGCATCCGAACCTGCGGGTGAATGCCACACTTCACCTGTTTCCTGGCCCATCAGCGCGCCCGTGGTGCCGTAAATTTCGAGGCGATTCTCATTGCTGCCGGATTCCACCACTGACAGAGCAGCGGCGCCGGTGGCATTTCTGGTTAGCGAGGAGTCAGCGAATCGGAAATGAAGTTTGGCTTCGTCATCAGTTGTGACGCGACAGATCGCGGCAGTGGCTTTATCGGGACGTTCAGCGATGTGCGTGTTGAGCATACAAGAGACCGCGCTTATCTCTGTGGTCAACATCCAGCGAAAAGAGTCGATGACGTGGGAGCCAATGGCGCCGAGTGTGCCCCCGCCCATTTTCTCATCGGACCACCAATCCCAGGGACGGTCCAACACTCCGCGATCGTCAGAACGAAAGACGTAGTTGCAGTGGCGCACGGCGCCAATTGCACCGCTGGTCAACATCGAACGCATCATCCGCCGGCTCTTCAAAAACCGGAGCTCGTGATCGATGAGGGCCAGCACCCCCGCCTTTTGCGCGGCTTCGGTCATGCGTTTCGCTTCCGCGGCACTCATGGCCATCGGCTTTTCGCAAAGCACGGCCTTGCCGTGATCAAGTGCGGCCAGCGTCATTTCCATGTGGGTCGCGGGCGGCGTCACGACGCTGACCAGGTCAACGTCTTCGCGCGCTACCAGCTCGCGCCAATCGTCAGCAACATGCTCAATTTCGAACTCTTTCGCGACGTCGGCGGCGTGTTCTGGGTTTCTGCTGGCGATGGCGACGATGCGCGCTCCCATGCAATCCCGAAATCCGGGAATTTGGGTAGTGCGAGCAAACCCGGCGCCGATGATTCCGATCCTTACGGGCTTTCCGTTAGTCACGACGAATCTTCCTTCTTATCTCTCTAAGAATAGGACTGGGTTGAACCCGAAAGCTTCTTGACGTGCCTGCTTCCTGCTCCTGCCTCCTGCCCACTTACTTGGTGCCCCCCCGCAGGGATTCGAACCCCGAACCAACAGATTATGAGACCTGTGGAAGGGCATCAACCAAGTTGGACCAAGCACGATGTAACCGTATTTACTGAATCCGCAGCCGTCAAAGTTCGTTATATCTTGCTACGTCGGAGTACATGATCGCGCCATTTTCACGCCATCGAGAGGCGTAGATCACTCGGGTTGCGGTATTCCCGACATGAACATCGCTCTGCCAAAATAATTCCATACGTCACGTCCTGCTCGATGAAGAACCACTTAATCACGGAGAGAATCAAATCCACAGGCAATCCAGTCCCAAAGGTCAGATGCTCACAATCCTGGGAAGTTACTTCTTGGCAGTCATAGATCCGCTCGATCAATTTAAACAATCTTGCATAGGCCTTGGGCGCATGAGCCTTCTTTCGCTTCAGATCTTCAAGAATGATTGAATGGTTAGGACGATCTGTGGTCCTTCCTTTGGCTCCGGGGAACTTCATTTCTTGGACCCTAATCTCGAAGTCAAAGCCCTTATTCAGCCAAGCGGGGCGTGTTAGAAACAGTCGCTTTCCATCAGACAGTGTTTCCACAAAGTAGCAGTACTTACTTGCTAGCTCGCCCGTACCAGTGCCAGGCTCTTCATTCAAGAATTCCCGGACAACCTTTTCTCGTATCTCCTGCCGCGTTCCAGTGCTTATTAACAATTCAGATGAGCGGTATTGTTCAACCAAGTTCTTTCTGTCAGTCTCAGCGTCCTTGAGTTCTGGCAAACCCTCTATCATGAGACCACTTCTTCCCCGCGAATTTACAGTTCACTTCCTACGACAGGCAAAGGGAGGTGATAGCCATCCCCCAATATGCGGGCGACAAAAGAAGTTCTTGCGTAGAAGGCCCGCGACACACTGCCATGGCCTGGTCCCTTAGTGCGCGGCTGGACCAGAACGCCCATGGCACCCGTCAAAGCAGAAAATCCTTTCTCAATTATCGTCTCTCTTACGAGTTCGTAATCTGCCCTGACCTGCTGATAGAGTTCAGCATCGCCGAGATCGAATTCGGCTACGGAATGTAAGAACGAGCAGGGCTCTTCTTTGCAATCGAAAATACGAGCGACCACGACGGTCTTTCGCAGCTTAGCTAATAGATGACTCTCCTCAAAACGCTTTGCCGCGACGTTGACAGGATCGATCATCGTAATAGCCATAGTTTCTTTGACGCGCAGCATTCCATCGCGCTTAGGCACAAGTTGAACTTGTTTGAGTTCCCAGCTGCCGAAGTTAGGGGATTGTGCGGAATTGATCGGAAGTCCCAAGAAGCGCTCAATAGTGTGCCCAGCCCACCCTTTGTTCTTCTTTCCATCCTTCCAAACGGTGATGTGGTATATGTCAGCCAGAGGGCGAAGATCTGTTCCGACAAGCGTGCGCAGTTTTTCGATCGCCTCTAATCGCTCCAAAGCAAGTGTTCCTTTGGTTCGGCTGGGATGCCCATGCCCGTCGCACCCGCTAAGCGGCGAGTTGCAATCGCAACGAACTTATTCTCCATTTCACAGCCTATGAATCGGCGGTTGAGAATGAGTGACGCAACTCCGGTAGTTGCGGACCCAGAGAACGGGTCGAATACTAAGTCCTCCTCGTTTGTGCTAGCTCGTAGACAGCGAGCAACAAGTGCTATTGGTTTTTGGGTCGGATGTTTGCCGTATCGCTTCTCTTCTTTGCTCGGAGCAGGCATACGCCAAACATTTTTCATTTGTTTTCCCGCGTTCTCGGCCTTCATCTCGTCATAGTTGAATGTATATTTACCTTTTCCCTTTTTTGCCTTTGTCGCCCAAAGTATTAACTCGGTCGCGTGTGTGAAACATCGACAACCCAGATTAGGGGGCGGCGCCGGTTTTTCCCAGATAATGTCATTTAAGATTCGGAAACCCAATTCTTGCATTGCAAAACCCACGGATGGATAAACGTGGACTGTACCAGAGACCCAAATCGTTCCAGTTGGCTTCAGAAGTCGATGACAAGCAGCCAACCAAGTCTTATTAAACTCGTGATCCAAGTCGACACCCCTGCTACGATCCCACTCCCCCTTATTAACCTTGACCATGCGCCCTGCAATGCAAGTAATTCCATCATTGGACAGGTTGTATGGAGGATCAGTCCAAATGCAATCAACGCTCCCCGCGGGAAGTGTTGCCATCAATTCAAGGCTGTCACCTTGGTACAGCCGCGATTGTTTGTCATTCGATTGCCAGACAATAGATGCGATTTGTTCTTGCAATTTCGGTGACGACAAAACTCTCATTCTCCAGTGTCGATAATTCTTACAAAGGGTTCTACTCCGCGAAAGTGGCAATAAGCACCGATGCCTCGGAGCCGATCCAGATCCTCATCTTTTCCCTGGTGAGGAAGGTATCTAGGCTAAGACCTCTGGATCACACTTCTATCAGCTCTTCTTCTTCGGCAACGGGCAGGTCAGCGTCGGGTTTGACATCAAGCCATCGGAGCATTCCAAGATTGCGAATTGTGGACGCTACAATTTGCGCTTCAAGAGGTGGCTGTCGTCTTTGTTTCCATTGCATTACCGAATCAAGAACTTCGGTCTCTGACGGTATGGAGTTGCGTTGCTTCTTAAGAGTGTCTGCCGCGAAGATCACGGTCGCCACCACTTCCGCCTGATCGGTGTTCATCCGCAGGAACAGGTCGGTTGTTTTTTCAATAATCGGTTTCCACTGAACAATTGACGATTCAAAGTCATTCCTCACGCGTGCGAAATTCGGGCCAACCTTTACCACGAACATGCTGCCCTTCCGCTCTTCTTGAAGCAAGTTGTTGTTAACCAGCTTCGTCTCGGCGTTCTTGAGGTCTTTACTAAATGGACCAAAACTACTACGTTCGTAGTGGAACCCGGTTGGCAGTCCTTCACGTGTCGCGACGTAAGCGATCTTCTGGAAGATCGTCCGTCCGGTAGGCCAGTGATAAGGCTTGGATTCGATTTGGCGGAGAATCTCGATTAGACCCAACCACGCTGGATTGATAGCCGATTGCACTGTCTTGCGTTGAAAAGTCGTAGCGGGTTCCTGCGACAAGAAATCAATTGTCAGTTCTCTGGGCGGCGTTCCGTATGGAGCGTAGAGTTCAACCGAAATGTCCATCTGGCGAGCATAGCGATAGATCAGCGGTCCAACCGTTTTCCATTCAAGCTGTCCGTTGCCACAGCCGAGTGGAGGGATCGCCAGTGAGGTTACTTCCCATTCTTTGTAATGACTCAACAGGTGTTGCAGGCCACGCTCAATGTCGCTGATTCGCGAAACCGATTTCCAGTGATCCTTCGTTGGGAAGTTGATGATATTTGGTGGAAGAAGGCGCTTATAAAGATAGGGGACGCCAGGCTTTACCTCTTTACGTTCGCATCGCTTCACATAGTCTTCGTACATTTCCGGGAAGCGTTCTCTGAACTCCAGAGCGATGCCCTTGCCCATGACGCCGACACAGTTCACAGTATTGATGAGTGTCTGCGCGTTAGATTGCAGAATGTCTGCGACCAGGATTCTCATCTGAGTTTTCTTAGAAGAACATATCACCACGGATGCGCACGGGCAATCCAGTTTCCAATACCTGAAACGCCGCCAAGACGGTCTGATTCGCAACATAGGCACCCATGACAAACCGCGCCTCCGCGCGGTCGGGAACCAAAACCTCTGCACACTTTTCCGACTTGTGACTCATCTCGTCATACATATCTTCAGGGTGTTTCCACGAGCGAGCGAAGAGTCGCTCTCGGTCGATGGTTGCAAGTCCTTCGTTAACCGGTAAAAACTCACCCAGCCGCTCGCCGCGTTTCGATCAGTAACAATGACCCCGGGAAGATCGAGTACTCCAGCATCAACATGGAGGACACAAATTGTTGAGTTGTGACCACGAACGCGGCTGAGCATTGCGTTGTGCGCATCGAAATAGAGGTTTGCGTATTCGTGCAATCGCCGGGCACCTGGTATCTGCTTATTCTGGCGTATTGCCTGAATCTCAGGCATCGCGACGGAATCGTGCGTTAGTTCGGCAGCGAGTGTATGCGAGAGAATGCCGTGCTGCAATATGGAAGGTACATTGGCGATCGCTGTAATGTAGTGAAGTTCCGTAACCTCAGCGCGGTCCATCTTGTCGCCCTCCGCGCGGAACTCGAATTCGAGTGACGTGTAAGCGCCGCTTTCCACGCTCAAAAGCGAGGGCGCCCTCCAACGCTTCCCTGAGATCGGCAAATGCCTCATCACTCATGTACTCGGTTTTCTTCCTCTGACCCTTGCGAGTGCTTTTTGTGGCTTTCATTGCAATTTAACCTACCCAACGCATTTAGTTAAGCTGGGCAAAACATTACAGAATTCGTTACCCCCCTCGGAAGTAATGCAGAACATGCCTTAGGAGTGCGAACTAGTACCAAAGCCGAATACCTCGTCCAGACCGAAGTGAGTAGTTACCTCGTCTTGCTCAAATGTTCCGAGCCACGCCAGGCGTTCTTCCTGATTCGGTCAAGCGCTGCCCGGATATCTCAAAACGTTAGAGGTTTTCCTCGGTTCTTAACGATAGCTCGACCATGCGTTCCAGGAGTTGGTCTGGCGGTAAACCGACGAAGTTCTTCAGCACGAGCTCCTTTGAATACAGTCGGACCAGGTAACGAAGCTTGAGCGACTTGTTGCGGCCGGCGTACACGAAATCGCGATGACCGTTGTTTACGACAATTATATTCCGCGTCGAATCGAATCTGGATCGCCATGAATCGCCCGGCGCGCTTTCGAAAGTGTAACCCGGCAAACCCGACGATTCGACCATTGTCGTTCCACCCTGTGGAAGTAGTTCGTGCGTCACCGTTATTAGCGCGTCGCCTGATCGCTCAATGTCGCCCTGGCAAACCCTGACCCTCACGCGCACCAGGCCAGGCTCGGCGGGAGCAAGAAAGCTCACCGCCTGATCATGACGACGATCCAGGGCGCCATTGCCTTCTACTACTTCCCACTTGAAGGTGATATCGGTTTCGACGCGGCGACGGGATCGATCATAGGGCAACGCACGCAGCGACCTCTGCTCGCCAACCCGCACGACACTCGAGGCCGGTGAGACCGCGACACTGAAAAGCGGACCAGCGAACTCGAAAAACTGTCGCTGCCTTGTGTTGCCGATCTCAGGCTCCGTAACGCCAACCGTGAGTTCTTCGCCAGAATCGAACTCGCGATTGCTGCTTCCCGAACCCCGTTGTGCACGAGTATGAATATCGAACCAGTCGTACTCTTCGGCCGGCAGCGCCAGGAGTGCCTCGCGAAACGCGCGCTGGATTGTCTGCAATAGCTCACGGCTGGCTTGCTCTTCCTCAGCTCGACGCTGCGCTTCGAACATCTCGATCAGCTTTTCCTCCAACGGGAGCAGCGCATCCAAAAGCGCGGAATAAGCTTCATCGTGGATAATGCCGCTGCGGGTGCCCGGCGTTAGATTGACGAAAGGCGCATCGATGTGGCCTTGAAGATACCGCGTTGTCCACGGCGGCTTCGCCAGTTCGTCCACCACGGAAACGTCTTCGAACACACGCGTGCCGTGTCGAAACAGCGCGACTCGATTCCTTTCTTTCGGCTCGTTCATGTAAAGCTCGACGTAAACGTCGCCGAGCGTAGCGCGAATGGTCGGCAATTGATGCAGCAGTCGTCCTTCGTACTGCCGTGGTTCCACTGCGTACTGCTTACGAGCGATCTTGTCGAGCACCGTAATACGCACGCCGGTGTGACGGATACGGTCGCGCAACTCCGCCGCGAGGTACCACTGGATCTTCTCTCCCGAGAGCGAACGAATTCCGTCGAGCAGCCTAGCTATTCGCAATTGAGTTCCGGGCTCAACAAAAAGCGAG
>Ga0136617_10000140_pt1 | contig 52081 bp, 43 predicted proteins | sample AntDrymUQ3222106_2_FD_129672 | JGI IMG/M metagenome (GOLD analysis project Ga0136617, IMG submission 129672) | Polar desert sand microbial communities from Dry Valleys, Antarctica - metaG UQ322 (21.06) | ecosystem: Environmental > Terrestrial > Soil > Desert | place: Antarctica: Dry Valley... | reverse complement strand
TAGACCCCGGTCTGGTGTCCGGCGGTGGTGGCGATGGTGATCTCGGGAGTTGATGACCTGGACCTCGACCGGGCCGATCCGCGACACATACGAGCCGTTGCGCAGGCGGCGGCAGACCGGGAGGTTACGGCCGTTCTTGACCCGGACCAGCACGTCGGCGCCGGTGTCGACGATCGCGGCGATCAATGATTGGGCGGCGAAGTTCCGGTCCGCCAACACGATCATCCCCGGGCGCATCGCCCGGAGCAGGTCCCGGGTGTAGGTGGTCTCCCCGACGCTGCTCGTGCCGAACGTGACGTCGATGATCGTGCGGGTGCCGCACGCGACCAACGCCAACATGCGAATCATCGGATACCCGGTGCCGCCGTGGTGGCCCCCGCCCTTGCGGTACACCCCCAGATTCGCTGGCGTGTCCGGGCAGCACATCATGGTGCCATCAACCGCGGTCACCAACCGGCCACGCCAGTACACCCCCGTGGTGCCCAGCCCGGCGGCCGGGCCGCGGAGCAAGTCGAACAAGGCCCGCAACGGTGCCACCCCGATCCGGCGCCGCGCCTGGACCAGCGCACCCGCGGTCGGGGTGGCCACCGCCAACCCCGCCAACCCCGCAGTCAGCTTCGCCCACACCCCCGCGTACCCCACCTCGGCGAACAACCCCGCGGCCAGAAGCAGGTAGACCACGACCCGCGAGGGCAGGTCCCGCACCCGCGCCTGGACCTTGTTCGTCTCGTCCAGCACGGCATCGACCATCTCGAACGGCACGACCTGGGTCAACTCACCCAGATGACCCGGCGCGAACCGGCCTGAAGCGACAGTGACAACACGGGTGATGACAGAATTGGCGGACAGCGGAGCTCCCAGGAAAAGAACGTCTGGTCAAGGACGAACCCCTCCTACCGGAGCTCCGCTGCCGGCACCGGCACCGACACGCCCACCGCCCGGCCAAGTCCCCTAACGGCGGTTGACCTGCGCCACAGCGCGGTGCCACCGCTCCGGGATCCGGGTTCGGAGGTCAGCCCCACGCCGCGTCCGGTCTCGCCCTCAAAACGGACCCGGACCGCTGAACATCAGCGCCCGTGCACACTGACCTTGCCCAAGACAGACCCTGCACGACACGCCGCAGACACACATCCTTGACAGCCAGCCATCCCCGCTAACTACACGGCTTTGCGGCTAGTCCTTGTTCCCCCTGGCGGGGGCGCCCGTTCCGGGCTGAAAATTGGCCTCAGGCGCACCACCAGCCTCATGTGCATCTATTTCCGGTCAGCAGAACTTGACCATACGTCCACCCGACATCACATCAGCTCCCAGACATGATCATCCCACTGCTCGCCATCCCCGCTCAGCATCTAGTCATGATCACTATCTGCGGTACATAAGCGACATATATGCAGCTCATGTACCGTAGACGGTGATCACGGAGACCGGGCCGGGTTCCCGCGGTGCCGGTGCCCATCCGCGCCGGGCAACCGTTGCGACACCGCCCGTATTTCCGGCGCGGACCACTGAGAATGGCGACTGCAGAGCGTTAACACCGATTAGCGGAATCGGACTTACAGTGGCATACCGTTGAGGGCTCAATGGCCGGACGTACGAGTGGACAGATTAATCTTGCCGAGTATCAAGCCCCTTTCGCCCAGTAGATGTGGACGAAGGTGCCGTTCGTTCGCGCTGACGAGGTAGTGGGGCGCCGGGCCGGTGGCCTTGTACCGCGACACTCGCCTATCTCCAGCTCCGCGCCGAGCTGACCGAAACCTCAGTCCATCGTGAACGGGTCGTACTTGATCCGGTCCAACGGCGTGCCCGCCACCAGCATCCGCGACACCGTCGCCCGGATCATCGCCGGCGACCCGCACACCAGCACGTCGTGGTCGGCCCACGCGCCGTAGCGGGTGACCACGTCGGCGAGCGTGCCCCGCTCAGCGCCCGACTCGCCGTCGTCAGACTCCACCACAGGGATGGCGTCCAGCCACGGGTTGTCGTAGGAAAGCTTGCGCAAAGCGGTGAAGTCGTATAAGTCATCCCAGGTGCGCCCTCCCACGAACACCTGAGTGCGGGGTTGCACCTGCTGCTGGGCGAGGTCCTCCAGCAGGGACTTGATCGGTGCCATCCCGGTGCCGCCTACCACCATCAGCAGCTCGCGGCCCGATCGTGGGTCGACGTTCATCCGGCCCATCGGCGGTCCGATCCGCCAGGTGTCGCCCACCTGGGAGTGCGCCACGAGGGCCCGGCTCACCCAGCCGTTGTGCACCGCTCGCACGTGGAAGTCGAGTGTGCCGTCCGGACGCGGGGCATTGGCCGGTGAGAGGTAGCGCCACAGCCGCGGCCGCTGCGGGGTCTCGACGCTGAGGTACTGGCCGGCCCGGTACGGGATCGGTGCGCTGGCCTGCACGGTGATCATCGCGAGGTCCCAGCCGAGCCGCCGATGGTCGACGACGCGTCCCCTCCACGAGGCAGGCCCTCGCTCTGCGTCCGCGGCGGTGCGCATGGCACTCGCGACGATGTAATAAGCGTCGGTCCAGGCCCGCTCGACGTCGGGGGTCCAGGCGTTGCCGGTGAACGTCCCGATCGCGGTGAGCAGGGCGGCGCCGACCGCGTCGTAGTGCTGTGCGAGCACCCCGAACTTGCGGTGGTCGCGGCCGAGCTGCTGGAGGAACGGCACGAGCTCGTCCGGCTGGTCGATCATCTGTAGGACGTGGACGAGCGCGCGGAGCAGGCGGCTGCGCTGCACCTCCATGTTGACCGGGAACAGGTCCCGGGTCTCGGGGGCTCGGCCGAACAACGTGGCATAGAAGTGGCGGCTCAGCTCGTCGGTCTGGGGCTCCACCAGCGCGAAGCTGGTGCGAATGATCTCGACCATGCCCGACGTTTCCAGGCGGGTGCCGGTGCGGAAGTCGGCGGTGAGCAGCTGTTCAGCGGTCATCGGTGGCCGGCTCTCTCTGATCGAGGAACCTGCACCAGGCCGCCCAGGCCCGCGAGATGCGGCTCGGCTCAACCGGGATGCCGGTGCAGGTTCCAACGTTCATCCGTTCGGGGACGGTCGTCACTGTGGTTCATGCGGTGCGTTGTAGTGGCGGGCCAGACTAGCGCGCGCGCAAACGGGATATGGCTGCCCGGTAGCCATGATCGCCGACCGGCTCGGTGACAGTGACATTGTTATGTCGTCGTCCACGTTTTCGCCGTTCAGCGCATAGATCTACCGCTCACCTGGCCAGGCCTGAGCGGAACAGGCTCAAGTTTGCTGACGTTGTCCCTGTCGACGGGCACGATGGTGCCCAGCGATGGCGTTCCGTGACGGACAGCAGACGGACAGCAGACGGACAGCAGGAGGACGCGGGGATGGATCCCTTCAACCCCACCACCAGGACCCAGCAGGCCATCTCCACCGCCGTGCAGGCGGCCGCGCTCGCCGGTAACCCCGACGTCGGCCCCACCCACCTGCTCGCTGCCCTGCTCATCCAGAGCGACGGGATCGCCGCCCCCCTGCTCGCCGCGGTCGGGGCCGACGCCGCGGCCGTCCGCGCCGAGCTCACCCAGCTCGGCAACCGGCTTCCCTCGGTGGCAGGTTCCACCGTGAGCGCGCCGCAGCTCAGCAGGGAGGCGCTCGCTGCCCTCTCATCGGCCCAGCACCTGGCCACGGAGATGGGCGACGAGTACGTCTCCACCGAACACCTGCTCGTCGGGTTGGCGTCGGCGGGCAGTTCCGCGGCGCAGCTGCTGCGCCGCCACGGTGCCACCGCCGACGCGTTGCGCCAGGCCTTCGCCAAGGTCCGCGGCAGCTCCCGGGTGACGAGCCCCGACCCCGAGGGCACCTATCAGGCACTGGAGCGCTACGGCGTCGACCTGACCGAGCGGGCTCGCAAGGGTGAGCTCGACCCGGTGATCGGTCGCGACACCGAGATCCGTCGCGTCGTGCAGGTGCTCTCGCGGCGCACCAAGAACAACCCGGTGCTCATCGGTGAGCCCGGCGTCGGCAAGACCGCGATCGTCGAGGGCCTGGCCCAGCGCGTGGTCGCCGGTGACGTGCCGGAGTCGCTGCGCGGCAAGCGGGTGGTCTCGCTCGACCTCGGGTCGATGGTGGCCGGCGCGAAGTACCGCGGTGAGTTCGAGGAGCGGCTCAAGGCCGTGCTCAAGGAGATCACCGGCAGCGCCGGCCAGGTGATCACGTTCATCGACGAGTTGCACACGATCGTCGGGGCGGGTGCCACCGGAGAAGGTGCGATGGACGCCGGCAACATGATCAAGCCGATGCTCGCTCGCGGCGAGCTGCGGATGGTCGGCGCCACCACGCTGGACGAGTATCGCCAGCGCATCGAGAAGGACCCGGCGTTGGAGCGCCGCTTCCAGCAGGTCTTCGTGGATGAGCCGTCGGTGCCGGACACCGTCGGTATCCTGCGTGGGCTCAAGGAGCGCTACGAGGTGCACCACGGCGTGCGCATCACTGACGCCGCGCTGGTCGCCGCCGCCACCCTCTCCGACCGCTACATCTCCGCCCGGTTCCTGCCGGACAAGGCCATCGATCTCGTCGACGAGGCTGCTTCCCGGCTCCGGATGGAGATCGACTCCCGGCCCGTCGAGATCGACACCGTCGAGCGCGCCGTCCGGCGGCTGGAGATCGAGGAGATGGCACTGGCGAAGGAGTCCGACGCCGCGTCGGTCCAGCGGCTGGCCGTGCTACGTGCGGAGCTGGCCGAGCAGAAGGAGGCGCTCACCGCCTTGTCAGCGCGGTGGCAGAACGAGAAGGGCGCCATCGAGTCCATGCGCGAGCTCAAGGAGCAGCTCGAGGCGCTGCGCGGGGAGTCCGAGCGCGCCGAGCGCGACGGCGATCTCGGCCGGGCCGCGGAGCTGCGCTACGGGCGGATCCCGGGGCTGGAGAAGCAGTTGGCCGAGATCAGCGCCGCCACCGCCGCGCCCGGCGCGGACCTCATGCTCAAGGAGGAAGTCGGCCCCGACGACGTGGCCGGTGTCGTCTCCGCCTGGACCGGTATCCCCGCCGGCCGCATGTTGGAAGGCGAAACGGCCAAGCTGCTGCGGATGGAGGACGAGCTCGGCCGTCGCGTGGTCGGCCAGACCGAGGCCGTGCGGGCGGTATCGGACGCGGTGCGCCGGGCTCGGGCCGGCATCGCCGACGAGAACCGGCCTACCGGGTCGTTCCTCTTCCTCGGCCCCACCGGCGTGGGCAAGACCGAGCTGGCCAAGGCGCTCGCGGCGTTCCTGTTCGACGACGAGCGCGCGATGGTGCGCATCGACATGAGCGAGTATTCCGAGAAGCACAGTGTGGCCCGGCTGGTCGGCGCCCCGCCCGGCTACGTCGGCTACGACCAGGGCGGGCAGCTCACCGAGGCGGTGCGGCGCCGCCCGTACACGGTGGTGCTGTTCGACGAGGTGGAGAAGGCCCACTCCGATGTCTTCGACACGCTCCTGCAGGTGCTCGACGACGGCCGGCTCACCGACGGGCAGGGCCGCACGGTCGACTTCCGCAACACGATCCTGGTGCTCACCTCCAACCTCGGCTCGACGGCCATCGCTGACCAGGCGCTGGATGACACGGGCCGGCGCGACGCGGTGATGGCGGTGGTGCGCCGGCACTTCAAGCCGGAGTTCCTCAACCGGCTCGACGACGTCGTGGTGTTCCACGCGCTGTCGACCGAGGAGCTCACGCACATCGTCGACATCCAGCTCGGGGTGCTCGAGCGGCGGTTGGCGAAGCGGCGGCTCGCCCTGGAGGTGTCCGACGCCGGACGGGAGTGGCTGGCGATGAACGGTTTCGACCCGGTGTACGGGGCGCGGCCGCTGCGCCGGCTCGTCCAGTCCGCGATCGGCGACCAGCTGGCCCGCGGGCTGCTGGCCGGCGACATCGGCGAGGGCGACACCGTCCGGGTGGACCTCGACCCGTCAGCGGGCGGCGGTACCGGCGGCCTGATCGTCGGCCGAGCCCTCCCGGTCCCGGCGGGCTGACCTGGTCTTGTTGCCAGTCCCGTCCCGTTGATAACAGGATGGCGTTGCTGATGTCCCACGACCAGGGTGGCCACCCTGCTGACATCAGCCCACATTCGAACGTGGAAGGGCCGTGGCGTTGCGAGCCCCCACACCGTTGCAGGTCTACGCTCCCGCCGTGGGCATCCCGTCGTCGGTGTGGTTCGTCATCGCCGTGGTCGCGCTACTGCTCGGCGCGGTGGTGTTGTTCGCCGATCGAAAGGGTTCCGGTCGCAACCGGGACCGGCGCCGCTGGGCCGATCTGCGGGACTGGGAGTTCCTCGACACCGATCCGGTGCTGCCCAGCCGCTGGCGCTTCGGCACCATCCATCAGGGTGGTCCGGGTGTGGCGCGCAACCTGATCAGCGGTGACGTTCCCACCCCGGATGGCCCCCGACAGGCCTACGTGTTCGACCACGAGCAGGCCGGCCGGCTGAGCTCGGTGCTGGCGGCGGTCCAGCTGCGCTCGGCGTTGCCCGTGGCAATCGAGCTGCGGTTGCCGTCCGCGCCGGAACCCGATGCCGGTCTCGACCTGCTCGATCGGGTCGGCGACCGGTACGCGTTCGTCACCGACGTCGATGCCGCCCGCCCGTTGTTGACCCCTCATCTGGCCACCGCCGGTGATTCCATCGGCGACGACGTGGAGCTGCTGTGGGCCGAGGACACCTGGGTGCTCGCCGCTGCTCCGCTGGACGCCACGCCCGAACGGGTGCAGGACCTGCTCGCCGACCTCGCCGAGGTGGCCACCGCGCTCGAGCTGGCCCTGAGCGCACTACGTTGACCGATCCGGGGCGTTGACCGATCCGGGGCGTTGCCGATCCAGCGCCCGAGCGCCACTGATCGTTAGGATCGCCGAGTGCCCACCGTCCTGATCACCGAAGCCACCGCCAGCATCGGTGCCGCTTTCGCCGCCCGGCTCGCCCGCGATGGCCCGGACCTCGTTCTGATCACCCGGAGCCGGGGATGAGCAGCGCCGACATCGAGCGTGACGAGCTCGCCGGGCTGGTCCGTGACCTCGCCGTCGTGCATGAACGGGTCACGCTCTCCTCGGGCATCGAGGCCGACTACTACGTGGACCTGCGGCGGGTCACCCTCCACCACCGGGCGGCCCCGCTGATCGGTCGGCTGCTGCGGGTGCTCACAGTCGATTGGGAGTACGAGGCCGTCGGCGGGCTCACCCTGGGTGCCGACCCGGTAGCCGCCGCGATGTTGCACGCCATCGCGGCGGAGCCGGTACCGGAGCCGGTCGACGCATTCGTGGTCCGCGTGGCACCCAAGCAGCACGGGCTCCAGCGGTTGATCGAGGGCCCAGACATCACCGGGCGGCGGGTGCTGGTGGTGGAGGACACCTCCACCACCGGCTCATCGGTGCTCACCGCGGTACGCGCCGTGCGTGCGGCCGGGGCCACCGTCGTCGGCGTGGTCACCGTCGTCGATCGCGACACCGGGGCCCGTGAGGCGATCGAGGCCGAGGGGGTGGCCTACCGGGCCCTCCTCGCACTCGCCGACCTCGGGCTCGGTTAGCGCGGATTTCCGCGCAGCTGGTTCGGGGCAAGCCTCAGGTGAACTCGTAGTGGTCGATTAGCCTTGGATGGTCACCGGATGTAGCGGGTTCGGGTGTGGAAGGCCGGGTGAGCGCCGTGATCCAGGCGTAGCGCGGGGGTGGCGGTGGGTCGAGCGGCACCCCCGCCCGTTAGGTCGGTGCGAGTGTGCCGTTCGTACCAGTGGCTGTGTACGAGTGTGCCGTTGGCACCAACGACCGGGGTAGGAAGTGTCGTTCGCACCGACTGGTCGGTTGTCGACGGCGAGGAGCGCCTGGTGGCGGCGCTGGTTGACGTGCTTGGGTGCGGTGAGGGGTGATCTCGCAGGGCAGCAGGTCGGCGTATCCGGCGACCTGCGGGTCGAGCTTCCCGTGCAGCGCCGTTCGGATGCGGAAGTGCACCACCTGCGCCATCAACGGGTCCCATTGGAGGCCACGCACGCATGGGTCGGTCCGTCGCCTCCGGCTCATCGCACCCGTGGAGGGCTATCCTGCAGGTGTGAGTGCCGAGCGTGACGAGTTGAAGCGGCTGGTCGAGGAACTGTCCGACGACCGCGTCCCCGCCGTCCTCGCCGAAGCCCGCCGCCAGACCCAACCCCAGCCAGCCGGCGAGTGGCCTCCGCTGTGGTTCGCATCCTTCTCCAGCGGCCGCACCAACTTTGGCAGCAACCATGAGGACGTGCTCGCCGAGGGCTTCGGGCGTTCCTGAGTGATCGTCTGCGACACCGGTCCGCTCGTCGCAGCCGCAGATCGCGACGACCAGGACAACCGCGCCTGCACCGATCTGCTCACCGGACTGCACCTGGCCCGGCGTGCGATTCTCGTGCCCGCACCGGTCGTCCCGAGGTCGGCTACCTGCTGGCCAGCACCGGTGGCCCGAAGACCGAGGCCGCGTTCCTGCGCTCGATCGTGCAGCAGACCATCACGATCGTCGACCTCGAACTCACCGACTACGAGCGCATGGCCGAACTGGTCGAGACCTACGCCGACTTCCCGCTCGGCACCACCGACGCGGCCGTCGTCGCTGCCGCCGAACGGCTCGACATTACCGAGATCGCCACGCTCGACCGCCGCCACTTCCACGCCGTTCGACCCCGCCACATCGGCAGCTTCACACTGCTGCCCTGATCCTTCGACCTGCTGACCAGTCCACTCACACGAGCGCAGTATTTCCGATCGCGACCCAAAGACTCGCGGTTCGGCGTGGAAACTGATTCTTGTCATCCGGCCATGCCCATATGTTCAACGCCACCGGACAAGACGATCGCTGCGGCGACATCAGCCGGCGGCGCGCCCGCCGTCGGCAAACGCGGAGTCCACTCGTTGGCATCGACGTGAGGTCCGAACCGCTGTCCAGTTTGTAATCAACACTTCCAACGGCAGTAGCGGGTTCAGCGGCGTGGTCCGACGACGTATGCTCAGGGTGTGACCGCCGCACACGCGTTCGAGTTGCCACCGCACTCCGCCGCCCCAGCGGAGGCGGTGGATGCCGCCGTCGGCGGCCAGGTCGTCTACCTGACCCATAACGGCGAACCGGCCGCCGCGATCGTGCCGCCCGACGTGGCCGCCGCCGGAGCCGCCGCCATGTGCCCGCATCCTGGGCAAGGTCGGCGCCCTCGCCGACGATCCGCGGCCACCCGGCGTGATCCGGCTGACCGGAGCACAGAACCTGTGGCGTATCCGAGTCGGCGACTACCGCGTGGTGTACACCATCGCGGATGACCGACTGATCATCACCGTTGTCCGGGTCGCAAGCCGAGGCCAAATTTACCGGACACTGTGACTCCCCGACTTCGACCGTACCGGCGGTTGACCGGTAGACCTGAGTCCTTAAGAGGCCAGTGACCGTCCGGACGTCCGGAAAGTCCTTGGTCTCAGAGGAGAGCCGCCTCGGGGAGTCGAACCCCGGACCTACCCATCCCGACGTTGCGGACCAGGTTGTCGAGCAGCCACACGTGTTGGGCGGACAGCCCGAGCACGGCGGTGCCCAGTGCAAGGTGCAGCAAGCGCCGTACCTCGTCCGTGCTGCGGGACCGGCCACGCAGTGCGGCCAGCCGCACTGAGCGCCACCGTCGCCCCAACGGCGGCGCGGGCAGCCGGACCGGCGCTGTCGAAGTCGAGCAGCGCGACCTGTGCCGGATCGGCAGCCACGACACAGGCCAGGTGCAACAGGACGAGCACGGCGACGGCCGAGCCGAGGAAACGGTGCACCTCAAGTACGTTCTCGATCCCGGGTTGGGAGCACTGGCCCACGCGACAGGCGGTGAGCTATTAGGCCAAATGGCCTATGAGTGCGACCGAATGCTGGCAGTCGCTTTCAGGGAGCGGTTCGATGAGTACCGATGAGTGCCGGCGAGGGCCGTTCGTCGATCAATGCGTCCGTCCGGTGAATCGGACGATGGCGGGTGTCCGCTACTGGCCGCGTCGGTCAGCCGGATGGGGGGCCACCCGACGACACATCGGACGTCGGCCGAAGGTGGTTGCAACCGATTCGGCGCAACGTCAACGACACTTCCATGCCGCATACTCGACTATCACGGATGGGTCACGGCGGGGAGGCTGAATGATTGTCCGGGGTGGTAGGGGTGGACGGCGGGGTCGTCTCCAGATTTTCCGGACGCTCGGCACGGTCGGGCTCCTGCTCGCGGTTCTCGCCGGGTGCGGCTCACCGGAGTACCACTACGTCACCAACTCCGCCGACCGGACCTATGTGAAGATCCCCAGCAGCTGGCGTCCGATCGACGAGAAGCAGCTCAACGCCGCGTTCGACCTCGACCCGGCTCTCGAGGCCGCCGACCTCGGGATCTGGCACGAGGGCTACGACGCCGACCCGGCGCCGACCGGGCCGGCCGTCGAGCACCTGATCGGATGGCAGGCGACGGCACCGGCTGCGTTCATCGGGGTGCGGGACGTCCCGCCCAGCAGCCGCGGCCGGTATTCCCTTGATGGGCTGCGTGACCTGTTCTTCCCGGTCTCCCCGACGGCTCGCCAGCAGCTCGCGGCCGGCGCGGTCCCGGCCGCCGGTTTCACCGACTTCACGCTGATCAACGACGAGGTCCTCACGCCCGGATCCGGCCTGCGCGGGGTGCATGCCGTGTTTCGCTATCGGCGGGGCGACGGGCCGCTGCAGATCATCGACCAGACCGCCTATCTCAACGACGACGCCAGCAAGCTGTACATGTTCTTCGTCCGCTGCTCCACCGAGTGCTATCTGGAGCGCCAGCAGGAGATCGAGAGCGTGGTCTCCTCCTTCACCATTCGGGAGAGTTCATGACCACGATCGAAACTGTGTCCGAAGGTCTGACGCCGCCCGACGAACCGCCGCAAGCACCCGCCCGCCCGACCCGGAAGAAGATGTCGCTGTGGGACCGGATCCGGTTGCTGCTGCTGTTCGCCGGTGCGTGGTTGATCCTGGTGTGGGCGGCGATGGCGGACAACCCGCTCCTGCCGTTCGTCGACGCGGTGCGCATTCAGGTCGTGGAGTCGCAGTGGCTGCTGTGGCTGGCCGGTGCCGAAGTGGTGCGGCAGCTGCATTTCCTACTCAGTGAGCGGTCTGCCGGATATCACGGGTTCTGGTCGCAGCGGGTGTTCGGTGGCTCCGAACGGACACTGCACCACCGGTTCACGGACTGGACGCGGTTCCGGATCGCTCGGATGCTCAAGATCGCCGCGTTCATCGTGCTCTTCGCGTTGGTCGCGGGGCAGATCCTGGAGACTTCGCCGGCGTTGGCCCTGTTCGAAGCGCCCGCGCTGCTGTTCTCCGCGCTGCCGTACGTCTTTCAGCTCGCCTTCGCGTTCTTCTTCATCGCATTTCAGTTCATCGGGCTGTTCTGGCTGCTGTCCCGCGGCGGTGTGGACACGTACTACCCGGATGACATCAAGACTCGTTTCACCGATGTCTGGGGACAGGATCACGTGGTGGACCGGATTCGGGAGAACATCATGTTCCTGGAAGACCCCGACGAGATCGAGAAGAAAGGGGGATATGTCCCGGGCGGTATCCTCCTGTGGGGTCCGCCGGGTACCGGTAAAGGCGAGCCGATCAGCTCGCAGGTGGTGACTCCGACTGGCCCGCGCGCGATGGGTGATCTCCTCCCGGGCGATCACGTCATCGGCGCCGATGGCCGGCCGACGCGGATCCGCGAAGTCCATCTACTCGGGAAGCGGCCCATCTTCCGCGTCCATTTCAGCGATGGCGCCTCGCTGCGGGTGACCGCGGACCACCTCTGGGAGGTGCACTCCCGGTATGGCGTCAAGAAGGTGCTTCCCGTGTCCGACCTGATGGGTAGGCTCGTCGAGGCGGACGGGCACGCCCGCTACCGGATCCCCATGGTGCGGCCCGTCGAGTTCCAGGTTCGCACGCTGCCGCTGGCCCCCTATCTCATAGGAGCCCTGCTCGGCGACGGTACGTTCCGGCATCATCTCGGCATCTCCAGCGCTGATCCAGAGGTGGTCGAACGGGTCGGCGCGCTGCTGCCCGACGGAGACGGCCTGGTCCGTAAGAACGACTACGACTGGAGCATCGTCGGTGGCAGGACGCGAACGATCGTCAAGGAACTGGGGCTTTTCGGCGTCTATTCTTACGAGAAATCCATTCCGGACGACTATCTATGGAGCTCCGCCGCTGATCGGCTCGATCTGCTCCGCGGTCTGATGGACACCGATGGGACGATCGACAAGCGAGGCGTTGTCGAATTTCACTCGACCTCGGAAAACCTGGCTGAGGGCGTTCGCTCGCTCGTCCAATCGTTCGGGGGGACCTGCTCGCTGACTCAGCGTACGACGAGATACGGCCACGACGGCGAGGTCCGACGTGGCCGTCCGGTCACGATCGTGCGAATGGCGCTACCGCCGGAGATCGTGCCGGTCACCCTGCCGCGCAAGGTCGAGCGGTACCGTCCGCGGACCTCGTATCTACCACAGCGACGGATGGTCGACATCGTTCCTGATGGCGTCGAGGAGGCCCGTTGCCTTCGAGTCGAAGCGGCTGATCACCTTTATGTCAGCGAACACTACATCGTCACCCACAACACCTTGATGGCCGAGGCTGTGGCCGGCGAAACCGGAAAGCCTTACGTATTCGTCGATCCGGGCGCTTTCATCAACATGTTCATGGGCATTGGGATCATCAAGGTCAAGTCGCTGTTCCGCAAGCTTCGCAAGCTGTCGCTGCGCTACGGCGGTGTGATCGTGTTCTTCGACGAGGCCGACGCGTTGGGCAACCGCGGGACGCTGGCCCAGGTCGGACCGGGAGGTGTGCGTGGGTTCGGCCCGTTTCGCGCCGCGGGCTGCCACGGCCACACCTATCTGTCCGACGACACCCGATGGCTGCTGGCAAGGGAATTCCTTGCCACCGGCGCCGAGTTCCCGGATTCGGGACGCAACCGGTTCATGATGGGCGGGATGAACGGTGGCGGCGGTGGGTCGGGCACGTTGCAGGCGTTGTTGACCGAGCTCTCCGGACTGAAGAAACCGCGCGGCCTGATCAACCGGTGGGGCCGGCGGGCACTCGGGATGCGCCCCAAACCGCCGCCCAAGTACCGGCTGCTGGTGATGATGGCGACCAACATGCCCGAGGCGCTGGACGAGGCGTTGCTGCGCCCTGGCCGGATCGACCGCATCTACCGGGTCGGCTACCCGAGTAAGATGGGCCGGATCCGTACCTACGAGGGCTATTTCGAGAAGGTGCCGCACGAGATCACCGACGAGGAGATCGACAAGCTGTCCACGATCACCCCGTACGCCACCGGTGCCACGATCAAGGATCTCGTCAACGAGGCGTTGATCATCGCGATCCGGGACGGGCGGGAGATCATCAGCTGGCGCGACGTCCTGCGGGCCAAGCAGCTCAAGGATCTGGGCCCACCCGAGGACGTCGAGTACATCGAGCGCGAGCGGCACGCCGTCGCGGTGCACGAGGCCTGCCATGCCGTCGTCGCCTACCGCACCCGGCGGCACATGGAGATCGACCTGGCCACCATCGAGAAGGGCAGCGACTACCTGGGGATGGTGGCGAGCATCCCGCCGGAGGACCAGTTCACCCGGTGGCGCTCGGAGTACGAGGCCGACATCCTCGTCTCGCTGGCGTCGCTGGCCGGGGAGCGGATGTTCTTCGACGGTGACTCGTCCTCCGGGGTGTCGGGTGACCTGGAGTCCGCCACCACGCTGGCGTCGTTCATGGAGGGTTTTTGGGGGATGGGCTCCACCGTGTCGTCCTACTCGACGGCGCGACGCCTCGAGGTGGGCAGCCCGGGCGGACGCGGGCAGACCGGGAAGAACGCCGAGAGCCCCGAAGCGGTCCTTCGCCGCGCCCTGGCCGACCGGATCGAGGACCAGCTCGCCGAGCTGCTCGAGAAGGCGGAGTCGATCCTGCGCGAGAACCGCACCGCCGTACTCGCCATCGCGCACGCCCTGGAGACGCACAAGACGCTGTCCGGGGAGGACATCGAGGCGGTGCTGAACGGCACCGAGGGGATGTCGGTGGACGGGCGGGTGTACCGCACGTCGGAGTTCGTCGCGAAGCTGGAGGAGTACCACGCCGCTGCCGCCGGTGCGCATCGCGGGCACACCGGCGTCACGCTCGCGCTCCCAGCCGGTGGCCGCCGCGAGAAGCCGGCCGAGGCGGAGACGGCGGCCGCTGCGGCCCATAACCCCCGCTGACCATCTGTCCGTGATGGACGTGAGGTGGGGGCGGGCATGATGCCGGGATGGCAGATGGGGAGCTGGGGGATCCGGTGGCTGGGGCAACCGAGTGGACCGTTCCCGGGCAGGTCGGGGTCGGGCCGTGGCCCGGCGGCCCGCAGGCCTGGCCCGCCGATGCCCGCTACGACCCCGAGCTGCTCGAACATGGTGACGCGCGCAACGTCGTCGACGCCTACCGCTACTGGCGACGCGACGCCGTCGCCGCCGATCTCAGCGCCCGCGCGTATCCCTTCCGCGTCGCCATCGAGAACTTCGGCCACGACCACAACATCGGTACGGTCGTGCGCACTGCGAACGCGTTCGCCGCGGCCGGGGTGCATGTCATCGGCCGACGCCGCTGGAACCGGCGCGGCGCGATGGTGACCGACCGTTACCTCCAGGTGTATCACCATGACGACATCGCTGGGCTGGCCGCGTTCGCCGGCGAACGCGGCCTGGCTGTCGTCGCCATCGACAACACGCCGGGCGCGGGCCGGCTGGAGACCGCCGTCCTCCCCCGGGCGTGTGTGTTGCTGTTCGGTCAGGAGGGTCCGGGGCTCACCGCGGAGGCCCGCTCGGCGGCGGACCTGACGGTGTCGATCGCCCAGTTCGGTTCCACCCGCTCGATCAACGCCGGGGTGGCGGCCGGGGTGGCGATGCACGCGTGGATCCGCCAGCACGCCGACCTGTCATCGGCCTGGTAGGAAACCACCCCCGGAACGGGCAGGTGATCGCCGGGTCAACGACGGGTAACCCACTCATTTGGTCATGCGGAACTCGGCCATCGGCCAGACTGGACGCATGCTGGTCGACTGGGCCGATCGGGCCGCCGTTGCCGAGCGCGTCATCACCCGGCGTTATCTGCGTCGCCTGGCCGGTGTGGTGCCCGGCACGCGGATCGGCCGGGTCCGCTGGCCTCGGCCGATCCTCGGGCGGCCGTGGGCGTGGCACTACTGGTGGCAGGCACACCTGCTGGACTGCCTGGTCGACGCCCAGCTCCGCGAGCCCAGCCCCGCCCGGGCGAGCACCGTTGCGGCGCTCGCCCGCACGATCCGGTGGCGCAACCTGGGCTCCTGGACCAACTCCTACTACGACGACATCGCCTGGTTGGGGCTCGCCGTGCACCGGGCCGGCGCCCTGGCCCGACGCTCCACCCACCCGGCGCTGGCCGCGATCACAGCGCAGCTCACGGACGGCTGGACCGCGGACGGTGGCGGCGGCATCTGGTGGCGGCGCGGCGACGACTTCAAGAATGCTCCCACGAACGGCCCGGCGGCGATCCTGCTGGCCCGCACCGGGGAGATCCCACTGGCTGCGGCGATCACCGACTGGATGGCGGAGACCCTGGTCGACCCGGACTCGGGTCTGGTCCGAGACGGCGTCCGGGTCGACGAGAACGGGGTGCGCGAGGCCGTGCCGGTGATCTACACCTACTGCCAGGGGGTGTACCTGGGTGCGTGTGTTGAGCTCGCCCAGCGGGACGGGCATCAGCGCTGGTTCGATCGCGCCGTGGCCGTGCTCGACGCGGTGTCGAGCCGGTTGGCCGGGCCGGACGGGGTGATTCCCGGCCACGACGACGGGGGCGACGGAGGCCTGTTCAACGGCATCCTGGCCCGCTACCTGGCTTCGGCGGCCCGTGAGCGGCCCGAGCTGGCGTCGACTGCGGCGCGAATCGTGTTGGCCAGCGCTGATGCGGCCTGGTGGGGGCGCACCGATGTCGGTGGTGGGCCGGTGTTCGCGCAGAACTGGCGGCGTCCCGCCGTGAGCTCTCGACGGGGGGCGGCCGGGACGGATCTTTCGGTGCAGCTCTCGGCGTGGATGCTGTTCGAGGCGGCGGCCGTGGTGCAGCACGCGTGCTGAGCGAGATCCCAAGCCGACCTACGGGCCGCGCCGGACGCACGGCGGCAGCACAGGGAGCCGCGGGCGAGTCAAGCTGATGATCGTTATTTTGGGACCGGCAGCCGCCATTACGGCTGCTCCCCGTCCCAAACTGGTGATCACGGGGCGAAATGACACCGTCCGACGCCCATCCGGCCGCCGCCACTGGCTCCGGCCGCCCCGCGGCCTGGCCGGTGGCTCTTACGCCACATGGTTCCTGAGCGGACCACTCAAGGCACAAGCACGGGCACTACTCGAAGCCCGTCCATGCCGGTGAAGTCGTCCGGGTTGCACGTGTACAGCGGTAGGTCACGCGCCACGGCGACTGCGGCGATCAAAGCGTCGTACGCTCGCGCTTGCGGCTTGCGGCCGGCTCGACGCAGCGACGCCGCAACTCGGCCGAACGCACGGGCGGCTGCGGCGTCGAACGGCACCGGATCGAAGTCCGCCTCGGCCTGCTGGAGCACCGCCTGACGGGCTGCGCGTTCCTGATCGGTTGGCGCGACCAATGGTCCGACCGACAGCTCCGCGAGCGTGACGGCCGAGATCAAGGGGATGTCGGGCAGTGCACCAGCGTCGGCCAGGCGCGACAAGTTGATCACTACATTGGTGTCGAGCAGCCCGGCTGCCGTCGCGGAAGTCACAGGGTTGGGTCGAGCACATTGTCGAGATCGGCTCGGAAGGCAGCTACGTCAACGGCCGGAACCTGTCGCCATCGTTCGAGCAGGGTGGTAGCTGTCAGTCTCGGCCGCGGGATCGGACGTAGTTCACCGACCGGTACCCCGGCGCGGGTGACCGTCAGCGTCTCGCCACCTTCGACCCGTTCCATGACCTCGCCGCCGTGATTGCGCAGATCCCGGATCGTCACCTCATCCACGTTCGCAGTGTCTCACATGTGAGACAAGCAAATCGTACGGTTGCGGCGTCACCTGTCGTCGCAGTGGGTGATCGAGGTCGCGCTGTCCTCCGCCAGCGGCGCGCCGTCATCCACCGGCCTGCGCATCTCGGTGCGGAAGCGATACAACCCGAACCCCGTGCCCGCGACGAACGTGACGACAGCCGCGATGGCCGTCGCCTCCTTCAGCCACGGCACCCCGTCGAGCAGGCCCGCACCGTAGTAGCCCAGCAGCATCAGTGTCGGCACCCAGCAGAGCGCGCCCAGGGCGTTGGCGAGGATGAAGCGCCGATTGTCCATCCGAGCGGCCCCGGCGATCATCGGGGCGAGCGTGCGCACCCAGGGAATCCAACGGGCGATGAAGATCGACCAGAAACCCCACCGTTCAAAGAACCGGGTCGCCCGGTCGAGGTTGGCCCGATTGAGGATGCGACCGCCACGCCGGGCCAGGATGCGGGTGCCGGTGTAGCGCCCGATGAGGTAGCCCACCTGGTTGCCGCCCACCGCCACCGCGGTGGCGACGAAGGCCAGCGCCCAGGCGCTCGCCTCATGCCCTCCCTGAGCCAGGACGATCCCGGCCGCGATCAGCAGTGAGTCGCCGGGCAGGAAGAGCCCGATGATGAAGGCGCACTCGACGAACACGAAGGCGAGCACGACGACCCACACCGTTGCCGGACCGGCTGTGTCGAGCGAACCGAGGGCGAGCGTGCCGAGGGCGGGCGAACCGACGGCGAGGGGAAGTAGGGCAGGGTGCACCGGTCAGCCCTCCTCGCCGGCGCTTGTGGGTCGGTTCCGGTTCACCTGGCGTGCTGCCCGGCCCGTCTGACCCGAACGATCTCGACGACGATCGGCAGCACCGACAGCCCGACGATGAGGATCAGCATCAGCTCGATGTGGTCGCGAACCACCGCGATCTGTCCGAGCCAGAACCCGAGCACAGTTACCCCCGCCGCCCAGGCTACGCCGCCGATGAGTGAATAGGTCAGGTAGCGCCGAGGTGTCATCTGGCCGACCCCGGCCATCACGGTGATGAACGTCCGCACGATCGGCACGAACCGGCCCAGGACGATCGCCCGGTTGCCGTAGCGGTCGAAGAACTCCTGGGTCCGCGTCACGTGTTGCGGTTTGAACAGCCGCGACCGCGGCTTGTCGAACACCGCCGGGCCCGCGGCGCGACCGATCCAGTACCCGACGACGTTGCCGAGGAACGCTGCCACCACCAGCACCGCGCAGACCACCCACAGCGGACTGCCGATCGTTTCGGTAGCGACGAGCAGGCCGGCGGTGAACAGCAGGGAGTCCCCCGGCAGGAAGAACCCGAGCAGCAGGCCGCACTCGGCGAACACGATGAGAGCCAGGCCGACCAGTGCCCACGGACCCAGCCAACCGATGATCCAGTCGGGCTGGAGCCATTCCGGGCCGAGCGCGAGGGTGGTCACAGGATTCGAGGCTACCGGCAGCGCCCGGCGTGGTCGGCGCCGCGCCGCGCGTCAGCCGAATGCCGGGAGCCAGCCCCGGGACCAGTACCGACAGCAGCGCCAGCCCCATCCCGAGTACGGCGCCGGGCCGGGTGGGTTTCGGGGGGTGCTTGGGGGACAGAGCCCCGGAGAGTCGGGATAATGCTGTTCACAGTTCCATGGACGTCGAGGAGGGCCACACCGTGCCGATCGCCACCCCTGAGATCTACAACCAGATGCTGGACAAGGCCAAGAGCGGCGAGTTCGCCTTCCCGGCGATCAACGTGACCGGCAGCGAGTCGTTGAACGCCGCGTTGCGCGGTTTCGCCGAGGCCGAGAGTGACGGGATCATCCAGGTGTCCACCGGCGGGGCGGAGTTCCTGTCCGGCTCGAAGGTCAAGGACATGGTGACGGGTTCGGTCGCGTTCGCCGAGTTCGCGCACGTCGTCGCGGCGAAGTATTCGGTCAACGTCGCCCTGCACACCGACCACTGCCCCAAGGACAAGCTCGACACGTTCGTCCGGCCGTTGATCGCGATCAGTGCCGAGCGGGTTGGCCGTGGGGAGAACCCGCTGTTCCAGTCGCACATGTGGGACGGCTCGGCCACCGAGCTGCACGAGAACCTGCGCATCGCCGCCGAGCTGCTCGAGCAGGCGGCCAAGGCGAAGATCATCCTTGAGGTGGAGATCGGTGTCGTCGGCGGCGAGGAGGACGGTGTCGCCAACGACATCAACGAGAAGCTCTACACCACGCCGGGTGACTACGAGGCCACCGTCGACGCGCTCGGCGTCGGGGAGAAGGGCCGGTACCTGCTGGCGGCCACGTTCGGCAACGTGCACGGGGTCTACAAGCCGGGCAACGTGAAGCTGCGCCCGGAGATCCTCAAGGAGGGCCAGGAGGTGGCCACGGCCAAGCTCGGGCTCGACGCCGGGTCCAAGCCACTCGACCTGGTCTTCCACGGCGGGTCGGGCTCGCTGATCGAGGAGATCCACGAGGCGCTGGGTTACGGCGTGGTGAAGATGAACGTCGACACCGACACCCAGTACGCGTTCACCCGACCGATCGCCGCGCACATGTTCGCCCACTACGACGGTGTCCTGAAGATCGACGGTGAGGTCGGCAACAAGAAGGCCTATGACCCGCGCGCCTATCTGAAGGTGGCGGAGGCGTCGATGGCCGACCGGATCACCCTGGCGTGTGAAAACCTGCGCTCCACAGGCACAACACTGCGCTGACGCCGCTGCGGGACCTGGCGGGCCAGGGTCAAGCACGGCTGACGTCAGCGGGGTGTGCTTGACCGAGTTCGTCGCCGGCCGGCGGTGGCGATCCGCTCGGCTTCGTCGGCGATTGTGCGGAGGCTGCACGGCCAGACCGGCGAGGCACCCGAGGACCACCCGCAGGCGCGGCAGTGTCCACTGTGGTCGGCGACGTGCTCGGCCGAGAGCCGGCGCCAGACGCCCGGATCGCCGGCCGCCAGGATATGGGCCACGCCGGAAGTCGGTTGCGCTGCCGCCCCGGTCATTCCGCGCTCCGAGGTGCGGCGAACAGGGCGATCGGTCGACGCACCCGGCGTGCCGCATGACGCCGTGGCGGGGTGTGGCGTCGCTGGTCCAGGTGAGCCCGGCAGCGGGGGCAGGCCTGCGGGGAGATGGATGGTGGGGCCGACGGCGGACCTGGGGGTGTCGTCATCGCCGCCGGCCCCACCGGCTCGTCGGCGACTCCCCTGGAGTCAGCTGATCGACGGTGGTCTATCGTCATGATCAGACGAGAGATTGTCATGGGCACATCGTAGACACTACCCCCGAGCGACTACGATGGCAACTCTGGTGCTGCGTTCGCTTGGGTGAGCCCGGCGATGGCGGATGCCCATCGGAAAGGTGAGGTGAATGACGTGGTGACCTCGTCCAGCCCGGCCGTGCTCAAACGCTGGATCGGCCTGGAGCTGCGCCGCCTGCGCACAGCGGCCGGGAGGAGCCGGCCCGATGTGGTCGTGCGGCTCCAGCGGTCGCGGACCTCGATCGGCCACCTGGAGACCGGGCGGAACTTCCCCTCCGCCTCGGTGCTGGAGGTGCTCCTCGGCTTCTACGGCGTCCCCGATCGCCTGCCGTTCTTCCTGGACCTGATCGCCGCCGCCCGCAAGGGCCGCAACTGGTGGGACCAGCTCCCCGGCGGGGCGCCGAGCTGGCTCGAGCTGTTCCTCGGCCTGGAGGCCGGCGCCGCCGAGCTGAGCAGCTTCGAGAGCTACCTCGTGCCCGGGTTGCTGCAGACAGCCGAGTACGCCGAGGCCGTGATGCGCGCCGACCCGGATCTCACCGAGCAGGAGATCCGGCGGCGGGTCGAGCTGCGCCTGGGCCGACAGCGGATCCTCGACCGCGCGGACGACCCCGTCCGGCTGTGGTTCGTCCTCGACGAGTCCGTGCTGCACCGCCGACGCGGGACACCCCAGGTGATGGCCGCCCAGCTCGAGCACCTGCTGGCCATGTCGCAGCGGCCCCGGATCGACCTGCAGGTCCTGCCGCTGACCGCCGGCGCCCACGTGGCCCAGCAGAGCACCTTCCAGCTGCTGAGGTTCCCGGCCGAGATGGTCGGGGACCCAGGCATCGTGTACATCGACTGTCTCGTCGAAGGCCGCTACTACGAGAAGCCGGAGGAGGTGGCGGTGTACGAGCGCGCGATGACCCGGCTGCGGGTCCAGGCGGCGTCTCAGGAAGAATCTCGGGAGATCCTGCAGCGCGCAGCCAGAGAGGTGGCCACGTGAGCGAGTACCCGGCCGGACGTCCGGCGGACGCCGAGTTCCGTACGTCGAGCTATAGCAGCGACCACCAGGGCTGTATCGAGGTCGCGGTCACCCCCGGTGGCGGCCGGTGGCTCCGCGACACCAAGGACCGCACCCGGCCCGCGCATTACTACACCCCCGTCGAGTGGGACGCCTTCATCCGCGGCGTCAAGGACGGCGAGTTCGACTAGCTGGCGCCCGCGCCTCATGCCGTCAAGATCGCGGCGGCGGCGTAAGGGGATCCCTCACCGGACACCTGTCGAACACGAACGCTGCGGTCAGTGTGAGGCAGGCAGGCGGCCCGTCGCCTACGCGGGGCCATCCTCATCGAGTGTGTGTCGGAGCTCCTCAGCTTCATCTGATCGGCCGAGGCCGTCGAGTACATCGGCGTGCGTTGATATGGCCGCCCGGAGGTACCCGGTGAAGGCATGTGGAAGCGTGCCGGCGAGCGATCGATAGATCGTGGCGGCTTCCTCGACTGCGGTGAGCGCGTCGTCGAGCTGGAGCTGCCCTGCAGCGCGAACCCACGCATATCCCCACAGGCTCATGGCGAGGTCGGGTAGGTATGCGGCGGGTTCGGCCTCGGCCAGCCGGCGTCGGATCGTGACGGCTTCCTGGGTGGGGGCCAACGCGGCGCGCTTGTCACCCACCTCCGACAAGCGGACGCCGAGGTTGTTCAAGGCGTTGGCGAGGTCGGGTAGGTATGCGGCGGGTTCAGCCTCGGCCAGCCGGCGTCGGATCGTGACGGCTTCCTGGGTGGGGGCCAACGCGGCGCGCTTGTCACCCACCTCCGACAAGAAGACGCCGAGGTTGTTCAAGGCGTTGGCGAGGGCGGGCAGGTACGCGGCGGGTTCGGCCTCGGCCAGCCGGCGGTAGGCGGTGACGGCTTCTCGGTGGGGGCCAACGCGGCGCGCTTGTCACCCACCTGCGACAAGCAGATACCGAGGACGATGAGTCGGTGGGCGCGCTGAGCCGGGGTAGCGGTGGCGGGCAACGCGTCGTAGAGCCGCTGGGCCAGCATCACGGCCGGGCGCAGCAACTCGGTGCTGTAGGAGGGCAGGGCGGCCTCGACGATGGCGGCGACGGTGGCGGTGGCACGTTCAGCGACGAGCCGCACGACCGTCGCCGGTGCCAGCGCGCACAGGTGCCGGTGCTGCTCGAGCAGCGTGAACAGGGTCGTGGCGGCACCGTCGTGGCGGGCCGCGGCCGCGGCGAGCACGATCAGACACCGCCGCACTGCCAACTCATCCACACCCAGGCTCGGATCGAGCTCGGCGAGCAGCTCGGCCAGCAACGCCCCGGTGTGCGGGTTGCTGGCCAGGTGAGCGCCGACGAGGTCCTCCCCGAGGCGGTCCGGACGCAGCGGCTGCAGCGTCGCCACCTCCTCCAGAACTCCACCACCGGCGCAGGAATCGGTCCGCTGAGCTGCGTACAGCCGCTCGTAAACGGCGAGCAGCCCGCTGGCGTGGGCGTCGCCGTCGACGAGGCGGGCCCGCCGCAACAGACCCACCGTCGCGGCCATCCCCGGTAGCGGGCCCAACAGGGTGCCCACCACCACCAGCTGCTCGAGGACCCCGGCCTTCACCGCGTCCGGGTGAGCTTCGGTGGCGGCGATCCAGAAGCGGCGTTCGTGGCGCAGCAGGAACCGCGTCGAGTCCTGCGGCCGAGCCGGCGCATTCTGGTCGTCGCCGGTGGCGCACACTGCGGCCAGCGCGGCCATGTGCACGCTCAGCGGCGAGTCGTAACCGGGATCGGCGAGTGTCTGCGCGGGCGGTGCCGCCGGGACGGTAACCCGCAACCGCGCGGCGAAAGCGGTGGCTGCGTCGATGAACACCGCGACCCGGTCCGCGTCCAGCTCCCCCAGCGGCAGCGGGTCGCGCAGGTCGGCTCTACCCCGGTCCAGCGTGGCGGCGATGTCCTCCCACAGACCGGGGACGGGACGGGCCAGCAGCAGCACCCGCACCCGCCGCTGCGGATACTCCAGGGGCAGGACTTCCACCAAGTGGGCCAGCACGGGTAGCCGCCACCGCTCGGCATAGTCCATGACCACCAGTAACGGCTGGTTCTCGGCCAACACCTGGACGCTGCTCTGCCCGGTGCGCAGCTCCGGTGATCGCTCGACCGCCTGCGCGACCGCCCACCCCGCCCCAAAGCAGGCCGACGCCACGTGGCTGGCGAAGCGGGTCTTGCCCCGCCCACCTGGCCCGGTCACCAACTGCACCGATACCGCCTCGGTGTCGTCGTCGAGCCAGTCCTGAATGTGGTGCTGCTCGATCGGTCGGGGCCGATACGGCACGACCTGGTGCTGCGGGTCGAGCAGATAGCTGGGCTGGCGCGGCGACCGCCCGGCCAGGTGGTCGTGCTCGGCGGGAGTGGGGGTGAGGAACTCCAGCCGGTAGTCCGGTCGGTCCAACAGGATCAGCAGATCGCCGGTGAACGAACCGCCGATCTGGATGTTGGGACCGTGGACCGTGGAGTTGGCTACCGATTGCCCACCCCCGGCGGCCGGTGCCCGACCCTTACCTCTCCCGATCACGGTTGATGCTCACATCCCTGCCGACCTGGAAGTTGGGCCCGTGGATCGTGGAGTTATCGACCACCTGTCCACCTGCGGGGCGCTCAGGCTCGGCCGGATCGCCCTTTTGGTGATCCAGCCATAGCGCCGCGGCCGCGACCAGCGCCGTCGTGACCACCACCGTCAGCCATGCCCACGGATTCGACTTCCACTCCGTGGCCAGATTGACCGCCACAGCGGCCGCCGAGGTGAGCACTGCCCACACCACCGTCGGAGCCACCACCCGCCGCACAGCTCTGCCCGCCACCGCCCCCGCCCTCCCGCTCGGTCCGGCACGCCGTGCCGCACCCTGCTGTGCATTCAGTCGCATCGAGCCCACCGAATGCAACAACCGGATTCCGCGCGGGACCATCTTCTCGACTTCCCGCGCCGGGCATGAGGGGCTGAGCAGCCATTTGGGTGGCACGGCCGGTCGCTTCGGTGACCGGACTCCGGCGCAGCGGGTGGCGGCTGTCTGTCGATCATTACCGCGCGAGTCCCTGCTAGCACTCGCGTACGGTGGCTGCGCGAAGGTGGCTATCCAGCGGCAGGAGCCGGTCAGGCCGCGGGAGTCGCTTCCACCGTAACGAACAGCCCGCGCAGGGCGCGCTCCAGCACCGAGGTCACGAACCCCGAGGCGCGGATCGTGTCGACCGTGTCCCGATCGGGATGGCAGCCCAGGGCGGCGACCGTGAGGGGCGTGATCGCGCCCAGCGCAGCGGCACCGGCCCTGTTCGCGGGACGCACGTGCTCCAGGAACAGCGCGCGTCCAGCCGGCCTCAGCACTCGCCGCATCTCGGCGAATGCCGCACCAGGATGCGCGAAGGTGCATCCGGCCAGCGTGCAGACGACGGTGTCGACCGACCGATCAGCGAACGGAAGGGCCTCGGCGTCGCCGAGCACGGGCGCCCAGTCCAGGCCGGCCGCGTCGGCCCGCTCCATGGCCACGGCCAGCGCTTTGGCCGAGAAGTCGAGGCCGGTGATACGCAAGCCAGTCGGGTAGCGCCGCAGGTTGGCGCCGGTGCCAACGGCGACCTCGAGGACGTCGCCGCGGGCATGGGAGAGCAAGTCCGCACGCATCCGATTCACAGCCATGCGATCCAGTAGCCCGCTGAGCCGGTCGTACCCCGACCCGAGCCGGTCGTAGATCCTCGCCACGTCTCTGCCCGCGGAACCGCCCATCACCACCCCCGGTCTCGACTGCCCACTCTTGCGAAACGCACGAGCCGCAGCAAGGAGCGCCGGGCGACAGCCAACGGGTATGCCCAAGCCATCGGCCAGACCTCGTGATCGTTGTGAGCGCTACCGCAGCGCCGTCCGTGCGACGCTGCGGTAGCGCTCGCAACGATCATCCCCCGCGCTGGCGATCGGCGACCTGCTGGCCACCGGGGACAGCGCGGGCGTGCTGCGACTGTGGGACGTGGCAAGCGGCGCACTGCGCCACGCACTCACCGGTCACACGGCCGCGATCTACTGGGTCGCGTTCAGCCCGTCCGGGGGATGTGATGGCTACCGGGGACAGCGCGGGCGCGGTCTACCTGTGGGACACCACGACCGGCCGGCGCCGGCATGCGCTGACCGGTCACACCGGGTCTGTCTGGCCGTTCGCGTTCCGACCGGATGGCGCGCAGCTCGCCATCAGCGATGATCAGTTCACCACCCGGTTGTGGGATTTGTCGACCGGAGTCTGTAGATACTCGCTGACCGGACACGGACGGCAGGTCGCCTCGGTGCGGTCCAGCAACGATGACGACACGGTACGCCTGTGGTACCGCACCACAGGTCGCCTGGTACACACCCTGGCCGAGCATCGCGGCCGCGTGCGGTCGATCGCCTTCAGCGCCGACGGATCGATGATCGCCACCGGCTGTGACGACTCGCTCGTTCGGCTGTGGGACGCCTCCTCGGGCACGCTGCTCCGGACGCTGCACGGCCACACCGATCGGGTCTACGCCGTGGCCTTCGGGCGGGGCGTGCTCGCGAGCGCTTCCTGGGACACCACGGCCAGGGTGTGGGACGTCGAGACCGGGAGAACGCGGCACGTGCTCGCCCGACACACCGGCCGGCTGTGGACGGCGGCGTTCGCCCCATCCGGTGACCTGCTGGCCACGGCCGGGGACGACCTCGTCATCCGACTGTGGGACCCGGCATCCGGTGCTCACCTGCACACGTTGACGGGGCACAGCCGCAGCGTGTGGTCGCTGGCGTTCAGCCCGTCCAGTGCCCTGCTCGCCAGCGGCGGCGACGACGGGACCGCCCGGCTGTGGTCGGTCGCGGGCGGCCGACCCGCGATGCGGATCACCCTGCTCGGGCTGCCCCACGGTTGGGCGGCCCTGGCACCGGACGGCCGCTACAAGATCGACGGAGATGTCGAGGGGCAGTTTTGGCACGTGATCGGGATGTGCCGGTTCGAGACCGGGGAGCTGGATCACTCGCTGTCGGAGATCCGCCAGCTTTCCTCCGACACACCGTTCTGAGCGCGGGTGCGGCCGTCCTGCCGCGCCATGCTCACCCCCACCGTCGGCCTGGCAGGAACCACAGCTCATTCTTGGCCCCGTCGGTGTAGTCGACAGTGATCTCGCAGCCGGGCGCGACGTCGCGGACGGCCACGAACTCAACGACATCCGCGTCGAAGACCTTGCGATACCGAGCGCCCCGCGTCGCCGCACTCAGCTGAACCCCGCAACTTTGGCGCGGAGGTCTCCGGCCGCCGTCGACCCTCTGAAGCGGGGCGCGGTGAGCAGGTCGCCGACGCGGGCGACATTGCGGCGCAGGAAGGAGATGCGGCGTTCATCGGGCAGGGTGAGGACCACGTCGAGCATGGCGGCGGCGGCGTCGAGCTCGCCGAGCTGGACACCGGCGATGGCGGCGTACACGTGCGCGAGCGCCTCGCCGGGCTGGGACCGGTCGGCGGGGTCGCCGACCTGCCACAGTGCGATCGCGGTCGAGGCACTGACGACGGCGCTGCGGGCGTCCGCCGGCTCGTCAAACCAGGTCAGTGCGAAGCCGCCGATGGAGGCGAGCTGGGCGCGGGAGAAGGTGAACAGCCCCGGGAAGGCGTCGAGCCCGGCATGGTCGGCGGCGTCGGCGGCAGCGGCGAGCGCGCGGTGCGTCTCGGCGCGGTCACCGCTGCTCGCCGCGTTCTTTGCGACGTTGGCCAGGAGGCAGGTGGTGGTCGTGCCCTGCCCGGCGTAGTGGTCGAGCCCGTCATGGGCGAGGGCGAGGGCGGTCGGGAAGTCCTGCTCGACCCGGGCGACCAGTGACTGTGCGTCGCGGACCCACGCGGCGAGCGCACGGTCTCCGGCGACGTCCACGCAGCGCCACGCAGTCGCCGCATGGTCGGCGGCCGCGCGGGGGTGGTCGAGGTCGAGCGCGGCGTAGACGAGCACGCCGCAGAGGTAGCCCGCGGCGCGGATGAGGTCGCGGCGCTGCCCGGCGTTCGGCGCCCGGTGCAGCGCACGGACGATGGCGGTGCGGGCATCCAGGGCTGCGGTCAGCGTCGGCGTGGGCGGCTGGTGCAGGCAGTCGACGGCGAGGGCGGTGGTGGCCTGCTCGGCGATGGTGACGGCCTCGCCGAGCGGGGCGTCGTCGAGCAGCCGGACCAGCCGTTGGGACTCCCGGACGGAGGCGGCGATGCGGCGTTCGTCCTCGGCGGCGAGTTGGCGCGCGGCCTCGCCGTCGCGCCAGGCGCCGAGCAGGACGCCGCGGGCGCGGAACGCCTCGTCGAGCAGCCGGGCGACGGGCCTGGTGGGCCACTGTCGCCCGGCCTCGACGCGGTGCAGGTAGCCACGGTGAATGTGGGCCGCAACGGCGACCTGTGCCAGCGACAGCCCCGCGGCGGCGCGGCGGCGGGCGAGATCGGCCGCGAACTCGGTCCGCCTGCTGTCTGTCATCTCGGTCCCTCCCTGTCGCCACCGGTGCGGCGTCCCGTCCCCGGCGACAACGCACCGGTTCCGCAGCACCCGGTGATCCGCCAGCCTCAGATTCATGACCGCACCCGAGTCTGAGCCGACGATAGACGACGACCCACCCGCCCCGAGCGTGACGTCGTGAGGGTCTGGCGGCGGCTGCTCGTCGCGTTGCAGCCGGAGTTGGTCACCACGGGCCGGGTGCGGATGCGTCAACTGGTCTGCGCATGCTGCGGAAGGCACACCTGGGTTGTCCTCGGCCCACCCCGATGCCACCGCTGCGCGGACGCACGCCACTGTGCGGACCGGAGGTCCGACCCATGCCCGTACACCCACCACCGCCGGTGATCATGCGGCTTTGAGGAGCTTTCGTCGTAGGTTCAGCGGAAGGGTTTTGTGGTGGAGACCTCGTTGGTTAATCTGCGACCGAACCGCGATACATCTCCGTGTCGGGGACGGGGGAGGATGGCGGGCATGAGCTTGCACAGCAATCTGCTCGGACCTGATCCCACCCTGCTTCCCGTCGACCCGGCCGCCGCCGAGATCGACGGCGGTGCCGATCCCGCGACGGTGGCTGCGGCGCGTCCGACGTCGAGCATCGCGTGGGCGACGTTGGCCGAGGCGGCCCTGGCCGAGGGCGCCACCATCGCCGGTTACGCCTACGCCCGCACCGGGTACCACCGGGGGCTGGACCGGTTGCGCCGCTCGGGTTGGAAGGGCTTCGGCCCGGTGCCGTGGTCGCACGAACCCAACCGTGGTTTCCTGCGTGCGCTCGCCGCCCTGCGACGCGCAGCGGAGGCGATCGGCGAGACCGACGAGGCGGAGCGCTGCGCGACGCTCCTCGACGATTCCGACCCGGCCGCGCTGGTCGAGCTCGCCGCGCTGCGGCTGGCCTGAGCGCGCGGCCATGGGTCCGGTTGCATGATCAGTGGGTCCAGTCGCAGTCAGTGCGGGGGACACCCGAGGGCGATCAGGCACGATCGACGATGGTGACTGTTGCTGGCCTCGGCCGATGACTGGCCTCGATGCGTTGATCAAGGAGATCGATCGCGATCTCGCCCCGGTCGACGCGAGGCTGGCTGTCACGTACCCGGGAGACCGGGGCGCCCGCCAGCCGGTGCACACCGTCTACGTTCCCGCGGACCGCTACCACCGCGGGGTCGCGACCGAGTGGGGCGCGGCGGCCGTGACGGCGTTGGCGGAGCATGCGGGGTCGGTGGGCGAGCTGGGCGAGGTCTGGGGTGTGGCACCGGTGCTGGCGGAAGCGGTGCGCGACCGGGTGCTGCACAAGCTCGCCGTCGAACCGATCGAGGACTTGCGGATCGACTTCGAGGACGGCTACGGGCGGCGACCCGACGCCGAGGAGGACGCCGACGCGGTGCGCGCCGCGGATGAGCTCGCGGCGTCGGTGGCGGCCGGTGGCGCGCCGCCGTTCACCGGGATCCGGTTCTCGGGCCTCGAGGCGGCCACCCGGCGGCGGGGTCTGCGCACGCTGCACGCGTTCCTCGGTGCGCTCGTGTTGGCTGGCGGGGTGCCGCCCGGGTTCGTGGTGACGCTGCCCAAGGTCACCGCTGTGGAGCAGGTGTCAGCGCTGGTCCGGGTCACCGAGCGGCTCGAGCAGGAGTACGGGCTGGCGGCCGGGGCGTTGCGCTTCGAGATCCAGGTCGAGACACCGCAGTCGGTGCTCGCGGCCGACGGCACCGTGCCGCTCGCCCGCATGATCCACGCGGCGGCAAGCCGGTGCGCCGGGCTGCACTACGGGACCTACGACTACTCGGCGGCGCTGGGGATCTCCGCGCGGTACCAGAGCATGGAGCACCCAGTCGCCGACCACGCCAAACAGGTCATGCAGGTGGCTGCCGCGGGCACCGGCGTGTGGCTGTCGGACGGCTCGACCAATGTGCTGCCCATTGGTGATCGAGCCGCAGTCGTCGCGGCATGGCGGCTGCACGGTCGGCTCGTGCGGCGCTCCCTGGAACGAGGCTTCTACCAGGGCTGGGACTTGCACCCCGGCCAGCTCCCGAGCCGGTTCATCACGTGCTACGCGTTCTACCGGGAGTCGTTCGAGGCGGCAGCGACCCGGCTGCGGGAATATGTCGAGCGGGTGGACTCCGGTTTCCTCGATGAGCCCGCAACGGCCGCGGCGCTGTCCGGGTTCCTCCTGCGCGGGATCGACTGCGGGGCGCTCGACGACTCGGAGGTCACCGACCGCATCAGCGCCGATCTCCCTCACCTGGCTCTCCTCGCCCGCCGCCCACCGCAGCAGCCGGAAACCCGCTGATTAGGCGAAGCCGGTGATTCCGTCCCACGCCCGGGGTGCGGGGGGTGCGTCGTCGCGGACCACCGAGGCCTCGATCAGGCCGTACGGGCGGTCCGCAGCGAACCAGACCTCGTTGGGGTTGTCCAGCCCCCACCGGGAGAGATCCACCAGGAAATGGTGCTTGTTCGGCATCGAGAACCGCATCTCCGCGATCTCGGGGTGCGCTTCGAGCACGCCCGTGCCCATCGCGTAGAGCGTCTGTTGCAGGGAGAGGCTGTGCGTGCGCGCGAACCCGTCGAGCAGGAGCTGCCGGACGTCGACGAATGCCGTGTCCCAGTCGATCGCCACACCGACATAGCGCCAGCGGGCACTCACCGCGGTGGCCAGGATCCGGTCGGTCGTCTCGACGAGCGCGGTGTACTCGACCTGCGGGAACCCGTGAAACTCGCTGCCGGTGCTCTTCAGCACGGTGAGGTCGGTCAGCCCGGAGATCACCACCTCGTCGGCACCATGCTTGGCCACGACGGTGGTGCGGACCTCGGCCGAGCCGCGCCTGAAGGCGTGCTCATGGGGACCGTCCGAGGTGCTGATCCGCTCCCACGAGTACTCCTCCACCACCTGTCGTGAGCCGGTGACTTGCGGATATCCCTCGACGAAGTGGCGTGCCATCCGGAGCGCGAACTCTTCGATGGCGCCGACCCCGCCCGTGCGGGCCAGCGCGTACACCGTGTTCTTCTGGGTGTCAGTGGCGATGACGGCGCTGTTGTCGCCGGTCAGGTGGGTGGCTGCGAAGTCACCGATGAGCTGACTGGTGACGTTGATGTCCTTGATCCGGTGCGCCGATGTGGAACGGTCGACATGCACCAGCCGGACCTCGGCCTTGCCGTACTGGTTGTAGCCCAGCGAGATGGCCATGCAACCTGCGCTCCTCGAACCTCACATGCCGACGCGCACGAAGCCCGCATCGTCCGGGCGAGCGTCGTGGAGGATGGCACGAAAAGTGAGCAACGGAGCTCCAGTTCCGAAGGGGACCCGTGGTCCTGCTGGAGTTCCGTTGCCTACCTGGGTCATGAGCGGCCGTAGCTCACCGATCTGATCAGAGTCGAAGATCAGAGAATGTCGATGTCGACCAGGTCCTTGAGGTCCACGACATCCTGGTCGTTGTTCTGCACCGTGTTGTAGGAGTCCTCAATGCGGACGTCATCGTGCGAAGAATTGTCGGTGTACGAGTTGTCCTGGTAGGACCTGTCCGCGACGGCAACGTCCGTGTCGGACTGGTCGACGGACTGGTGACCACCGTAGTTGGCGTTCTGGGCACCGCTGCCGAAGTCGGTGTCGTCGTTGCTCATCATGGTTGTCTCCTGCGATCGGGTCCTGGGGAGCGAAAAATCTGAGACCACTTGCCCGGGTGGCTTGATGGAGCCATCGGCGGAACAGCCTCACCGTCCATCCGAGCGGACCTGCCGACCCTCGTCAAGGCCGAGGTGTCGCTCTTAGGTGAACGTTATCCGCACCTTAGCACTGGCCGGAGCATGGGCAGGGGTGCCCGTCGTGGCGCGGGCGCGGGTTCCCATCGGTGCTGATCACCGGAGTTGGCGTGACGGAGGTGTCCGATGAGCACCGAACAAGATCGTGTCGCGCGCCGGCAGGTCCGCGTGCACCCGATTTACTGAGGCAGACTCGAGATTGAGTGACTCAAGCCCGGCATCGACGATCGCTGTCGAGTACATCGACCTGTAGGGGCGGCATGCAGCTGGCGGAGTTCAACGCCCTGCCGCTGGGACATGCAGCGGCCGAGCTGGCGGCCTGCTGCTCCTCGCCGGAGTGGGCGCGGCGCCTCGCCCGCGCCCGGCCGTTCGACTCCATGGCCGCGCTGCACGAGCGGGCCGATCAGGTGCTCGACGAGCTCGACGAGGCGGAGATCGACCGGGCGCTGGCCGGTCACCCGCGGATCGGGGAGCGCTCGGCGCACGCCTCGTCGCGGTGCGAGCAGGCTGGCGTCGCCGGCGCCGATGCCGCGGTGCTGGCGGAACTGACCGCAGCCAACCGAACGTACGAGCAGCGGTTCGGGCATGTCTATCTGGTCTGTGCGGACGGCCGGTCGGGCGCTGAGCTGCTTGTGGTACTTCGTCGACGGTTGACCAACGACCCGGCCACCGAGCGGCGCGTGCTGCGCGCCGAGCTCGGCCGGATCAACCGGATCAGGCTCGACCGGATGGTGCAGGCGTGACGCGGATCAGGCTTGGCTAGATGATACAGGCGTGATGCGGATCAGCACGCATGTCCTCGACGTCGCGCTCGGCCGGTCGGCGGTCGGGGTCGCGGTGGCGGTGACCGCACCCGACGGCACCCGTCACTGCGCGGTCACCGACGCCGATGGCCGGGTCGGCGCGTTCTCCTTCGAAGAGCCGGGGATCTACCGTATCCACTTCGACACGGCCGGCTACTTCGCCGCCACCGGGCAGCGCGGCTTCTACCCCGAGGTGGTGCTCGCCTTCACCGTGGACGTCCGCGAGCACTACCACGTTCCGTTGCTGCTGTCACCGTACGCCTACTCGACCTACCGAGGGAGCTGAGATGTCCGACGTGGAGTGGCTGTCCGCGGCCATCGATCTGGCCACCCGCAATGTCGGCGAGGGCGGTGGACCGTTCGGCGCGGTGGTCGTCGCGGACGGGGTGCAGGTGGGGGCCGGGCAGAACCGGGTGACCCGGGACAACGACCCCACCGCACACGCGGAGGTGCTGGCGATCCGGGCAGCCTGCGCGGCGCTCGGTGACTTCTCGCTGGTCGGGGCCACCCTTTACACGTCGTGCGAGCCGTGCCCGTTGTGCATGGCGGCAGCGCTGTGGGCGCGGGTCGAGCGGGTCGTCTACGCCGCCGACCGACACGACGCGGCCCGCGGCGGCTTCGACGACCTGGAGTTCTACGAGCTGTTCGCCCGCGACCGCAGCACCTGGCTGATCCGAGTGGATGCGGTTGCCATGGCGACCGCACCGCAGCCCTTCGACGCCTGGCTGGCCACCGTGGACCGGGTGGCGTACTGAACTGTGGACCTGCACACGGTCAGGGTCGTGCGGCGCGCGGCCAGGCGCGGTGATCTTGCGGGGCTCGGTCCCGGCGTCGCCGCGCTCGCCGGGGGCACCTGGCTGTTCTCCCAGCCGCAGGACCACCTGCACACCCTCGTCGACCTCACCGGTCTCGACTGGCCGCCACTCACCGTCACCGGCCACGGCCTGGTCATCTCGGCCACCTGCACCCTCGCCGAGCTCGCCCGGTTCTCCGCGCCGACGGACTGGCGGGCGGCGCCGCTGCTGGGTGCCTGCTGCGAGGCGCTCGCCGGCTCGTTCAAGATCTGGAACTGTGCGACGGTTGGCGGCAACATCTGCCTGTCGCTACCCGCCGGGCCGATGATCTCGCTGGCCACAGCCCTCGACGGCGTCGCGGTGCTGTGGAGTGCCACCGGCACCGAGCGGCGGATCCCGGTGAGTGATGTCGTCACCGGTGTCCGGCGCAACGTGCTCGGCCCCGGTGAGGTGCTGCAGGCCGTCGAGATCTCGGCCCACGCACTCCGGGCGAACACGGCGTTACGGCGGATCGCGCTGTCGCCCCAGGGTCGTTCGGCTTCGCTGGTTATTGGCCGCCGCGATACCGACGGCCGGTTCGTGCTGACGGTCACGGCGGCCACCGACCGTCCCTACCGGTTCGAGTTCGCCACCTCGCCCGCCCCGGATGAGCTGGCCGACGCGCTGGACGGCGTCCCGCGGTGGTACGACGACCCGCACGGCGCGCCCGATTGGCGGCGCGCGGTCACCGGTCTGCTCGCCGAGGAGATCCGGGCGGAGCTCATATGAGGTTCGAGATCAACGGGCTACCCGCCGACGCGGTCCCGGCTCCGGGTCAGTGCCTGCGCACCCTGCTGCGCGCCTGCGGGCATTCCGAAGTCAAGATGGGCTGTGACTCCGGGGACTGCGGGTCATGCACGGTGCTCCTCGACGGTGTCCCGGTGCATTCCTGCGTCTACCCGGCACTGCGCGCGGCGGGTCGCTCGGTGACGACGGCCGCCGGGCTGGGCACATCGGATGACCTGCATCCGGTGCAGCAGCGGTTCGTCGATGCCGCCGGGTTCCAGTGCGGCTTCTGCACGGCGGGGATGGTGGTCACCGCCGCGGCGCTGACCGGCGTCGACGCCGCTGAGCTGCCCCGGCTGCTCAACGGCAACCTGTGCCGCTGCACCGGGTACCGAGCGATCGAGGACGCGCTGTGTGGCGTGGTCAACACCGAGGCCGGCGCTGGGCCCGACCGATCGACGCAGGCATCGGGGGGTCGGCCAGCAGCACCCGTCGGCGCGGGCCCGGGCCGGTCCCTGTCAGCGCCGGCCGCGCGCCGGATCGTCACGGGCCGTGAGCCGTTCACCCTCGACGACCCGCCACCGGGCCTGCTGCACGTCGCGGTGCTGCGCAGCCCGCACCCGCACGCCCGGATCCGGTCGATCGACACCGCGGACGCACGGGCGATCCCTGGCGTGCACGCCGTGCTCACCCACTTTGATGTCCCGCCGGTCGCGTTCTCCACCGCCCGCCACGAGAACCGGCTCGACGACCCCGATGACACGCTGGTGCTCGACGAGGTGCTGCGGTTCCGGGGCCAGCGGGTGGCCGCGGTCGTGGCCGAGTCCGTCGCGATCGCCGATCGGGCCTGCCAGGCGATCGTCGTCGACTACCAGCTGTTGCCCGCGGTGTTCGATCCGGAGCGGGCTACGGAGCCCGGCGCGCCGCTGGTGCACGGCGACAAGGGGCCGGCTTCGCGGATCGCCGATCCCAGCCGCAATCTGGTGGCACAGCGGCGCGGCGAGGTGGGCAATGTTAAGGCCGGGCTGGTGGTCGCAGCCGTGGCCGTCGAGGGCACCTGGCGCACCCAGCGGATCTCGCCCACTTCCCTGGAGACACACTGCGCCCTCGGGTGGCTCGACGAGAACGGCCGGTTGGTGGTGCGCACCAGCAGCCAGGTGCCGTTCCTGGTACGCGACGAGCTGTGCCGGTTGCTCTCGTTGCCCCGCGACCGGGTGCGGGTGCTCACCGCGCGGGTCGGCGGTGGCTTCGGCGGCAAGCAGGAGCTGCTCGTCGAGGACCTGGTCGCGCTGGCCGTCCTGCGCACCGGCCGGCCGGTGCAGTACGAGCTCACCCGCACCGACGAGCTGACCGCGATCCCGTGCCGGCACCCGATGCGCGTCTCGGTGTGGGCCGGGGCCGACGCCGACGGCGTGCTCACCGCGCTGGCCATCGACGTGCTCGCCGACGCGGGTGCCTACGGCAACCACAGCCCCGGCGTGATGTTCCACGGCTGTCACGAGTCGATGGGGGTGTACCGGTGCGCGAACAAGCGGGTCGACGCGCGGTCGGTCTACACGAACACCCTGCCGTCCGGGGCGTTCCGCGGGTACGGGCTCGGGCAGGTCATGTTCGGCATCGAGAGCGCACTCGACGAGCTCGCCCGCAAGCTCGGGCTCGACGGCTTCGAGCTGCGCCGGCGCAACGTCATCGTCCCGGGTGATCCGGTGGTGGCGGACTCGGACGAGCGCGACGACCTCACGTTCGGCAGCTACGGCCTCGACCAGTGCCTGGATCTGGCCGAGCAGGCGCTGCGCCGGGGGAACGGGGTGGTGGCGCCGGGTGCGGCGTGGCGGGTCGGCGAGGGGATGGCGGTCGCGATGATCGCGACGATTCCGCCGCGCGGTCACGTCGCGGAGGCATCCGTGACGCTGGAGCCGGGCGGGACGTACACGGTGCGGGTGGGCACGGCGGAGTTCGGGAACGGCACGACCACCGTGCACACCCAGCTGGTGGCCGCGGTCCTGGGCGCCGAACCGGAGCGGATCACCGTGCGCCAGTCCGACACCGACGTCGTCGGCTATGACACGGGTGCTTTCGGTTCGGCCGGCAGTGTCGTGGCCGGTGGGGCGCTGCATACCGCAGCTGGGGTGTTGCGGGACCGGATCGTCGCTGCGGCGGCGTTCGTGGCCGGTGTTGATCCCACCGCCTGCCGGCTCGGCCCGGTCGGGGTGCAGTGCGGGGAGCGGCTCGTCGAGCTCACCGAGATCGCGGGCGTCGACGGGCTCGTGGCGCACGCCCGCCACGACGGCACCCCCCGGTCACTGGCCTTCAACGTGCATGCCTTCCGGGTAGCGGTGCACACCGGCACCGGTGAGGTCGCGATCCTGCAATCCGTGCAGGCCGCCGACGCGGGCACGGTGCTCAATCCCGAGCAGTGCTGCGGCCAGGTCGAGGGCGGGGTGGCGCAGGGGATCGGCACCGCGCTGTACGAGGAGCTGATCCTCGACGCTGACGGGGCGGTCATAACCCGGGTGCTGCGCGACTACCACGTCCCGCAGTTCGCCGACGTGCCCCGGACCGAGGTGCTGTTTGCCGACACGGCCGACGTGCTGGGTCCGTTCGGGGCTAAGTCGATGAGCGAGTCGCCCTACAACCCGGTCGCGCCCGCGCTGGCCAACGCGATCCGGGACGCGATCGGGGTGCGGCCCTACGAGCTGCCGATGTCGAGGGACCGGATCTGGCGGCTGGTGGCCGGGCGCTGATCAACCGGTGAAACGGTCAGACTCAGACGCACAGCGCCGTTAACCGCGACCACCGGGCACCTCGTGTCGTCCACCCCGGGCCACACACCCAACAGATCATCCGCGACGCCCGCGTCGAGCAACACAGCCTCGGTGTCGCGCGCCGACCCCACCGCCGTCCGGTAGGCCCGCATCAACCCGGCGACCTCACCCGCGCGCACCGACACGAACCCCACCGGGCCCGCCACGGCGGGCACCACCACCACCCGCCAGCCGCGACCTCCACCAACCCGGACGGCAGGTCCCGCCGGTCCGGCACCGCGTCGTCGTCCCTCATCGCGCGTCACCTCCTCACCCCCGTTGGTCCGGTCGGCGACATCCCACAAAGGGCGGTGTTGTCGCTGCTGGCGGTGGTCAGAGTGCGGTCGTCGGGGGAGAACGCGACCGACGACACCGGGCCGGTGTGGTCGGTCAGAGTACCTGAGTAGCGGGTGTTGGTACGTACGCGTCACCAGCCGGTTCGAATGATGGCTCTGCCTATAATGGATGACGCCATCAAAGGAGCTCCTTGGACAAGCCGGCTGATCTGCACGCCCGTGGCCCCGAGTGGGACGCCCTGGCGAACTTCACGACCGACCCCACGCCGAACGCGACCCTCGGCCTGGTCTACGGACGGCGCCGGCAGGGCAAGACGCTCATGCTCGAGCTCCTTGCCGAGGCGACCGGCGGGTTCATGTTCACCGCCCGGGAGCAGGCCGACCGCCAGAACCGTGACGAGCTGAGCGCGGCGTACGCCCGGCACGCAGGGTTGCCCCGGTCGCTGTCCTTCGACGGCTGGTCCGACCTGGTCGAGGCGCTACTCGGGGTGGGGACCGGGACACCCGAGCCGATACCGGTCATCCTCGACGAGTTCCCGAACCTGGTGGCCCAGGCGCCCTCGTTGCCCTCGGTGATCCAGGTCGCGCTGAGCCCGCGTAGTCATGCCTCTCGTCGCACCCGCACCCGGTTGATCCTGTGCGGCAGTGCGATGTCGGTGATGCGCGACCTGCTCGACGGCGGTGCGCCGCTACGGGGACGGGCCACCCTCGAGTTGGTGCTGCAACCGTTCTGGTTCCGCGAGGCGGCCTCGTTCTGGCAGCTCGCCGACGACCCGGAGCTGGCCTTCCGGGTGCATGCCCTGCTCGGCGGAACCCCGGCCTACCGCGCGATGGCGTTCGGGCCGCCGTCGAGCCGGAAGTCCTTCGACCGCTGGGTCGGTGAGCGGCTGCTCAACCCTGCGAGTGCGATCTTCCGCGAGGGCAGCCTGCTGCTGCGGGAGGAGTCAGGTGTCGCCGATCCCGCGCCATACCACGCAGTTCTCGCCGCCATCGCCGCAGGCGCGGCGCGGCGTTCGGAGATCGCCGGGCGGATCGGTCGACCGGTCACGGCGATCGCACACCTGCTCGGTGGGCTGGAGCAGGTCGGGCTCATCGCTCGGTATGAGGACGCGTTCCGCGAACGGCGGGGGACCTACCGGCTCAACGACCCCCTCATCCGGCTGCACGAGCTGGTGATCGGGCCGAACGAACGCCTGCTGGTACGGGGACGGGCCGGCGAGGTGTGGGCGGCCACCGCGGACACCGTGGCCGCGAAGATCTACGGGCCGCATCTGGAGGACCTGGCGCGAGAGTGGTGCCTGTCGCACGCGAGCGCGCGGACACTCGGCGGACCTGCGCATGACGTGCTTCCCGCGACCGTGGCCTGCACAGAGCACCGGCGTGGCCACGAGATCGATATCGTCGTGGTGGCGACGTCGCCGGGCACTCCCCGGCGCGTGCTGGCGATCGGGGAGGTCAAGGCCACCAGACAACTTGTCGACACGGCCGCGGTACTGCGCCTGGACCATCTCCGGGACCTGGTAGCGGCGCCCGGCTTGGGGGAACGTCCACGGCTGCTGCTGATCTCCCGCTCGGGGTTCACGGCTGACGCGCGGCGACTCGCCGCAGCTCGGGTGGACGTCGAGCTGGTCGACCTCGACCGGCTCTACCGGGGCGAGTGACGTGGCCAGTGGCTCGGTCATAGCGAGCGCCGGAACACCGCCTCCAGGTGGGAACCTGATTTCTACCTTTCCCCGTAGATCAAGCGGGGACTGCTGGTTGGCCTGGGAAGTCCTGGAACCCTTCGCTACCCTTCATCCATGAGCGGTCTCCTCGGCGCGCCACACCATGCGAATTTCTCCAGCACCAGGACCCCGCGGGACATGGCTCAGGCATCTAACTTAGCGGCGCTGGTCAGAGGCATCATCGACCACAGCCCATCACAGTACCGGCAAGCTGAGAGAAAACGATGATTGGTAGGTGGTCGGAGCCGGAGGTAAGCAAAACGTTAGCTTTTGTGATGACGCCAGGCGATGCGATGCAATAGTCGATCGGCTCTACTGGCTGGTCCGCCGGATAGGTCGCCTGCGCTGGAACCGGGCACATGGTGACAGAACGATAGTGGTGCAGCCAGGATGATGCTGGGGTATTAAAATCTCCGCAAACTAGCCATTGATCGTCGAGTCCTTCAGTAAGTGCAACAAGTCGGTGTAGGGCATCATTTCTGGTGTCCGGGTCATTTCGAGGCAAATGTACGCTGCCCATCCAAAACAATTGCGAGGAGTGGCGAAGCTTTGCGAGGACGACCGTGCGAGGCTCGGATGGCTCCGTACCGTCGTAAATCTTGGGTGGCCACACGAGATGTCGTTGCCGAACTGTCACGATCGGCAGCTTAGTTAGTAGCGCATTTCCGAATCCTCCAGCTGGTGTCTCTTGGCCGAACTCGAAAGAGGGCGTAAAGATCGATGAGTAGCCGCAGCGGTCCGCTAGCTTGTCCAGAGAGGATGCAGCTTTCCATGGCTCGTCAACCTCGACGAGAGATACGACATGCGGGTCGCTCGCATGTATCAGGTCGATAACGCAATCAAGGTTGGATGCGCCGGATCCGTCGCGCCACGAGTGTATGTTCCAGTGCAGAATTCGTAACCGGTCAGCCTGGTACTGGTCTTGGCCAGAGGATGACATGCGCCAACTCCATCTAATGCAAAAGGCTGCATCGATCAGCCAACGCACGAAGGTCTGCCTGGTCTGCCGTGCATTGTCCGTGCGAGAGGAGCTGAGGCACTACTTCATGTGTCAGCCGGTGTTGATGCAGCTCGTCAGGGGCGATGCGCTCTGCTTGCAGCAGTGCGTCGAGAGCTGCTGTATAATCTTTTAGACCCATATGACTACGGGCCACGTCAATAAGAAAACGCGCCCGACGTTCGGTCAGCGCCTTCGGCATCTGACCGAGATTGACCGTCGGAACATGTCGTGCTGCTTCGCGGGCATCTCCAAGCTCGACCGCCACAGCCACCCGATGAATGGCGACATTAGTCGGCCCAAAGACGGTGCCGAGATCAATACAGTCCTCATTGAGCTGAATAGCACAGGCCGATGCCGCTTTGAGTGCTGCGTGTGCTTCGCGGCTATCACCTCTTCGCGCGGCAGCAGCGGAAGCGCTGAGCAATGCAGCTCCTCGAAGACACAAGGTAGTGCGCCGATTCGCCGCTGGTGCCGTGTCAAGGTGAACAGCGGCCAGGAGTGCTGTACGAGTGGCTTGCTGGAGATTTCCAGCCCGCATGTGTACTTCAGCAAGACAGCGGGTCGCGGCCGCGACCCGGATGACATCGTCCGCACGTTCGGCAACTTGCACGGCCCGCTCGGCGGCGATCCACGCGCCATCCGGACTATCTGCTTTAATCAATGTCCATCCGGCTACGGAGTATACATCGGAAAGTAGCCGGAGAACGGCAAGCTGGTCGCTTTCGCGCGCCTGCATGCTGACGGCCTCGACCTGCCCGATCAGTCGTGGCAGCAACCGTGCCAGTTCAGCATAATCAGCCGAGAGAGATGCCCACGTGGCCGTGTCAACGCTCCGGCGAATCCCGCAGATGTCATCAGACTTTCCATCCGGGTCAGCATCCCATTCCAATACTGCCCGGCGGGCGGCATCGGTAGGATTGAGCACGGTGTCATAAATGGCGGCGGCCCATGAAGTCGTTGGTGGCTGAGAGAGCATGAGTCGGAAAGAAGAACTATCCGCAGCGGGAGAAATGCTAGCGGAAGTGATGGCGGATGCCGCATTGTTGAGGCCGGATGCCGGCAAGGTCACAACGGTCAGGCCGTGTATCAGCAGCGAGCGACAAGAAAGCGGATTCACGGTGTCGCATCCAGTAGCAGTGGCAGCATCCCTTCCGGATGCGTGTCCGCCGGTAGCCGGCTCATTAAGAAGGAAGCCGAAGGTACTGCGTTCGGCGATCCCGGCGTTCAGCGGCGCCAAGGTTTGAGGGTCTGCGGCCGGTTCCGCGACAACCAGCTCTCTCGTCTCTCCTGGCAACCGGAACCACAGCAACTCCGCCGGTATCCGCAGCACCCGCACCCAATATGTGAGCGTATCCAGGTCACGGACCGGTGCGCCGGTTTCGATCCGGCTGACTTGAGGTTGCGCAAGCCCCAGCCACTGGCCAAGCAAGTCTTGGGAGATGCCGCCTGGGCCATAGGCGGCGTGGTGGTAGTAGTAGTGCGTGCGGTAAGCCCGGGCTATCCAGCCAATGTGCTGAGCCGCGAAAGCGTCCCGGAACTGCTCGGTCTGCCAAAACTCGGCGGGTACCTCGGGCGGAGCGATGAGCTTGTCGCGCGAGGCACGCTCGCAGGGGGCGCACTGGCGGCCGCTGTTGTCCGCAGCCAGCTGGGTGCCGCAGCGGCAGTAGCGGTGGCGTGCTGAGCGGGATGCCACGAGTGTCCCTCCGGTTCTTCTGCTTCTTCTGCGTGCGGAGACGAGCATGGAATTCTAGGTAGTTCTTTACCGTTGTCAGGCTTTCCATCGACGTCATCCGGTCAATGAACTCGATGCCGTCAAGGTGGTCGATCTCATGTTGTATCACTCTGGCCACGTAGCCGGAGTGCTGGGTCCTCGACCAGCGTGGTGGCGCAGAGCTGGCTTCGACCGCGACGGGCACCTGCGGCCGCCGCGGGCCGCGACGAGGCAGCAGCCCCGATCCGCTGTCCGCGACCTCCGGCCGTGCACCGCTCAGATGGTGCGGGCCTGACCGCCGCGTCGACAGTCACCTGCGGGAGCGGGTGTTGCCCATGATGCCTCCCCCCCGCACCGGGCAGAATGCCCAGGTGCCAACCCGCCAACGTCAGGACCGCTGGCTCGACGTGACCTATGCGGGCGCTGTGTTGGCGTCGGTGGCGGGCCTGGTGCTGCTGGTAAGAGAGTGGCTCGTCGGGGGTGTCGCGAAGGCCGACAACCTGGCGTCGGTCCTGGGTACCAGCTTCATGATCATTGGCTGGATCGTCGCCGTGGTCACCTCGTTCCTGCGCCGGCGCGCCGCGGCGGCGGCCCCGGCCACGCCCGAGCAGCTGGTGCAGGCGGGTGAGGTCCTGGCGGGGAATGTTCTGGAGCAGTGGTGCCGCGAAGCCGAGGTTCGCTCTCTCGGTGATCCTGAGCCGATGCCGGTGCGTTGGCAGCTGTCGGATCCAGCGGTGATGGACCACCCACAGGTGATCGCTCCCGGCGGGCTGAGCTTCAGCGGGCGCAGCGACCGGATGACGCCGCTGGCCGGGCAGTTCCGCCGGCTGGGCCGCCGGCGGCTGGTCATCACCGGTGGTCCCGGGTCGGGAAAGACCACTTTGGCGGTGCAGCTGCTGCTGGAGCTGCTCGCTCACCCCGAACCTGGCGAGCCGGTGCCGGTGTTGTTCTCCCTGGTCGGTTGGGACCCGCAGTCCCACCCCCGCGTTCAGGACTGGCTAATTGCACGCCTGGAGTTGGACTACCCGGCCCTGCGCAGCTTCGGCGAGAACACCGCCAGCGCGCTCGTCGAGCGCGGCGGGATCCTGCCGATCCTCGACGGTCTCGACGAGATCTCCGAGGACCTCCGCCCGCGCATCATCACCGCGCTCAACGCCTGCCTGGCCGCAGACAGCGGTGTGGTCCTGACCAGCCGCAGCAGCGAGTACACCGCCGCGATCGCCGCGAACGTGCTGAGGGCGGCCGCTGTCATCCACCCCGAGCCGCTCACCGCCACCGAGGTGGCGACTTACCTCCGCACACGCCTACCCCCCAACCCCAGCGGTTCCTGGTCCCACGTCCTGGCTGCGGTGGGTACTGGCGCCGCTGTCGACCTCGCTGAGGTCACCGCCACCCCGCTGGGGCTGTGGCTGGTCAGCACCGTGCACATCGACGGGTTTAGCGACCCGCGCTGTCTGATCGACGGCACCTACCCCGACCGCGTCTCGATCCAGGCGCACCTGCTCGACAAGCTCATTCCCGCCGCCATCCGCAGCCGACCCCCCATCGCAAAACGCGACCGACTGCGCCCCCGCCACCACTATGACCCTAATGACGTGCAGAGGTGGCTGACCTGCCTTGCTGACCAGCTTGCCGCGCCCGACCCTGACCAACCACGGCGGGACTGGCAGTGGTGGCATCTGGCCCGTGACACCTTCTCCTCCCGCAAGTCGGTCCTCGCGGCCAGGCTGGTGTTCGGGCTGGTGTTCGGGCTGGCGGTCGGGCTGGGGGCCGGGCTGGTGTTCGGGCTGGCGTTCGGGCTGGTGTTCGGGCTGGTGTTCGGGCTGGTGTTCGGGCTGGCGTCTGTGCTGGTGTTCGGACTGACCGCTTCACCACAACGTGCAGACCTTCGTCTCCGCGGTCGGTGGATTGAGCTGTTGCGCCGGTTGATGTTCGGCCTGGCGGTCGGGCTGGCGGGTGGGCTGGCATCCGGGCTGGCGGTCGGGCTGGCATCCGGACTGGCGTTCGGGCTGGCGGTCGGGTTGATTAGCGTCCCGGTGATCGGGCTGGTGTTCGGGCTGAGCGAGTTCATTTCGAGCACCAGTGCTGCCCAGCGAGCGACGTCCCCCTCCAGCAGTCACCGGGGTGACTGGGTGTCGATCGTCGTCCAATCCCTCGCCATCGGGCTGTTGTTTGGTGTGGCGGTCGGGCTGGCGAGCGGGCTGGTGGTCGTCGGGCTGGCGAGCGGGCTGGCGACCGGATTGATGTTGGGGCTGGCATATAGAGCGTGGCCGGCGTTCGTCATCGCGTCGCTGTGGTTGGCCGCGCGGCGGAGACTGCCGCTGCGGGTCATGGCGTTCCTCGAGGACGCTTACCGGCTTGGATTGTTGCGGATTGTCGGTTCGAGCTACCAGTTCCGTCACACCGAACTCCAGGACCATCTCACCGAGCCTGAGCCGGGTCAAGCACGGGATAATGGTGCTGGTCTCCTGGGGAGCAGCCGATGGCTACCGGGAGCTGGTCGAGATCAACCGCGACGCCTACGGCTTGATCTCGCGGCGTCGAACAATCACACCGCCCCCGGTATGAGGAACGAAGACCTCACGGCGGCGAGAACGCCGCCAGCAGTTCCGACAACCACCCGAACCCTTGACGCGTAGCGCCCGACCTTGGCGTGGTGGGTGAGTCGTTCACCGATCTCCCGACACCGGATGAGCCCTGCAAGCGAAGCGGACTTGATTAAGATGAGGACCCGGGAGGGCATGAAGGTGGCCCGCGCCAAGGGGTCGGCTACGCGGCAGAAGCCCGACGCTCAGCCCGTAGAGCCTTGACATGGGCGTCACTGTGCATTTCGGGTCAGATTCGGGAGTCCCGGGCCGTGATCGACGAGCGGATCCGGCGGCGCGCTATCCCATGTCGAGCATGGCGGCGAGGGCTACCTCGACGGCTACCATCTCATCGGGTGACGCCGTTCCAACGTGTCCATCCAGCCGGGAACGAAGCACCGGCTCGATCGTCAGGAGCGACAGCCAGCCGTGCGAGTCAAGGCGAACGCTGAGCAGCCCCCCGGGGTCTCGATCGAGTACCTGCGCCCCGATGACCACGGGCAGGGCATGGTCTCGGTTGACCCCTTCGGCACTGAGGATCAGGCGCAGGAGCGACTGCCCAGGGAGGGGTAGTACCGGTCGGTATGCCCAGATCTGGCCGCGCTGCACCGCGAGATCGTGTCAGGCGGTGTGAGCAGTTCCTCGCTCGGCCTCGGCGTCGGCGAAGAACGACGGCTCACTCGCCGCCCAAACGGCATGTCGCGCAGCGGAGTCGGCGAGCGCCAGCTCGCGGAGCTGGCGCGCGGCCGCAGCGGCCATGGACCCGCCGCGCTGACGAGCACAGGCCCGCAGGTACGCAGCGGTGCCCTGGTCGACCTCGAGCTCAACTCGCTCCGTCACGGATACCAGCCTACGGCACGTCTGCACCCCCTGTGCTGAGTCGTCGGATCTGCGTCGTCGAGCTACAGCTCGATCACGGCCAGAACGGGGCGGTGGTCGGATCCGGCGGTGTTGCCAACGCTTGCCTGCTGGCTCCGACCGGCGAAGCCTCACGGTGGCGCGAACGCCGCCAGCAGTTCCGATGACCATTCGACGCGCCGGTCCCGGCGCGCCAGGGTGCCCATGACGAGTGCTCGGTCGAGGCCGGCGCCGGTGAGCGCTTCGCGCAGGTGCGCCGGGGGCAGGGCGTCCAACCATCGCCGGACGGCTGCCTGGTGGGCCACCGGAGTGAGTTCGCCGTTGGCCCGGAGCCGGGCGAAGCCGCCGTCGGGGTAGATGTCTATCCGTAGGTGTGTCACCGTCGGCGCGCCCGGGCCGATCCGGAACCGGTGCGGGGTGTCGGGCTGCGCGGGGCGCCGCTTGACCAGCGGTGTCCAGGTGCGGTGCGCCAGGTCGGCCACGCCGGACCCGGCCTGCTCGATCGTCGCCCCGCTGATCTGGACCTCGCCGGGGGCGTTGCCGAGGAAGTGGCCGGTGTCGAACACGATGTCGCGTAGCCGGCACGCCCCGGCGAGCGCAACCATGACCCAATCGTTCCCGCCGCCGCGCCGCCGCGCGGTCTCCCAGCCCTCACTCATCGAGCGGGCCGGTCCGGGCCGCAGCAGGTTCTCCGGTGAGGAGAAGAACATGTCCGAGCAACCGGCGAGCCGTCCGCCGCTGTCCTGTGCGGCCAGGTCGACGGTGCCGTGCAGCAGCCGTGGATCCACCACCGCCTCGCCGTGCACCCGGAACCGGGCCACCCCGCCGTCGGGGTAGATGGTCAGCCGCACGTGGGTGAAGCGGTGCCGGTCTGAAACCTCGTAGACGTTCGCGATGTCGCCCTTGGCCGGCGAGCGCTCCACCAGGGTGGTCCAATCGGCGGCGGCGAGCTCGACCGGTCCCGGGTAGTCCTCGCACGCGGTGGCTTGCACGGAGATCTCGGGCGGGTAGTTGCCCCGGAAGAACGACGTGTCCACGACGACGCCGTGCACGATCCCGGGGATGCCCAGGCGGACGGTTGCATGATCCGCGCCGGGCTCCCGGCGCCGACGGGTCTCCCACCCGTCGTAGAACTTGCCCCGGTAGCCGAACTCGGTGCGCGGCTGTACCGGCCCCGGCATCACCAGCGCGGCCCGGTCGGCGAAGAAATCGTCGCTGGCGTCGACCACCGCGCCGCCGAGTCGTCGGGACGCAAGATCGGGTAGCCGGGTGAACTCCGCGTCCAGGTCCGGTCCGTCGAGCCGTGTCATGAGCTCCTCCTGAGCAACCGCCCAATCGGCGGGCCGGCGACGTCTATTCTCCGCCCCCGCAGCCAGGTTTGGCGCACGATCCCGGACAGGGCGCGACCGTCGTAGGGGGTGATCGGGTGGCGATGTGCGAGCCGGTGTGCGTCGACGACCCACGCCTGGTCCGGGGCGAAGACCGCGAAGTCGGCGTCGTAGCCCGGTGCGATACGACCCTTGCACGAGAGCCCCGCCAGCCGGGCAGGACGCTCGGCCATCCAGGCGGCGACGTCTACCAGCCGGTGCCCGCGTTGCCGCGCTGATGACCATACCGCCGGCAGGCCGATCTGCAGGGAGGCGATACCGCCCCACGCCGTGTCGAAGTCGCCGGTGTTGCGGTGTTTGAGCTCGGGCGTGCACGGCGAGTGGTCCGACACCACGGTGTCGATCACACCGTCGGCGAGCCCCGCCCAGAGCAGCTCGCGGTTGGCCGCCTCCCGGATTGGCGGGCAGCACTTGAACTCCGTCGCCCCGTCTGGCACCTCCTCGGCGGTAAAGGTGAGGTAGTGCGGGCACGTCTCCACGGTGAGCGCGACGCCGTCACGGTGGGCCGAGGCGATCATCGGCAGCGCGTCCGAGCTGGACAGGTGCAGCACGTGCACCCGCGCGCCGGTCCAGCGGGCTCGCTCGATCAGCCAGGCGATGGCCAGGTTCTCCGCCCCGCGAGGTCGCGATGCGAGGAACCCGGCATATCGCGAGCCATGCGGGGTGGCGGCGCGGTCGATGGCCTGCGGGTCCTCCGCGTGCACGATCAGCTGGGCGTCGAAGCCGGCTAGTGTCACCAGCACCGGCTCCAGGTCCTCGGGTGGCAGCGGCGGGAACTCGTCCACTCCGGAGTGCACCAGGAAGCACTTGAACCCGAATACGCCCGCATCGTGCAGCCCGCGCAGTTGAGCCAGGTTCCCGGGCACCGCACCGCCCCAGAATCCGACGTCGACATGCACCTGCTCGCGGGCAGCGGCCCGCTTGGTCTCCAACGCGGCGACGTCAACCGTGGGCGGGATCGAGTTGAGCGGCATGTCGACCAGGGTGGTGACGCCGCCGAGCGCGGCCGCCGCCGTTGCCGAGGCGAAACCCTCCCACTCGGTGCGCCCCGGTTCGTTGATGTGCACGTGGGTGTCGACCAGTCCGGGCAGCAGCACCTCGTCGTCGGCCAGCTGCACGCGCTCCCCCGCCACCTCGAGCGCGTCGTGGTAGGGCGCGACGGCTGCGATCCGCCCGTCCCGCACGCCGACACAGCACGCCACCTCGCCGTCCACGGCGATCACCCGTTGGCCACGTATCACCAGGTCGAAGGGTTCGGGCACGGGTCTGCTCCCTTGCCGGGCGGGTCGAGGACGGACGGAGCGGGATGATCGCCGCCTTGGCGCGTTCTCAGTCGGATTCCACCGGAAATGCGCCAAATCGACGATCATGGGTTGTCCGACGGTGCTGCGGGTACCACTGCGCGCGGCCCAGCGACCCCGATGTGTGCAGCTGCCGGCGCCGCGCGGCCGGACCAGCCGGGGTGGGCGGTCAGTGCCGTGGCCAGATCGCGTTGGGCGGTGACGGCGTCGGTGGCCACCGCGGTGGCGAGTGCGCCGCGACCGGCCAGTGGAGTGAGCGACCACCACTGCCCGGCCACCGCGTCCGGTGGGTCCTCGCCCCACATCAGTACCTCGGTGCCCAGCACGCGACGTCCCGCGAGGTGCGCGGGCGAGGCGTGCAGGCTCGCGTCACCGAGCTCCTGACACTGCACGAGCAGCGGGCGGCCCACCGCGGTGTCGATCACTCGGGTGAGGCCCCGGTAGCGGCCGGACAGCTCCCCGTTGCGGCCGGCGACGAGCACCTCCCGGCAACGCAGCCGGGCGCCGGACCCGAGCGCGGCGTGCAGCTCGCTGTGATGGTCGGCTCGCCGGGTGATCACGGACGCTTCCGGCAGGTACTGCACGCGGGCCCGATTGTCGATCTCCAGCCGCACCACCAGCCGGCTGCCGGCGTCGCCATCCTGGGCGGGCAGGGCGAGCGCGGCGGCCACCCCGGTAAGCACGACCTGCGCGCCAGCCCCGACCACCACGTCCAGTGCGACGTCGTCGCCGCCGAGCGGGGTGGCCGCCGAGCTCACCATGTGCACGGTGATGATCGGCGAGCGAGCCGCGGCGGTCCCACGCTGGGGCAGCAGGCACAGCGGCGGCTGTGATCGCAGTTCACGGATGATGCTGCGTCCGTCGCGGTCACACTCGACGACGAGCCGCGCCCTGGCCAGCACCGCTCAACCCGCCGGCCTGGTCGACGCCCCCGGTGCGCCGTCGGCAAAGCCCCCCTGCTGACGTTGCACCGCATCGACCTGCGCCGCCACCCACTCCGCCACCTCGGTCGCGGTCGGGTCGGTGACCAGCGACTGGGTGATCACCGGCAGCCCACCCCGCACGCGGTGTGCGTCGCTGATCATCACGGCCATGTCCGCTCCGACCAGCGGGGCGAGGTCGACTTTGTTGATCACGAGCAGGTCGGCGGTGGTCACCCCGGGCCCGCCCTTGCGCGGCACCTTGTCCCCACCCGCCACGTCGACGACGAAGATCTGCCGGTCGACCAGACCCCGGCTAAACACCGCTGTGAGGTTGTCCCCGCCGCTCTCCAGCAGCACCAGATCGAGGTCGCCGAAGCGCTCCTCGAGCAGCTCGACGGCGTCGAGGTTGGCCGTGATGTCGTCGCGGATGGCGGTGTGCGGGCAGCAGCCGGTCTGGACCGCCTCGATCCGGTCCGGGGTGAGCACGCCGGCTTGGCGTAGGAAATCGGCGTCCTCGGTGGTGTAGATGTCATTGGTGACGACGGCGAGCCGCAACTGGGGGGCGAGGGTGCGGGTCAGGGCGGCGACGAGCGCGGTCTTGCCACATCCGACCGGGCCGCCGATGCCGATCCGCACCGCGCGCCCGGCCGGCCCGGCCCGGCTGGCCCGCCCGGCCCGGCTGGCCAACCCGGACGGGACGTGCGGGTCGGGTCCGGCCGCAGTGGGGTCGAGGGCATGCCCGTGGTCGTGGCCGTGGCCAGCTGGCACAGAGACGCACCTGCTTTCGGTGGTGGTGGACGTGAGCCGACCCGCAAGCGCCTTCTCCACGGCCTCTTCGGGCGTCTTGACGTGTTCAATGCCGGACACCTGTTGACCGTCCTGGTCCAGTATCCGCCAGCCACCGAGCGAGATGACCGGCACGCCACCCCGGCGCTGTGCCAACGCCACTTCGCTCAACGTGCCCCACGAGCCGCCGACCACAATCACCGCGTCAGCGCTCCACACGATGATGGCGTTCCGCGCCTCTCCCATATTGGTGACGAGGGTTACGGAGAGGTCGGGCGACGCGCCTTCACGTGTGTCGTTCGGTCGGATTCCGACTACCAAGCCGTCCTTCGAGCGGACACCTGCGGCTACAGCTGCCATAACGCCGATACCGCCACCACAGATAACCACCGCGCCGCGCTCGGCAAGGAGCTGTCCGATGCTGCAGGCGTTCGCCCTGTCCTCTATAGTACAGTGGCGCGGGCCGCAGACAGCGACTTGGTAGGGCATCTGTCTCCTTACGAGGCAGGAGGTTGTGGCAATTCGCGTGTGGCTGGATAGGCGCAGAACAAGGTGATCTGTTCGCGGAGATCGCTGGCTAACGCGACGTTCTCAAACGCTTCATCGGCAAGCGTCTGATTGATTTTCGCCATGCGCCCTATGATGGGTACGGTTCGATTCTCGCTTGGTAGTTGCAACACCGTTTGTGCGTGAGCGTCTGCGCCGTCCAGGTCATTGAGCGCAAGCTGCGCGGCTATGAGGTCGAGCTGGGCAGCGGCGATGAATTCAGCTGACTGCTCCCGCTCCGGTGCGGCCGCAAACAGCTCCAGTGCTTCCTCGGCTGCTGTGGCAGAGAGCCGGAAGTTGGCTTCGCCGCCGAGTGACAGCCGCACCTCGCTCGCGTAGTAGGCGGCTTTGCCTGGCGCGAAATAGAACACGCCGACCGGACGTGCCCCGTCTGCCACGCGCTCTCGGGCGTCACCGGCGACCGCCAAGGCACGGTTGGCTTCGCGTTCATCGCGGGCCGCAGCAAGCGCGCGCGCTTCTTGGCTTGACAGCCGCAGGAGGTCGCTGACCTCGCCCGCAAGGCGTTGACCGCTCCGAGCCAGTTCGGCAGCGTCGAGGTACTCGCCGCGCCAATACGCGACGTGGGATTGTACCCAGCGGATATAAGCGCGCGTCGTGTTGTCGCCCGCGAGGTCAGCGCAGAGCCATGCCGTGCGGGCGTGGCTGTCAGCGGCATACGGCTGACCGAGGTCGTTGCTTGCGTGAGCCAGCAAGGCACTGAGCTGACCGGCGACGCGGTAGAGGTCAGCCACATGTCCTGGCCGAGGATGCCGGTCGATCATATCGAAGACATCGCGGCGCAGTGCCGCCAATGGCCGGAAGACGGCATACGGCGGGCGACGTAGATATTCGGTAGCCAGCCATTTCACGTCTGTGTCTAGCTGTTCGAGTACTTCTGGAGTGACAGTAACGCCAGCTCGGCGAACGAACCGAGCCGACTCCTCAGCGGACATCACAATCTCCTCGTGAAGGGACGCGGGATGCGTCCTGGTTTCCTGTTGAACTTCTTGTCGCGGTATGACTTGCACCGTCGCAGGGCTTTCGGCGTCGTCGTCTTCGAGGGGCCAGGTGGTGTCTGGCATGGCGAACCATAGCTGTTCTGCGGGAATGTGTAGTACGCGTGCCCAGTGAATGAGCCGATCGAGGTGCATCATCGGTGGGCCATTTTCGATCCTGCTCAGTTGGGCTTGTGTGATGCCCAGCCATGCTGCCATCTGGTCTTGGGGTATGGGTCTGCGGCCGTGGTCGGGGTGGGTTCGCCATGCCCGGACGACTGTGCCCAGGTGTCGGTTGAGCAGCGCTTCGTGCAGCACGGGTTCTTTCCAGAACTCTGGGGAGACATCGGGGGCCGTCACGAGCCGGTTGCGGTCGGCCGCCGCGCAGGCGGCGCAGCGTGGGCCACGGTTGTCCCGGGCGAGTGGGGCGCCGCACCGGCAGTACCGCGTCTTGTGGGTGGCAGTCATCGTGGCGTCCTTGCTGCCGATTCAGGAGTTGATTTCACGGAGGGGTGCCGCGCTGTCTGGTCGGGATCGTAGGGGCGGGCTCCACGAAGGTCCATCCGTGATGTGGGTGACGGTATGCGTGATGCGTATGGTGATACTCGTTCCCGATCATGGCGGTGGCTGGATGGCGTGGGATGGTGTTCCTCGTGATGCTCGCGGTGATCGGGCCGCCCGGGTCGGGAAAGACAAGGTGGTCCGCAGGGTGCTCGACCTGGCATTCGTCGCCGGGCGGTTCTCGACCGTCCGTGGCCCGGTACTACTGGACAACTTCACCGGCACCGTCGCCCAACTCGACCTGTTCGTCGACCTCATAGATGTAGCCGCGGTCAGCGGTCGACGAGTCGCGCTCATGGAGTTGCGAGCCGACACCGTAACGGTGGCCGCGTGTACGGCCGTCCGGCAGGTGTGTCCGCATTGTGGCCCGGACCTGCATCACCCCGCCGTTGCCATCACCGGTGCGCCTTTGCGATGCGCTGGCTGTGGTGGTCGGAACAGTGTGAGCCGCTGCGGACGCTCCCGGGCGCGGGTGGCGGGTTCGAGCTGCTCAGGCGCCTGCCCGGGTGCCGGCACGGCCGGTCTGGTCGTTCCTGAGGTTCCTCCACACCCACTCGTCCGGGTCTGGGCTCGGGTGAGTGGGTGTGGCCCAACGACGTGCTGGCTCTGGACTCTGGCGGTAGAGGATCCCGAGTGGGAAGCCTGCGGTTTTGCCGGTGGGGCGCGTCAGCGGTGCCGTATGTCGTTCGGCTTACCGGGGAGAGTCCCGTCAGGCTGCCCGAGACGGTAGTGCAGTGGCCTCGTGCTGCGTGGCGGTGGTCGCGCTCACGGCGTGGTGTGGCCGGTGCGGGGTCAGAGGATGGGTGCGTCGGTGCCCACGTTCCCTCGG
>Ga0136617_10000139_pt1 | contig 52376 bp, 51 predicted proteins | sample AntDrymUQ3222106_2_FD_129672 | JGI IMG/M metagenome (GOLD analysis project Ga0136617, IMG submission 129672) | Polar desert sand microbial communities from Dry Valleys, Antarctica - metaG UQ322 (21.06) | ecosystem: Environmental > Terrestrial > Soil > Desert | place: Antarctica: Dry Valley... | reverse complement strand
CTGCGTTGACATCGGCGGATAAACGCTCTGATCCGACCCGGTGACCTTATGCCCACAAGCCAGCAACATCCCAGCCAGCGACGCCATAGCCGTTCCGCATATTCCGATTAGGTGATAGTGCATGATATGTATTTTGCTAGGATTATTAGACGAAGCGATTGTAATAATTCTAAAAATTTATATGCAATAAAAGTTCAGGTCGAATATCAATTCTTACAATTTTCAAGCCTTTGCCATCGAGATAATTGAAAATTCGGTTGTCTTTACTGTTGACAGCGATTTTCTCATTTACCGCAAAGACGGCAGAAAGAGGATTCCTTTAATGTATCCGAAGTCGAGCTGAGCACTTTACTCTTTCCGGTTTGACCTGAGACTGAAGGACTTATTGATGCCAATAATACAAGTAATAACTCAATGTGCAACTTTTCTTGTCGCCGACGGCGACTGACATTAAAGCGTAGGGTGCAGCGAGTCCGACAGGCGAGCGAAACCCTAAGTCAGATCGATTAATCGTCCGCTCGCTGAAGGCGAGCTACAACCGGCTACCGGATTGTTCGTCACCTTCGGCGACGGAATGTGCATGACCGACAACGTAGGTTCCGGCTTTCAGCCCCCATCCTACGCTAGTCGCATTCGGCGACAAAACTGCCTTGAAGTAATGATTTTACGAAAAAAGTTGCACACGGCGTTAAGATAAACCGAGAGGAATATTTCGCACATCTGTTAACGAATATGCAATTATCATTTTACTTTCCGGTCAACTCATTCGCCAATTCGGTTGCGTCATAAATCTTTCGCAGGGCTTCAAGAATTCCGGCGCTGTGAACGGCGACTGCTCGTGAGCCTTCTTCTTCCTCGATATACCAATAGCGATTAGATAATTTCTGAATATTGCTGTCGAAGTTAAGGCCGACGATCTCCGCGTTGCGATTAAAAACGGGCGAGCCGGAATTGCCGCCTATAGTATCGGCGGAATAAACGAAGTTTAACGGGATCGATAGGTCTACCATATCACGCCGATCCTTATAACGCTGAGGAAGATTAAAGGGTGCTTTTTCGCCGAAGCTCTCGGCACGGTCGTAAAGGCCGAAAAAAGTTGTTTTGAAGGGGACCAAAGTTGTGTCTTCCTCGTAGCCTTTGACTTTACCGTAACTTATCCGCAGGTTAAAATTCGCGTCAGGCGCGATGCTTCTGCCATAAGCCGCGAAACGTGCTTTGGCGATCTTTTCTCCGTTTGCCGCTTCAACATTCAAAATTTTATCTTCATTCCAAGCGCGAAGCTCGCGAATCACAGGTTCGACGCGTCGCGCCAGCGTGATCATCGGATCGGTTGATTTGGCGATTGCATCCGCACCACCGTCTAGCAGGGCTCTACGAACCGCCACGTCTCTTATCTTCGTTTCCGTAACCGCGCGTTTAACGACCTCGGACACATCCGCATCACCGATTGCCGCCTTGATAAATGGGTCGTTCACTCCCAAAGTTTTCACCGCTTCATTGAGCCAGGCCGTCAAAACCGCTTCTTCCAGTTGGGGATAAATCGGTGCGGGTGAGAGCAGCGAAAATTTGAGGGATTCCAGCCTTGAGTCACGGAATTCGTCATATCGCCGGTCGTTCGGCTTTCTGATTTCTTCGCTGTAACGGACAAGCTGCGAGGCAATCGAGCCGAGGCGAGAAGGCGTGATGGTTGAAAAGGTCAGGCGACCCGACATTTTAGGAAGCTCCGTATAAGCCGCGGAAATTTGCTCCCACGCAGGAAGATAAAGTTTCTGCAATTCCGGTTTCTTCGCTAATTCATCCTTTAACGCTTTTTCTTCCGCTTCTTTTTTTGCAAACATCCGCGGGTTGGTCAGACCATCCTGTTGGCCTGTCAACCGCTTGAGCGAATTGTTAAATGAACGCAGCCCACCGGTCGCCTGTCGGGCCTGTTCGGGGCCGCCTTTCGCATAATTTTCAAGTATATCGCGGCGTAGTGACCAAATCTTTTTCTGCAGCGGGTTGCCGGTATCGCGCTGGTAGGCAAGCTGGGCGACAGTTAACAGCCGCGCCGTTGAACCGGGACTGCCCGAAGCCAAAACGAATTCACCGTCGGCTGGTCCGGTCGTCGACCACTTGAAATAATAGGGAGTTTTAGCCGGCTGGCCGTTTTCATAAGCGCGCAAAAAAGTTACGTCCAGATCGTGACGCGGAAAAGTAAAGTTATCGTAATCGCCGCCGAAAAAAGCGATCTGTTCCTCGGGTGCGAAGACAAGACGGATATCCGTGTATTTTTTATGACGGTACAGCCAATATTCGCCGCCGCTGTAAAGCGAGACAACGTCACTTTTTAAGCCCGTTTTCTGGGTGGATTCTTTTTCTATCTCGGCGATAACGGCTTTTCGCTGGTCATTCGCCAGTTTGTCGGTAGCACCGGGTTTGACAGCCGATTGAACACGAGCGGTTACGTCCTCAGAAGAAGCCAGGACATTTACTTCTAAATCCGGGGCCTTTAATTCCTCCGCTCTGGTTCGAGCATAAAACCCGTCTTTTATGAGGTCCTTTTCCTTCGTCGAAAGTTTTGTCACCTGGCCAGCCGCTACGTGCTGATTTGTTGCCAGCAATCCGTCCGGCGACACAAAACCGCCCGAACCTCCGTCGTTCAAACGCACGGAAGCGAGACGAACTTTCTCCAGCCATTCCTTCGAAGGCTCGAAATTATACCGTTCCTTCCACTGTCTGAGCGGCGGGTTGTCATAGGTCCACATTCCCTCGTCCGCTCTAATCGTCAAAACACCGGCAAACAAGCTAGAGAGCACGAAAAGGACTGATATTCTCTTCATTATTTCTGTATCCTCAACTAAACATCGGTGATTAGAATTAAGCAGAAATCACCTGCAAACCAATTTCTCTAAATTTGTGCGTATTAAGCAGCGTGCAGCAAAATAAAAATGCGGCAGTGGCACCCTCGTCAAATTCAAAAATGATCTAACCCATAGAAAAGAAGGCCCGCAACTATCAAAAAGAAAATCCACTGATAAAGATGCCTAAAGTATTTCCTGCCGTTGGTCGTAAACACGGTCACGAAGGCGGAAATCGTCCAAAAAAGAAATTGCAAGGCGAAAATCAGGGCTATCGTTCGTTTCCCATCCAGGTAATCCGTGGTCGAAATGACGATTAGCAAAACCGAGCTTAGCAACAGATCCGCAGTGACAAGATGCCACGCCGTAAAGGCCTGATACCAGTTTTTCTCGGTCGTTTCATCAGAGAATTTTGTTCTGGTCGAGAGCGTTTCTTTCGTGCCGACGAAAGCATGTGCTAAAAACCCGAGAAACGAAAGCAACCCGCCGATGAACACGAAAATATTCATTTTGTTGCCTATTTCAATACTTTTTGGAGCTTTTCCAGCGCGCCTTCGAGGATCGAATCTTCGCGGGCGATGCAGATGCGCATATATTGATCCCAATTGTCATTGTCGGCGAACGCACTGCCCGGAACGGCGCCCACGCCCGCTTTTTCCATCAGCATTTCGTTGAATTTCAAAGCATCGTCGAACTGTTTGGGAATCCGCGTCCATAGATAAAAGGCCGAGCCTGAATTATATATCTGAAAACCGAGGTCCGTGATCGCTTCCGAAAACATGCGGCGTTTTGCATCGAATTTGTCACGAAGCTCGGCATAGTAATCCGGGTAGGCCATCAAAACGGTTGCCAACGCAGCCTGCAGAGGAGTCGCAGGACAGACATATATTACATTCGCGGCATTATTTATCGGGGTGATTAAATCGCTTTTTCCGTAGGCGTAACCGAGCCGCCACCCGGAGACGTTCCATGATTTCGAAAACGAATTGACCGTGATCGTCCGTTCCCACATATCGGGAAGCGACGCGATCGGCGTATGCGGATTTTCGCCAGTTACGAAATGCTCATAAACTTCGTCGGAAATGCAAAGCAGGTCAAGCTCTTTTGCAACATCTCCGATGGCTTCGAGCTCGGTTTGAGTCATCACCTTGCCGCTTGGATTCGCCGGTGAGCAGACTATAATTGCTCTGAGAGGAAAATCGCTCCGGTTTTTCAATTCCCTGCACCGGCCAAGCAAATCGTCTTTCTCGAATGTCAAATCTTCATCGAGTTCGAATGTTTCCGTCCGGCCGCCGAATTCTTCCAAAATCCTCCGGTGATAGGGATAATATGGCTCAAAAACGAGCGCCGATTTCCCGCGCAGATAGCTTTGGGCGATGCCGATCAAGGCTCCGGTTCCGCCATTCGTTATCAGTAACTCGAGCGGTGAACCATCGACGTCAATTTTGATATTGTTGAATTTCCTGACCTTTTCCGCAACGGCTTTTCGCAGACTCGCGTCGCCTTCGCTGGCACCGTAATGATTCTGACCGGCGGCGATTATTCTTGCCGCTTCGGCTGCAAGCTGCGGGTCTATCGGCAGCTCCGATTGTCCTTGAACCAGATTTCCGCTTGCCGGCACAAGGCGGGTGATTGCTCTAATGTCGGGTTTTATTTTCCTGGCTTTTACTTCCATCATATAGTTTAAAAATACCAGTTTTTCTGAAATTTATCTAAACGCGGCACAAAGTTGACCTGATTCTTTACCAGTGCCTGCTCTGGTAACCGCGTACAGATGAGGTGCTTAAATACAGATTTCATCCTTTCCTGACGAAGGGATTACCTTTCACCCAAAATCGCCAGGGCATGTCCGCAAATTCCTCCGCATAATGGATGCCGATGCGCCTTCCGCTTGCGATTTCACCCGTGGAAAACGTTTTGAATTCTTCAACCCAAATCTTATCTTCAAGCAGATCTTCGCCATTTAAGCTTCGGTCGATGCCCATTGCAATGCACAATTTTCCCGGTCCGGACGTAAGATTTTTTGTCCGGCATTTTCCCCCGACGTTCGCGCATAATTTCAACGCCTTCGACCGGTTCCACAGCTCTTATCAACACTACACGCGGCTGATCTATCCGGCCGCAGACGAAATTCAGCTGATAATACATTCCGTAAACGAAGAACACATAAACGCGCCCGCCCTCAGCATAGGTGATTTCATTTCGCGGGGTACGGCGGCCGCCGAAACTGTGCGCGGCTTTATCGATTTCGCCAAGATAAGCCTCCGTCTCAACGATCATTCCTGAAACTCGCTCGCCGGTTTGAGTTGCTACGACAAGCAGCTTTCCCAAAAGATCACGGGCGACTTGGAGAGTATCTTCACGAATATAAAAATCCTGCGGTAGTTTCATAAATACCGGGAACATTCGCGGGTATAGCATTTCCTTGCGAGTCCGATGTTAGATATAGAGAAACAAGTGCTTTTTGCAGGGATAGTTTGCTCAAGCAGGAACCGATGTAAAGGGGAACGGACAAGGGATGCTGGGATGGCCACGAAGTTTCGAAGGTAACTGCCTGATTGTGGGACTAAAGGAAATCGGGGCTTTAATACGAATTGAAGTATCTCGAGCATAAGCCGCTTCACGTATTTACATTACCGAAATCGTTCGGGTAATAGATCAACTCGACAATGTTCCCCCCGACGCCTTTTGTGTAAAACGACGATGTGCCGTCGCGATGCAGTTTAACGGGGCGTTTTTCTTTAGCAGCCGCTCGGTTCAGTTCATCGAGAGTCGCCACCCTTAATCCGATATGTGCCGGATGCTTAGATTCCGGCGGCAGCAGTGCTATGCCGAATCCGTTTGAATCCCGCATCATCGCCCAGTCTTCGTAAACGGTTTCAACGGTAAAACCCAGCTTTTTATATTCCTCGACATCGCTTATCAGGTCGTCCGTCTTTACCGCAAAATGATCGACTGTTCCGCTAAATCGTATTTCAGACATCTATTAAGCCTCCACCCTAATCTTAACAAATTAGAAGACAAAGGCCATGTCAGGCAAGATCTATCTACCCAGACGAAGTATTATCAATCGCCTATTTGTGATAAATTTTCGTAATGAAAATCGTATTGCCTTTTTCGACCGGCAATTGCTGAAAACAAACCGCATGAAATCCTACTCCATATTCTTTTGCCTGATCGCATTTGTCGTACCCGCTTTGGGACAGAAGCCCGACGAAGTGCTGGCGACAGCGACCGGCCTCAATTTTACGGCTCGTAACCTGTCCGCGGATGGGCGCAAATTATTTGAAAATCAGAATGCGGTTATTGCGGAAGCCCGGACATCGGTCTTCACGCAAATGTTGGCTGACCTACTGCTTGAAATGGAAGCGCGCTCGCAAAACACCTCGCCCGAAGCACTCGCCACTGCCGAATTCAAGAAAATTTCGAATCCCACAGACGCAGAAATCAAGGCAATTTATGACGCGAATCGCTCCACTCTCGGCGGTAAATCGATTGAAGATGTGCGGGCGCAAATCATTGCATTCCTCCGTCGTCCGCCTGAGCAAAAAGCTGCCCAAGCCCTGATCGAAAAACTGAAGGTAAAATATAAGACCGTTATGGGCAAAGATGTAAATGCTCCCGATCTCAAGCCTTCGGATTCGCTCGGAACGGTAAACGGCAGGACGATTTCGGCACAGGAATTCGAAGAGAAAAATAAGGTTGCGCTCTATGATACGCGTTCGGAAATCGCGGACAATATCAGGCTTGATCTGGCGGCCGCAGTGTTTTCAGAATTGGTAAACCAGGAAGCGAAAGCGAAAAACACCGATGCCGGAAGCATCATTGCAGCCGAGATCACGTATAAACTGAGCGAATTTTCCGACGCCGAGCGTAGCGAACTTATAAGTTCCTTCCAAAATCGACTATTTAAAAAGTATGCGGTTAAATTATTGCTCAAGGAGCCGGAATTGCTCGTGCAGAATATTTCGTCCGACGACGATCCCGCGCAAGGAAAACAAAATGCCCCGGTAACGGTAATAATGTTCAGCGATTTTCAGTGCTCGGCCTGCGCCGGGGCTCATCCGCTTCTGAAAAATGTTTTAATCGAATATGGCGATAGAGTTCGATTTATCGTGCGCGATTTCCCGTTAACGAGCATTCACACGAATGCTTTTCAGGCCGCCCTTGCAGCAAATGCGGCGAATGCTCAAGGTAAATTCTTTGAGTATATAGACGTTTTATACCGCAATCAGGAAGCTCTTGACAGTAATTCCTTAAAAAAATACGCGGCGGATCTCGGTTTGAATGTAAAGCGATTTGCGTTAGACTTAGCAAGCGAAAAAATGGCTGTGGAAGTTCGAAAGGATATGGCTGACGGAATAAAATACGGCATTCAGGGCACTCCAACGATCTTCGTTAACGGTGTAAAAGTCCGCAGGCTCTCCGGCGACGATTTTAGATCCGCAATCGAAAAAGCCGTAAAAAAATAGTTTCAACGTCCGACTTTTCGGGATGGAGTTATCCCCTAACTTGAAAGTTGGTATGTGAACTTCGAAGCTTGAAGTTATGCGTTTATTATTACTGGTCTTCTCGTTTTCGACGATATTGTCCTGCAGCAGTGTATCCAACTCGCCCGCTCCCGGTATAAATCCTCCCAGAAATACGAATTCTGCAAATGCGAATAGATCCGGAGCCGCCGTGCCACAATATACCTACGACATCGTAAAAACCTATCCGCATGACCCGGAGGCCTTTACGCAGGGTTTGATCTTTCACGATGGTTTTCTCTACGAGGGCACCGGTGGTAAGAAGACAAGAGGCGACGATTTTTATTCTTCGTTGAGAAAGGTACATCTGGAAACTGGCAAGGTCCTGCAAAAATATGATGTACCGCCCGACTTTTTTGGCGAAGGCATCACGCTGTTAAATGGAAAGATCTACCAATTAACATGGCAGGAACGTACCGGTTTTGTGTACGACATCAAGGATTTCAAACTTTTGAAAGAGTTTCGCTATGCGGGTGATGGTTGGGGCCTGACAAATGACCGAACAAATCTGATGATGAGCGACGGCACGCACGTTATCAAATTTATGGATCCAGAGAGTTTTCAAACGATTCGAACCATTGTGGTTTTGGACGAACGAGGGCAGCCTTTAATGAAACTCAACGAACTCGAATATGTAAACGGGGAGATTTGGGCAAACGTTTGGGAAACAGGCTGGATAGTGCGTATCGATCCGGGAACCGGAAAGCTTCTGGGTCGAATCGATTTGAACAAGCTTGCACAGGACGAGATGGATAGTTCCGATTATGCCGATGTTCTAAACGGCATTGCTTACGATTCCGCCGGTGATCGAATTTTCGTTACGGGAAAGAATTGGAAACGGCTATTCGAAATTAAGGTCAAGCCGAAATCATGACGACCGAATACGACCGGCAGTTTATGCTCCGTGCAATCGAAATGGCGCGGATAGGCATGTATTCGAATTCCGGCGGGCCGTTTGTGGCGGTAGTTGTTAAGAACGGCGTAGTGGTCGGCGAAGGCTCGAACCAGGTAACTTCTTCTAAGATCCGACCGCCCACGCTGAAATCGTGGCGGTTCGAAGCGCTTGCGCCGAATTATGAACATTTCAATTGGACAGCCCTGTGATATATACATCGTGCGAACCGTGCCCGATGTGTTTGGGCGATGTTTACTGGGCGCGACCCGAAAAAGTCTTCTTTGCGCGTACTCGCGAAGACGCAGCAAATATAGACTTTGACGATAATTTTCTTTATAAGGACATGGAGAAAATCCCCGCTGAACGCGAGCTTCCAATGATCAGTTTGATGCGCGAAGACTCGTTAAGCGTTTTTGAAAAACTGGGCTGGCAAAGCCGATAGGACGGAGTATTAGTTTTGAACAACACCTATTTATATCTTTTCCTGGCACTTCTTGCGGGTGCGCTAGTGCCTCCCCAAGCCGCAACGAACAGCAAAATGGCGGCCTTCGTGGATAATCCAATCCTGTCGGCTTTTATCTCATTTATCGTTGGAACCGCTGCCCTGTTTCTCTACATAGTTATTTCGGGCATTCCGCTCGGCAATCTTCTTTCTGCAAAAGAAGCTCCGGCAATCGCGTGGATCGGCGGGTTGTTAGGCGCATTTTTCGTTGCCGCTGCGGTTATTCTCGTTCCGAAATTGGGTGTCGCGATGACTTTCAGCGCGATGATAGCGGGACAAATGCTCGTAACGCTCATCATCGACCATTTCGGCCTGCTCGGCCTTCCGGTTAAGGAAATTAGTATTCCCCGAGTTGCCGGAGCGATCCTGATCGCATCCGGCGTCGTTCTGATCCGCCGGTTCTGAAAGTATTATTGCTGTGAGAAAGCACGAAAGATGCAAAAAGAAGAGGTCGGTTTTGTGGATTCCGCCTTTTTGCAGCCAAGTTTTATTAATGATTGAGTTTTTTTAACGATCAAAATATCAAAACGGGCTTGAAAAATGTCAGGACAATGAAACATTTTTTACTTCAACGGACCTTATCTCAGTCGGGAACAAGTTCCTCTACCCGGTGTCTAACTAAGCGAACGGTTGGCGCCGGAAAAGAATGGAGGAAATAGAAATGTTTGAAAAATTGATCGAATCCGACAGTAAAGGTGCCGAATTCAAAAACCGGGGCCGTTATTTCATGATATCGTCAGTGGTCGTCGGCATACTTTTTATCACCGCCGTCGTTTTCAGTCTTTACGCTCAAGACCTTAATCTCGGTGGCCGCGATTTCGAGCTTGTGGAACTTATCGCACCTCTGACGCCTGAAACTCCCGAAGGTCTGCAGCCAAGACAAATCAAATTAATACCATCACAAAACCAGAGCGAACCTCCTAGTCGGCAGGCTAATATTGCCAGAATCGATGAGGTTCAGCCTTCACCTTCTTCTGTATCCGTGACGCCGAATGCACTACGGGAGCGCCCGATTGGACGTTTTGTCATCGGCCGAGGACCGGAGTTGGACGGACCAGGAACATCCGGAAGTAGTGTACACAGAAACGGCGGTCCGCAAGGAACTGGTTCCGGTGATACTATACCGGCAATTGCCGCTGTAATGATTTCACTGCCGCCAGTAATAAAGCCGGTCGAAAAGCCCCGGAAAAACATTATCATTTCGGACGGCGTGATCAATGGTAAAGCGACTTATTTACCAAAGCCGTTGTATTCTGCGACAGCCAGGGCAGTCGGAGCCGCAGGAAATGTTGATGTGCAGGTAACAATCGACGAAACGGGCAGGGTAATTTCGGCAAAAGCCGTTAACGGACATCCGTTCCTAAAAACTGAGGCCGAGAAATCAGCTTGGAAGGCAAAATTCAGTCCTACTTACTTGTCGAAGGTGCCGGTGAAGGTAACGGGCGTGATCGTATACAAATTCGCAAGTATTAAGTTCTTGAATTTCTAAGTGCCGCCAGCTTTAGGGTTCCTCTTTGTTCTTCTTACTTTTCTTGTTCCGTGGTTAAATTTTCTGTCCACGGAACAGGACGAGTACACGGAATAACGAATAAGACAATTTAAGCAAAGAAGTATGGTTTAGCTCCGCAAATGGACTGAAATCCCCTCGAAATATCTTCAAGAAAGCAGCCCGATCAGGCCTCTAGTATCCACATCATAAACCGGCACGTCGAATTTCGCCTTTAACTCGTCAAATCTCATTCCGTCCAGCAAAATAGGCTCATCGGACTTTATAGTATGTTTCGGAATAATTGCAAAATCCCCGTTGATCCGGTCTTTGACCTTGACATAATCCAGTCCGGTAAGCAGGCCGGCAACGGCCACATCGCCGCCAAAATAGGTGTTTGGAACGGCGAGGACGTAGAGGCGCGATCCTGTTAGGGCATTATATTTGTCAATCTGCCCGGTAAGAATCGGCGCGAACATCTCGCCTGTTAGGATCGTGCCGTGCATGTCAGAACCCGGAGCGGCACCGACTGGGTTCATGTATTTGGCAGCGGAACTTAAATTTCTCGGAACAATTGCTGCGGGATGTGTGCGCGAGTCGGTAACGCCTGCGGCAGCTGGTGGTTGAAGTTTACCTATCGACCCATTAAAGACAGCGTCCGAAGTAGGAATCCGATCGCTACCGCTTCCGGTTCTGACAAGGAGCCGCTCAAACGAATTTAGAAACGAGCGGATCATTCCGACCCCATCTTCGATCTGCGGGTAATTTCCGTAATGCCTTCGTGAAGGGACCGGAACGCCGGCTTTGACATAAATCTCATCGCCGAGAAAAGCGAATGTCACGCCAAGAGTTTTACGAAATTCTTTTTGAAGTATTTCTACTTCGGCAATCGTCCGTCTGCAAAAATCGGGCGTAACGCGAGTCAGACGCTCGTCGGTGTTATATCGCGTAAGTGCAACGGGCACGACTGCGGTGCTCACGACCTTCGGATAATGGCCTGCCAGATCGCGAAGCGTTTTTTCCAGAACCGGACCGTCGTTGATCGCCGGACAAAGAACTACCTGTGCGTGAAGCTCAATATTTGCGGCAAGTAGCCTTTCCAGCTTGTCGGAAATATCGGCGCGTTTTTCATCGACGCCAAGCAAATAAGCCCGTGTTTTCAGATCAGTCGCATGAATAGAAACGTATTGCGGCGACAGGCGCTGTTCGATGATCCGCTTCATCTCGTCTTCGGTTATCGAGCTCAGCGTTGTGTAATTTCCGTAAAGAAATGAAAGGCGAATGTCCTCGTCACGGACGAAAAGTGATGGCCGCGCATCTTCGGGATTGCCTTTACAAAAACAAAAAATGCACTCGTTGGCACACTGACGCGGCACGATCTGCTCGAACATTAAGCCGAAATCTTCGCCTTCTTCACGGTCGAGCTCGATTTCCCACGTTTCGCCATTCGGCTTTTTGACTTGAAATGTTAACTCGGTTTCCCCCGCGGTCTGGAAACGGAAATCGAGATAATCCCGCACAACCCGGCCATTGACGCGGACGATCCTATCGTTCGGGGCAAGTTCCAGTTCTTCCGCCAGGCTGCCGGTCGTTATTTCGGTAATCGTAACGCCCGGACGGCGAAGCTGTGTAATAGCCGGTGTTACCGCAAATTCGTACATAGCTGGAGAAACTTAGTGTATCAAGCCCAATAGACCATATCTTTACATCTTTTTATCCTGCCGACGCCGCGTGTAGATCAAGAAGGCCGCTGAGCGGCGTATATTCCAGATTCTGCGATGTGGCGACGGCTTCGTAGGTCAATTTACCCGCGTAAGTATTTACGCCTTCCGCCAGACCCGCATCTTCTCCTATTGCCTTTTCAAATCCTTTGTTTGCCAGATCCAAAGCGTAAGGGAGTGTCGCGTTGGTCAGTGCAAAAGTCGAGGTACGCGGGACCGCTCCAGGCATGTTCGCGACGCAATAGTGCAAGACGCCTTCCTCGTAATAGGTTGGGTTCGAATGCGTCGTGGCGTGGGTTGTTTCGAAACACCCTCCTTGATCGACTGCCACATCCACGAGTACGGCTCCGCTCGGGATGAGTTGCAGCATATCTCGCGTTATCAGCTTCGGAGCGGCCGCACCGACTACCAATACGGCGCCGATCACCAGATCAGCATGTGAAATGGCTTCCTCAATTGCGTAGCGGCTCGAAGCAAGCGTCTGAACTTTTGATAAAAAGATGTCGTCCAACTGGCGAAGACGATCAAGGTTTCGATCGATGATTATAACTTTTGCACCTAATCCTACTGCCATCTTCGCCGCTTCGGTGCCGACGATACCGCCGCCAATTATTACGACATTCGCTGCAGGAACTCCGGGAACGCCGCCGAGCAAAATGCCGCGTCCGCCATTCATTTTTTCAAGAAAAGTAGCACCGACCTGAACCGACATTCGGCCGGCAACCTCGGACATCGGCGTCAAAAGCGGCAGGCGCCCCTGTTTGTCCGTGATCGTTTCGTACGCTACACCGGTAACTCTGCGTTCCAACATTTGCTTGGTAAGCTCAAATTCAGGAGCGAGGTGTAGATACGTAAAAAGTAGTTGATTCTCACGCATCCGCGGGTATTCGGGCGCAACCGGTTCCTTGACTTTGACGATCATGTCGCCTTCGGCCCAAATCTCGTCGGCTGTGTCCAGAATCTTTCCGCCCGCTTTTACATACTGGTCGTCAGTAAAGCCGGAACCGTCACCGGCGGTCTTTTGAACGGAAACGCTGTGTCCGGCGTTGACCAGAGCGTTAACACCAGCAGGAGTTAACCCGACGCGGTATTCGTTGTCTTTAATTTCCTTCGGTAACCCGATTTTCATTCGTAGTTCTCCAAATGTGATTTAATTGGCGCTTTTTCGACGGCCATTTCAGGATGGAGCCGTCTTACTTTAGATCAAGATATTTTATGTGAACCAGGCGGTGGCCGAGAATATCAACGCCTGCCTGACAGGATTCGAGCACGATATATCCCATCAAAGGCTCGTAGCTTCCATCGCCGCGAGGTTCCATCTCGACAAACAAGACCTCTCCGTAAATCGCTGGAAATCCTTCGATTTGAATCTTGACAGGTCCGGCCATCTCTCCCTTTATCGTTGATTGATTCGCCGTTTCAAGCTCTACTTGCCTGATCGATTGTAATTTTCCAAGCTTCGATTTCCACGCCATCGGAAACGTAAGGTGCGACGTACCTGTATCAACGAGGGCACTAAAATCAAACCCTTCCTGACCGTTTACCGCGTTTTCGATCTTGGCCTGGCAGATAATTCTTCCCATAATCTAAATCTCAACCGCATCGATCTGTGCTTTTTGTAGTTTACCCGAATAATCGATGTAGAGCGATTTCCATTCGCTGAAGATGTCGAGGACCTGAGTTCCAGCTTCACGGTGGCCGTTGCCGGTGCCCTTTGTTCCGCCAAATGGCAGGTGGACTTCCGCACCGATGGTCGCCGAATTGACATAGCAGATGCCGGTGTAAAGCTCCTGCATTGCGTAGAACGATTGATTTACATCCTGCGTGTAGATCGCCGACGAAAGGCCGTATTTTACATTGTTTACGATGTCGATAGCTTCATCCAGAGTCGAAAACGGAATAATGCATGTGACCGGGCCAAAAATTTCTTCCTGAGCAATCCGCATATTCGGCGAAACATCGGAAAACACGGTCGGTTCGATAAAATATCCTTTTTTATAATTGCCTTTTGTCAGCCGGTTTCCACCGCAGGCAAGCGTCGCTTTATCTTCCTTTTGACCGATCTCGATATAACCCAGTATCTTTTCCATCGCCTGCTGATTTATGACCGGGCCGACTTCGCTTTTTGCGTCCAAACCACTTCCGACTTTCAATTTCTTTACCTTTTCGACTAATTTATCGACGAACTTTTTATATATCTTTCTATGAACGACCAGCCGAGACGAGGCCGTGCACCGCTGTCCGCTCGTGCCGAAGGCTCCCCACAGCGAGCCTTCCACCGCATTGTCGATATCGGCGTCGTCCATTACGATGATCGCGTTTTTGCCGCCCATTTCGAGCGAAACTATTTTGTTGTCGCGGGCACACGCTTCGGCTATGATCCGGCCGGTATCGGTCGAGCCGGTGAACGAAATAAGGCGGACATCTTTGTGATTTACAAGAGCCGCTCCTGCCTCGCCAAAACCGTTTACTATATTTACAACACCTTTCGGAACTCCCGCCTCTTCACAAGCCTTGACGATATTTATTGTTGAAAGCGGCACGTCCTCGCCCGATTTGATAACGACCGTGTTTCCGCAAACCAAGGCTGGAATAAGTTTCCACGAGGGAATCGCCATCGGGAAATTGAACGGCGTAATCAACCCGCAAATCCCAACCGGCTGGCGGACGCACATCGCAAATTTGTTCGGCATTTCGGCCGGCGTAGTGAATCCGTGCAGGCGTCGGCCTTCGCCGGCGGTGTAATACGTGCAGTCGATCGCTTCCTGCACATCGCCGCCCGCCTCCTTTAAAACCTTGCCCATTTCGCGGGTCATATCGCGTGTGAAACGATCCTTGTTGTCGCGAAGAATCTCCCCCAATCTAAACAAAATCTCGGCGCGCTTTGGCGCTGGCGTGCGGCGCCACTTTGTAGCGGCGTTTTTCGCGGCTTCAACCGCTCGGTTTACGTCTTCTTCGGTAGATTTAGGAAAACGCCCGACGACGTCCGAAGTATCGGCCGGATTTATATTGTCAAACCATTCGCCGGACGCACTTTTTATCCATTCGCCGCCGATAAAGTTATGGTATGTTTTTGTTGAGGATTTAGATGAATTTTTGCTTCTTGCTTCTTTTGCTTTTGCCATAAACGTTAGTCTAAAGTCCTCCGTCCAAAATCCAAAGTCCAATTCGGAATGAATTTCCCGACTTTGGACCTTGGACTTTAGACTTTGGACTAATTATTGTACTGAGAATTGCACTATTTTTAGGTGCGGGTTGCGCGATCGGGGATCGTAAGTAAGAACATGGAGGACAACCGCATCGCCCGTTTTTAGACGGCCTGCCAATTCGCCGAAAGTTTTCGCGTCCGTAACCGTTACACGGTTTATTCGCTGGATTAGATCTCCTTCGCCGAGAGCGTCAACGCCGTTGGATGCCTTTACATCCGCGATATAACTTTCGGGGTTGATCTCCTTTACAAGCAAGCCCTTTAGGCCTTCCAGTTTGTACGTCGCCGCGAGAGTCGGCGTTATTTCCGTCAGCGTTAGGCCAAACGGTTTAACCTCGTCCTTCATGCGGTTCAGCGGCAATTTTGTCCGCACTCCGTCGTCGATTTTTGGATTCGGCGACGGCCGTTCTCCAAGACGGATGGAAGTGGCTTTCCGCTCAATATTTGCGCCATTTTCGCGTAAATAATATAAGCTAATCGATCGTTCAGGCGGTGTGGAGGCCACTTTCCCGATCAAATCCTGCGCATTCTCAACCGATTTGCCGTCGAATTCGACGATTACGTCGCCGACCTGCAATCCCGCAACGCCGGCGGCGCTTTTTGAATCTCGAACGTCGGTCACGATCGCGCCTTTCGCCTCCTTCATCCCGTACACTTTGGCAAACTCGGCCTTGACGGACTCGAGTGTCACGCCCAGGTAACCGCGCCGCACTTTTCCGTTCCTTATAATTTGATCGTAAACATATGCTGCTTCGTTTGCCGGAAGTGCAAATCCGACACCGTTGAAATCCCCTGTAGACGTTGCGATCTGCGAATTAACGCCGATGACCTCGCCGTCCATATTCACGAGCGGACCGCCGGAATTGCCGCGGTTTATTGCTGCATCGGTTTGGATAAATTTTTGAAATATCGAGGCATATGGGGTTTCGCGGCGCGTTTGCGAAATAATCCCGGCCGTAACAGTTCTTGCCAATCCGAATGGAGAACCGATAGCCAAAACCCAATCACCAACCTGCGATCGGCTCGAATCACCCAGTTTAACAAAAGGCAGATCCCTGCCGGTATCAATCTTTAGAATTGCAAGATCGGTTTCCCGATCCTCCCCGATCACTTTAGCAATAAATTCCTCGCCGGAATCGAGCTTTATCGTGATCCGGACGGCATCGTCGATAACATGCGCGTTCGTCAGGATATACCCGCGTTTATCCACGATGAAGCCGCTTCCGACCGAGTACGATGGACGCCGTGGCAGTTGACGCCGAAAGAAATCCAGAATGTCATCGGAATCTCCCGGTGCCGCTTCGCCCCTTGTCGCAACCTCGGGAATTTTCCCTTTGGTGTCGATACTAACGACGGCAGGTTCAACAAGCTTAGCGACCTCGGCAAATGACGCCGAAAGCCTCTCCGGGGCAGTGGTCGTAGTTTTGAGTGACTCGTTGGAATTAACGGCTTGGCTGTATAAAGTTCCAACGGCGAAAATGATTACGGATATAGATAAGATTGAGAATCGTAAAACGAACTTTCGCGAAAATTGTGTCTGCTGAAATTGGTACATCAGTGGTTCTCCTTAAAAATACGAGATTTCGGCAACGTTGCTTATACGTTTAGTATATCAAAATATGGTTTTGATCTTCGAATTTTCCTATCTGTTTTATTGTGAACGTTTAGTTGCTCATCGATAAAAGAACTTTCATCACATCTTTTTCGGCCGCTCTCGCAACTGCTTTTAGACCATCGGTCAAGTTGAATTCTTCACTGATAAGGTCATCGACGCGTATTTGTGCGTTTGCCAAAAGCTCCATGGCCGGTCCGAACCGGCCGCAGCGGGAGCCGACGATCGTAATTTCATCAACTACCACTCTGGACGCCTGCCACGTTGGCGTCCCGTAAAACGTCGATTTAAGAACTATTTTGCCCCGTGGTTTTACCATATCCAGAGCGGTCTCAAAACCCGATTCCGAACCACTCGCCTCGACAACTACATCGAACTGCCTGTTTAATTTACCTTCTACCTTCTCAGCCAAAATGCCGTCAATATTACGAGCTTCCGCTAGAGCGAGTTTCGATCTGTGTCTGCCGATCAGGGAAACATTCATTGATTTCAAGGCCAGCACCATTGCGCAGAGAATACCCAGCTTGCCGTCGCCAATGACCGCAACGTGTGTCTCGGGAATAATTTTTATTTGCTCCGTAATGCCGTATGCGGCAGCCAGCGGTTCGATAAAAACAGCCTCTTCATTCGAAACATTTTCAGGGACTTCCAGAAGATTTTTTGAGGGAAGTGTTAAAAACTCCGCGTGACATCCATCCCGACCGAGGATCCCGAGTACCGTTCTGTCCGGACAATGACGGGAATCGCCCGCTAAACACATCCCGCAAACTCCGCAGCCAGCGTTTATTTCGCCGACTACCCGTTTGCCGATCAAGCCGAAATCGTCATTGCATTCCTCGACAATGCCAACGAATTCGTGTCCGATAGTACCGTAAAACCCGGCATAACCACGGATGATTTCTAAATCCGTATTGCAGATGCCGGATTTTATCACTCGTACGAGAGCTTCATTCTCATTTCGAGAAACCGGCAAGTCTATTAAGTCCAGCCCTCTTTCCGTGGATCGCAGCGCCTTCATATTGGGTCTTGTTCATTCTATTCCGTGTAATAAACCTTCATATCTCTCTCGCCTGTAATGAGCCATTTTCCGTTAATTTTTTTGAACTGAAACTGACTTCGAACTTTGCCCGCCGAGTTTCTCGCACCCTCAAAAACCCACTCTTTATCAAAGGCTGCCGTCGCTGTATTGCCGGACGGATCGGTCGAAACGTTAATATTACTTAAATCGAATTGCATTGAATCATACAATGTAAAAGCACGCTCCTTATCTTTGCGAACCGAGCTGACACTTACTCCACGTTTGTTGTAGTAGTCGAGCGAGTTAGCATAATTGCCCATTAAAGAATCGAGATCGCCCGATTCAGAAGCAGACTTCCATTCGCTGATTTGCCGCGAAACATCTTCCTGAATCTGTTCCCGGTCGGCGTCGTCAAGCACGGGCGTATCGGTCGAATCGTTTGAGATGCTCGAGTCGGAGGATGTTGTTGGAGATGCCACAGGTGTCGGCGATATCGGGGAAGCCGTTTCCGGACGGCGATTACTGCCGGGCGTTTGATTAACCGCCGTTCCCGTATCGGCTGCTGAGCCTTGGCGATCTCTAAAATAAAGCCACGCACCGATGCCTGCAGCGCCGAAAAGCGAAAGCGTAAGTAGAGAAACTAGTGCGATCACAAGCGCAGTTTTGCTTTTCTCATGTCCGGGTCGGGCCTTTGAAACGCGGGTGATCTGGCTTTCTTCAGTGCTGTTCCCCTCTATCGGCACGCGGATTTGATTTTCACCGTGATACCCGGTCGAGTAATCGTTTATCGGTATCGTGGACGGCTCCGGATCCGGAACCGCGAAAAGCTGAGTTCCATCCTGCAGACAAAACCTAAGGCTGTCATCGGTATATTGTGTATGGCATTTCGGACAGGATTTCACTGCTTTTCACCTCGTGCAGAATAGTTAAAAGTTAAAATCGAACGCGCACATTAGTTTTCCAATCCAAATTTGGTAAGCCGCTAAAATTTACTTTTCCGGCAGGGCAACTTATACTTTTTGAACCTAAGATTATCAATTTTATATAAGGAATGCGAATATTAATTTATGCGGACTATTTTATTGCTAAGTTTGGTACTTTCGGCTTCGGCCCTTGGTATTGCGTGCGGGAGCAAAAATTCATGCGGTGGAAGCGACACTCCGACTGCGGCCTATAAGCGGCTTTACGAAGCTGTTAAAGCAAAAAACACCGAAAATATAAAGAATGAAATGTCGAAGACAACACAGGATTTTGCGATAATGGTTGCTCAACGTCAAAACAGCCCTGCCGAGAAGGTTTTCGAGAATGGTTTCACGGCGACCACATTCGCTGAGACCCTGCCGGAAATTCGAGATGAGCGCATTGCCGGTTGCTCGGGCGCAGTTGAAGTCCGAAATTCGAAAGATAACGTATGGGAGGACCTGCCGTATGTTAATGAAAACGGAAATTGGAAATTAGCGGTTGGCGAACTTTTTGGCGGCTCATTTACCTCGCCGGGAAAAGGCCGGGCGGCAAAAGAAAAGGAGGCCGCGAATTTAATGGGCAATGGTGCAGCGCAAGCCAACCTTGCGACAGACAACAATTCGAATTCCGTTGCGAATGCAAATTTCAACGGCACGCAGGTCGAACCGCTGGCTAACGGGAAATGATCGGTGTATCGGCGACCGAGGAAATCCTCTCTCTGTACAGAAAGCACGGCTGGTTACTGCGCTGTGTTCTGCTTACCGCAGCAATGCGGAAAAGTTTGTCATCGATATCCGGCAAAGTTTTCGGAAATGTCGAAATTTTCTCGTCTCCGATTGATGCTGTCTGGTTTTCGCGTTCTTCGAGTCCCGTTCGTGAAACTTGGGAGCTTCGGCATTTGTCAGCGGCGCCCTTCGCTTTAGTCGCGTTCGTAGACAATGATATCGATCTAGCCAACAGACAGGAATTGCTGCGAAATATTGAGTTGAAAATGATAGACGTTACCGAATCGAAGCTCCGTTGTTCTAACTAATCTGCTTTCAAATTATATTCCTCGCGGGTATTTTGTCGTTGCGGATTTCACCCATGCATCATCTAAAGGAGTTGGTTGACAAGTTTTGCTTTTAAAGAGCAAACTTAAAGTACTGACATGATGATTAAAGATCTCGGTACTGGAGTCGTTCGTATTTGGGACGGTTTGCGGCCGGTAACAAAAAAGATGCTGGTCGGTGCCCTGCAATCGAGCGGCGCCAATCCTCCGAATAATCCGACTCAGAAATTCTCCTATGATGCCCATGCCGACTGGGAGCTCAGAGAGCTTCTTTCGGCGTTGGATGAGCAATCGAAAACGGCGGCGGTACGCAAAGACAACGACAGGTTAGGCGAGATCGCCGAATTGGCGGAAACCTGCGTTCGCGTACTCGAGGCGCAAAGCGGTTCGGCGGAAGTTTTTATTCAGCTTGCCGAACGTGCGATCAAAAAGCACGATTACAACAAATTGGACAAGCTTGCGGACAGGCTATTTGAGCGGTTTTCGGCTGGAGAGATCGCAGAAATTGTTCTGCAAACCGAAATGCCTCAAATCCGGGCAATCGCCTACGAAACACTCGCCCTGTTGCCTGTTCCAGCGATTGTACCGCTTCTGGACGATCCGCTCTACGCGGATATTGCCGCAAATGCCCTGGAACAAAAAGCGTACGAGTATGACTCGGAAGAAGCCCGCGATGTTCTGGATCAGTTCGATTCGGAAAATGAAGCAACCGGCGAGTAAGCCTCGTTTTGATTTCACGCTTCAGCCTGTCTTGTTAGGATTTTTTCGCTTGATTCTGCCAAATCCCCATCGAAACGGCGTCGGCAAAAACGAAACGCCGAAGACTCTCACGCCAAGCCATATTACAGGTGCGATGATTTCGTTCTGCCAACCATTGCTCCTTCTTACGCACCTGTATAATCGATTGTCCGACCTCCAACGCTCTTTACCCGAACCACCCGAATAATAGTCTTTATCATGTTCGATGCAGCAATGCCTGTAATTACAATCAGGAAACAACGAGCAGCCATCACTTGTAAAATCGGCCGGCACCTCTTTGGGAAGGTTATTTTTGGTGCCTTGCGCAATCAGATTCGACGAAACAAAAATGGAAAAGATGAGAATGATGGACAGTCTCTTCATACTTATACCTCAAACGAAGTTAGACTGTTTGCGGTGGCAACATGATTTGATCGCTACTTTAAATCGCCAATCTTGCTTTAGAATTTGATAATTTCAGTCGACTGGGATACATCGGGAATGCGAAGGTGATCTCCGCTACTTCTTCTTTAACGCGCGACTTTACTTCTTCCGATTCCGGCTCATGTATAATTGACGCGATCATCTTTCCTATCCGTTTCATCTCGGCTTGCTTCATACCACGGGTCGTCAACGCGGGAGTTCCAAGCCTTATTCCCGAAGCAACAAACGGTTTATTCGTATCGAAAGGGATTGTGTTTTTATTGACAGTGATATGAACTGTCTCCAGGGCTTTTTCCGCGACTTTTCCCGTAATGCCCTTGCCATCCATGAACACATCGACCAGAAGCAGATGATTATCGGTGCCGCCCGAAACAAGTCTTAAACCCGAATTCGTCAGTGTTTCGGCCAAAGCTTTAGCATTATCAATGATTTGCTGCTGATAAGCTTTGAAATCCGCCTGCAAGGCTTCGCGGAACGACACTGCTTTTGCCGCGATTATGTGAACGAGCGGCCCGCCCTGAATGCCGGGAAAAACGCTCCGGTCGACATCTTTTGCAAATTCCTCGCGGCATAAGATCAATCCGCCGCGCGGCCCGCGAAGCGTTTTATGGGTCGTCGTCGTTACAAATGCGCAGTGCGGAACCGGTGACGAATGCAGTCCCACCGCGACAAGCCCGGCGATATGCGCAATATCAGCCATCACTTTTGCACCGACGCTCTGGGCGATCTCACCGATCCTGTGAAAATCGATTGTTCTCGGATAAGCCGATGCACCGCAGATCAACAGTTTCGGCCGGTGTTCTTCAGCTTTTTTTTGCAGCTCATCGTAATCGATCTGCTCCGTCTCTTTTGAAACGCCATAGTCGGCGACCTTATAATTTATGCCCGAAAAATTGAGAGGATGCCCGTGCGTCAAATGTCCGCCATGGGCCAAGTTCATCCCCAAAATCTGATCGCCGTGTTCGAGGGCGGCCATCAACACGGCCATATTCGCCTGCGCACCAGAATGCGGCTGTACATTGGCATGTTCCGCACCGAAAATCTCTTTCGCGCGGTCAATCGCCGTCTGCTCGACGACATCCGCAAACTCGCACCCGCCGTAATACCGCTTCCCCGGATACCCTTCAGCATATTTGTTCGTAAACATCGTGCCCATCGCCTGCAAAACGGCCTCAGACACAAAATTTTCCGACGCGATAAGCTCAAGTCCCTCAGTCTGCCGGCGGACTTCATCGTCAATCGCTTCGCTGATAAGCGGGTCCGCTTCTGATATGTTTGCTGTGAAAAAGTTATGCATAGGCGCTCCTTGGAGATGACCTTAGGATCTCTTCTGACACGACGATTATACCGTTTTACGTCTGTCGAATCATTGCCGAAAACTCGTTTTCGTCCAGCTGCGAAATTCCAAGACTGTCGGCTTTAGTCAACTTTGATCCCGCGTCGGTGCCTGCCAGTACAAAATCGGTCTTCTTGCTCACAGATGATGCCACTCGCCCGCCGCGTTCCTCGATAAGTTTAGCGGCTTCGTCACGGGTGAAATTTTCGAGTTTGCCGGTTAGAACAAACGTTTTTCCGGCAAATCTCTCATCGAAATTCGCCGTGTTTTCGCCGTCAACATCGGTTTTCACACCGGCGGCTTTCAGGCGGTTGATCAGATCGATATGCTGCGGATTTCGAAACCATTCGAATACGCTGACAGCAACCGCCAAACCAATCTCGTGGATCGAGTCGAGTTCCTCGACCCTTGCTTCGGCAAGTTTATCAATGCTCCGGTAATGATTCGTCAAAATCTTTGCGTACCGTTCGCCGACGTGTCGGATGTCGATGCCGTAAAGCAGCCGCTGCAAACCGCGTGTCTTGCTGGCTTCGATTTGTTCTATAAGTTTAGTTGCGGATTTTTCTGCCTTGCGTTCGAGGTTCGAGATGTCTTCGAGTTTTAGCGAATACAGGTCAGCGACATTCTTTATCATGCCGCTGCCGACAAGCATTTCAACCAGCACATCGCCCAAACCTTCGATATCCATTGCCTTTCGAGAGGCGAAATAGAGAATCCGTGCTTTTATCTTTGCCGGACACTCGGGATTGGAGCAGCGGCGAACGGCTTCGCTATCGGGCCGGATCGCTTCGAAACCGCAAACAGGGCATTTCGTCGGGAACACATATTCCCGCTCGGTGCCATCGCGTTTCGATTCGATAACCTGCAAAATCTGAGGGATGATCTCGCCGCTTTTTTCGATCAAAACCGTATCTCTCAACTTGATTCCGAGCCGTTTTATTTCGTCCTCGTTGTGCAGCGATGCACGGGCAACCGTCGTTCCGGCAAGCAAAACCGGTTCGAGATACGCGACCGGGGTCAATGCACCCGTTCGTCCGACCTGCACCTGAATGTCGAGCAGTTTCGTAGTCGATTGGCGTGCCGGATATTTGTAAGCTATCGCCCAACGAGGAGCCTTTGTCGTCGCGCCGAATTCCTGCTGCAAGCCAGTCGAATTGACCTTTACGACAACCCCGTCGATTTCGTAATCGAGCGTATCGCGCTTCGGCTCCATTTCCTCTATAAACCTGCAAAGATCGTCGTAGTTTTCGCATAAAGCACAGTGCGGATTGATATGGAAACCGTTCGCCGCAAGCCACCTGAAACTTTCCCAGTGCGTGGCGAACATCTTTTGATTTCCACGAAAAACGTCATACGGGAACATGTCGAGCCGCCGCGATGCCACAATTGCCGAATCAAGCATTCGCAGCGTTCCCGAAGCACAGTTTCGCGGATTTGCAAAAGTTTTTTCGCCAAGCATTTCCAGTTCCGCGTTGATCTTCTGGAACTGCGACCGCGAAAGAAAAACCTCGCCGCGCACTTCCGCGTGCGACGTTCCGTCACTCTTTAGCTTTAGAGGAATTTTTTTTATCGTTTTGACATTCGGCGTAACATCGTCGCCTCGACTGCCATCGCCGCGGGTTGCCCCAACCTTTAAAAATCCATTCTCGTAATGCAAAGCAACGCTTAATCCGTCAATTTTCAGCTCCGCAACATATTCCAGCTTTCTTCCGTCCGCTAATCTTTCACACCGCTCCGTGAACGCCTTAAGATCGTGGAGATCATATGAATTATCGAGCGACATCAACGGAATCGTGTGCATGAACGGCTTCAGGCTCAGCGCCTTGCCGCCGATTCTCTGCGTGGGGCTGTCCGGAACGATAAGGTCGGGATTCTCCGATTCCAGACCCTTGAGCTTTTCTAAAAGCTTGTCGAACTCAAAGTCTGAAATTTCAGGCGAGCTTAACTGATAATAAAGATCGTTGTGCCGGTTGATCTCGGCGCATAGGTGTTCAATTTCAGTCTGGATTCCGGTCGTTTCTTCCTGGGACTTCATTAAGGACAAGACGAGACGAACCCCAGCGTCAATCTGTTCCATTTTCCGGTCACCTAGAACGCTGTGCCGTCAGAGTGCGTTTATCGATGGTGACGATCTGAGTCACGTTTACAACCGAATCTTTCGGCAATCCACTCTCCAGTGTCTTTAGAAGCACATTTCCGGGCATTTCCGCCAACCGGAGGTTTGTCGTTATTACGGCGCCTATTATGGGTATTCAGTTTGGTTTGATTGAAATCATCGGATTGTATAATGGCAATCGGGTGTGGAAAGCCCGGTTCGGACCCACGCGGAGCAGGTAAATTCGCCCACCAAATCTCGCCGCGCTTCACTACCATTCTTCTTTAGACAATACTCGGCTTTGCATTTCTTTCCAAAACGGATCGAGCGAAGTATCGACCTCTTCACATACAGCATTGATCCTTGCAATAAGGCCTTCCTCACCAAGATCCTCTCCCAATTTTCTTACGCCCATCGCAAACACCGCGCTTCGCGAAGTCTTTAACTTCTTGGCTAGTCGTTCACTAAGCTGAAAAACGTCCTCCGGTACTGATATTGCTGTTTTCATAACCAAAGTATAACCGTAGTTATACTCAAACTCAACCCATAAATTCCGCGATCAAACGGTGAAAATGGTGCGTTCCCTGCTCGCGTGTCGGCGAGTAACGACCGTGCTTGTAAAACCTCGAACGAACTCCCTTTTGCACGCTTTCGACGACCGCTTCATCTTCCATTTCTACTTTGTCAAGATCGGTCGCGGCGCCTGTTTCCATTTTGGATTCATCGGACACAAATGAGAGAAATGAAACAATGGTGTTCCGCGGAGTGACCGGCTTTACGATATTCACGGACAGGCCCCACGGATAAAAATTAAACATCATATTAGGAAAGATGAATAGATAATAAGCGGCAATATTTTTGTCGGCGTCGAAGGCGGTTTGAAGGCTCGAATAACCACACGTTTCAGTCGTGTAGGCAGCGTAATCGATCGCCTCATTCAAAGATTTGTGTACAAAAGGAATGTGAAAGCCTTCGAGATAATTTTCGCAGTACAGCGCCCAATGAGCATTGACCTCGTATTCCCGGTTTGAAGCTAATCGCACGTCCCGAAAATCTTCGCCTCCCAGCTTATTGTCCGTTTCACTCAAGAAATTATCGAAAGTGTCAATCGGATCAATCGAAGCAAACAAAAACCTTCCCCAGTTTGCGGTAGGAATTTGCGTTAAATTATCGTGTTCGCTTGGAAAATTCTCGACGCCTTCGAATTCGGGCATCGAGAGGAATTTTCCGTCTAATGAGAATCGCCGGCCATGATACCCGCAACGGATCAGATTAGAGCTGCACTCCTTTTCGACCAGAATCTTGCCACGATGAGTGCATACGTTAGAAAAGCAAACCGCAGTTCCCTTGTGACTGTTTACGAGTATCGGTTCGTCCAGAAAGCCCTCTAATAGATAGACGGGTTTCAGATTATTGGTTTCGTCGGCAGGTCCGATCCATTGCCAGGTGCGTGCAAATATTCTTTCTTTCGAAAGCTCAAAATATCTTTCATCTGTATAAAAGTCGGATGAAATCGTGACGGCTTTGCGGATGTCGGGATCAATATCGAAAGTTGGCATTTCCTAATCCTAGTAAAGCAGATATTTAGGGTTTTTGTCGTCCCGAATAAAACCGCGGCAGATCAATCCGTTCGCAAACGCCGTGTCAAATTCGCTTTTGATCCGTGTCTGCTCCAAAACTGCACGTTCCGGATTCGACTTCACGAGTGAATACCAATCTGCGGGAATGGAGATCGTCTGCTCAGGTTCGAGAGCTTCAACGTATCGCTCGCCATTCACTAATTGCTTCACTTTTTCACTTTCAAGATGCCATTCGGCGAAAAGCCGGTCGCTGTCAAGGCCGATCCCGCCGCCTTGCTCGTGAGGGGTCGAATAATCAGTTCCGTAGAAGTTCGGGCGGTATTCGCTCACGGTTGCTCCGAGCTTTTCCAGATTAAAGAAAGCGTTTCGAGCCTTGGCCGGTTCGAATGTCCATTTTACGCACTTCACTCCTTCGGCAATGGCCCGATCCCGCTGCGCCCATTTGAGCATCGCACCGATCCCAAAACTTTGAAAACCCCCGCGAACGGCGGTCATGTGCGAATAGAATGCGTTCTCGCCTCGAAGAAATGCCGCCACACTCAATACAAAACCGACAAGTTCGTTTCCGGAAAATGCTCCGAGTGCAAACCCGCCGGCGTTTTTGGTCACGACAAAATGCCTGACGGGTGAAATTTCGATTTCCGGAAGTGCAAAAATCTCTCGCTGCAGCTCTACACACGCAGCGAACTCTTCCAAGGATTCGCATTCCCTTATTTCTATATTTTCAGTCATGAAGTCTTTAGGATTTGCTCGTGTCCCGCACCCGGCCGAGATTAAAAGAAACTGTCGCAATTTGCTTTTAATGTGTCAAACTGAAAATGGATTTTTGAATTCATCCATCCGTAGGCCCGTCGTATTTACTTTTTGAACTTGAAACTTGAAACCAGAAACTCGAAACTGTAGATATGCAAAGTATTCTTGCGAAAGAAGCTAACTTTGACGAAAAGCTGCTTGGTATTTCCACGGAAATGGATGAGTTCGAGGGATATATGCACGGCCACGGCTTGCGGATCGCATCCATTGCCGACGCCGTCGGAAAAAGCTTCAATCTCGCGGCCCACGACCGCTACTTTATGCAGCAAGCCGCGCTTGTCCATGACATTGGCGAAGTTGTAATGAACCGCAATTATATAAAAGAAAGCCGCGCGTTAACCGAAGCGGAGCGGATCGATATGCAGCGTCATCCGGTGATTGGCGAACAGGAGACGGCGAAACGCGGCATGTCGAGAGGGGTTCAACTTCTCGTCCGCTGGCACCATGAATGGTGGAACGGCGGCGGCTACCCGGATGCACTCGAGGGCGAGCAGATACCTCTTGCGGCCAGAATTTTACGTATTTCGGATACGTTTGCGGCTCTCACGGAAGACCGTCCGCATCGCCCTGCTATATCCGTGGCGGAAGCAAAGCAATATTTGACCGAATGGGCCGGCCTTGAATTCGACCCTAAGGTCGTTAAGGCGTTTTTGACCGCGGAAAATATCGACCTCCCCGATGCCGAAGCATCAGACGTTGTCGACGAAGAAACAACAGTTTCCGATCGCAATTCGGACTTATGATCGGTCACTCAATCACAACACCGAAGAGTTGGTTAGCGTTTGAATTGAACATTCTGCGGCGGCTCGAGTTCAAATCGGCGGCGCTTCCCTTTGCGGGTAACCCTGTTCTGGGTATGTATCTGAAGCGACGCGACGTGCGGGTGCTGTCCAACGATCTGCTGCAGTCTGCGTGGACAAAGAGTGTCGCGGCAATCCAAAACAACGGCGACAAATTGTCCGGCGACGATGTAAATATTGTTCTGGAGGACGTTTACGTGCCGCGGCACAAGCTGCAGAATCCTTCGTTGCGAACGTGGTTCAATGAAACGGATTCTTGGTGGTTTGACAACGTTAGGCAGAATATCGACACGCTTCGATCGCCGTTTGGTTCAGCAATCGCTGCAAGCATTGCAATGTCCGTCGGCGATTATGTCCTGTCATTTTCGGCAGAAACGCTTGAGCTCCGCCAGCCGCTTTCGAATGTTTTCCGCCGGCTGTGGTCAGTTTTGCCTTCACCGGTCAATAATGGTCAAAACAACATCAGTCAAAATAAAACGGCAAATGAATTTATTGCCGAGACATTTACCGATCTCATGTTTCTGCGGCTACCCACGGCCGGGGGCGGTGGGCGCACCGGACACCCCGACAAAAGTGTCTGGCGAGAGGAATGGCTTAGGAGCGGCGACGATTTTTGGGGTGAATTCGAAGCTTCGCGGAGCGGAAAGCTTGGTGCTCCGGTTCATACGACATCGCAATATTTACGGCTCCTGGAGGAAACTCTTCGAACCGCGTCACATATCAAGACATGGGCTATAGCTCACGTCGAGGGTGGAATGGTTTCGACGCAGGACATCGTCGAAGTGATCGGGCGGATCCGCCGCGTGGATACAATTTTTACCAAAGACTTTTCCGAACTCACCGGAACCAGGGCCGTGATCATTACTGCATGAGTCCGGAATCATGAGTACTAATCAGGATTTAGTCAGACTAAACGAATTAGTTAGCATTTTTTATCTAGGATACCGCCGGGCTTGAGTGCGAGCTTCTCTGAGAAATTCGTCCAAACGTTTATCCTTAACCTGCTCTCTAATAGAACTTCCTTCCGCAGCATGAGAGTAAACCTCCGTGCCAAGCAGCTCTAGTATCCCTGCGGGCCGGCGGTTAAGTCGTATATGTCATCATTGTTGTTTTCTTTCAGAAACAAAGCATACAATTTGCCATTTTTCATTTTTCTAAATCCGGGGGTTTTAATCTTCGCTGTCGCTCCATTTGCAATTGAAACTTTCCGCCGGACAGAGCCACTTTAACAGTGCTTCCCTGATCAATATTTCCCTTGATTACTTCTTGCACGACAACATCATAGACAGTGACTATTGATGAGCCGTTTGGCGTAAGTCTGTCCCGATTCTTAAGTGGAACCCCTATTATCATTTGTTGTATTTTTCATTGCTGTACCTCCAGGACGGATCACCTATAATCACAGTCGCCAGTATTCTCCCACTCGTACCCAATCAGCTCCCGTTCCACATTATATATTCCCCACGGAGACCTGTCGCTGACGCGACTGTATTTATTGATTCAACGTTCAGTGGGTTGAAACCCTCGGCTAAAATCGTCGGCGGCTCCGCGGCCCTGTCTAACAAACCAAACGATTCCCGCCGTTCCGGCCAGCAGGCCTGAAATTATAGTAAGCGTTTGCGGTGAAATGCCGTAGATCATCAAACTCGCCGCGTAGGTCGAAAGGCCGTACATTGTCACTTCGGCTCCACGGTCAAGCGTTGAGATGCGCCCGCGAATGTAATCGGGCAGGCTCCGTTGGAACATCGTTTCCTGCACCGCATACTCGACCCCGACGATCGCTCTTGAAATAAACGTGAAAAACATAAAAAGCCAAAAGCTCGACATCAGTCCGGCCACGGCGAACAGCACTCCGTGAACAATCAAAGTCCACCCGATAAATGAGCTGTTGCGATTGCTGCGGTCAAGATAGATAGATGTCCGCCGCGCGATCATCATCCCAAGAAACAAGCCGAAGCCGGTCGCCGTCCACAAAAGAGCAACGGCCACGTCGGGATTCCACTGTTCCTTTTCGGCGAAATAGACACCGCCCATCCGTTCGAAAACGATGTTGATCATTCCGCCGCCCGTTGCCCAAATTACGTTCATTATCAGGATGGTTAAGGCGAAATGATTGTGGACCGTATAACGCAGCCCTTCCTTCAACTCGTTGAAAAACGATTGGCGGTTCGCCTTTTCGACGGTTTCCCTTTCTCGGACGGCCTCTTCCGGGATCAGCCAAACCGAGTATGCCGAAATTAAAAACGAGAAGGCGTTGATAATAAACGCCGCCTCATACCCGAAGACCGCCGCCGCCCAGCCGCCGAGTGCCGAGCCGATGGCCATTAACAAAAACCGTGTCGAAAACATCAGTGCCGTTCCCGCGAGCAGGCCTTCCTTGCCGGTCAAGTTCGGGGTCGCCGCACTTTTCGCACCATCGAAAAAAGCGCCGAATGTCGAGAGCAAAATCGTTGCTGCGTACGCGATCCACAGGGTGTCAGCGTCCACAACCAACAGAAACATCAGAGCCACAATTACCCTGGCCAAATCCGTGAAGATCATCACCTGACGCCGCGAGAAACGGTCGGCGAATGTTCCCGCGATCGGCGAAAGAATCGCAAACGGCAGCAGCCGGCAGACGAACAGGATTCCAGCGGCTGCCGGAGAAGCTTCCGAGACCACACGCACCAACCCAAGTCCGGCGATGAAGTTGAACCAGCTTCCGAGCTCGGAAATGACTTGTCCCCACAAGAGATTTCGGAAGTTGCGATTGCCCGAGATTAATTGTTTATAGGTCAGCGATTCCATGAACATTCAAGAATAAATGCTTGAGTTAAGAAACGCGAACCCAATAGACGCCGTCTTTGACGGGAGGGCAGGTATCCCTGCTTGCATAGATTGCAAAGCAATCTGAACCTTTTATTAACTACACATTGATTATTAGTACAATTTTGTGACCGCGGACGCTTTCAAAGCAAGCAGGGATACTCGCGCTCCAGCCTTTAATTCTCGGCTCGTCTCCTCCACCAACCGCCGAGGCGTCTGAATGCGAGCGAAAAGCCAGTCCAGACCAAAAAGGCACCGCCGATACATGCAATAAAGCCGATGATCTGTCCGGGCATGCCGCTGATTTCGCCCGTGTGCGTGAACCGAAACCACGTACGCAGCTTCCGCGCCGAATTCTGTTCGCCATACGGCTCCCATTTAATGATTGCGGCGGTATTCGCGTCAACCGTCAGCGTCGAACGACCAAAGATATTCCAATAAATTCCTTCGTCGATCGTAAAAACGGCGCCGTCGTTTTGCAGCGGCAATTTTAGCGACAGTGACCTCCAGTCGCCAACCTGATTCTCCGCTGCCGTCCACGCCGGATCGATATATTCCGGATAAACAAAGGCTTGTTCAGCCTGCGGCGGCGTATTCGCCGTGGGAACTTCGTTGCCGGTCAGCGCGTAAAGCAGATTCGTTGCCCATTGATATGAGATGACAGTCGCAGTCAGCGTAAATACTATGAGAAAAAGCGACGACCAGAAACCGATAGTGTTGTGCCAGTTAAAGTTCCTGGCCTTTCCCCGCAGCCCGCGGCGAAACCAAGCCACGGGTTTTATCCGCCGCAGGTTCAATTTACGCGGCATCCAAATATATATACCCGAGATTGCGAGAAACAGAAACAGCAGATTGGCCGCGCCGGTCAGCGCTTTGCCGATTGGACGCAGCTCGCCGGTCAAAGCGACGTAACGATGCCAGTTTCGCAGCTCCGACATTATTCCCCGCACCGTTTTATTGCCTTCACCTACAATTTCACCGGTAAACGAATTTATATAAAGCTGGCCTTCACGACCGAGATTGAACTGCCACGCCGCGTTCGGCTCATTCGTGATTGTCATCGCAGTGGCTTTTGCCTCCGGACGGGCAATGCGAACCTTTTCGATTATCTGTTGGGGTGGTAACCGCCGGGAGTTAGCAAAAGCCCCGACGTATCGCCGGTCGCGCTCGGAAAACTCGATGATATTTCGTTCAAACGATAGCAGCGCTCCCGTTACAGACATTATGAAAATGATGATCCCGGCCAGCAGACCCGCCGTGAGATGTATCCAAAAAAGAATTTTACGAAAGGCTTTCATACAAATAAGCTGCGTAGGGTTTCGGGCGTCTCATGTTCAACGAACAGTGACTATAAGTCAGATGACAATGCTTAATGTGTAAGCCAACAACGCCGATGTGTAAGCCAACAACAGCAATAAGCCGGCGAACAATAGCAATTAGTCAGCTAACATCGGCTGTCAAACGTCGGCCCAACGCCGCAGAAGGTTGTGGTACACGCCCGTCAGCTGAACGACGGACGGATTATCAGGCAATTCAGCCGAAATACGCTGAATAGACATGTCCAGATCGAACAAAAGCGTCCGGCAGCCGTCGTCGCGCACCATGCTTTGTATCCAGAAAAACGAAGCCAGCCGCTCACCCCTTGTTACCGGCGTGACGTGATGCAGGCTGCTCGCCGGATACAAGATCAAACTGCCGGCCGGCAGTTTGACGCGCTGCACGCCGTAATTATCCTCGACGACCAACTCGCCGCCTTCGTATTCCGCCGGCTCCGAAAGGAACAGTGTCGCCGAAAGATCGGTGCGGATGCGATGCTCCGTGCCGCTGACCTGCCGGATAGCGTTATCGATATGCGTCCCGAAGTTCTGCCCGCCCGAATAACGGTTAAATAACGGCGGAAAAACCTTTCGGGGCAGAGCCGAAGCGACGAATAGCGGATTACCCTCGAGCTCCGCAAGGATTAAATCACCCATCCGCACCGCCGCCGGATGATCTTCCGAAAGCTGCATATTATTTTTCGCCAAACCCGATTGATGTCCGGCTGTAACGCGGCCGTCAACCCATTGCGCTTCGGAAAGACGCCGCCGGCATTGGCCGACCTGCATGGAATCTAAAACATTTGGGATTTGGATCAGCATTCTTCCCTCTGCGGAACGCTAGGCGCCCTCGCCTGCAAGCGTGCTTGGCACGCTAACTCCCATAATCATCTGCGGTCACTACATTGTTTCGCTAATGTTGCAGGCGAGGGCGCCTGCGCTCCCGGCTAAAAACTAAAGCTCGAACTAAGCAAAAGCACCCGTCCCGCACCCGGAATAATATGCCCGCCGCCGACGCGGTCGATATAATACGTGTCCGTCAAATTATTCACGTTCAGCCGCAGATTGACATTCATCGTCAGCTGATACGAAACGAGCGCATCGACCACGACGTAGCTGTCCACGAACCGCGTGTTGATATTATTGCCGAAGCGTTTGCCAAAATACCGCGGGCCGCCGCCGAAGAAAAATTTCTCATAACGATAAGTCGTCCATAAATTAAACGAGTTTCGCGGTGTGTTGATCAGCTCCCTTCCAATCTCGGAAAAAATATTCGAATTCATGATTTCGCTGTCAAGAAAAGTATAGCCGGAAAATATCTGCCAATCGCGCGTAATGTTGCCCGTCGCGCTGAATTCGATTCCCTGCACGCGCTGGTCGCCGTCGAGCGTCGCCGGTTCGCCCTGCACTAAGTTGGCGGTTCTCGCATCGGTTTTCTCAACGCGGAAAGCCGCACCGGTAAGCAGCAGCCGGTTGTCGAAGAAGTCCCACTTCGTGCCGAGTTCGAATGTGCGCGCCTTCTCCGGATCGGTCCGCACATCGGCCGGAGTATACAAAAGCCCTTCAAGCGAAGGATTTGCCGACGTGCCGAAACTCGCATAAATGATGCCGTTTTCAACCGGTTTAAAAATCAAGGCCGCGCGTCCGCTGAAAAACTTGTCAACGCGGTTCTGCGGCGCTAACGACGAAACATTGTTTGCTGTAACAACATTGACGCCGTCCACATCGAACCGGTCCCAACGCAGTCCGCCCACGATCTCCCACTGTCTGCTCAATTTTATCGTGTCGAAAAAATATGCCGCGATCGACTTTCCGGTGACATCGCCTTCGAGGGGATTGATCGTAATCGCACCCGTGTAAACATCGGTTGGATCGGAATTGAAAAGCGTAGTCAGCGAATTAGGAGCCGTCCGAACGATACGGTGACTCCTCTCGTACGAAAGACTACCGCCAAATACAACGGAATGTTCAATGCTTCCGGTCTTGAACTTGGCCGTTACGTCCGTCTGATTGTCCCAAATATTGTCGTTGACCTTAAACGAACGGAATTCGCGGTTGATCGCCGTCGAGTTGTTATTCGCAAAACGCGGCGGCGTCGCTATCGAATCGCGACGCGAATAACCGTAGCGAAACTGGTTGCGAACGGTTAAATCCTCATCGAAATCGTGCTCAAAACGGCCTGTAACCATATCGGAACGAACTCTCTCCTTATCGCGGGCGATGAATCCGTAAAACGTCGAACGCGGTACCGGTGCCGGTCGATCGCGAAACTCCGCCAATACGTTGTTTGTCGCCGGAACCCACGGAATGCCGTAGTCGGACGTGTTGTCCTGCTCGATATAAAAATAGCTGCCGAAATATCGCGTCCGAGTTCCGAGTCCGAAAATGATCGACGGCGCCGCTCCCCAACGGCGATGCTGCACTGCCTCGCGGCCCGGAAAATTAGAATCGTGCCCCATTAAATTCAAACGAACCGCGACTGTTTCGTTGACCGGCAGATTGATGTCCGTCGTAACGCGCTTCGTTTCGTCTGTTCCGCCTGTTAATGAACCCGAAAATGACCTGCGCAAATTCGGCAATTTGCTTACCAGATTGATCGTTCCTCCAGTCGAGCCACGGCCGGTAAATGTCGAACTCGGCCCTTTTACCACCTCTACCTGCTCGAGATTAAACGGATCACGCGATTGCGCGCCAAGATCGCGGACTCCGTCAATATAAATATCGTTGCGTGCGCTAAACCCGCGAATCGTGAGATTATCCCCCGCCGGCGCTCCGCCCTCGCCCGCGGTTAGCGTAATTCCCGGCACATTGTTCAGCACGTCTCGAAGAGTCGTCGCTCCCTGTTGTTCTATAACTTCTTTTGAGATGACGCTGATCGTCTGCGGCGTGTCACGAAGCGATTCGGTATATTTTGGCGATGCTATAACTTTTGCGTTAATATCTCTGACTTCGACGCTTGCGGCTTCGGCCTGTAGATTTAATAGAACATTTTTCGGGCCTTTAAACGCGAAACTCACGCCCGTTCCTTCCAACATGCGTCGCAACGCCCGTTCGATTGTCAAATTGCCGATTACACCGGGCGACGATAGGGCCAAAATACGGTCGTTATCTACATTGACGATAATTCCGGTTTTCTTTTGAAACGCCGCTATCACGTCTTGCAGACTACCCGCCGGAATGTTGAAATCAATCGTTTTAAACTCGTGACTCGCGATACGTTCGATCCTGATTTCCCCGTCCGATTGGCGGGCATACGCGACAAACATTCGATGACTGTTATTAACCGTAAATGCCACGATTGCGCCCATCGTCCCCATCGCTAAAATCCAATAACGCGGGCCGCTCTTGCCCGATCGGCGTTGGCGTCCTTTGTTCTTTGCCCTTTTTGCTTTTATTTTCATCTGTTTTTTGACTCCGGCTGTAAAATGCAAATCGGAAAACGCCTTCCCGTTTTCATAGCAGGCAGACCTAAATTGTAGATTAAAATTATTTATTGAAAATGATTTTCAACTTCAGTTTCATATAAATTAAACTGAAATTGTGGGATATTGTCAAAATTGAATTGGAGTTTTTTGGACACGGAATCAACAAAGCTTTGGGAGGGGAGAACAGCGCAGCAAACGAGTCGATATGCGCGATTAAACAGTCTCGATTTAAATAAAAGAAATCGGCGTTTAATTTCCTGTGAAGTTCGGCGGGCGTTTTTCAAAGAAGGCAGCAACACCTTCCTTAAAATCGTTGGATCTCCCTGATTCAAGCTGGCACTCATGTTCGAGATCGAGTTGTTGGGACAGACTATTTGAGGAAGATGCATTGAGCATCCGCTTTATTCTGCCGATTGAGCCGGTCGGCGATTGTGCGAGTTTCGCCGCCATTTTCGCCGATTCTTCCATTAGCGAATCAGCCGGCACGACGCGGTTTATCATTCCAATTTCTGCGGCGCGTTTTGCGTCAGTAGTTCCGCCGGTCATGAACAATTCTGCAGCGATTTTCTCGCCGACGCCTCTGGGCAAAAAAAAAGTTCCGCCACAATCTGGCGAAAGGCCGATGCGTACAAAAGCTTCGTTAAAACTTGCATCTTCGGCGGCGATGACGAGATCGCAGGCAAGAGCTAAATTAGTACCGGCACCTGCGCAAACGCCGTTGACGACGGCAATAAACGGGACAGGCGTATCGCGAATCAGGAAAATCAAATTATGCAGTGCCTTTAGCGGCTCCTCAAGAAAAGCTTCGATACGGCCTTCCTTTTTCCACATCGACTGCATTTCACGCAGGTCGCCGCCGGAACAAAAAGCACGGCCCAATCCGGTAAGCACGACAGCTCTCGCTTTATCGGATATTGCCTTTTGTACCGCGGCGTCTAGATCCCGAGTCAATTGCAGTGACAGCGCATTTAAGGCATCGGGACGATTCATTTGTATCGTTGCCACATTGCCGTTCAGCTCGTACTTTACAGTTTCAAACATGAATAGTAACGCCGCCCTCCAGGCGGCTGTTGTGGCTGCATTTTGCGTTTGCCGCTTCTAAATGCAACGATTCTGTAACAGAAAACTATCACGGGCAGGATTGCCGTCGACACATCTAAACAAATCTTGCTCGCGACTTAACCGCCTCGTGACATTCTCTGCAAAGCACCGAACGACCGACTTTTGGTTGAAACGGGACCTGATCATGCCTTCCGCAATGGTCGCAGAGGATCTCAAAACGCTTTGGGGAATTTTCGCCCTCGGCTGCCTTTTTCGAGCGGCATTTTGCGCACCGCTGCGGCGGCATCATATTCCGCTGATAGAAAATCTCCTGTTCTTTTTCGGTAAAAAAGAAGGTTTCTTTACACTGTACACACGAAGTTTCGACATTCGGCATCGCAGTATCTCCTTTTTGTAGGATATAAAAGGGCGTTGCCTAGATATTAGCACACTATTCCTCGAATCCGACAAGGCTATTCCGAGTACAATTCCGAAACGTGGATCCTGACCGTTTCGCCAAGCGTTTCGAGATTGTAACCGCCTTCCAGACAGGAGACGATTCGGCCTTCGCATACCTCATCCGCCCATTGCTTCACTGTTCGGGTCATCGAGACGAAATCAGGATCTTCCAATTGGAGCTGGCCCAGCGGGTCCGTCACATGAGCGTCGAAACCCGCCGATATCATTATCAAATCGGGCTTGAATCTTGACGCAATGTCCTCGAGAGCTGATTCGAAAACACGTTTTTGCTCGCCCGCCGAGGTATTTGCCTTTACAGGAATGTTCAGTGTTGAACCCAAACCGCGTCCGTGGCCTGTTTCACCTCGCGCTCCGGTGCCGGGATACCAGGGATATTGGTGCATCGAAAAAAAGTAGACGCTTGGATCGACGTAAAAAATGCCCTGGGTGCCGTTGCCGTGATGAACGTCCCAGTCGATGATAGCAACGCGCTCAATTTCGTTGTATTTGTTTTGGGCATAGCGGGCTGCGACAGCGATGTTGTTGAACAGGCAAAAGCCCATGGCGTTCTCCGCTGTTGCGTGATGTCCGGGCGGCCGGGCCGCAACGAAAGCGTTTGTCACTTCTCCGCCCATGACCGCATCGACCGCACGACACGCCCCGCCAGCTGCAAACAGCGACGCGTCAAATGACCGCATCGAGATAACAGTGTCGGCGTCGAGCCGATCCGCACCTTTGGCAAAAGCGTTTTCAACCCGCTGAAAATGTTCTTTCGTATGGACGGCTTGAACTATCCCCTGAGAGGCTTTTTCGGGAGTTATTTCAGTAAGACCGTTCCAAAGTCCGGCATCTTCCTGCAGGGCTTTCATCACGATCTCGTAACGCAGCGCCGTTTCCGGATGGTCCGGGCCAGTGTCGTGCTTTTGATAGATCGGGTGATGGATGAATGCCGTGGCCATAGACATATTTTACCGCAGAGACGCCGAGACGCAGAGTTGAAAGGTGATTTTTACATAAGTCCGGTTTTGTTTCTCGGCGTCTCGGGGTACGGCGGTAGGAATAACTAAATGAATGCGGTTTCGTGCAGAAGCTCGCCTTTTTTGAATCGCTCTAACCTCAAACAGGCAACATTCAAAAAGCCCGATTCGCCGTCCAGAATTATTTCGCTCAATGCTCGGCCCGTCGCAGGTGAATGCATGATGCCGTGGCCGCTAAATCCGTTAGCAAAATACAAACCGCCGACTTCACAGCCGCCGAGGATCGCGTGATGATCGGGCGTGTTTTCATATAATCCGGCACGGCATTTATCGCGAACGACCTCAGTTTCATACAAAAACGGGGCCCGAAATTTCGCCTCTTCGTAAACCTTGCCGATAAAAGCCGCGTCAAATTCAGTGTCGAACGAAGGCTCTTCGTCCGGGTCAGGATAGGCGAAGAGAACATCGTTAGTCGAGTCTTTAATAGTCCGAAAATGAAAGCCGCTGCCGATATCGATCACCATCGGCAAATTCTCCGATAAACTTTGCCGGCTTTTGCCCCAAACTATTTGTCTTTTCAATGGCTCAACGGGCAAATCGATTCCGGCAGTTTTCGCAAGAGTTTTCGCCCAGGCTCCTGTACATAAAACTACTTTTTCGCATTCAATCGTGCCTTTATTTGTTTGAACTCCAGCGACTTTGCCATCGTTGGCGTTTATCGACAAAACTTGTGTGTCAAACTCGATCGTTGCGCCGTTCGTGACGGCTGCTTGCGTGAAACCGTTCATCACAGCAAGCGGATCGATAAAGCCGTCGCGTCCGCCGAAACTTCCTCCAACAATGTCCTCGCAGTAAAGTCCGGGGATAAGTTTTTTGATCGCGTCGGAGTCGACGATCTCTGCCTCTTTTACGCCCAGGAATTTCTGTTTCAGGACGTTCCGTTTCAAATAATCGAGATGCCTTTCTAACGTCGCAAAGAACAAATAGCCGCGCGGCTCGTAACCGCAATCGAAATCCCAATTGTTAAAAAAATCGAGCGAGTAGAGAGACATTTTGATATTAATATCAGTTTCAAACTGAGCACGGACACCGCCAGTCGCCTTTCCCGTCGAGCCATTTCCCTGCTGCGGTTCACGCTCTAAGATCAAAACGTCCTTCGCGCCTCGCTCCGTTAAATGATAGGCGATGCTCGCTCCGACCACGCCTCCGCCGATAATTATGATCTCCGCGTTCTTCATTTATTCGAGTTCTTAGTTATCAGCTATTCCGAAGATTAGGATACGATCCGGAATAACTGATATGTGAAAACTGACAATTACTTTGCAAAGACGTGCGACAAATCGTTAAAGCCCTTGAATTCCAACGCATTTCCGCTCGGATCGAGAAAAAACATCGTAGCCTGTTCACCTACTTTGCCCTCGAAGCGAATTTTCGGCTCGATGATGAAATCGACACCTTTCGATTTTAATTTTCCAGCCAGTGTTTTCCACTCTTCCATCGGCAAGACGATCCCAAAATGCGGAATCGGCACATCATCGGAATCGACGCCCTTGGTTACCGATTGTCTCGGATATTCAGGCGCGAGATGTGCGACGATCTGGTGGCCGTAAATACTGAAATCAATCCAATGGTCCGAGCTCCGTCCCTCTTCGCATTCAAGAACGCCGCCGTAAAATACGCGAGCTGCGTTGAGATCGTGAACAGGAAACGCTAGATGAAATAAATTGTTCATAATTTTTTTTTCGCCGCGTATAACACGAATGCTTCCCCGGCTTATTTGTCACATCCGTGTTATTCGTGGCGAACATTCTTCGCAAGTTGCCGGATGGCTCCCAAATGATATGAGGTGTGGGCGATGATAGCGACGGCATCGCCGATGTTGTCCTGATTCCACGTTTCGATCTCCGCAAAACACAGCAATACGTTTTCGTAAGATTTATACGCCGCATCCCGAAGGGCGTCCCATTCAGCCTCGTTTACATCTTCGATCAGCCAGCTTTGCTCCCAATTTACGGCTTCGGTTCTGCCTTTAATAAATTCAACCATGCGGTCGAGATAAAACTTGGCGTGCTCGGTGTGAGCGGCGATCGTCGTACCTGATGCTTCGCGCGACACTTCTTCCGCCGAAAGCTTTTCGAGCGTAGAGAAAATGCCGACCCCGCGATCCAAATACGCGCTCGGCTGGCCCTCGGGCGAGCCCTCGAATGTTTCGCGCAGGATTACTAGAATGTCCTTTAGAAAATCGTCTCTTTGAATTGTTTCCATATCTTAATCGTGTTATTCGTTTTACTCGTGAGCAGCTCTTTTTTTTATGGTAGAGAATATCGAAAAATTCATTGGCGAAACCGCCAAAAGTCTGCGCGACGACACCTTTGTAAAGATGACTTTAGGTAATTATAGGGGCGCCGACGAACATCTGCAAAAACTTCTCATCCGTCTGGTAAAAACCAGAAAAGGATTGCGGCTTTTTTTTCTATATCGTTACCACACGCGCGATACAGTCAAAAATCACAGTGTTGACGAAGGCCTCCACATTCTCAGCGAGCGTCTGGGAAGAGATTTTTTCAGAGGGCATCTTTTTACTACCGTAAACGACTTCCAACTCGACGTCGGCAAAAAACGCGCGAGAATGCATATTGGAAGGCCCACCTTTACAGCCAAACCACCGCGCAATCACAACCGCGAAAAGAAAATTCAAATCAATCCGAACACTTTCTATCTCAAGGCACTAGGCATCACGACAGATCGCGGTGAGATTCGCGATAGCCAGCAAGGTAAGTGGCGGCAGATCAATAAGTTCGTGGAAATCCTCGGCGGCCTTTTCGATAAATCTTCGCTCAAAGACAAGAATGAGCTCAACATTGTCGACATGGGTTCCGGCAAGGGCTATCTGACATTCGCGACGTATGATTATTTCAAGAATGTCCTCGATGGCAGAAACGCGACATTCATGGAGCGTGTTCCGAAAGGTTTTAAACTAAGTGTTACAGGTGTCGACACTCGTCCGCAGTTGGTCGAATTGTGCAACGAGATAGCAAAAGCCGGCGAGTTTGAAAAGCTACGTTTTGTCCAGGATAGTATCGGTGATTTCGAACTAAAGGATGTCGATATTTTGATCGCCCTTCACGCATGCGACACCGCGACCGACGACGCGCTTTTCAAAGGTATTTCAGCCAACGCCGAAATAATCATCGCTGCTCCGTGCTGTCACAAAGAAATTCGCCCGCAAATCACACCGCCTGCAATGTTCAAAGACATACTGAAGCACGGCACGATGCTCGAACGTACCGCAGAAACGATCACGGACGGTCTGCGGTCTCTGCTTTTGGAACGCTGCGGCTATGCGACCAAGCTTTTCGAATTTGTAGCCACCGAGCACACGCCGAAGAACAACATGATCGTCGCAACACGAATGAAAAAACTTGGCAATCCTGAAAAGATCGAAGAGCAGATTAAGGCGGTCAAAGCGTTCTACAGCATCGGTGAACAAAAGCTTGAAAGGCTGCTAGGCGAATGTTGACCGTTCGACTTTCCGGTCATAACCGACGATTTCGGTTCCGTAACAAATCTCATTCGGATCGGACCAACCGAAAACCTACGGTCTTTTCTTTTTGAGTTGAGGCGATGTCTACTCGAAATGTCGACGTAATACTCAGCTTGGCCGGATCCTCGTGTGCCGAACCGCCCCTGACAACGATTCTTTTCCCGGGTTTTTTTTCCACCACAAGGTTACTACCTGGATAAGCTTTGAGTTCCGAGCTGGTCCATTCCCAAACGTTTCCGATAAGATCGACAATGCCCCAGGCGTTTTTGCCATCGGGCTTTGAACCCACCCTCGCCGGTTCCGAATCTGCAACTCCCATTATAGAAAGTCCGTTTGACCAATCGTTTCCCCAGGGATACAAATTACCTCGTCCGCCATTACGGGCGGCGTATTCCCATTCCTGCTCGGTCGGAAGCCGGTAATCTACACCGTCGCGCTCGGATCGCCACCTGGCAAATGCTCGCGTGTCTTCGAATGTCACATACCTGACCGGCATCGATTCAGTGCCTGGGACCGGGACGCCGCTGGCCCAATGCTTTGGAGGCACGTGACCGGTCGCCGTTACAAACTCCAGATACTCTCCGTCGGTAACCTCAGTCTTATCCATCCAAAAGGTGCCGACTTCGACCGTATGCTCCGGCCTCTCACCCAAATCCGCGTCATTGCGTCCCATTCGAAATGACCCGCCGGGAACTTGAATCATTTCCGCTTTAGTGTCAACGGGCTGTGAGCTGACAGGCGATGGCTCCGGGGTCGGAAAGTCCACCACACTACCCGTCCGGTTCCCCCCAAAGAATCCGGCCATATAAGCTCCACCGATTCCCATGACGCCCAGCACCATCAGACCAAGAATTGCGATCGCACCCAAGACGAGAGGGGAAAACAATGGTTTTTTGGGAGGTATCGATTGAAGGGCAACACTCTGGTTTCCGGTATCCCAGTTTTGCACAGCCGTCTTTTGCATCAGAATTTCATTATCCTGCGTGGATGAGAAATTGTGCGGCGTATTTGCGATGTTGGCAATCGTTGGAGCCGGCGGTTTCGGAATCGCACCGGCACCCGAACGAAGCTCCGCGATAACCTGCTGCGGCCGGCCGTCACATACTACGTCGCCGAGCCAGTCATTAAAACCCTCATGACTGATCCGCAAATAGTGATTACCGCTCTGAATGCCGTTTAGCGTAATCCAGCCGTCGACTCGGCTTTCTCCAACATCGATATTATCGACAAAAACTTTCGATTGCGGCGGATTCGTTCGGATATTGAGCGATGAGACTGGCAGCGCACCGGCGGATGCCGTATGAACGCCTACCGGAACCGGATCAACCGCGGTTCTCAATTCCGAGATTATGTGTTCGACCGAAGGGGTTCTCTTTTCTTTTTCCTTATGAAGCGTGTGCCGAACAGCCTGTTCGATCTCCAGCGAGAGCGGCACGCCCAATTCGGTAAATGTCGGCGGGGGATCGCTTATATGCTTCTTCATGATCGCCGGGATCGAAGAACCCTTAAAGGGTACGTCGCCGGTCAGCATTTGAAAAAGCATAACGCCCAGGGAGTAGATGTCGGACCGCAAATCGGGGTCGTCGTCTGCCCATTGCTCAGGTGCCATATAATATGGCGAACCCATTAAACCGGTTGTCTGTGCCTGTATGAACGAACCAAGCAATTCACCCGATTTGATCTTTGCAAGGCCGAAGTCAAGAATCTTTACGGCTTGCGAGAGATCCGGCTTGTTGCTGCAGATCATTATGTTCAGCGGTTTCAAATCTCGGTGTACGATGCCCTGGTGGTGAGCAGCTCCCACGCCTGCACAGATTGCCGACATTAGTTCGAGGGCCCGCGCCGGAGAAAGAACTTTCTCCCGTGTCAGCAGGTCGTGGAGCGACTCGCCTTCGACATATTCCATCACGAGAAAGGGAATTTGGCCCTGAATCACGCCGTAGTCCGTGACGCCGACGACGTTTTGATGCCTGATAGCCGCAGCCGCCAGAGCCTCCTGCCGAAAACGCGTGACCAACTGGGGGTCGTTTCCAACCAGATCCGGCAAAATAATCTTTATTGCGAGTTGGGTCTTGAGAAAGGCGTGCCTGGCTTTATATACGACGCCCATTCCACCCTGGCCGAGACGGCATTCAAGGTGATATTTTCCCTCGAGGACGGGCTCGCCTGAGATGCTATGCATTGTGGGCATTCCGTCCTTCGGGCAGGTGATAACATCATCCGTGTAACAATTTTTACAAAGCTGACACTCTTTCATTTATAAGCTCGTATCCGACACGGAATCTTCCGGGAAATACCACACCAAATATCTTGACATATTCCGGGCGTTCTTTTTGCTCTTACAACGAACGATTTTAGTTTTTTTATGTTTTTCAATCAAGGATAAAACGAAAAACGCGGCGGCGAGATTTCGTCTTACCCTTTGACTACGATGCTCATCAAACGTTTTGGGACTATGACGACCTTCACGATCCTCTTACCGGCGATGTGTTCCTGCACTTTTTTATCGGTCATTGCAAATTCTTTCAGTTGCTCGTCGGAGATGTCCTGTTGCACGATAAGTCGCGAACGCAGTTTGCCGTTGATCTGTACCGGTATCTCGATCTCATCGGTTTCTACAAGCTCCGCGCTATATTCCGGAAACCGTGCGTCGTTTGCCAGCATGCCATCCTCGTTGCCGATGATCTGACTGTAAATTTCTTCGGACGTGTGCGGAGCAAAAGGTGCAAGCATCAATGTGAGGCTCAAAATCGCTTCTTTGACTGCAAATACATCTTCTTCGGATGCCTGCCCGGGGTCGAACTTAAAGTCCGAAATAGCATTTGAAAGCTCCATGAGGGCAGCAACTGGTGTGTTGAACTGTAATGATTCAAAATTCTCGGTTACCTTTTTGATCGTCTGATGTGTCTTTTGCCGCAGCTTTCTGGCCGGGTCAGAACCGTCTGCGTAAGCGGGCGGTTTGTCGCCGGGGACGAGGAACCCATCCGCTACCGCAGACGGTTCTGACAAAACCCCTTTCCACTTCCAAACAATTCGCCAAACACGCTGCAAAAACCTCACCGCACCCTCGATTCCCGATTCGTGCCAGACAAGCTCGTTTTCGATCGGAGCCGCAAACAAAACGAACAAACGTGCGGCATCGGCACCGTAGATCTCGATCATCTCATCGGGATCGACGCCGTTTCCTTTCGATTTCGACATACGTTCGATGGCATGTTTCAGAGCATTTCCGGCCGCCGATCTGGCTGTGATGACCTTGCCCTTTGCATCTCGCGTCACACTCACGGTGGACGGCAAATGATAGACTTTTTTTCCGCTTTCCTCATCGAAGAACGTTTCGCCGACAACCATTCCCTGGGTCAGAAGCCGTTTGATCGGTTCATTAAAATTCACCAAACCGAGGTCTCGCATGACCTTCGTCCAAAACCGCGTGTAAATCAGGTGCATGACGGCGTGATCATCACCCCCGATATACTGATCGACCGGCATCCAATAAGCAGCGATTTCGGGAGCAAAGGGTAAATCTGAGTTCTTCGGGTCAACATATCGGAAATAGTACCAGCTGGAATCGACGAAAGTATCCATAGTGTCGGTTTCGCGTTTTGCCGGAACACCGCATTTCGGGCACGTTGTTTTGTAAAATTCGGGAACCTTCCCTAAAGGAGATTCGCCCGTTCCCGTAAATGGTGCTATATCCGGTAATTCCACCGGCAAATTCTCGTACTTTTCCGGCACAATGCCACATGAATCACAGTAAATTATCGGAATTGGCGAACCCCAGAATCTCTGCCGCGAAACCCCCCAATCCCGAAGCCGATAGGTCGTTGCCGCCTCGCCAAAACCATGCTTTTGAGCATGCTCGGTCATTTCACGTATAACGTCAACGGAGCTTTTGCCGGACCACTCACTCGACTCTATCAGCAAGCCGTACTCGGTGAATGCTTTCGTTATACCACTCGCTATCGAAGGTGGTTCTGACTCAGCGTCGCGACCTCCAAGCGGTTCGACCACCTTCTTAATCGGCAGGCCGAATTTTTTTGCAAACTCAAGATCCCGTTCATCGTGTGCCGGAACACTCATCACGGCACCGGTGCCGTATTCCATCATGACGTAGTTGCCAACCCACACCGGCAGTTCTTCACCGCTAAATGGATTGAGCACCTGCAAACCCGTATCGATCCCGTCTTTTTCAATTTCTGTTTCACGATCCACCGGTTTCAATTTTTCAGCAAGGATTGCTTGAATCTTTGTTTTTACCTCTTCCGAAAATTGATTAGTATTTTTTTCAATGATCGGATGTTCGGCTGCTGCAACGACTGCGTTAACCCCGTAAATCGTATCGATCCTCGTTGTGAAAACCCTGATCTTGTCAGGATCATCTGCGGCAGCGGATAGCTGACGGTTGGCATAAATGCTGTGCGGCGTTTCCACTTGCTGCGTTAAACCGCTCGTTTCCACAGGCGGTTCTGACAAGACAAAACGCTCACTACCTAAGGCGGTTTTGACAGGAAACTCTACAAACGCTCCCTCAGATCGCCCAATCCAATCGCGCTGTCGTTTCATAACATTCTGCGGCCAGCTCGATTCTATTTTGGCCATGTCGTCGATTAGCTGGTCAGCATATTCCGTCGTTTTAAAAAACCACTGCTCGAGGTCTTTTTTCGTAACGGGGTTTCCGCAACGCCAACACAAACCGCCGCTTGCCTGTTCATTCGAAAGCGTCGCCTGGTCAGTTTCGCACCAATTTACCTGGGTCATCCGCTTGTAAGCGAGACCCATTTCGTACATTTTCAGGAAAAACCACTGGTCGAATTTGTAGTAGTCGGGTCGATGAGCGGCCATTTGCCGCCGCCAATCGTAACTGATGCCCAGCCGCTCGAGTTGGCCACGCATCGCCTTTATATTGTCTTCCGTCCAATCACGCGGATTAACGCCGCGTTTAATCGCCGCGTCTTCCGCCGGCTGCCCAAACGAATCCCAACCGATCGGGTGCAGCACATTAAAACCCCTGAGCCGCTTATACCACGCCAGAGCATCACCGGCCGAATAATTGCGGACGTGTCCCATGTGAAGATTTCCCGAAGGATAAGGCAGCATTTCGAGCTGGTAAAACTTTGGTTTTGCGTCGTCAATCTCTGCCTCGAATGTGCCGCTCGCGGACCATTTTTTCTGCCACTTGTCTTCTATCTTCTTTGCAAAATATTTCTCGTCCATAAAAAAAATCGAAGTCCGTAGACTCAAGTCCTTCTGTCCAGGGTTTTTGATAACAGACAAAAACCAGAGTTTAGCGAATAGAATCGATTCTATCCACTAAATTAATAACTTTCGGATTGTAGTCGATGAAGGTCGCCACGTCGTCAAATAAGTCAACGAGTGGCTAAATAAGGGCGAGGCCAAAGCAGCGGAATATCATTGTCCGATTATAAAATAATGTCTGTGTCCACGTCCAGTTTTCAAGGAAAAAACTTTCTTGAACTAATTTGCATCTTTCTTTATTTCGATTATGCATAAAAATGCAGCAAAATATTGAGATTCAAGTTTGTCTTAATTTTGTGGTGTTCTTTAAGAGTAACCACCAAGTAACGAAACCGCCCGAAATGACTGAAAATCGTTTTAGCGTTCCTTCGTGTGGTTTTGTGGTTTCAGTCCTTAACAAGACGAACTTAGTTTAGACACTACTGATTCACCAAAGATTGTAAAACAGAAACTTTTATGGTATTTTGTTGGTTGGCTAAATGGTAAGATTAGCGGTTTTGCATCAAGAATTATTTTAATGACGAAAAAAACATTTTCGCAGGCGGTCGGTACTTGAGACTCTGACGTTGCAGTTTGACTGTCTGCCCCGGAAACTGGAGGCACTAAGATGGTCAGCCGAGTTAATACAAATGTCATTAGTGAAATTGATTCCTCAAAAAACGAGAAAGACTCGGTAAATGCCGCAGGCTATCGGACGGAAACCCATCCTTCCAGAAAATCTCGATCCAGAGAAAATCCGATAAATGATGAGTTGATCTCGTCGCTTTCCAATGCTTACGAAAATAAGCGTGCGAGACAAGTGAGCGAGTGGGAGCGTCTGTGGCATCTGAATGTCCGGCCCGCGGGATGAAGAAATCCAACTATAGATGGAGGCATGGGAACGCGGATCTTCTCGAAACGCGTTTCGTATATATTCGCCTTTGGATCGTACTTTTAGTCCTTGCGTGCAATTCGTTCGCTCAGCCTCCTACATTGACGCAAAATCAGATCGATTGGAATGCCGAATCGGCCCGTATCACCCTACAGATTTCGACCGGCACCATCGAACAAAAACGCGAAGCACTATTTCAAATTAGGAATTTGCAAACGGAACAGGCTTCGCGCCTCGCGGTTCCGGCGTTGACCGATTCAAACGAAATTGTCCGAGCGACTGCTGTTTCTTCAGTGGTTTTCCTGCCGGAAAATGAAGCGGCGGATTTGCTGCTTCCCCTTTTGAAGGACAAGGCGGAGTTTGTACGCCGCGAGACGGCTTATGCTCTTGGTAAAGTCGGAAATTCGAAAGCGGTGGGTTCGCTGTTACAAACTCTTCAAAAAGACAAGGTTTTGGAAGTGCGGAACGCCTCAGCTATCGCACTCGGTATGATCGGCAACGTTTCCGCTGTGGAACCTTTAACGCTTATTCTTTCGAAAAGGCCGAATGAAGACGAAGAATTTCTACGACGCTCAGCCGCACGCTCGGTCGGGCAGATCGCTCAGATTATACGTTCGGGCAAGACACGTGTTTTGACGCCTCAGAACTTTCTGCCGAAAGAATTTAAGGAGCTTGGACAGGTGAGCAACCCAGTGATATCCGAACAATTCCCGGTATTTAATGCTGCCGTTATTGTCCTGACGCGGGTGCTGATTGACAGTCGGGAGGCGAACGATACACGCCGTGAGGCCGCTTTTTCACTGGGAGCGATTGGCGATTCGTCGACGATTTCGACTCTCCAATCTTATGTAAACAGCGGCGATCCTTATCTTGCGGAAATCTCCAGGGAAGCACTGCTCAAGGTGAAGAAGTCGCAATAAGTGGTCGACGTCGCCCGATTTATTGAATCCGTGTTCATATAATACTTGTCTTTATAGGAATATTTGCTTTAATAGAAGTATGCAGGGCAGCCATCCGCAAAAGATTTTATATCAGGATATAAAGGAACTCTACTCGTCCGTCCGCTCTTATACCGAAAGCCTCTGCGAACCGCTCGAGATCGAGGATTATATTCCTCAGCCGTCCGACGACGTTTCCCCGCCAAAATGGAACATCGCTCACACAACATGGTTTTTCGAGGAAATGATCCTCAAGAAATTCGTTCCTGACTATAAGGTTTTCGATGAGAATTTCGGCTTTCTTTTCAATAGTTATTACAACAGTATCGGCGAGCGGACTTCGCGCGACAATCGGGGCGATCTGAGCCGTCCGACGGTTAAGGAAGTTTTTGCGTACCGGAAATATGTCGATGAAAAGATGCAGGAATTTATCAATAATATGGGCAGAAACTCGAGTGTGAACGAGCGTGTTTCTGCCCTTGACGCTCGCGATCTCGTCATTTTAGGTTTAAATCACGAACAGCAGCATCAGGAGCTTTTTCTCACCGATCTGAAATATACTCTAAGCACTAATCCGCTCTTCCCCGTTTATAAAGAGAGTTTCGTGCCCGAAGAGGCCGTCCAATCCGAAACAAGAGGTTTTGTCTATATCGAAGGCGGGATATACGACATCGGTTTTACTGGCAACGGATTCAGTTTCGATAACGAACTTGGCAGGCACAAAGTCTATTTGCACGACTTTTCGGTCGACAGGCAGCTGATTACGAATGCGGAGTTCCTTGAATTCGTCATCGACGGCAGTTACAGCGATTTTCGCTTGTGGCATTCCGAGGGTTGGGATTGGGTCAATCAAAACGGTATAACCTCTCCCCTTTACTGGCAGGAAAGAGACGGCGAATGGCATCAATTTACGCTCGGCGGCCTAAGAAAATTAAGGCTCGAAGCTCCCGTCGCCCATATATCCTTTTACGAAGCATCCGCTTTTGCCGAATGGAGGGGAATGCGTTTGCCGACCGAGTTCGAATGGGAAGTTGCGAGCGGTAAGTTCAACTGGGGTTTGCGTTGGGAATGGACGGGAAGTTCGTACTTGCCTTATCCGGGTTTCAAAAAAGCTGCCGGAGCTATTGGCGAATATAACGGCAAATTCATGGTCAACCAGATGGTTCTACGGGGAGCCTCGGTCGTGACGCCGCCGAACCACAGCCGTTCGACATATCGCAACTTTTTCCATCCGCATCTCAGGTGGCAGTTCACCGGAATAAGGCTGGCGAAGTAAAGCAATCGGAGTGTTTAGTACGAGTTCCGGGTTACGATGACATTCAAAAACCGATGCCGCACTCCACTTCGATAAAGCAAAGTACATTCGCTGAAGATGTTCTGAACGGCCTCACATCCGTACCGAAATCCCTTTCGTCCAAATATTTTTACGACGATGAAGGGACACGGCTCTTTATGGAGATCATGAAGCTGCCGGAATATTATTTGACAGCGGTCGAGCTCGATATTTTTACGAGGCAGACGGACGATATTTTCAAAGCATTTAGTCCGGGCGGCAACGCTTTCGATCTCATAGAACTCGGTGCGGGCGACGGCACGAAAACGGCGGTTCTGATCGAACATTTCCTGAAGCAGGACGCCGATTTTGCGTATTCTGCAATCGATATTTCAAAGGAAGCGTGCGACGCACTTTCGGCCAAGTTTAATGCAATGTTTCCCGGTCTTTCGATCCGTTCGCATAACGGCGACTATTTTAAAATTCTCCAAACTCTCCAAAACGGATCGGGCCGGCAGAAGATTCTGCTTTTTCTAGGTTCGAACATCGGCAACTTCAGCCGCGAGCAGTCGGTGGATTTTTTTCGGCAGTTACGCGGAGTGATGAACGGCGGCGACCTGCTTTTCGTCGGTTTCGATCTTCAGAAGGACCCGCATGTAATCCGCGATGCTTATGACGATTCCGGGGGTGTGACCGCCGCTTTTAACTTGAATCTGCTCGCCCGTATAAACCGTGAGCTCGGCGGGAATTTCGACGTTGGTAAATTCTCGCATTACGCCTCGTATCGTCCGATCGAATGTGCGGCCCGCTCCTATTTATTCAGCCGCGAAAGGCAGAGCGTTTATATAAACGCCTTAAACCGAAGCTTTCAATTTGAAGCCTGGGAAGCGATCTTTATGGAGATATCGCAGAAATACAAACTTTCGATGATAGAGGAACTCGCCTCGGAAGGCGGTTTTACGGTGGCGAAGAACTTCTTTGACAGCAAGGATTACTACTGCGACTCGCTTTGGGAGCCGGCAGAAACGTGAGTGTGACGGAGCGTGTTTTAGTGTTGATTGTATGTTCAAAAATGTATCCGATTTGTATAGATTTGGAGATAGAAAAGGAGAATGGCAGCTCGGTCGTGTTGAGGTTCTTTTGAAACCGTCACGAAGCCAGATGCGTCATTCTCCGTGCCAGACCACGCTCCATAACTGTCGTGTTTCCGCCGATAGGACACGCTTCATAACTGCCGTGTTTCCGCCGATAGGACACGCTCCATGACTGATGAACTTCAACATATTCCGCTTCGCCAGCTTGGATTCCACCAACACTGAAGCAATCAATCAAGCCAAGCTCGGTGCTGACGAAGGCCTTTGCATAATTGCCCGTCAGCAAACCGCAGGACGCGGACGTTTCGGGCGGACATGGATTTCCGAAAAAGATGCCGGTCTTTATTTGAGCGTCGTTCTAAGGCCGGGCTTCGAGGTGCGATTTCTGCCCTTGATTACATTGATGGCAGGAGTTGCGGTTTTCGACACCCTTCGGGAACACGGCCTAAAACCCGACATCAAATGGGTGAACGACATTCTGATCGGCGAAAAAAAGATTTCCGGGATTCTGGCCGAGACGGTGGAAACCTCGAAGGGTTTGGCGGTCGTTGTGGGCATCGGAATTAATGTGAAATCCGCGAACTTCCCGCCCGGGATCGCGGAGATCGCGACATCCATACAGTCGGAAACGGGCAGCATTATTAACGCCGAAGACCTCGCGAATACGCTGACTCGATTCCTTGGTTATTATTACGCGATTTTGTCCGGTGAAGCGGGACGGGAAGCGATTCTCGCCCAATGGCAGCGGCGATCTTCGTATTTTAGCGGCAAAAGCGTTCGTGTCGTACTGGAAAATGACGTCGTAACAGGCATGACCGACGGCCTAGAAAATAACGGAGCATTACGCGTGAAAACGGACAAAGGCGAGATCAGGATTGTGCAGGCCGGAGATGTCGAGAATTTGAAGTTCGCCTCATCCTTTTCGCCGATTTCATAAACCGTCAAAATATTCGGATGATTCAAGGCAGAAGCCGCTTTCGCTTCCTGGATAAACCGATTCAGTTTATCGGCATCTTTACTGAATTCTTCGTTCAGAAATCTGATAGCGACTTTTCTATCAAGTTTGGTATCTTGGGCAAGAAAAACCTCGCCCATTCCGCTAACGATGGCTGAAATTATTTTGTATTGATTGATAATTGTTCCATTTTCCATCTTTATTTTTTCTCAAACCCATTCGGCAAATTCGTCCATTTCAGCATTGCCTTGTATCGCGGTTCGCCCATCCGCCTTTGCAGATGGCGGAGATTATTTTGTATCGGTTAATGGTTTTATCTTTTTCGAAAATTTTCATAAATATTCAACAGAGCCGGTATCGGCGATAAGTCGGAGAAACAGCGGGTCAACGGTTATTTAAACTAGGGCAAAACTCCCATCCATTTTAAAACTTATCTTAGATTCGCGAATTCTTTAAGACAAAATCAAGCGAAATCGCGTCGTGATCTGAAAGCGGCGTTCCGCGGGATCCATTAACTTTCCAACCGTTTGCGGTGCGGAAGTTTTGACAATATCGATGCCCTTGGCGAAAAACCAATCAAGTCTCATCGAAAAATTTTCCGCCCGTTTTTTTCGCCGCCCAAAAGATAAACGGAAAACACCACGCAGGAACCCAATCGCCAAGATTTGCGTTGTGCGAAATATTATCAATGTCGTAATGAAGCGTTCCCTTGCCGAGTTCGTTAAATTTCTCGTATTCAAATCCGAATTTTGTAAATTGGTCGAAGAGTCCTTTCTCAAACCGTCTCTCCGGGT